>Ga0123337_10004916_pt1 | contig 13352 bp, 13 predicted proteins | sample frozenSSSSmetaG_FD_89792 | JGI IMG/M metagenome (GOLD analysis project Ga0123337, IMG submission 89792) | Glacier valley bacterial and archeal communities from Borup Fiord, Nunavut, Canada, to study Microbial Dark Matter (Phase II) -... | ecosystem: Environmental > Aquatic > Freshwater > Ice >... | reverse complement strand
GTCCGGCGTGTTCGGAAATGCCGAGGCTGTTGCGGGCGAGGATCATCGGCACTCCCGCCGCCGCCGCGATTTCCACGGCGCGATGGGTGGCGAGATCCCGTGGTGACTCCGTGTCAGGATCGACGTCGCGGATGTAGATCGCCCGGATCCTTCCAGGACGCAGCCGGATCAATTCCGCGTAGATCGCGGGATCCTCCTGGCCGGAATCACCGATCAGGACAAACGGCAGATCCGGATACGCGTCCAACAGGATCAACGCCTTTTCCTGTTTGAGGCCGTGCCCCCTTTCCTTGATGAACTTGGTGTGGTCCAGGCCGAGGTCGCGAAGGAAAAGCGGCCCGGGCGGGATGTCATTCAGGCGGAGGAAATCAATCAGCAGGTCATGGAGGTTCCAGGGCGAGCTGGAGATATAGAAAATCGGATTCAGCGGCTGGTCTCCGCCGCCGCGCTGGAGTGCCTGATAGAGCTGTGCCACGCCTTCCAGCGGCTTGCGGGTCTTGGCGTTTCCAAGGAATGTCAGTTTCGCCGCCAGCAGGAGACTGGTGATCCCGGTATGGATGACCGTATCATCCAGATCGCTGATGATGCCGAAGGCCGCATTCGGCGGCGGCACCATGATGTCGTGGGTCGCTTCAATTATACGTCCCGCGGGGCCGGTGGACGCGCTGCCGGTGTGCCACACGAGCCGGTCATGGTCGTGATTCCCAGCGGGAAACCTCACCTCGTAGTAGCCCTCCTCGTCGGTCACCACGGCCTGCTCCTGCTCCTGATAGCGGATTGTCACAGGCGCGCCCGCCACCTCGTCGCTCTCCCAACGCAGCCAGGTGTTCACCAGATTCTCCCTCCAGCCATCGTCGTCCAGCGGACCGCCGCGCGGACTGTTGGAAAGCACCCGGCCGCGGAGGTGAACCGTTTGCGGATCGGAGTAACCCTGATAGGCCACGATCTGGCGCGGCGGGTTCGTTCCCAGATTGCGCGAGATCCGGCGGCGGGCCCGGTCCAGGACATTCTCACTGGAAGCCGCGGCACGGTGCAGGATTCGGAGGAATGGGTTGCTTCGTGGATTCATGGATTTTCGAAGATTATGACATGGAATCCGGATGAGTCGTGAAGAAAATGTTCCGATCCGTAGCCGGCGCTTTAAAAAATCAGAACCCATCCGGCACGTGGATTGCGATAGCATCCGAACTATGATTGTTGATCCATTTTCCATCCTGCAAACCGCAGCGGCGCTCGCGGCGAAGGCTCACGCCGGTCAGTTCATCCGCACCTCGGAGATTCCTTACATCGCCCATCCCGTCAGCGTGTCCATGGCGGTGACGTGCCTGTTCGGTTGTCCGGATCCCGCAGTGGCGGCCGCCGCCCTGTTGCACGACACTCTTGAGAAAACCTGTCTGACCGCCGGAGAGATCCAAGAAGCGTTAGGCCCGCGGGTGCTGGAGCTTGTCGTCGCTCTGACCAAGGAGGACGGGGATCGTAAAGCCTACTGGGAGCGCCTGCATGAAGGGCCGTGGGAAGCCCGGCTCATCAAGATGGCGGATGCCTTGGATCATCTCGATTGTCCTGCCGAGGAACTCGCGCGCCGCATCAAGGGCGGCCGCCGGGCGGTGCTGCTCGGCTATTCCGAAGAGGAACCGATCCGCTGCGCGGTGCGGATCCTGGAGGAGGCCATCGTGATGGCTGCCATCCGTTTGGGTAATTTGACCTAGAGTGGATCCGGGCATCGCACCCCGCACCGGACTTCCCCACCCCTCAGGAGGTCGAATTTCCTGAACGGTGGGGAAGCGATGCATCCGGGCGGGATCGCGTGATGCAGAGCTGTGGGCGTCGGACCCCGTTGACTGGCAACCGGGGTGACAGAGCGCAGAACTTGAAAAATCTTCCGAATCTTTCAGCTCTTGATGTTTTCAAGCAGCGCGATGTGCTTCTGTAGTCGCGGGATGAGCGTGTCACGGAAGACGATCTTGACCTCGTTCATCACGTCCCGGTCATTCAGTGCCTCTTCGTATTCTCTGATGCCGTGCTCCTCGCCTTGTATCAAGGCGGACACGACGGGAGATTGTCCTAGCAGGCCGGCCGCACTGGTGACCGTTTGGGCGAAGTTGCCCCAAGCCCCGGAATCCGTGTCCGGGGTGGCGCCCATCGCTGCGATGTGGTCGCGCAAGGCATCGGCGCTCTTGCGGTGGTCTTCCAGAATCTGTTGGAGCGAATCGATGTCGGCGGAGTGCTCGAATTTTCCGAGCGCCTCCTGATAACTTTCAATCGCGGAAATTTCTCCTCGCAGGAGCTTGTTGCAAACAAAGACGCAGGTGGATGTATCGTTCATAGGATGGTGGGGTTCGAAATCCTCCTTAGCAAGAGGCGTTCCGAACGGAATTCCAAGGAATGCGGCCACTTTTCGGGTCGGGGATCGTGCGTTTTTCCATGGCCCGCTCTGCCTTTTGCAATTCCACCGTCTCCCGCCAACCAAGAGCTGGATTGTGGATCTCATCACAAGTCCTGATAGGTGGTTACATCCGGCGACCCGATGGGCTAAGGATGAATCTTCGTTGGACGTCAGGGTCGGGCTGGGCGAGGGTGGCGGTTTGATCATCCCCATGAAAAATTCCACCCGCTCGCAGTTGATCACCTTGGGCGCGACGGCGCTCGCCTCGTCATTTCTCACCCTCTTCATCAAGAACTTCATCTCGGGTGAGAAGAAGATCAAAAAGCGGATTCCGCGGCGGTATGGAATCGCGGACGGGCAGTTCGAGCGGTCGATGAGCCAGCTGCTCGGGCCGCCGATTCTGGGCGGGAACCGGATCACGCGGCTGGAGAACGGAGCGGAAATCTTTCCGGCGATGCTGGCCGGGATCGCCCGGGCGAAGGAGACGATCTGCTTCGAGACCTACATCTATTGGAGCGGTGAGACGGCGGAGAAGTTCTCAGTGGCCCTGTCGGAAAAAGCCCGCGAAGGGGTGAAGGTGCATGTGCTCATCGACGGCATGGGCTGCGATTGCGTGCAGGGCGAGTCGCTGCGGCGGATGCGCGAGGCGGGTGTGGAAGTGGAGATCTATCACGTGCACCTGCACAACCTGACGAACGTCAACCAACGGACGCACCGCAAGCTGTTGGTGATCGACGGCAGGCAGGGTTTCACCGGCGGCGTGGGCATCGCGGACAAGTGGCTGGGAGACGCGGACGCGCCGGACCACTGGCGGGACACGCACTATCAGGTGGACGGCCCGGCGGTGGCGCAGATCCAGGCGGCGTTCATGGACAACTGGATGAAGACCCATGCCACGGTGCTTCATGGTGACGCCTATTTTCCGCTCATTGAGGAGCAGGGACCGCACCGCTGCCAGATGTTCAAGAGCTCGCCGATGGAAGGCAGCGAGAGCGCGCGGCTGATGTACATCCTCTCCATCACTGCGGCGGAAAAATGCCTGCGGGTGGGCAACGCCTATTTCATCCCGGACGATCTGGTAACGGAAACAATCATCGCTGCGGTCAGGCGGGGCGTGGACGTGGAGGTGCTGGTGCCGGGCGAGCATCTGGATTCCAAGCTGGTTCGCGGCGCGTCGCGCCACCGGTGGGGCAGAATGCTGGAAAACGGCGTGCGGATTTTCGAATACCAGCCGACGATGTATCACTGCAAGGTGATGATCATCGACGAACTGTGGGTCTCGGTGGGATCGGCGAATTTCGACAACCGCTCGTTCCGCTTGAATGACGAAGCGAATCTGAACGTGTTCGACCGCGATTTCGCGCGGGAGGAAAGCGATGCCTTTGAGAAGGACAAACAACAGGCGCGTGAGATAACGTGGGAGGAATGGAAGCAGCGGTCGCTCGCGGAAAAAATCGGCGACGCCACCGTCGGATTGCTTCGATCGCAGCTGTGAACCTCACAGCAGGGTGGTGGCCAGGTTGATGCTGAAGGCCACGATGACGGTGTTGAAGACAAAGGACAGCAATAGGCGCGTTAGAGCGAATGCGTCCCACGAGATGGACAGGCAGATGGCCGGCTTGAAATAGACAAAAGTTCCGGCAAATGTGCCGATGCCCACCGCCAACGCCGTCATCAGGTGATGATGGGCCTCCGCAACAAAGAAGCGCCGCAGCATCCGCGCTGGCCAGGACCGGAGAGTATTCATGACTCCGGAGGATGGATGATTTCACGCGTGTCCTCAAGAACAAGCGTGCCCGCCCACACGGCGACCTCGATTCGGACCCGCTTGCCTGCAGTGCATGGTAGAGCAATCGAATAGTGGTTGCGGCGTCTCGCCGCAATGTCTTGCTGCCCGGCGTCCACGATTTCGTTGCGGCGAGACGCCGCAACCACCGTTTTGTCGCCCGGTGCCCGGGCGGCACGAGCGTTCAAGCGGCTGCCGCATCAGGCGTGCTGGCCGCTATGGGTGCCTTCGAGGATTTCCTCACAGAGTTTCTCACAGAAATCCGCCAGATCGTCCGGTGATCGTGAGGTCGTGAGCCCTTGGTCCACGACCACGCTGCTGTCTTCCCAAATCGCCCCGGCGTTTTCCAGATCGACGCGGATGGAGGGATAGGAAGTGAGGGTGCGACCTTCCACCAGATCCGCCTCGATCAGCAACTGGCCTGCATGGCAGATGGCGGCGACGGGCTTCTGTTGTTCGAAAAACTCGCGGGTGAATTCCACCGCTTCCGGAATGGTCCGCAGCTTGTCGGAGTTCAAGACACCGCCGGGGAGCACCAGAGAGTCGTACTGGTCCGCGGAGACTTCGGACAAGACCTTGTCCACCTTGCGCTTCTCGGCCCAATCCGTCCCGCTCCACCCGGAAATGGTTCCCGCCTGCGGAGCAATGATGTCGACGTGCGCACCACAGGTTCTCAGTGCTTCGACGGGAACATCCAGCTCCGATTGCTCGAATCCATCCGTTGCCAGAACGGCGACGCGTTTTCCGATGAGATCATAATTCGCCTTCAGTTGATTGAAATCAGTTTTCATGGTTCTGCCTCCTTCGCAGAAAGGATGCCGGAGCGGCGAATCACGTAACCCACAGGACTTCAAAGCCCATGGTGTCTTCAGAGATCCTACCGAGCTGCATCTTGCATTCACTCTTTGCAACTCGCAATAAACGATAGGCTAACATACTTGCGGTTGGGGGGGATCGAAAAGAAAGGCCGCGTTCCGTTTGGGGTGGAACGCGGCCGGATTGTTCAATTGCCGAGCAAGCTCGGCCACCATCTCCAGTTTAGGGTGCCGGGGCCTTGGCCCGGACCAGGTGATTCGTGCCCGCCGCACTGATGAATCCCGCACCCCAGGTTTCCGAAGTCTTTGGTCTCAGAATGTTTTTCAGGTAATAGTAGTCCGCTTGGACCTGGGCTTGTTGCACCGTCAGCACCACATAGCCGTGACGGTCAAGATCGGCGAACTTCATGTGAGGGTTTGGATTGATTCCGGTGTCGCTGTCCGGACGGTTGATTTTCCTTTCGAGCGTATCGTTGAAAAAATCGCCGCCTTCCTCATCGAAGTTGGCAGCTGATAGGCTCGGGGTGACGAACTCCACCGCCACGGCGCCTTTTCCGGTTTTCGGATCGTAGCGGCGGTTGCCAAAGGCCGGATCGGCCACTTCCAAGGCAAAGCTGCAATGGATGTCACCGGTGAGGATCACCGTATTGCTGATCTTGTTGTCAGCGAGGTAGTCCACGAGTTCGGAGCGTTCCGCGGGATAGCCATCCCAAATATCAAGGAACAGGCTTTCCAAGGTTTCCGGGGGGATCGGAGTCCCTTCCGCGGCGAAGCCGATATTGAACTCCGAAAACAACACCTGATTGCCAAGGATCTTCCAGGTGGCAGCGGACTCCTTCAGCTCCGTTTTCAACCATGCCTTCTGGGGCTTGCCGAGCATGGTCCTGTCCGGATCGTAAAGTTTGTTCTTCGTCACATCGGAGATCTGCTTGTCGCGCTGGAGACGGGTATCCACCAGGATCAGATCCATCAGCGGTCCGTAGCTAAGGGTGCGGTAGATCCGGTTGCCGTTTTCGCGGATGGGCATCCACTCGAGGTAGGCCTTCATCGCCGCCGCCTTGCGACGCTGCCATCGCCCTTCGGTCCGCGGGTCATGATTCTCGGCTCCGTTTTTCCACGCGTCGTTGGCGAATTCATGATCATCCCAGATGACGATGAAAGGATGCATCTTGTGGGCGAGTTGCAGGTTCGCGTCCAAGCGGTAAGTGGCCAGGCGGGCGCGGTAATCGTTCAGCCTTACGGTCTCTTCAGACGGGAAGATCACCCGCTCGTCACGGATTCTGCGGGAACTATAGGAATCATTGTCGGGGTATTCATAGATATAGTCGCCCACGTGGATCACCGCGTCCAGATCGCCCCGCTGGGCGACCTTGCGATAGCCGGAAAAATAGCCCCACTCGTAGTTCGCGCAGGAAACAACCGCGAATTTCAGTTTGTCCACCGCCACGTCAGGGGCGGTCTTGGTTCTGCCGGTTTGGGAGTTTTTCCCCATCGCCTTGAAGCCGTAATAGTAGGTGTGCCCGGGGGCGAGCCCCTCGATGTCCACCTTGACCGTGAAGTCCCGCTCCGCGGTGGCAATCGTGTTGCCGCGGACGACGACGTTTGTTAATGCCGGGTCCGTCGCCACCGTCCATTCCACGGGAACCTGATCCGCCGGGTTCCGTCTCATCTGGGTGACCCGCGTCCAGATGATGAATCCATCCGGCATGGGATCACCCGAAGCCACCCCGTGATAGAATGGGGCGAGTTCGCGGATGTATAAATCCTCGATCTTTTCGGGAGTTTCCCCGAGGGCTGGCAATGGCGCAAGGGCGAGGAGGGAGAGCAGCAAACAAGGGAGCAGCGGACGTTTCATGGGTAGTGGGGAATGGGTTGGATTGTTTCTGATAGGACGGCGCGTGGCTGCCGCTGCCCACGCTTCCAGCAGGCGTCGTGCCCTGGCCGGGAATGCTCTGTTAGTTGCTGAGAATAAGCTTGTTGCGATCCGGAGTGCCGGCCCTTGGCGATCCCGCCCCAATGCAGGATGCAGCTCTTGACTGCAATCTGCAAATGACAGGCCGCGGCGCAGGGTGGGAGAAGCATCTCCAAACGACTCGCGATCGGGGGATGATTCACCGCATTCCTCATCTGCGTTCATCTTGTGCATCATGCTAGCACGGGTGGCATTCCCCCATCCGGTGATAATCCGGTTGCGGCCTCATCATTCAGGTTCACCGCCTGGGATTCATTCCCGGGAGTCACCAGATCACTGCCATCCATCCCCGGTTTGATCACCACCTTGATGCAGCCATCCGTCTTGGTCCGGAATTTTTCATAGGCGGCGGGCGCGTGTTCGAGCGGCACCCGGTGCGTGATGACGAATGACGGATCAATCTCGCCGGCTTCGATCTTCGCCAGCAGAGGTGCCAGGTAGCGCTGCACGTGGGTCTGGCCGGTGCGGATGGTCAGGCCCTTGCCGACCACCGCTCCAAACGGGATATTGTCCAGCAGTCCGATATACACACCGGGAATCGAAAGCGTCCCGGCTTTCCGGCAGGCCATGATCGCCTGCCGCAAGGCACCGGGGCGGTCCATGGTCAGTCCCACCGCCTGCTTGGCCCTGTCAATCACCGCTTCCATGGAGCCGGCCCCGTGGGCTTCCGCCCCGACCGCGTCGATGCAGCGGTCCGGCCCGCGGCCTCCCGTCATCTCGATGAGCCGCTCGTGAATCGAGTCGTTGTCGAAATCCAGGGTCTCGGCCTTGCCATGGGTGCGCGCCATTTCAAGGCGCTCCGGCACCCGGTCGATGGCGATGACCCGCCCGGCGCCTAACATCCACGCGCACTGGATGGCGAACTGTCCCACCGGACCGCAGCCCCACACCGCCACCGTATCGCCCGGCTCGATGCCCGCGTTCTCCGCCGCCATGTAGCCGGTGGGGAAAATGTCGGAGAGGAAAACAACCTGCTCGTCGGATAGATCGGACTCGATTTTGATCGGCCCTACGTCGGCATGAGGCACCCGCAGGAATTCCGCCTGCCCGCCGGGATAGCGGCCCATCATTCCGGAGTAGCCGAAAAGCCCGGCCGGGGCGTGACCCATCGCGGCCCTGGCCAGGTCCGCGCCCGGATTAGTGGTGTCGCAGCAGGAAAATAAGGTCTTCTCACAGAAGTAACAGCTCCCGCAGGCGATCACGAAGGGCACCACCACGCGGTCGCCGATCTTGAATTTTTTCACATCCCGTCCGGTTTCCACCACGATTCCCATGGGTTCGTGGCCGATGATGTCGCCGGCCTCCATCGACGGCGTCAGGCCGTCGTAGAGATGCAGGTCGGATCCGCAGATGCCGCTCGCGGTGATGCGGATGATGATGTCGCGGGGATCGAGGATTTCGGGATCGGCCACGGTGTCCACGCGGACGTCGCCTTTTCCATGCCAGCAGAGTGCTTTCATTGTGTTGGTTTGGTTTGGGTTGGTTTGGGTTGGAGTTGTTGGAGAATCAGGACCGGTAGGCGACGAGGTGCGATTCGAGCCAGTTCGTCACGCGCAGCGCCACCTCCTCCCAGCCGTTCTGGCCGCAGATGAAATGGCCGCGGCCGGAGAACTCGACGTATTCCGCATGCGAGCGCTCGTCGCTGTAGGCATGGGCGTTACGCTTCACCAGGCTGGCGGGGATGATCTCGTCTTCGGCGGCCCCGACGAACAGCAGGGGAACGTGGGGGAGATCCATCGCCAGCACGCCATCCTCGCTCATGACATTGCGCAGCACCTGGCGGCTTTCGGCGACCGCATACTGCTGATAGGCCGCGTTGCTGTCATCTTCGGTCATGGTGTTGCCGAAGTTCTGATGGAAAAGCTCAGGCGTCATCTCGTAGGGCTCGTCACCGGCGAAGGGATTGGTGATCGCGGCGCTGTTGCGGAGAAATCCCCAGTCCGCCGCCAGCATCCGGTTCGGTGCCACGGAGCAGATTCCCACACCCGCCCGGATCTGGCCGGCAGCCGCCAGCTTTTGCATCACCAGGCCACCCATCGAAAGTCCGATCACGACCGGCGGAAGCAGTTCCCTCGTCAGCAGGACGGCGTAATGCCGGTAGACCGTTGCCAGTGAGAGTTTCCCCAAATCCGGCGGCACATTCTGGCGGAGCGATGAAGGCTCGCCATCATGCATCGGCCACGCCGGAGACTCAGCCGGATAGCCGAGTTTTTGGAAATAACCGAGCCATGGATCCCAACTCCTGGGATTGAGAAACATTCCGTGGATGAAGATGATTTTTGGATTCATGGCTTGAGTTATTGAAGGTTGTTTCGCGGAAAGGCACATCTTCCCTTGCAGAAGCGGTGCCTTGCCGTGCGCTTATATCAGATAGCTTGAATTCAAAGGTTTCCGCCCGGTGTCCGGGCCCGCCCCGGGGGACCCTTTCGGTGGGTTTTGCATGGCCCGAGTGCGAATCGCACACTCTGCGGAAGGTCTAACCCGTCCGGAGTTCAAGCTTCAGCTTGTCTTCACGAAGAGCACGCTGAAGCGCGAACTCCGGACAGCCACTTGGTGGCATGGCCCGCGTGCGAATCGCACACTCCTCGGAACGTCTAACCCGTTTGCCAGAATAGAATGGCGGTAGGGAGACTGCGCGGTAAGCGGTCTGGCGATGGTCCGGAGTTCAAGCTTCAGCTTGTCTTCACAAAGAGCACTGCCTTTAAGGATTGGAAGCTCAAGGAGGGGCGGAATCTGTCCGCCCAGCCCATGAAAAGGCAAATGCCGGGAAAGGCGAAGATTTTGGCACCGCGAATCAGACGAATCTAGCGAATCGTAGAGGTCGTTTGAAAAGTAGGGGGTGGGGACGTCTCGTCCCCACGCATGGACGAGACGTCCATGCCCCTTATCGGGGGATTCTCGAAACTCCAGCACCCGTGAATGCTTGGAGGCACCGAAGATGAATTTTCAGATAGCCTCTTAGATTTTCAAGACGGGCTCTGAGGCTTCTCGATTACCTAACCACCATCGACAAGCACAAAAAAGCCGGCGGGAAAGTTCCCGCCGGCTCCGTCATCTTGATGACGCCGGTATCAATGAATCGCCTCTTCGTTGATGCCGGTTCTGAAAATGCCGCCGGTCGCGATCTTGGTGATCTTGGTATCGGCAGCGGATTCCTCGTCGAGGGAATCCGAGAGCAATGCGGCATCCTCGTCATAGCCGAGCGCCTCGGCGAATGCCTTGGCCACGCCATACGCGGCGATTTCATAATGCTCCACCCGGTTCGCACAGGCGATGAGCACGGCATCGCGGACGTTGCCGGGCTCGGTCTCGCCGATGTGTTTGGTGGCTTCCTTGATGAGTCCCTTCATCGCGTCGCATTCCTCGCCGGTCGGTTCGATGCCCTGGCCGTCGCAGATGCGCGTGATGCGGGCGAGCTGGCCCTTGGTTTCCTCCAGATGGTGGGTGAACGCGTCGCGGAGTTCATCGTTGGAGGAATGGCGGATCATCTCCGGCAGCGCGGTGATGAGTTGGGTCTCGGCGCTGTGGAGGTCGCGGAGCTGGTCCTGATAGAGTTGTTCAAGATCGTTGATCATGGCTTTGTTGGGTTGGATTGGGGTTGGCGTCCGGGAGGGAGTTCCATCGGCCGGACTTCCCTTCGCAAGAGACGTGCCGGATTTCTCCGGTCACGCGCGCCCGATGCATTCCCATTACGGCAAAGGGATTCACGAGAGCCACAGGTGCCGGCAGGGTGGCGTGAGGTCCCTAGCGGTTTGCAGAATGCATGGGGATTTCGTGCACGCTGCGCCATGGACTGCGGTGGGAAGCGATAGCGCCACACCGCTTTGGATCGTACCCCGGTCCGGTAGCCATATTCACCGCCGGATCTCTCCCGGACTGATGCAGCCGTCCTTCCGGTTGACCGTTACGGACTTCGTGCGCGCCCCGACTAACCAAAGCGGCGTCGCTGCCCTTCCCGTTACCCACAAGTCGAAGGCTTTGGCAAGGAGGGGTGATATCCGATCGCCCAGTCCACGGATAGACAATGAGAAGCGGTTTCCTCACCTCATTGGCTTTCCATGCGCACGGCGGACAGATTGCGCCGCTCCTTGATTTTTGCGCCCCGACGAACCAAAGCGGCGTCGCTGCCGCCGCACTCCATGCAGGGGCCTCAGCGTTCGCCCTCTTGAAATGCTTTCAGGATCTGCGATGGGAGACTGTTGGTGAGGTCCAACCGGAGATTGATCCCCAGTATCGCGTGATAGGTTTTATCCAGATCATCAAGGACCGCACCATTGATCTCCGATGGCGTGGCGAATCCCCAACAGGCGGGTGTCTCGCGTGAGAGTATCTCGACGATTTTTTCCCGAATCCTGCGGAAGCTCCGCACTTCCAGTTCCGCAAGCATCGGCATGCTTTCGTAGGCACCCGTGGCAACACCTCCGGGAATCGGAAACGCACCTGATTGGTCGGAAACCATTTCCGACACCTTCTGATTGCCCTCCTTGAATCTCGCGGAGTCGATCATTTCGAGCCAGCCGGATTCGGTGGTTTGATAGGCGATGAGTCTGCCGCGATCAGCGACAATGAGAAGATCAGGAATGGATTTCATGGTTCGGGGACGGTTGTTTCTTGAAGGTTGGCCGGCGGGTCCGGACGGCTGGGATCGGAGGCGACTCCGGGTGAGGGGGGAGCAGCCCCATGGTGGCCAACGCGGTGAGAATATAGGATTTGTGATTGTTGTTGAGAACCGCCAGCGGATTGCCATCGATCCCGGCACGCTCGTTCATCAGGGCGCTCACGGTCCGGGCCAGTTCCTCCAGTTCACCGGCAGAGAGGGAATGCCTCAGCGGGACCGGGTGGTATGGATAGGGTGGGTTCACATTGGTATGCCAGGCGATGTGGGTTTCACGGCTGACAGGGTAGGGTGGGATGAAACGCGCGCCATTCGAGTCATGCTCCGGCAGGCGGTTGAACCTGCGGTGGTCGCCGGCTGGTGGGTCGGCGCGGAATTCATTGTAGGTGCAGTAGGGTGAATGCTCTCCGCTGAAACCGGGGAGCCATAAGAAGGCTTGATCGGCGGGAAAAAGCGGGTGTGCGGTGCGACTGGCGGCTCCTGACGTTGGGATCGTGCTCATGGGGGTTTGTTTTGAGGACTTGATGCATGGGTTTCCTGGCAATGGGCCAGAGGTTACTTGGCCGCCTGTCGGGTCCGCTGTGGGAAAACGACCTCCTCTTCCAGCAAATTTCGTTCCCAACGTGGATTAGCCTTTCCCGGGTTCTGACGGGCACTGGAAAGCGTGCAATCTCACAACGCCGCTTTGCATTTTGCATCCCGCGGGGAGAATCGGGGGCATCCCCCCCACCTGAATGATCAAATCACCACTCTAGGCAGGGTCCCGACACTAGGGGGAAAAACAGATGGATTTACCACGGTTGAAACGGATTTACACGGATGAAGACCGAAGTGTCTGGATGAATTTGATCATTTTAAGATTCGTAGCGGAAACGATGAATCCAAACTCTTTCATTCTGATTCTCTTATCCGTGTATATCTGTTTCATCCGTGGTCAAAATCCCCAGATTCCCGATGCCTTCTCCCTAGTGTAGGCACCCTGCCACTCTAGGGGATTCTCTTATCAATCACCGGGTCCATTACCTAACGAATGGAGGTTGCGCTTTTGCTCCAACCAAACAAACTGACCTGTCATGACTGACTTGGAGTTGCAACGATATGTCGGGGGATTCGTGTTCATCACGTTGGATGGCGCGCCCACGCTCTCCGTCCTCGGTTACGACCCGAAGCGCGAGGGATTCTATTTGAAGTGGCAGCCCGGTCTTCACGATGAAGGCGGAGGTATACCGTTCATGGATCTGACTCAGGAACAGATCGCCGGTTTCACGGTTGGAGGCGAGACCATGCTGTATTCGAAGATCTCAATCTGGTCCCAGGTGGCCTGACCGCATCGGCAGCGCCGACGGTCTCTCAGAGGCGGTCTTAAAACTGGCAGGGCCCGTTTTGCCTGCGGCCATGCGGGATGCGCTTCGCCGTTAAGAGGATCTCGCTAGCACTCGAATGGCATTCCGGGCGGTCCGCGAGAATGGGATGTGAATAAGCCACCATGAACGGATTTTAAAGCGTTTCATGGGCTAATTCATTCGCCCTTCATTCGCCTGACCGTTGCGGAGAACGGTCCCTGCCATTTTACCCGCGGACTCCCGCAGCCCCGGGCGGTCCGCGGGCCGGAAACCGGGACGCGGCGGGACCGTCTCCGGGTCCCGCCGCGCGTGTTGGCTTCTAGCGGATCTCACGCCGCGCGCTGGATCACGATGTCGCTCCAGTCGGAAAACGTGGTGCTGCCGCCCACCGTCCGGCCCTGGGTGGCGAAGAGCTGGCCGGGCGTCAGGTCCATG
>Ga0123337_10004915_pt1 | contig 13355 bp, 9 predicted proteins | sample frozenSSSSmetaG_FD_89792 | JGI IMG/M metagenome (GOLD analysis project Ga0123337, IMG submission 89792) | Glacier valley bacterial and archeal communities from Borup Fiord, Nunavut, Canada, to study Microbial Dark Matter (Phase II) -... | ecosystem: Environmental > Aquatic > Freshwater > Ice >... | reverse complement strand
TCGTCGCTGCGGCCGGGAAGCGCCGCGATGCCGCGTTCACCACCGGCCCAGTCGCCCGAGGGGGTGTTGAACAGGGCCTGCTCGAGCTTGTTGGCACGCAGGGTATCGGCGACCGTTTCTTTCGGTTCGGCGTAGGGGGCCATGTACTCGACCGCGGCAAACCCGTCGCGGGCGGCCGCGGCGAAGCGGTCGAGGAAGCCGAGTTCCTGGTAGAGGAACGACAGGTTGGCGGAGAACTTCACGGCGTGGCCTCAGCGGTAAATCGGGTGCGGTGCAGCATGCGCTTGTTCCGCGGATCGGGGTTGGGGACGGCGGAAATCAGCGACTGGGTATAGGCCTCCTGCGGGGCGGTGCAGATTTGCTCGGCGCTGCCGGTTTCAACCACCTTGCCGCGATGCATCACCACCACACGGTCACAGAAATAGCGCACCACCGAGATGTCGTGGCTGATGAAAATGAAGCTGAGGCTCATTCGCTTTTGGATATCGAGCAGAAGGTCGAGGATCTGGGCGCGGATCGAGACGTCGAGCGCCGCCGTCGCCTCGTCGGCGATGACGACGCGCGGGTCGAGCGCTAGCGCGCGGGCGATGCCGATGCGCTGACGCTGGCCGCCCGAGAAGGCGTGCGGGTAGCGCTCCATCGACTGGGGGTCGAGACCGACGAGTTCCATCAGTTCGCCGACCCGGCGTTCGAGTGCGGCGCCCTTGGCGAGGCCAGCGACAAACAGCGGATCGCCGATCACCTCCTTCACCGTCATGCGTGGGTTCAACGAGGCGAAGGGGTCCTGGAAGACAAGCCGGACGTCACGATGGTAGGCACGCAGGTCGTGCTTCGATAGCCCGGTGACATCGACGGCGCGTCGTTCGCGATCGTTATAGGTGATGGTGCCGGAGGTCGGCTCGACGGTGCGGAGGATAAGGCGACCGAGGGTAGTCTTGCCCGAGCCCGATTCGCCGACGATACCGAGATTCTCACCCGGTTGCAGGTCGAGGCTCACATCATCGACGGCGCGGACGGCGTAGCTCTTGCCGCCGAACAGCTTGCCGCCGCCGCCGTAGAACTTGCTGAGGTTGCGCACCGAAATGACCGGCTGGCTTTCAGCCGGTGCGGCCTCGGCGGGGCGGGTGAAGGCGCGCGGATTCTGCTCGAGACGGACGGTCGAGGCGAGGAGGCGCTGGGTGTAGGGGTGGCGAGCATCGTGAAAGATCTCGTCGACGCTGCCCTGTTCGACGATGCGGCCGTAGCGCATCACCGCCACCTCGTCTGCAACTTCTGCAACGACCCCCATGTCGTGGGTAATCAGCAGCATGGCCATGCCACGGCTCACCTGCAGCCGCTTGATCAGGTCGAGGATTTCGGCCTGCGTAGTGACGTCGAGCGCGGTGGTGGGTTCGTCGGCGATCAGGATGTCGGGGTTGCAGGCGAGCGACATGGCGATCATGGCGCGCTGGCGCATACCGCCCGAGAACTCGAAGGTGTAGCGGTCTATCTGGGTTTCGGGGTTGGGGATCTCGACCTGCCGTAGCAACTCGATGGTCGCGGCGCGGGCCTGCCGCTTGTCCATCGCCTGGTGCAGCCGCAACGCCTCGACGATCTGGCTGCCAATGGTGTGGACCGGCGACAGCGAACTCATCGGCTCCTGGAAGATCAACCCGATACGGCCGCCCCGGATGCTGAGCAACTCGCGGCTGCGCTCGTCGAGCTTGACGATATCGGTCTCGGTCCTGTCGCCACGCAGGATGATGCGCCCAGAGGTAATGGCGCCGTTTTTGTCGATGATGCGGAGCAGGGTGCGGGCGGTAACCGACTTGCCCGAGCCACTCTCGCCGACGAGGCAGAGGGTCTTGCCACGCTTCAGCTCGAACGAAACATCGCGAGCGGCGTGCAGCACGTGAGTGCGCAGGTTGAAGTCGATGCTGAGATTGTCGACCGTCAGGACCACGTCGTCAGCAACCGCCTGGGACTTGTCGAAATCGGCATCGGTGAGCATCGCCATCCTGCCCTCAGCTTTCGTAGGGATCGGCTGCATCGCGCAGGCCGTCGCCGAGGAAATTGTAGGCGAGCACGGTGAGCACCACGGCGCCGGCCGGCCAGACCAGCAGCCACGGAGCGGTGGCGATGGTGCGGACGTTCAGCGCCTCCTGCAGCAGCACGCCCCAGCTCACCACCGGCGCCTTGAGGCCGATGCCGAGGAAGCTGAGCGCGGTTTCGGCGACGATCATGGTGGGGAGCGCGAGGGTGACGACGGCGAGGATGTGGCTCGTCAGCGAGGGCAGGATGTGCCGAAAGATCAGCCGGCGTTCGGTCGAGCCATCAAGGCGGGCGGCAGTGACGAAATCCTCGCTTCGCAGCGCGAAGAATCGGCCGCGGACTTCGCGGGCGAGACCAGTCCAGCCAAACAGCGAAACAATCAGCGTGATGACGAAATACACCTGCAGCGGCGACCAGGTGAGCGGTACGGCGGCAGCGAGGCCGAGCCAGAGCGGGATGGTCGGCATCGAGGAGATCACCTCGATCAATCGCTGGATGGCGAGATCGACCCAGCCGCCATAGAAGCCCGAGATCGAGCCCAGGATGACTCCGAGGCACAGGCTGATGGTCACCCCGATCAGGCCGATCGACATCGAAATGCGGGTGCCGTAGATCAGCCGGCTCAGCAGGTCACGACCGAGCTTGTCGGTGCCGAGCAGGTACATGGTGTCGCTGGATTTTAGCGGACCAATCAGGTGCACATCCATCGCAAACAGGCCCCACAGCTTGTATTTCGGGCCTTTGACTAGGAAGCCGATCGGCACGACCTTGGTTTCGTCGATGGTGAAGATGCGCCGCAGCGAGGCTTTGTCGACTTCCTGCTTGTAGCCGGTGACGTGCGGCATGAAACGCGAGCTACCATCCGGATCGGTAACGAAGAACAGCAGTTCCTGCGGCGGAGCGTAGGTGAATTGCGGCTTGCTGGCCTCGGGCAGCGCGGGCGCGAGGAACTCGGCGAAGGTGCCGATCAGGATCATCACAAGGATGATGCAGCCTGCCACGAGCGCCACCTTGTGGCGGATGAATTTCAGCCAGATGAGGGTCCACGGGCCGGCGACAGCGGTTTCGTGGCCGCGGGTCCGCTTGATCGGAGTAATGGCCGGGCCGGTTTCCGCGGCGCCATCGCCTTGTGCGTAAACGTGGGTCAACTGAAGCGAATCCTCGGATCGAGGATGGCGAGGAGGATGTCGGAGATCAGCATGCCGATCAGCGTCAGCACGCCGAGCAGCAGGATGATGGAGCCGGCGAGATACATGTCCTGCACGGTCAGCGCGCGCAGCAGCAGCGGGCCCATCATCGGCAGGTTGAGCACGATGGCAGTGATGGTGACGCCGGAGATCAGCTCGGGCAGCACCCAGCCGATCGCCGAAACGAACGGGTTGAGCGCGATGCGCACCGGGTATTTCAGCACCACCTTGTACTCGGGCAGGCCCTTGGCCTTGGCGGTGATGACGTAGGGCTTGTTGAGTTCGTCGGTGAGGTTGGCCCGGAGGATGCGGATCAGCGCCGCCGTGCCGTTGGTACCGATGACGATGATTGGTATCCACAGGTGGGCCAGGAGGTCGGCGAACTTGGCCCAACTCCACGGCGCCTCGACAAACTCGCGCGAGAACAACCCGCCCACCGACTGGCCCATGTACTTGTAGGCGAGGTACATCAGGGTCAGCGCCATGATGAAGTTGGGGATGGCGAGGCCAAGAAATCCGAGGAAGGTGAAGAGGTAGTCGCCCACCGAGTGGCGCCGCATGGCCGAGTAGATGCCGATGGGCAGCGATACGACCCAGACGAACACCAGTGCCAGCAGCGAGACCGACAGGGTGGGTGCGAGGCGTTCTGCGATCAGGCTCCAGACCGGGCGGTTCCACTCGAACGAGTAGCCGAAATCCCAGCGGCTGATGATGCCCCACATCCACTTGCCGTATTGGACGATGAACGGATCGTCGAAGCCGTAGATCTCGCGGTAGCGCGCGATCTGCGCATCGTCGACGTTCACGCCGCTGTCGGCCATCGAGGCCAACATCGAGGTGAGGTAATCGCCGGGCGGCAACTGGATGATCAGGAAGGCTATGATCGACATGCCGATCAGCGTCGGGATCATGTAGATCAGTCGCTTGATGATATACCGCAGCATGGTGGCCGCCCCCGTCAGCCCCAGGTGATGTGCACGGCTTCGAGCGTGTCGAGGCCCGGCACTTCGATTTCGACCCGGCCATCGGCGACGCGCGACTTTGCCGGTGCGCCATTCACCAGCAGGCGAGCCTGCTTGAAGCTCCTGCCCTTGGGGATGGCGACGCTGACGGTCTGCCGGCCGGCCGGGTATACAGCGCGGATCGGGCCTTTCATCATCATCGGGTTGTTGAGGTTGTGCATGACGATAGCGGTGCCGTTGGCGTTTTCGCGTACGGCGAGATCGAGCACTTCGCGGCCGGCAACGACGACATCCGGCCGCTTGCCGAGGGCCCAGCGGACGGCATTGGCGATGAGCCTGCCGTGGTCCTCGGCGAGGACTTCCTTGAACACGGCGCCGATATTCCACGGGAAATAAACGGTCCGGCCCCCGCTCGCATGCGTGCGGGCAACGACGGCGGCGCCGGCGGGAGCGAGGCGTGGGTAGACCTCCTCCATGGGCAGGTCGGGGAAATCCGGGACGTAGAGGAACGGCACTTCGGCATCGCCGACGGCGTCGACCGCCAGCAGCCGGGTGCCACCGATGATGCGGTTGGCGCCCTCGAAGCCGGCCGAGATCGGGTGCTTGCCGTTGATCGCCACGTAGGTGTTCTTCACCGGGCCGCGGGCTGGGGCGGTGATGGTGACGCCCAGCAGCTTGCCGAGGCCGATGCCGTTGCGCGGGCGGTTGAGTTCGGTACGGGTCGAGGTTTCATGCGCCGCAACGAGGCTGCCACCGCGGGCCACATAGGCCTCTAGCATCGCGATCTGCTCGTCCGACAGACAGGTCGAATTGGCGAGAATCAGTACCTTGAAGCGGTCGAGGCTCGCCGTGGTCATCGCCTGGTCGGAGAGCATCTCGAACGGAATGCGGGCCTCGACCAGCGCGTGGTAGATGCCGAGGTCGTCGGCTTCGGCCAGGGCGCGGGTGTCTTGCCCATGGTGGCGCAGCGTGGTGGCCGGATCGAGGATGGCGATCTGGGCGGCCGGCATCATGGTTGCGAGCACCGGCTCGAGGTCGGCGTGCATCGCGAAACTATCGGAGACGGGCTGCACCCAGCGGGTGTCGGGCACGACGCCGTTGAACTTGGTGAACCACGGCAGCAGCCCCTGGGTCGTGCCATTGTCGATCCAGGCCTGCATCTCGGGGCCGGTGGTGACGGAGTCCTTCCAGCGATACGCCTCTTCCGGCCCGATCGAGGTGATGAGGATGGCGGGGCGCTCGCGAAAAGTGGCTCGCATGCGCTTGCCGTTGCGGCCGGCCATCCAGATGGGCTCGGTGCCGCGGCGACCCTGGTCGTCAACGCAGAGGAACGGGCAATATTTCTCGATGACGTCGAGGTCGAACTCCATCAGCGACACCGAGCCCATGTTGGGGATGAAGCTGGTGTGCGGCTTGATCGCTTTCATCACCGCGTCCCACTCGACGACGAGGCGGGTGAGGATGGTGCGGCGCCACGCGGCCCAGGCCATCCAGACGGGATCCTCAGGGTTGGCGTCGATCGGCAGTTCGTAGCCCGATGCGGCGCGGAAATTGGCCTTGCAGCTTTCGCAGTAGCAGACGCCGTGGCCCTGCCAGCGGTTGGCGAAGATGGCGTCGATATCGTAGTTGGCGGCAATCTCCTCAAGCACCTTGGGCATGAACTTGAAGTTGTAGTCGGAGTAGGCGCACGTCACCCACACTTCGGGAAAGGCCCAGTGGCGGCGCTTGTTGCCGTCCTTGTCGACGGCGATCCACTCCGGATGCGCGTCGGCGGCATCCTGGTGGATGGCGTGCGGGTCGACGCGGGCCATCACGTGCATGCCAAGGCGGCGAGCGCCATCGACCAGCGTGCCGAACGGGTCGGTGTCGCCGATGAAGGTCGAGACGTGGTGCAGCGGCACCTTCGAGGGGTAGTAGGCGATGTAGCCGCCGGCGCTCAGGCAGGTGGCGTTCGATCTGGTGCGCTTGAACACGTCGATCCAGAAGCCCGGATCGAAGCGGATCGGATCATCCTCGACCAGCGTCAACTGCGTCCAGCGGGTCGCCGACTTGTACCAGTCGGGGGTGCGCAGATTGGAAGCGGCATTCGCCTTGGCGTCTAGCATGTTCAGGGTCTCGTGAGTGAAGTCGGGTGCCGGCCCGCTCGGGAGAAAAGCGGGCCGGCTGGGAGGAAGTCAGTTCAGCCCGGGAGTCAGGACTTGAAGAACTGCTCCGGGCGGGCCGGGCCGGGCGTCGGCCATCCGAACGAGTTGGGCATTTCCTTCAGTACGTTGACCATGTTGTTCTTCACCACCCCGTAGCCGTCGGCCGGCAGGCTGACGCCGAAGGTGAAGAACAGGTCGGCGGCACCCTGCAGCACCTGCGTCATCACCTTCTGCTGTTCGGCTGGATCGGCGGTGGCGACGAGCTTGCGGTACAGGTCCTGCTGGGCCTTCACCTCGGCCGGCGGTTCGATGGCGTCGGCGTTGTCGGGCTGGGTAAAGTAGAGCGCCCAGCCGGGAGCATAGAAGCAGTTATTGTTGATCGGCACGTAGAACCGCGGATCGAGCATGGCGGCGATGCCGGAATTCGCGCCGAACTGGTGCGCGGTGGCGTCGTACTCGCGGCCCCGGCGGACGCGAGTTTCCCACAATGAGCGATCCATGGTGCGCATTTGCGCGTCGATGCCCATGGCCTGGAACATCGGGATGGCGAGCTCGAACATGTCGAGGAAGGTGGTGCGGGTCTGGTCGATCTCGAAGATGATCGCGACGCGACGGCCCTCGGCATCGGTGCGATAACCCTCGCCATCCTTGTTGGGGAGGATGGCGTCGAGCATGGCGTTGGCCTTGTCGGCGTCAAACTCGGTGTACTGCTTGGCGAGTTGCTCGTTGTAGAGCGGGTCACCCTCGCGCATCGAGGCCTGCGCCGGGGAGCCCTGGCCGACGAAGACCGCGTCGATCAGCGCCTGCCGGTCGATGCCGGCGGACAGGGCGCGGCGGAACTCGATGTTGTTGAACAACTCGCGCTTGGTCTTGTCGAGGTGGTTGAGGTTGAGCTGGAAGGCCATGACGTTGGCGGCGGTTTCCTTCAGCGTGTAGAAGCCGAATTTGCCCGACTCCTGACCATCGAACAGCACCGGCTTGTTGGTGGGGGTGCCGATATACTGGTCCATCATGTCGATCTCGCCCTGCAGGGTCTTGAGCAGGAGCACTTCGGGATCAGCGACCATCTGGTAGACGATGCGGTCGAAATACGGCAGTTGCGTCCCCTCGGTATCGACCTTGTGGTAGTAGGGATTACGCACCGCGATCGTGGTCTGGGTGTCCTGACCCAGCGCGCTGGCGCCCTCACCGGTGAAGGTCCACGCCGTCAGTGCCGGCCGCTTGGTGTTCTGGAAATACACATTGGTGTCGAGGTAGCCGATCTCCTGCTGGAACAGGGCGATCCAGCTCTCCAGCCCGGCTGCCTTGGCGAGCTTGTCGGCATCCGGGTTGTAGCGGATGTGGAATTTCTCGAGGTAGTGCTTGGGGCAACGCACCAGCTGGTCCTGGTCGGCCCACGCCATCTGCTGCATGAAAAAGCCGTTGGGGGCGGCGAAGAGCACCTTGAAGGTCTGCTCGTCCACCACCTCGATCTTGGCCACCTCACCGCCCGCCGACCACCAGATGTTGCCGGCCTGGTTGGTTTCCTTGTCGGTGAAGTAGGCGTCGTACCAGAACTGCACGTCAGCCGTGGTGAACGGCACGCCGTCGGACCACTTGTGGCCCTTGCGCAGCTTGATGGTGTACTGGGTAGCGTCGGCGTTGACGTCGTAGCTCTCCGCCACGTTGGTCTCGATCCCCGACCAATCCGCTGTGAAGCGGACCAACGGGTCGTAGCCCTGGTAGCGCACCAGCATCGAGGCCGAGCCGCCGCCGACCAGCGCGTGGTTCCAGTCGCCGCCCTGCGCGCCGACCTTCTCCCACGGGGTGATGACCAACGGATTTTCCGGCAGCCGCGCGGCGACCGCCGGCAGCGTGCCGGCATCGACCTGCGCCTGCAGGAATGCGGATTCCCTGGCCTGTGCGAAAGCGTGCGGCGCGGCGAGTGCGACGCCAGCAAATGCCGTGCTACCGGCAATAAAAGCCCTGCGGCTGATACCGTTCATTGTTGTCTCCCTCCCAAAGCCTCCGGCCGTTCCTCGGCGGCCGTTAGCTATTGAAAGGCTTGCAAGACACTTTTGTTAGGTAAAGCGTTATGCAGCCTATTTGCGACGTTTTGCCAAGTCAGCCCTGCTGACCGACTTTAAGATGCGTCGATGATTCAGCATTTCTGCGCGGCAAGTTAGGTTGCGACGGCGCAATGTTTTGTGTTGTTATGTGCACGGTAGGTTGCGGGGGGCGGTCTTTGGAGAGGGTGACGTTGGGCGCTATCGCGGCGCGGCTCGGCCTGTCGAAATTCGCAGTATCGCGAGCGCTCTCCGGCAAGAGCGGGGTCAGCGAGGAGACGCGGCAGCGGGTGCGGGAAATGGCCGATGCGCTCGGCTATTCGCGCCCGGTGCAGGCGGTGGAGGCGATGACGATCGGCGTGGTGTTCCACGACACCGACCTCATCAACTCCGAATTGCATCTGCTGATGCAGAACGGGGTGCAGGCGGAGGCGCAGAAACGTGGCTACCAGGTGCGCATGCGCTGGACCCACCAGACCGACGAGGTCGAGGCCTTCGTCCGAAATTGCGATGGCGCCATCATGGTCGGGCCGCACGACCGGAACACCTATAACCGGGTCTACGCGCTCGGTATCCCGATCGTTCGCAATGGCTGGCTGCGGCCGCTCGAGCCGGTGGATTTCGTTTCCGGCACCGACCATGAGGCCGGCTCGGCGGTGGCGCAGTATCTGGTGGAACTGGGCCATACCAGCATCGCCTATGTGCATGGCACGCCGGGATATCGCGGCCGCATCGAGCGCTACTACGGCGTGCGGGAAGTGCTTGAAAGCCTGCCGCATATCCAGTTCCGGCAGATGACCTTCGACAAGGATGTGCGGTTCACCGAGCATCTCAGGGCCGCCCATGCCGAGGGCGTGCGCCCCACGGCGTTTTTTTGTGCCCATGATGGGCTCGCGGTGACGGTAATCTCGGAGTTGCTGCGGCTGGGCTATCGTATCCCCGAGGAGGCGACGGTGTTGGGCTTTGGCGACTACTCGGCAGCCACGCAGATTTCGCCGCAACTGACGACCGTGCACGTGCAGGGCCAGCAGATCGGAGCCGCCTGCGTCCGTATCCTCGATGATCGCATCAACGATCGTATCCCGCGCGAAACCCCGGTGCGCATGCTGATCGGCAGCTATATCGTCGAGCGGGACTCGAGCGGGCCGCGCGTCTGAGCAGACGGTCGAAGCTGGACGCGTTCAGGCACGCGGGCTACTCGTTGCACGGGGCGGTTCATGCCGACGCAGCGCCGACCGCGCCGGTCTGGCGTTCTGAGTTCCAAGCATCCGAGGACTGTCGCTATGCCGATTGAACTGCGCGCCGAGAACCTGCCCGAGATTGCTGCCAGGGCCTGCGTACCGCACTATCGGCGGGGCTCGCTTTCTGCTGGCATTGTGCATTTCGGCGTCGGCAATTTCCACCGCGCGCACCAGGCGGTGTATCTCGACAACCTGTTCAACCTCGGGCTCGACCATGACTGGGCGCTGATCGGGGCGGGCGTGCGACCCAACGATGCCGATATGCGCAAGACGCTGCTGGGGCAGGATTACCTGACCACGGTCGTGGAGCAGGAGGCGGACCAGAGTTCGGCGCGAGTAACCGCGTCGATGATCGACTTCCTGCCGGTCGGCGACCTCGCCGCAATCTCCGAAACGCTCGCCGATCCGAAGATCCGGATCGTATCGCTGACGGTGACCGAGGGCGGCTACTACATCGACCCCGCCTCGCAGCGCTTCGATGTCGACCACCCCGATATCGTCGCCGACAGCGCCAACCCTGAAGCACCGAAGACGGTGTTCGGGCTGATCCTGCTGGGGCTGCAGTTGCGCAAGGAGCGCGGGGTGATCCCGTTCACGGTGATGAGCTGCGACAATATTCCGGGCAATGGGCACGTGGCGCAGAACGCCGTGGAGGGGCTCGCGGAACTGATCAATACCGAAATCGGAGCCTGGGTGCGCGAAGCTGTGGCCTTCCCCAACGGCATGGTCGACCGCATCACGCCCGCGACCTCGCAGCGCGAGCGCGATGCGCTAAAGCAGCAGTTTGGCATCCTCGATGCCTGGCCGGTGTTTTGCGAGGCCTTCAAGCAATGGGTACTCGAAGATCATTTCCCGGCAGGCCGGCCGGCGCTCGAGAAGGTGGGCGTGCAGTTCGTGCCCGATGTCTCCCCGTTCGAGCACATGAAGATCCGCATCCTCAATGGCGGGCACGCGACGATCGCCTATCCGGCGGGGTTGCTCGACATCCACTTCGTCCACGAGGCGATGGAGCATCCGCTGGTGCGGGCCTTCCTCGAAAAGGTCGAGCGCGAGGAGATCATCCCCGTCGTACCGCCGGTGCCCGACACCGACCTCGGCGACTACTACGAGCTGATCGAGCAGCGGTTCTCCAACCCCAAGATCGGCGACACCATCCAGCGCCTGTGTCTCGATGGTTCGAACCGGCAGCCGAAATTCATCCTGCCCTCGGCGGCCGACCGGGTGGCGGCCGGCCAATCGGTGACGGGGCTGGCGCTCGTTTCGGCGCTGTGGGCGCGCTACTGCTATGGCGAGAGCGACAGCGGCAAGGTGATCTCGCCGAACGATCCGAACTGGGAGCGGCTGACGGCGCTGGCCAAAGAGGCGAAGACCGATCCAAAGGCGTGGCTGAGCATGTCTGACATTTTCGGACCGCTCGCCAGCGATCCGGCCTATGTCGCCGCCTTCACCAAGGCCCTGTCCTCGCTATGGGCGCGCGGGACGACGGCAACGCTTGAGGCGTATCTCGCCAACACGCTCTGAGGGGGACACCGGGCAGGGATCGGCCCGATTGCCCGGACTTAACCGAGGAATCCAGCCAGATCGGCTTGGCTCGAGACACCTTCCATCGGGCCGCGTTTCGTGACCGCCAATGCCCCGGCGGCGCAGGCGCGTCGGAGGTTTTCGGCCGGGTCGAGCCCGCTCAGCCACCCGACCACAAAGGTGGCACCAAAAATGTCGCCAGCGCCGGTGGGGTCGATCTCTTCGGCCTGGAAGCCGGGCTGGAACAGGTCGGCATCGGCGTCGAGATAGCGCGCGCCGGCGGCGCCCTGCTTGTGGACGATGGCCTTGATGCCGCGGCCCAGCAGCTCGGCGGCGGCCGGAGCGAAGAGGCCCAGTTCATCGCCGCTTGGCAGGAACAGGTCGGTGGCGGCGAGGATCAGGTGCATGCGCTCACCGAAGCCGGGGGTATCGAGCATTTCCCGGCGTATATTCGGGTCGAACGAGACCGTGCCGCCCTGCGCTTTCACGATCGCCAATGCTTCGAACACTGCGGCCGCAACGGCGTCTGCACCCAGCGATGAGCCGACGACGTGGAGGTGCGCGGCGCTGGCCAGCACCGCCTTGGCGCGGTCATCGATCCGGATGTGGCGATTGGCGCTGTCGCGCAGGTTGAAGACGAAGTCGCGGCCGCCGTCCTCGCGGTAGCGGACGAAGGCGCTGCCGGTGGACGCGCCGGAATGCACTGCAATGGCCGAGACGTCGACCCCATCGGCTCGCAGGCGCTCGAGGTTCAGCGTGCCGAAGTCGTCGTCGCCGACCGCGCCGATCATAGCGGCGGCGTGCCCGAGACGGGCGATCTGATCGATGAAGATGGCGGGAGCGCCGGAGGGGTAGGGGCCGGTAAGCGGGATCGCCTGGCGGAACCCGTCGCCACGGGTTTCCGCCATGATCTCCACGAGGATTTCGCCGATAGCCACTATCTTCCGCATGGCCAACACTTTGCCCGCCTCTGCGCCGGACGGCAATTGATCATCCACAAAGGGTCAAGATCAATCACAAAGATGATTGACTCATGATCGATATGAGTGAAAGTTTGCGCATCGAAGAGCGTTTCTGAGCGAGTGTGAGGGCATGACGCAGGGTGACGGGGTCAAGGTGGAGCGGCTGGACGCGATACGCGGCTATCTCTACGCCCATGGCTATTCCACCGTGCAGGCTTTGGCCGATGCCGTCGGCGCGTCGCTCGCCACCATCCGGCGCGACCTGCAGTTTCTCGAAAGCGAAGGCGCCATCGACCGGGTGCATGGCGGGGCGCGCATCGCTGAGGGCTCGTCGGTGGAAGTCGCGTTCCAGGAGCGGGCAAAGCGCCATCTCGTCGCCAAACGGGCGATTGCGCGGGCGGCCTACGCCGCGCTGGTGCCGCACGCCACCATCTTCCTCGATGCCGGCACCACCGTGCTGCAGCTGGCGCGGCTGATCCGGCTCAACCCGCTGCCGCTGCGGATTTTCACCAACGGACTGACGGTGGCGCAGGAATTCCTCAACGTGCCGAACCTCTCGGTCTCGGTGATCGGCGGGCAGCTTCGCAGCGAAAACGTCTCTCTGGTCGGGCCAGAGGCGGAAGCCATGCTCGAGACGCTGTGGTTCGACCAGTTGTTCCTCGGCGTCAGCGCGGTGGCCGATGACGGGGCGCTCTACAGCGTCGACAGCGCCGAAGCGAGCCTCAACCGCCGGATGATCGCGCGCTCGGCGCAGGTTTTCGTGCTCACCGATGCGAGCAAGTTCGGCACCACGGCGACTTACCGGGTCGCGCCGCTCAACGTGGCGCGGATGATCACCGACTGGCGGCTCGATTCCGCCTGGCGGGCGCGGCTCGCCGACATGGGCGTCGAGGCGACGATTGCCGAAGCGGGGTCGTCCGATGAGTGAGGGCCTGCTGGTCGGCATCGATGGCGGTGGCAGTAAGACCCTGGTCGCAGCCGCCGACATCAGCGGACAGGTCACCCAGATCACGCGCGGCAGGGCGACGAGCCCGCTCGAGCGCGACGACTGGAGCGAAGCGTTGGCCGAGCAGGTGCGCGGGTTTGCCGGGCGCTCGGGATTGCTGTCGGTCGCCGCAGCGCTGCCGGCCTATGGCGAGGTCGAGGACGTTTCGGCAGCGCAGGAGCGAGTGATCGGCGAACTGTTCGGTGCGGTGCCGCAACGTGTCCTCAACGACGCCGATGCAGCCCATATCGGTGCCTTTGCCGGCGGACCGGGCATC
>Ga0123337_10004914_pt1 | contig 13356 bp, 10 predicted proteins | sample frozenSSSSmetaG_FD_89792 | JGI IMG/M metagenome (GOLD analysis project Ga0123337, IMG submission 89792) | Glacier valley bacterial and archeal communities from Borup Fiord, Nunavut, Canada, to study Microbial Dark Matter (Phase II) -... | ecosystem: Environmental > Aquatic > Freshwater > Ice >... | reverse complement strand
AAGACCCTTGGGAAATTGATTTTTGCGCTATTCGTGCGCTGCTGCAAAGCGACGCGACCGCCATTATCTGCGGCAACGACCAACTGGCGTCGGCGGTGTGGGAAATCGCTGAAGAACAGGGCAGGCAAATCCCGCGCGACCTTTCGATTGTTGGCATGGACGACATGCCGGGCGCAGCCGAGCGCGGTTTAACCACACTCAGGTTTGGCTTGCCCGCTATGGGACGCGCCGCACTGGACGCCGTTGTCCGCATCATCGGTGGCGCAAAACCCGAAGTGTGTGGAGCCATTATTCCGGCAGAACTGATCGAGCGCGCTTCCGTCGCGCCGCCGCGCAATTTCACAAATTTAGAAACAAAGTCACAAGGGAGAAAATCATGAAAGCCATGAATATTGCACCAACCGGAGAGAGGCGCGCGGCGCGCGGTTTCACGCTCATCGAATTGCTTGTCGTAATTGCTATTATCGCAGTTCTCGCCGCGATTCTCTTTCCCGCCTTTGCCCGCGCGCGCGAGAACGCGCGGCGGGCGAGTTGCCAATCGAACCTGAAGCAAATCGGTTTGGGCATCGCGCAGTACACACAGGATTACGATGAAAGATTGCCGGCGACCGCGCTTTATGCGCCGTCGGAGACGCCGACAGCGCCACAATTTGCCAGCGATGTTATTCTTTGGGCGGATGTGATTCAACCTTACGTCAAAAGCACACAACTCTTCAATTGTCCCTCGCGCACGAATGCTAATCCAAAAAGCGGTGGGGCTCCAGTGTCTGTTGTCCAATTGAGAATGTCTTACGTCCCATGCCTCACGACTTTCACCGACTCGCTCAACGAGGCCGCTTTCGCAGCCCATCCTGGATTCAGCACAAAGTTATCGGAACTCACCAATGCATCCGAGACTTTCATGATCGGCGAATTGCGAGACGACACGATCACAGCTTACGGCTACGCGATGTGTCCGACTGCTGCTCTGGATAATGGCAACCAAAATCGCTATCCGGGCATTATTCACTTCGACGGCTCCAACTGGCTTTATGCCGACGGCCATGTCAAATCCCTGCGTAACGACAAAGTTAACGAAAACTCAAATTATTATTGGAAGCGAGTCAAACCGTAAGCCGTGTTCCCATCATGTATAGTGTGCCGGGTTTATGGCGTGCTTCAGGAGCAATACTCAGAGGAGAATGAAATGAAACAACAGAACAGCCGCCAGCCAATATCAAAGAAGGTCAACTCAGGGTTTACTTTGATCGAACTTTTGATCGTCATCGCCATAATTGCGATCCTCGCCGCGATCTTATTCCCCGCATTTGCAAGAGCGCGTGAGAACGCGCGGCGCGCGAGTTGTCAGTCCAACATGAAGCAGATTGGATTGGGCATCATGCAATATACGCAGGATTACGACGAAAAATACCCGACTGAAATCGATCAGGGTTCGGTGCGTTGGGCCGGAATGCCTAACTTTAGCGAGGGCGTTACCGACGCTTCCAAAACCAACTGGCTTTCGGGCATTTATCCTTACACCAAAAGCTGGCAGATTCTGGTTTGTCCGTCGGCGACAAACAGCACAAATAGTGGCCCGCCTGACTTGCGTCCCAACGGCAATAATCGCAACTCTTATCAGGGCAACAATGTTATTTTTCGGTTCGGCACGGGCTTAAGCCAGGCCGCCATTCCGGCATCGGCCAACACCATCTGCCTTCAGGAAACTTTTAACATCGTAAGTTCCACCTACATGCGTCCGTTTTTCGATGCCAGCGGCGCTTATGGCGGCAATTACGTTTTACCTTTTGAAGGCGCGGTCATCCACTTCGACGGCGACAATTTTCTGTTCTGCGACGGCCACGTCAAATGGCGCAAAGCCAGTTCCGTCGAACTCAAGGAGTTCGGGTTGAAAAACAGTGATGGAACGGAAATCACCACACCGGCGCTGCCTCCCACATACGGAAACTACATCGCGGCTTTTTGAAGACGATGGAAACAATCCCTTCACAATGCCCTTCAAAATACCCTTCAAAATACCCTTCAAAATACCCTTCAAAATGATCTACACCCAACGCATTTTTTGGCCCAGCTACAATACTCCTGAAAAGCTTGAGCGACTTTTGTCCTTTCTACAAAACCATCAAACGCTCTGCGACGAGATTTCCTTTTTCACCGAAGGCGACGGACAAGACTGGCGCTTTCTACCGCCCACTCAAATCGAGTGCCGCGCTGAATTCTTAACCGAAGTCGTCCGGCAAACCCGCGAAGCCGGTTTCGTTCCGGTCATCAATGTTCTCAACACCATGGGACACTGCGACGAGGGCGGAGTACTCGCGCCGGTCGTGCCGTGGCAAGGCATCGTGGGAACCGACGGCGCAACCGCCAAACAATGCAGCTGCCCGTTCGATGAGGAATTCCTGGAGTACTGCCGCTTCAAGTACCGGCAGTTCGCGCGCTGCCAGGCCGACAAGATTTGGATTGACGACGACGTGCGTTTAAGCTATCACATGCCCGCAAACTGGGGTTGTTTTTGCGTGAGATGTTTAGCCGATTTCAATGCGCGCGCGCAACGGGAGTACTCGCGCGACGAATTGCTCGCCGCATTGGGCAAAGACAAAACGGTTCGCGCCGCGTGGCTCCAGCGCAACCATGATGTGATGATGGGAGTACTCCGCGCCTGCGCTGAGGGCATTCAAAACGGCGCGGAAGGCAAACCGGTCGAAGCGGGCTTTATGACCTGCGATGTCGCCGAACTGCGCGACTGGCGCGCCGACATGAAAGAAGTGATGCACCTTCTTTCTTCCATCACCGGCGGCAAAGCGTGGCTGCGTCCGGGCGGCGGTTTTTGGAACGACGCCGCGCCGCGCGAGGTACTGACCAAAATCCACCATGTCGGAAACTCGCTCAACGGCTTGCCTGAAAGCGCGGGTGCGACTTACGAAATCGAAAATTATCCGTTTATTCAGGGCGGCAAAAGCGCGGCGATGACCGGACTCGAATGCTTGCTCGCCACGCTCGCCACCAAACTCGACGGCCTCATGTTCGATGTTCTCGACCCGGCGGGCAATGATCCTGCGGCCTTCGATGAATGGATGGGAGATTTGAAAACGTGGCGACCATTGTGGGATGAAGCCTCCCGGCTTGTTGAAGGCACGACGGCCATCGGCTGGCGCCCGGTTTATTCGGAAAACCATTTCAGAAATTATCAGGGCGATGATTTGAACGCGATGCGCATGATTTCCTACACGCAACCGCTCGCTTTGCAACCGGCGGGTTTGCCGTTTACGGCGTTTGCTGCGGGCGCGCACGGCCACATGCTCTGCGGCCAAGCCGCGCGCGGCATGAGCGTTGAAGAAATGAAATCTCTGCTGGAAAAACCATTGCTGATGGACGCGGAAGCGGCGCAGTGCTTTTTGGACTTTGGGTTAGGTGTGGAAATTGGAATCGAAAATATCACGGCTTATAATGAAGGCGTGAGCGAACAGTTCACCGATCATGCTCTCAACGGCGAGTACTCCGGCTACCGCCGCGCCGCAACATTGAAGTATTTCGGATTGCAAAGCTTTGCCTTACAGACCTCGTCGACAACCGAAATTCTCAGCGAGTTGCAAGATTACCAAGGCGCAAAATTGGGCGCGGCGCTTACGCTGCATCGTTCGCCAAAAGGAGTACTCGTCGCCGTGATGGGACATTTGCCGTGGGATTTTGTGCTGTCGCCGCAACGGATGGAACAGTTGCAAAATCTCTCCGACGCGATGATGCCCGATGTGCTTTCGGTTCGTAGCAATCGTCCGGTTGTCCAATGGCGGCGGCGCGAAGCGGACAGCGGACGGGAACTCACGATTCTCTTTAACGCCGGCTTCGATGCGGCGCACAAACTCAAAATATCCGGCGCTTGTCTGAGTATTCCAGCACTCTATACACCTGGCGTTTGCCTGTCGAAAAATGCTGAGGCAGACACTCTCCATTTACCCGGCTGGTCAGTTGCTGTTATTGAATCAGCGTAGCTTTTGAAATTTCTGCATCTCCAATAGAAATAAAGAAACCCACGAATTATGAAACTCTATTTTCATCGCGCGCCCGTTTTCGCCATTGCCGTTGTAACGTGCTCGCTTCCCATCGCCGCGTGTCATGCCGCTCCGAAACAAAAACCCGCCACCAAGCTCATTGCAAAAATTAAAAAACCTGCGCCGAGTGTTCCATCTGCGCCGGCGGGCGATGGCGCGGACGATCAAGAAGCGAGAGTTGAAGCGCCGGTCAATCTCAAACGCCCGATCAAACCCAACGTTGTGGTGACGAAAGTTGATGTTGCCGCAACTTCAACTTCCAACGACGGCCCGCCGCCCACGCCGGGAGTACTCATCAACAATGTCGTGCGAAATGACAGCGAAAGCAAAGAGACATTGCAACTCGCTCAAGACGGCAAGGCGCTATTGCCGATTGTGATTTCAGCTAAGGCGAGCGAGAGTACTCAGGCCCTCGCCAAAGAAGTGGCCGAGCTGCTCAAGCATATTTCGGGCGCGACTTTTGAAGTCAAAACCGGCGACGGAACTTCGGGTATTGTTATCGGCACTCTCAAAGAATTCCCCGATTCGTCGTTGGATAAAGCTCTGGCAATCAGAAATGGTTTCGATGGCAGGGAAGCTTTTGCCATTCGCACGCGCGAAAAGAAAGTAGTTCTTCTGGGTGCGACGGACGTGGGCGCGAGCCACGCCGTCTGGCGGATGATGGAAGTACTCGGCTACCGCCATTTCTTCCCGCACAGCGCGTGGGAAGTAATTCCGAGTACTCCCGACCTGAAGTGGAACCGCGATATTACCGACAGGCCGCAAATGCTCAATCGCACCATCTGGTTTGAAGCCGGTTCGGGAACAGCGCAGGCCGAAAAGAATTATCAAAACTGGAAGCGCCACAATCAGGTGGCCGAATCGCTCAAGGTCAACATCGGCGGCGGCGGCTTGAACGGCCCGTTCACCAAAGAAATCATGGACGCTCATCCCGAATATGCGGCGGCGCGCATACAGGCCGACGGAACTCTCAAGAGCGATTTTAGCGGCTATCAGTTGGAGCTTAGCAATCCCGCGGTACGAAAGATCATTGTAGATGCGGCAGTTCAAGCGTTCAAAGACAACCCCAGTTTGGATATGGTCAACCTTGATCCGGCGGACACCAACGCGTATTCGGAAAGCCCGGAATCCCTGGCGCTGTGCAGTGTTTCGGATGCCGTTTTCGGCCTGCTCAACGAAGCCGCGCGCGCAGTGGAAAAAGCCTTTCCCGGCCAGCATAAAATGGTCGGCGTTCTCTCCTACAACTCGACTTTTGATCCGCCGACTTTCAAGCTCGAACCCAATGTCCATGTTCAACTTTCGCCTATCGGCTACGGCAACAAATACGGTTCTGATGAGCGCGCCAAGCTGTGGGCGCAGCGTTCCTCCAATCTGGGATCGTATGAATACTATTCGGTGTGGGCGTGGAGTACTGACCAACTTCCCGGCAGCTACACCAACGGCGTGCGCGGTTCACAAAAGCATATCCGCGACGATCTGATCGCAACCGGCAGGCTGACGATGAGCGCCGAGAGCACTTCGAGCTGGGGTAGCAACGGTCGCGGCTACTATGTCGCGCAAAAGCTGATGTGGAATCCAAATCTCGATCTCGATGCCCTCCTCGACGACTTTTATACTAATGCTTTTGGGCCGGGCGCGGAAGACATGAGGAAGTACTACGACCGCCTTGATCCCGATAACGTTCCCCTCATAAGTTCAAGTGTGATTGGCCAGCTATTACGTGATGTCGATAATGCCTCCAAAGCTGCTAAAGATCGCCCGGATGTTCAGGCGCGTCTTGACCAACTGAAGGTGTATTTGCGCTATGTTGAAATGAGATGGCGCAGGGACAGCGAAGGCATCGCCGTTGATGGCGAGGAGATTATGATTCCGCTTTATCGCGGGCGCGAATACGCGATGACTGCGTGGTCAATGATCATGCAAAGCTGGGGCGGCGATAGACCGATTGTCGCGCCTTATACGCACGAGGAAATCGAGACGAAATTTCAGGAAGGCCTGGCGCATTATCTTCCGAAAATCCGCGACGACTTGCAGCCGCGCATCAAGTTTTCGGAAGATTTGGTGCCCGTCAAATGGCCCAACACTCCGAAATTCCTTGAGCCTGAACATGGACACGAATATCAGGGCAGCATGAAATATGCGTTTTATTCCCTGAAAGGCGAGCCATTGGAATTCAACACTTGGGTAGGCGACGCGTGGGGCTACCGAACCAGCTTTACGATAACCGATGCGGAAGGCAAAGTCATCGTCACCGTCAAGCCCGAACCTAAGTCAAATACCCTCCATAAGATCGAGGTGCCCGAAGCGGGTTTGTATTATCTCAACTTCAGCGATCCCGGAGCCTATTGGTCTTTCTACGCGAAGCCGAGCCAGATTGCTTCGATTGTCGTTTTGCCCGAAGTCACCGGCGCGCGCAGCCCTAATCTGCTCAAGCCGATGTGTTTTTACGTTCCCAAAGGCACCAAAGTGCTGGAGTACTTTGCGACTACGGGCAACAACATCCATGCGCCCGACGGCACGCAGCTCAACGAAAAACAAACTGTCAACAACTGGGTTTCCATACCTGTTCCCAAAGGCGCCGATGGCAAGCTGTGGACAATCGGCGGAATGGCATTCGGCAAATTCTACTTTTCCAACATCCCATCTTATGTCGCCTCTTCGGCTGAATCTCTGCTGGTGCCGCGCGAAGTCGCAGAAAAAGACGGGTTGGAAATTCGCTGACGAAACCTGTAGGAGAAATTGATGATTTGTGAAAAAGCCTTTGTCTCCTTTTTAGCCGTTGTAATCTCATTTTTGTTGACAATAATGATAAGTTGCCATGCGGCGTTGGGCGAAGCTAAAGAGATCAGCTTCAAAGCAACTCTTGATAGGACGATGCAACTCGATATGTAAAGGTTACCGGAACCTCTCAACCGGGCCAAAGAACACCACATCCTGATCGCACTGCGCGGACACGGCTCGGATCGCTGGCAAGGCGTTTCTAATCGAGCTGAGTTTCAGGCACCCCAGGACGCGGCTGCAAAATATGACATGATTTACATTTCGCCGAATTAGGCTCAGGGTTCGCTGATTGAAGTTAGCCACATAAAAAAAGCGCGATTCATTTTGAATCGCGCGTTTTTTATGTGGCTAACTTCAATCTACCCACTTCCAATTTGTACCCCACTTAATCTGATAGACAGTAGAGACATTGACTGAGTATTTTAAAGCTAATTCTTTCACTGGGATTTGCTCTTTTAAATGTTGTTTGATTTCTCTCACTAAAACCTGGTTGAGTCTTGTTGTTGGATGCGGTTTTACGTTGTAAGAAGCAACCGCTAAATCAATTTGATTCTGGCGACGCGTTCCCATCAAAGGATGAAGCTGAATCATTAAGGTCACTGCGCGGCTACCTTTCAGGCTCACAATAAAAGGAGGCGTCCATCCTTTAGCTTCAATTCTCTTTCGGTTAACTGCGTGATACTTAACTTCCCACAACAACGAAACTCTGCAAACGACATCCTCATCCGTCATCATCAGTGCGATGAGAGGTTGACACGGAGCAGAAGTCGGGCCTTTCATAAAAGAGCCTTAGCCTTCCAACAAACCGGCCAACCAGTTGAGTTGAAGTTCGTTTATTTGCATACTTTTAAATCAAATGGAGGCGGAGGGAGTTGAACCCTCGTCCAGAAAGTGAAAAACGTCTGCTTCTACAGGCATAGCCAAAGTTTGATTTAGGCGCGCGTCTCCGCTTTGGCGACGAACAACGCGAACCGATTCCAAATTCCGATTCCAGTCCGAAGACTTTCCTCAAGCCACTCGTTTGAAGGGTTGGAAAAACCTTCAAACAAGCATCCGTCAATAGTGATGCTTTTTAATGTCGGACGGACACAGCGCTAAAAAGCATGGCGCGATTAAGCGGCCAAAAGCAGGGATTCCTGCTGATAGTTGGCAATTAAAGTTTTTGCCCTGTTTTACGAGTCTGAGCAACTCGGCCTGCGACAAACGCGATCAGTCTCCCTGTCGAAACCTGTCGCCCCCAATTTACTGCTTAATTTTTCGGCTTGTGCGTCAATTGTCAAAGTGCGTTGCAGCCTGCGATAGACGCGGGCGGAGTACTCCGGTTCCGCCCGCTAATCTTTACCGCTTTTCGTAATTGCTGCCGTAATATTCTTTATACGATTCGCCAGAGGTAATCGGACGCCACCAGTCTTCGCGCGATTTATACCATTCAATCGTGCGCGCGATGGCGTTTTCAAATGAATGATTCGGCGTCCAACCCAAACTCTTCAGCTTTTCGCAATCAAGCGCGTAGCGCCGGTCGTGGCCCAAACGATCCGCGACTTGCTTGATGAGCGATTCCGGCTTACCCGTTAATTCCAGAATTTCATAAGTAATCTCGCGGTTGGTGCGCTCGTTGCCGCCGCCGACGTTATACGCCTGGCCAATTTCGCCTTTTTCGCTCGCGGCCAGAATGCCCGAACAGTGATCTTCGACATACAGCCAATCGCGGCGCTGCAAGCCGTCGCCGTAAATGGGAAGTTGCTTGTCGTCGATGGCATTGGTCACGAAAAGCGGAATCAGCTTTTCCGGGAATTGATACGGCCCAAAAGTGTTGGAGCCTCTCGTGATAATGACGGGCACGCCGTGCGAAATGAAATACGAGCGCGCGATCAATTCGCCGCCGGCTTTGGCCGAAGAATACGGCGAGCGCGGCACGAGCGGATCGGTTTCGACCGAATGCCCGGTTTCGACATCGCCGTAAACTTCGTCGGTTGAGACTTGAATGAACTTCTCCACTTCAAATCTTTTCGCCGCTTCGAGCAAAACATAAACGCCGAAAACATCGGTTTGCACAAACGCGCCCGCGCCTTCTTCGCCGCCCATGAGCGAACGATCAACATGACTTTCCGCCGCGAAATTAAAAACGTGGGTGCAGCCTTGCATCGCTTCGGCCACGACTTCGGCGTTGCAAATATCGCCTTTGAAAAACCGCAAGCGCGATTCGTCCCATACATCAGCAAGGTTTTCCAGACGGCCCGCGTACGTTAATTTATCCAGCACGCGCACTTGCCAATCGGGGCGCTCGGATAATATGTAACGCACGAAATTGCTGCCGATAAAACCGGCTCCGCCGGTCACTAAAATTGTCGTCATAATGGATTCTTTAAGGTGATTTTCAAGTTCTGTAAAACGCTCACAGCATATCAAATTCAATCGTTTCGCGCGCGATGTCGCTTTGCAAATGGTGATCGTGAGCCACAAAAGTGACGCGATTTTTCTCGATTTCCAGATGCCGCGAAAACAAACCTTCGTGACGCTGCGGAATAATATGCTCGCGCGCCCAGCGCGAATAGCCCCAACTATCGGGACAATGGATTTGCCACACATTCGGCTTCAATTGATACGGCGGAAACAGATAATGATCGGGCCTAAGATGAATGTGTCCGCTCATCCAAAACAGTGGAGCTTCTCGCGATTCCATCAGTTCGCGGAGTACTCCGCCCAATTCCACGCAAGCCGTGCGCTCAGCATCGTAATATTCCATGTCCAAACGCCGGTCGAGATAAAGTGGCGCGTGGCAAAAAACATAAGCCGGAGTACTCCGCGTCGCTTCCAGCACTGTCGCCAGAAACTCCAGTTGCGGAGGACTCAAGGTTTCCGCTTTGCGCTGCTCGGTGCCATCGAGACCTAAGAAAATAAAGGTACCCAGTTCGTTTTCTTCGATTCGCCACAAACTTTCAAGTCCAAAAAACTTTTTGAATTTTTCGAGTTGAAACGCTTTCTCAGCCGAAGTTCCTTCCGTCCACAAGCGCTTGTAATTTTTGGAATTTTCGTGATGCACGCGAAAGTAAAATTCGTGATTGCCATTGATCGCCGAATACGGCCTTTCAATATCGCGAATGAATCGCGCTAACTCAGAGTACTCGCCGTCCGTTCCGTAAGCGCCGACCATATCGCCCAGCAATACGACCTGATCCATCTGCGCGAAATAAGCGGAATTGGCAACAATCTTCTGCGTGGCGGACGGGCAAGCCGTGAGATGTAAATCCGACAGCGGGAGTACTTTGAGAACTTCGCGCGCTTCGGGAATGGGCGTGGGAAAAATGGGAACTTTAAGTTTCACGTTAACGATTTTGAAGCAGCGAGCTAAAAAATTAACCTCAGTACTAATGTATGATGTGCTTAGCTAACTTTTGCGAAATAAACACAACCGACGAAGCCGACAACAAGTAAAGGCGCTAAGGTCCATGCATTCCATTCATGCATTCTCCATGACACGAGTTGAACCAAGCTGAGTGCTACAAAATAGCTAATCAGTCCCCATTTCTTCATCTGCCAAAGGCCAAAGGTGCCGGCGAATACCAGACCTGAAGTGAAACAGACGTACAACGGCCACCATGCTGCTATTTGAGTAGGTACAGGTGTGAGCATCATTAAAGGAGATAATGCTACGTAAGCGATCCCGCAAATACAAAGAATGCTAATACCTATTGGCCTGTTGATTGGAGTCATAGTCAAGTACTCATTCTTACGCAATTAATGTAGGAGCTTGTGAATTGCAGCTTCCACATCGCCATCATTTTCTTCCAGCGCGCATTTCGCCACATCCGAATCCACATTCGCTAAATTCATCACCAATCGAATCTGGCGGTCTACCAATTTTTCGCACCAGGCTTGAACATTGGTCATCAGGTTTCCATCGACGCGGCCCAGGCGCAACATGACGCCGGTGGAAATCATGTTCAAAACCAGCTTTTGTGCGGTGCCGGATTTCATACGAGTACTCCCGGCGAGCGCTTCGGCTCCCACAAACGGCGCGATGAAAATATCGCAATGCGGCTTCATCGCGGCTTCGGGAACAACCGTGACGCCGATTGTCAACGCGCCAATTTCACGCGCGTATTGCAGCGCGCCAGTCACATACGGCGTGCGACCCGAAGCGGCCAAACCAACTAAAGAATCAGCCGAAGTAAAGCCGTGTTCGCGCAACGCGAGGACTCCGGCCTCTGGCTGGTCTTCGGCGTTTTCAATCGAGCGAAAAACCGCTTCGCGCCCGCCCGCGATAATGCCCTGCACCATTTCATGCGGCGTCCCGAACGTCGGCGGACATTCGCTGGCATCGAGTACTCCCAGCCGCCCGGAAGTTCCCGCGCCAATATAAAACAAGCGCCCGCCGCTCTGCATTCGAGCCGAAATCTCATCCACCGCGCGCGCGATTTCATCCACGCAAAGCCGCACCGCTGGCGCGACTTTGTGATCTTCATCATTGATAAGAAGCATCGCCTCGCGCGTGGAGACTCGCGACAATTGGCGCGTATTTTCGTTAACTGCTTCAGTCGGAAGATCCGATAAATTTTCAGGAAGACTCTGAGATTGAACCATTAGAATTGTCCGGCTCTAACACCGTGGCAATTTTTGCGCACAGGGCAATGATAACTACTGGAAAATATACGATAACAGCTAAAATGGAGATCGAAATTAAAGATGTAACTATCCAGCCAAATGGAAATCCTGAGTTTGATATTAAGTAAATTTGATGATTCGTGGACTTTATAAAATTAAAGCAATAAGAATCTAAACCGTGAACTAAAGCACCGATGGAAATTGGCCATAACAATGCTCTCCCTATTGTTAATTTCGTCCATATTCTTTTATTAGCGCCGACACTTGCTTCCAAGAAAGCAACAGCTGTTGTCAAGAAAAGGATAAACCAAACAGCCCATTTGAGCATAATTAATTTACATTTGCTCGATAGTTTCGATGCCCAGCAGATTCAAGCCTTTTTTCAAAACGTCGCCAGTGGTTTGCACCAGCTGCAAACGTGATTCAAGAGTTGGTGGCTCGCTTTTCAAGACCGGGCAATTTTCGTAAAACGCGCCGAACTTTTGCGCCAGTTCAAATAGATAATCGCACAAAGCGTTGACGCGATAATCGGAAAGCGCGGTTTCAATGGCGAGCGGAAAACGCAGAATAAATTTCGCGAGATCAATTTCAGCGGCTTCCTGCAATTGAATTGCGCCCGGCGCAGCTTGCGCTTTGCGGAAAATCGAGCGCGTGCGGACATAAGCGTATTCCAGATAAACCGCGCTGTTGCCGGTTAAAGCCAACATTTTATCCCAGGAAAATTGATAATCGCTGGTGCGGTTTTGGCTCAAATCGGCGTACTTCAAAGCCGCGATGCCGAGTACTCCGGCGATGGCGTTTAAATCGGCTTCCGGCAAATCTTCGTTTTTCTGACGCGCGATTTCCAATGCGTGGCTTTGAGCTTCGCCCAGCAAATCGTCCAGTCGCGGCGGCTCTCCTTCGCGAGTTTTAATTGGCGTTCCGTCCTCGCCTAAAATCGTTCCGAACGCGACGTGATTCAGCTTTACTTCGGCGAGATTCCACTTTTTCGTAGCCGCGAAAAGCTGACGAAAATGGTCGCTTTGGCGCGCGTCCACGACATACACAATCTCATCGGGATTCCAGCGTTCGACGCGGTAATCAATGGTCGCCAAGTCGGTTGTGGCATACAGAAAACCGCCGTCGCCTTTTTGAATCAGCATCGGTTTGTCGCGCAAATGCGGCGGCTCTTCGAACTGAATCACAATCGCGCCCCGACTTTCTTCGGCGATGTTTTTGGCTTTCAAATCTTCGACCAGAGTACCCAAGCGGTCGTGATAAAAGCTTTCGCCCAGCGTTTCATCGAGCTGAATATCGAGCTGCTGATAAACCTTTTCCAGTTCGGGCAAAGACGCTTTGCGCAGCGTGTTCCAGATTTTCAGATTCTCCGCGTCGGCGGAATGCAGTTTCGCAGTTTCTTCGCGGACGGCACGTAGCGTTTCAATCGCTTTCGGTGTAGGTTCTTCGTTCTCCTCTTCGCCAGTCATCGCTTTGACGATTTTGTAAATGCGTCCCATTTCGTTGAGCGGCGATTCACGAAACTTGTCGTCGTCATGAAAGCGTTTCCAGCCCCAAATCACCATGCCGATTGGCGTTCCCCAATCGCCGATATGATTGTCGGCGACGACGTTGTGACCGGCGAAACGCAGCAAGCGCGCAATCGCATCGCCGATAAACATGGTGCGAATATGCCCGACGTGCAGCGGCTTGGCGACGTTGGGCGATGGATAATCGACCACGACGGTTCGCGAGTACTCCGCTTGTGGCACGCCCAATCGTTCATCGCGCGAAACTTCTTCCAGCTTGCGATTGAGGTATTCGTTCGTCAATCGAAAGTTGATAAATCCCGGTCCGGCGATTTCGGGCGTTTCGCTGATATTCGCAACGTCCAATTTTTCGATAACTTGCGAGGCCAGCGCGCGCGGATTCGATTTCAAAAGTT
>Ga0123337_10004913_pt1 | contig 13357 bp, 19 predicted proteins | sample frozenSSSSmetaG_FD_89792 | JGI IMG/M metagenome (GOLD analysis project Ga0123337, IMG submission 89792) | Glacier valley bacterial and archeal communities from Borup Fiord, Nunavut, Canada, to study Microbial Dark Matter (Phase II) -... | ecosystem: Environmental > Aquatic > Freshwater > Ice >... | reverse complement strand
GAGGTGTCAAGCGACAAAATCCGGGTTGTTCCGCGCCTTGTGAGAAACTGTGGAAGTGACGCGCGAGACGGCGCGGCGCAGGGGGCGGATTGTCATGTGACGGTGGGGTGAAGGAGGCGCTTTTTCGCGAAAGCCCTGCCGGAATGAGACTTTAGGTAAGCCTCGAATTCAAGCGCCTGATGCTTGTCGGGATAGGCACAGTACCAGACGATTTCCCAAGGCAAGAACTTGGACGTGTGGGGCGACGTTCCCGAGTTGTGCTCGGCGAGGCGCCGCTTCAGGTCCTGGGTGGCGCCGGTGTATTCCTGGTTCGGCGAACTGTGGCTGCGCAGGATGTAGACGTACCACACGCTGCCCTCGTCCACTGCGCCGGCCCGTCGTCGCCCTTCGGGCTATGCCGGGCACTGCCTCGCCCAAGATGTCGTTTACGCAAGGCTGCGCCACGCGTAGCCCGACAGGGCGAAGCGTGGTGGGCGGTGACGGGCTCGAACCGCCGACCCTCTCGGTGTAAACGAGATGCTCTACCAACTGAGCTAACCGCCCGGGCGCCAATGCGGCGCCTAAGTAGGGTGTTGCGGGGGCGACGTCAACCGCGGCCCCTGCCCTGCCTCCGCCGCCCCGAAAAGCTATGGCCCCGGCTCTTACGCTCGGGGCCCCGAAAAGCTATGGCCCCGGCTCTTACGCTCGGGGCCACGCAACAGGTCCGGCTGCCTTCAGCGAAGGCGAGACGGCGATCTTAGTTGATCGCGTCCTTGAGGCCCTTGCCGGGCTTGAACTTGGCCTGGTTGGAGGCCGGAATCTTGATCTCGGCGCCGGTCGCAGGATTGCGGCCAATGGAAGCCTTGCGCTTGGAGACGGCGAAAGTGCCGAAACCGACGAGGCGCACTTCCTCACCTTTCGTCAGCGACGCGGCGATCGCATCGAACACGGCATCGACCGCCTCACCGGCCTGCGCCTTGGTGAGAGCTGCCTTGTCGGCGACCATGCCGATCAGATCATTCTTGTTAGCCATTCTTGTTTCCTCACTGTGGGATTGCCCGCCTTCGCTGGCGAACCGAAACGGCGTGTACCTTCGTCGATTCTGCGGCGAACGCAAGGAAATCCGGGCCTTTCCGCCCATGCGCCCCCGCAATTCTGTTAATGAACCGTCAATTTTGGCTCAACTTGGGCGGGCCTCGGGCGGCATTGCGGCAGGAGTGCGTACGCGAAGCCCTAACATGAGGGGCAAGGCGAGGGCATAGACCGCGCAACCGACCAGCCAGATGGCCCCCGGCCAACTGGGACTGACGCCGAAATAGATGGTGGAAAAGAACAGCGGACCGAACACCGAAGCGAGGCTGACGATTGAGGCGAGCACGCCCTGCAGCCTCCCCTGGTTGTCGGCATCGACCTGTGCGGTGGCGAGCGATTGCAGCGCCGGCATGCCGACGCCACCGACGGCGAACAGCGGCATGATGGCGAACATCACCCAGCCCTGCGTGGCAAATGCCAGAATCACCAGCGACGTGACTTCCGCCGAAAAGCCGATGATCAGCGCCCAGCGCTCGCCCGCCCACTTCGCGACCGGGCCGGTGAGGAATATCTGCGCGCCGGCGTGGAACAGGCCAAATGCGGCGAAGCTCAGCCCGATGGGGAGCGGACCCCAGCCATAGGCATCCTGGCTGAACAGCACCCAGGTGGTGCCGTACATGTTGCCGACAAAGTTCATGATCAGGAAGATCGCCATCATCGGCAGCAACGCCCGCATCGTCAGGGCCCAGCCGAGCGAGCCCAGCGGGTTCAGCTGGCGCAGCTTGAAGCCGGCAATCGGCTGGCCCTTTCGCGACTCGGGCAGCACGAAGAACGCGAGGGCGAAGTTGAGCCCGTTGAAGAGGGCGGCGGCGAGGAACGGGGCGCGCACCCAATGCTCGCCGAGCCAGCCTCCCAGCAGCGGGCCGATGATGAAACCGATGCCGAACATGGCATGGAAATAGCCGAAGCGCTGCGCGCGCTGCTCCTCGGGGGTGATATCGGTGAGGTAGGCAGTCGCGACCGCCATGTTGGCGCTGGTCACACCGGCGATCGCCCGGCCGACCACCAGCATCCAGAGATCGGGCGCGAAGGCCATGATCAGGTAGTCGATGGCGGCGCCCGCGAGCGAAATCAACAGCACCGGACGGCGGCCGAACCGGTCGGACAGCACGCCGAGCGCCGGCGAAAACACGAACTGCATCGCCGAGTAGAGGGCGAGCATGACGCCGAAGAGAATCGCGACATTGCTCGAATGCGAGACGTCCTCGAGCAATTTGGGCAGGATCGGGATGATCAGGCCGATGCCGATGGCATCGATTGTGACAACCGACAGGATGATGATCAGCGGCTTGTTCAAATCGGGGCTCCGGCTCGGCGATGTTCTATATTCGTTCCCGTCGAGGCCGGCAAGTGGGGAGCAGGCGGTCGCAGGCCTCAGCCGCGCGAATCGTACCCCGCACAGTGGATCCGGATACGGCCCGTCAGCGCCAGCGACCGTAGCGCCACGGGAGATACCAGCGCCCTGCCCCCGGCAGCGCATCGGGGACGGGGTCGTGGCCATGGGTGCCGCTGGGGCGGCAGCGGGTGATCCGGGCGAGGCCCATCCAGCCGCCGGGCCAGAAGCCGAAGCGCCAGATGGCGTCACGGGTGAATTCCGAGCAGGTCGGCGCGTGCCGGCAGTTGCGGCCGACGAACATGCTGAGCGAGTAGCGATAGCCCTGGATCAGCAGCCAGGCAGCCGCCTTGAACGGCAGATCGACGACGTACCAGAAGCGGTCCATCAGGCCGACGGGCCCGTGGCTTCGAGCTTGTCGAGGGCGTCGCAAAGGGCGTCGAAGACGAGCAGGGTCGAAGTGTGGCGCGGGCGGTAGTCTCGCACCGGCTCCAGATACCGGAGGTCGGCCCAGCGCTCGCCCGTTGGAGGGGCGCCATCGGCCTTCAGCATGGACGTCATCTCGTCGCGAACGCGGCGGAACTCCACAGCGGGCGTGCCGACAACATTGGAAGCAACGATGGCGGCGGAGGTCTGGCCGAGCGCGCAGGCCTGGACGTCGTGACCGTAGCCAGTAATGACGCCGTCCAGCACCTTCACGTCTACCTCGATCATCGAGCCGCAGACGCGGCTGACGCGGCGGGCGCTGGCATGCGGATCAGCGAGACGGCCGGGGATTGGCTGGTTGCCGGCGATTTCGAGGATCTTTTCGGAATAGAGATCGCTGAGGTCGACCATAGTCGCGAAACTGTTTCTTGAGGGGGCTCGTTACGCACCTATATAGTGGGTGCCACATCACAAGTCAGCGGCGTCCGCGTCCCTGACCGATCCGTGAACCGCTAGGCGGCTGAATTGCCGCCGGAAATTGACCGGGGAAGCCAATATGGACGCCAGCGCCAAGCCGCGCCTGCCTGCCACCACGATTGCCACGATCCAGCGCCCGAGCCGCGAAGAGGCCGAAGCAGCGGTGCGTACGCTGCTGGCATGGGCAGGCGACGATCCAGCACGGGAAGGTCTGCTCGAGACGCCGCGACGCGTTACCAAGGCGTTTGGCGAGTTCTTTGCCGGCTATGAGCAGGATCCCGCCGAAGTGCTGGCCAAGACCTTCAAGGAGGTCGGCGGTTACGACGATATCGTGCTGATCAAGGACATCCCGTTCTCGTCGCATTGCGAGCATCACATGGTACCGTTCTTCGGCAGGGTGCACATCGCCTACCTGCCGCATGACGGCGTGGTGGGGCTGTCGAAGCTGGCGCGCCTGGTCGAGGTCTATGCCCGTCGGCTGCAGGTGCAGGAAAACCTGACGGCGCAGATCATCGACGCGGTGAACGAGCACCTCAACCCGCGCGGCACGGCGGTGATGATCGAGGCCGAGCACATGTGCATGTCGATGCGCGGCGTGCGGGCGCATGGCGCACTGACGGTGACACAGCGCTTCACCGGCGTGTTCGCCGAGGAACGTGACCAGCAGGACCGCTTCTTTGCACTGATAGGGAAGCGCGGCTGAGGCGGGCGTTTGCCCCTTGCCCCAGCCGGGCGCCTGACGTCAGTCGAAGTGGAAGTTGACGCCGCCGCGGATCGAGGCGGAGCTTGAGGTCGAAACGTTTTCGTACGCCTCACCCTCGTACCAGGTATGCTCTCCGAACCAGCTATAGAGCGCCTCACCCTTGACCGTCACGTTGTCGGCCACAGCGAATTCCACGCCGGCGCCGACGACGCCACCGAACATGGTCGCATCCTCCTCGACACCCGGACCATCCGTGCCGGAACTGTTCACATGGGCGGCGACGACGCCAGCCGTCAGGTACGGCATAAAATCACCGCCGTCGAAGCCGAGACGGCCACGCAGTGTGCCGGTCCAGTCGGTGGTGGAGGTGACGGTCTCGCCCGGGGATATGACATCCGGCACGGTGTCGGTGATGTCGGCGAGGCTGAGATCGGCTTCGACGCCGACGACAACACCGCTCATCGACTGATTGAAGCCAGCAGTGACGCCGCCGAACCAACCCTGGGGTTCCATGCTGAAATCATAGATGCCGTTGATGTCGGCGCTGTAGTGCACATCGGCCTGCGTCGAAGAATAGCCGATACCCACACCTGCATAAAAGCCGTTCCAGTCGAAAGCGAAAGCCGGTGCGGCCTGGCCCAGCAGCGCAACGGCGGCAACGGTTGAGAGCAGCCTCTTCATGATATCCCCCCAATTAGAACTGGAACTAGACGCTCGCGCGTGGGACGGGACAATAGGCTGCCGGTAATGCCAAGCCGAATGCTGCCCCAGTGTTGCACCGGAGGCACGGACGTCTACGCGTGGACCCTCAGGTGGTGGCTACAATTGGCATCCTGCACGGCGACGGCGATCAAGTGTATCGGCGCGATGATGGCATATCATCCTTGCCTTCGACGCGGCGAGCAGGCTCGGAACCTGCGAGATCGGGATAGGCCTGGTGGACTGCGTCGCGCTGGCGCCGGCCCGGCGCGGGGGATATATCCCGCGGCCATGACCCAGCTCTCCGACTTCACCGACGCCACCAGCCTCAGCCATGCCGAACTCGAGGAGGGCGCGATGCTGGCGCCCCGCTTCGATGCGCAGGGCCTCGTTACCGCCATCGTGCAGGAAGCCGGCAGTCTCCGGGTGCTGATGCTGGCACACATGAACGCCGAGGCGCTGAAGCTGACGCTGGCAACCGGCGAGGCACACTACTGGTCGCGCTCGCGCGGCAAGATCTGGAAGAAGGGTGAGAGTTCGGGCGAGGTGCAGAAGCTCGTCGAGATGCGGGTCGACTGCGACCAGGACGCAGTGCTGCTGCTGGTCGAGCAGACCGGTCGCGGCGCAGCCTGCCACACCGGGCGGAAAAGCTGCTTCTACCGGGTCGTCGAGGATGGCGCGTTGCGCGACAGCGGCGAGCCGAAACTGTTCGACCCGGCCGAGGTCTACAAGGCTCAGTAGTGCGGCGGAGGCGGCTCCTTCACCACCAGCGCCGGGTGCGCTTCGACGTCGCGCAGGGCGGACCCCAGGTTGTGCAGTTCGCGTTTCAGCGCCTCGATCTGCTTGTAGTGCTCGGTGAGCGCTACTGACAGTTCCTCGATCGTCTGGTCCTGGAAGGCCACAGTGGTTTCGAGCTTCTCGATACGGGCGGCGAAGTCCGGTTCCATGCTCATGACGTAACTCCTTTGGGCCGGCCCTCGAACAGCGGGACGAGCAGCAGTCCCGCCAGAAAGCCGCCCAGATGCGCCTGCCAGGAGATCGTCCCGCCGCCGCCGAACAGTTCGGGGATCAGCGGCACGACGGCGTTGCCGACGAGCCAGACGAGGATGAATACGCCCGCCCGGCGATCGCGCAGCAAGTCGCCGAAGCCGACAAGCTTGCGACCGAGCATGCGCTGCTCGCCGGTTTCGGGGTCGCGGTGCACGATCACCGGCTGGAAGATGAAGCGGCAGGCGGCGCCGGTGAGTCCGGCAATACCGCCCGAGGCGCCGATCAGGATGCCGGCAGTCGGAAACAGCGCGAACAAGGCCGCACCGGCGGCCGACGAGACGAAGAACAGCAACAGCATCGGCCAGATGCCGTAGCGGCGCGCCACGGGCGTGCCGAACGCGGCCAGCCACACGCTATTGAAGCCGAGATGCATCCAGTCGGCGTGGAGCAAGGCATAGGTGAACGGGGTCCAGACCAGCGGCAGGGCACCGCCCGGAAGTTCACCGGGCTGGGTGATACGCAGGCTGGTGAAGGCGGTCCAGAACAGCAGCTCGAGGTCGGACCGTTCGTTAAGAACCAGGGTTCTCGCCAGGTGAATGGCCAATAGCACGGCAAGGAGCGCCAGGATGCCGCCCGGCAGGTTGATCGCCGGTTCGCGGCGGTTTGCCTGTTGATTTTGCTGGGATTCCGGGGTTTCGGTCATGCTGGGTTTCCGATACTGGCGCCCTTCTATCCCAATCCCCTGAATTATCCACATGGGACCACCCGCGTTAACCCTAACAATTGTTTAAGGGCGATTTTCCGCAGGGCATTTGCGAGATTTGGATTCGCGGCGGCGTTCTCCCGACGGGGAGTGCGGCCATGGGGTTTCGGGACAGGTTCAACGACATGCAAAAAGCCAGCACCAAGGCGCTCTTCGACTATTGGAACGCCCTGCGAGGTTCGCGTTCGGCGCCCGACCGGCGCGATATCGACCCCACGCGCATCCGCTCGGCGCTGGCCAACACCTTTATCCTCGAGCTCAACGACGGCAACGAGTTCGACTTCCGCCTCGCCGGCTCGCACCTCTGCTCCGCCTATGCACGTGAACTCAAGGGCCGCTCGTTCAGCCGCCTCTGGCACGAGCGCGACAAGGACGCGATCGACACGCTGGTGCGCGCCGTAACGGAAGACCATGCGGTGGCGCTCGTCACCTTCCAGGGCACGACGGCGGTGCAGACCCGATTGACGCTCGAGACCATCCTGCTGCCGCTCCGCCACAACGGCACGACGGGCTCGCGCCTGCTCGGCGCGATGACGGCGATCGACGAGCCCTACTGGTTCGGCGTGCAGCCGGTGGTCGAGCAGCGCATCACCGGCCTGCGGCTGATCTGGCCCGACGACGTGTCGGTGGACGAGATGGCGCGCGACGTGGCGACAGCGGTTCCGTCGCACGAATTCGCGGCGTTCGCGATGGCCAATTCGGCGGTCCCCGCCCCGCTTTCAGCAACGGTTTATGGCCGTTCGGCCCGCCGCTATGCGCATCTGGCGGTGATTGACGGCGGCCGGAGCTGAGAAATCCGCCGATCGGACGGATTAACGGGCATTCACATCATTTTCGGTTAACCAAACATCGATAGCCTGTCGAGGTCACTACCTATCGACCTTGCGGGCACCCATGCTCACCGACGATTCAGCCTCGCCGCGCATCGCCAGACCGGCCCGTGCGTACGCGCAGATGCCGCGCTTCCAGCGCGTCAAGGTGTCGGTGCTTGGCCGCTATATGCTCACAGACCGTTCCGAGTATCCCTGCCAGGTGCTGGAGATGAGTCCGGGCGACGCAGTGGTGGTGGCACCGGTGCCGGGAACGGCGGGCGAGCGGGTCGTCGCTTATCTCGACCACCTTGGCCGGGTCGAAGGCACGATCACCGAGGTGATCGAGGGCGGCTTCAAGATGGAGCTGGCCGCTTCTCCGCGGAAGCGCGACAAGACGGCGGCGCAGCTGACTTGGCTCGCCAACAAGGATCTGCTCAACCTGCCGGAAGACCGGCGGCACGAGCGCGTGGTGCCCGACAACCGGCACTCGACGGTGGTGCTCGACGACGGGCGCCGCTACAACTGCAAGATCATCGACATTTCGCTCTCGGGCGCGGCTATCGAACTCGCGGTGCGTCCGGCCATGGGCACGCCGATGACCCTGGGCCGCATGCGCGCCAAGGTGGTACGGCATTTCCCCGAAGGCGTGGCGGTGGAATTCGCCTCGGCGCAGGAAATGCTCACCGTGGTGCAGCAGAACCTCCGCGTCGGCTGAGCGCTTCGCGCTCTGAGTCCGGGTCTCGGCCCAACCTTCTCTTTTTCCTTGATTTTCAGGCTTAACGGCTCCTTTCGGAGACTGTTCCATTTCGCATAAAAACTAGCTGGCACTTTTTCGACCGGCGCAATTCGGCACGGGCATCGTGGCTTCCATCAGGGGGCAGTTCCGATGTCGAAGCTCAAATCCTTCATAGCAGCCGGTGTGGCGGTGGGCATGGCGCTGTTCATTCTCGCGATGCCGGCCAAGGCGGGCGAGATGGATTTCGCCAATCCGGCGTTTGCCCCGGCCGGCGCACAGACCTCGATCCCGATCGGCGCTTCGATCTTCTGCAAGAACCACCGCACCGATTGCGGGCCGAACCGCAACGTCGTCGAGATGATGCCGCTCGATGAGCAGCGCTGGTCGCGTTTGGTCGATACCAACAACCTGGTCAACAGCGCGATCGTGCCGGTGACCGATATCGACTACTACCACGAGGATGAGGTCTGGGCGTATCCGACCGACGGCTACGGCGACTGCGAGGACTATGCGCTGGCCAAGCGCAAGGCGCTGATCGCCGATGGCTGGAACCCCTCGACGCTGCTGATGACAGTGGTGCGCGAGCAGGACGGCGACGGCCATGCCGTGCTGATGGTCCGCACCGACCGTGGCGACATGGTGCTCGACAATCAGGATAGCCGGGTAATGGTCTGGAACCAGACGCCCTACCAGTACCTCAAGCGCCAGTCGCAGGCCGATGCCAGCCGCTGGGTCGACATTTTCGACGACCGCGCCGGGTTGATGGTGGCTTCGTCGCGGTAACGCCGATCCGAGTGGTCGCGCTTGCGAACCAGAAAAGTCTTCAACTTTTTCTGGAAGCGCCTTGTTACCCGACGATCGAGAAGTAGCCGCCGAGCACGATCAGGCCGGTGATGAAGGCCCAGCCGAAGGCGACGAAGGCCGAAACCAGCGCCATCGAAATCGACAGCGTACCGCCCCGCTCCTGCTGCCAGCCCATCTGCAGCATGATGAACGGGCCGCAGAAGAAGCTCATCGCCACATTGCCGACCATGTGCAGCACGGTCTTGCCGTCGTAGCGCAGCATGGCCTGCTCTTTGGTCAGCCACTGGTAGAAGTAAGTGCCCATGCCGGCGATGCAGATGCCGACGGACATGATGAACCCTGCCAATACCAACTCACGCAGCATGCCCGTCCCCAATGCCCAGCCAACTCGTTAACCGTTTGTTAAGCATATCGGGCGCCCATTTGGCTGTCACTCCCCGCCCTCCGGCTTGGTTAATTTGCACATGTCCGGCGACGCCGAACTTCATCCGCAGCCACATCCGGTTGGTTTCAACCTGATGGCGATCGCGGTTGGCGTGGCTCTGCTGGGGCTGGGCGCGGCCTACCTGATCGATGCGGCGGGCAAGGCGGGACGATCCGGCGGACGCAGCGGCGACACCGAGATGGTGCTGAGCCGTTCGCTGGGCGGGCACGACCTCGAGATTCCGGCGTCGTGGTTCCGCTACGACGAGCAGGCGGCAGAAGGGTTTGCCAAGCAGATCGACCTGCGGTTCGAGCTGCCGCTCGGGGTGCAGGGCAAGCACGAAACGGTGGACGTGACGCTGCTCCCACGCAGCCGGGCGCGGCCCAGCGCGGCGCTGCTCGACGGGGTGTACCTGCATCAGTTCGAGGACGCGCAGGTCGATGGTGGCCCGGTGGGGCTGGTGGGGAAGCCGCTCAAGCCCGGCGAAGGCTACGAGGGCGAGGTCGTCTGGTACGACGCACTGGCGGCCGATCCGTTCGTGGCGAAGTGCTCGAAGCCGGTGGCGACGTCGACCGACGGGCAGTGCCTCAGGACGGTGTATCTCGCGGCGGGGATCGCGGCGGTCTATGCGTTTCCCGAGGGAGCGCTTAGTGGCTGGCGGACGTTCGATGTCGAGATGGGCAAGCGGCTGAGGCAGATCGGGGCGCTGTAGGGCGAAGGCTTCAGCCAGGGCCCTACCCTTGCGGCCCGGAACTCGATGTCATCCCTGAGAAAGCAGCGACCCAACTATCGGCTGGCGAGGGCGGAGACCTCTGTCCCTGCTTTCGCAGGGATGACACCGGGGCAAATGCTGCGCCCCGGTGGTGGGGAAACGAACTTCAGTGGATTTCGTCGAGATCGACGTCGAGGATGGCCATCTGGAAGTTGTAGGAGCGGTCGCCGTCTTCGTCGTCGACGTAGATGAGGCCGAGGAATTCTTCGCCCAGATACACTTCGACGCTGTCGTTCTGCTTGTTGCGCGGGCGCACGTCGATGGCGCGGTTGCCGAACTTCTGCTGCAGGAACTTCTGGAGCTTGATGATCTCGGGGTGGTTCAATTCGAGCTCCTACGGGCTGTCTTCGGGGTGCGCCACCATAGGCAAAACGGGCTGCCGGGCAAGTGTCGGGCGGCCTTTTTCACGGATGGTGTGGCGGAAATCAGGCCTCGACTGAACAGGCCCGGTCAGCCCGTGGTGTCGAGCGCGATCGACTGGTCCATGACCGACGCCGGGTGCGCGGTGCCGGCAACGCCGATGATGCGGGCGGGGACGCCGGCAACGGTGACCCGCGGCGGCACTTCCTTGACGACCACCGAACCGGCGCCGATGCGGGCGCACTCGCCGACCTTGATGTTGCCGAGCACCACCGAATGGGCGCCGATCAGGACGCCATTGCCGATCTTGGGGTGGCGGTCCTCCTCGGACTTGCCGGTGCCGCCGAGGGTGACGCCCTGCAGGATCGAGACATTGTCGCCGATGACGGCGGTCTCGCCGACGACGAAGCCGGTGGCGTGGTCGAGCATGATGCCCTTGCCGATGCGGGCGGCCGGGTTGATATCGACCTGGAACACGGCGGAGGAGCGGCTCTGCAGGTAGAGCGCGAAATCGCGGCGGCCGTTCATCCACAGGGTGTGGGTGAAGCGGTGCGTCTGGATGGCGTGATAGCCCTTGAAGTAGAGGAAGCCATCGACTGCCTTGTGCAGCGCGGGATCACGCTCCAGCGTCGCCGCGAGGTCGGCGCGGGCTTCGAGGCCGATCTCGGGGCGAATGGCGAGGGCGTCGTGGAAGGCCTGGCGGATGAGGTCGGCGGAGACGTCGGGATGGCCGAGGCGCTCGGCGAGGCGGTGCGCCAGCGCCGACTCGAAGCTGTCGTGGTTGAGCACGTTCGAATAGACGAGGTTGGCCAGCGAGGGCTCGACCTGGGCAACGTGACGGGCGCCCGAGGTGACCGCATCCCACACCGGATCCATGGTGGCGACTTCGGCGGTGCGGGTGATCGTGCTCATTGACAGGCTCTCCATCGGCAGATGCCGATATAGGACAGTTGATGCTCCGAAACCAACCCTTAGCGCACAAAAAGGTTCGCGTGGATCAAACTGCGGCTGAATGGTTACTCACGCCGCGTGGCGCGAGAGGAACGCGAGGGTGGCGCGCTTGAAGGCCGGATCGCCGGTGGCCCGCATGTGATCGCGGCGCGGAATGGTGAAGGCCTCGGCGTTGGGGAGGAGCTTGGTCAGATCATCGGCGGACCCGGCCATGTCGTCGTTCTCGCCGACGGCGACGAGGATCGGCGTGGTGATCCGGCGCACGTCGGCGTCGGGCATCGGCTCGCGCGAGTTGACCATGCAGGCGGCGAGCGCCGCGCGATCAGCCTTGTTATGATCGGCGAAGATGCGGAACTGTCGGCCGGTGCGGCCGGTGACCTGCTCCAGCGACTCGGCGGTGAGCGCGGTGATGATCTCCTCGCTGTCTTCGAGACCGGTGATCAGGTTGCGGCCCATGCCGCCGAAAATGGCGACGGAGACGCGATCCGGGTGGTTGAGGCAAAGGTACGCTGCGATGCGGGCGCCCATCGAGTAGCCGATCACCGGGCAGGCCTTTATGCCGAGGTGGTCGAGCAGGTTGAGCGCATCGATTGCCATGTCGTGGGCGAAGTAGAGGCCGGTGTCGTAGAGCTTGCGGCTGCCGCCATGGCCGCGGTTGTCGAAGGTGATGGCTTCGTAGCCGGCGTCGGTAAGGGTCTGCACCCAGCCGGTATCGATCCAGTTGATCTTGCCGGACGAGCCGAAGCCGTGGATCAGCAGGATGGGCTTGCCCTGGCCGTGGGTTTCGTAGGCGATGGCAATGCCGTTGGAATGGAAGGTGGGCATGGCGGCTCCGGGTTGAGCGGCGGGGTTTAGCAGCGGGGTGTGGGGGCGGCAACCGCACGATCTCCCCCCACCGGCTCCTCTCCCGCTTGCGGGGCGGGGGACCAGCCGGAGGCTGGTGGAGGGGGAGCAACACGCGCCGGGCACCCTGCCCTACATCAGCTTCTTGCCGTTTGGCACTGGCCGCTCGGTGGCAGCGAGGACCACCGCCCCGGCTTCGTCCTCGAAACCCAGCGTCAGCACTTCGCTGCGGAACGGGCCGATCTGGCGCGGCGGGAAATTGACCACGGCCATCACCTGCCGGCCGACCAATTGCTCGGCCGTGTAGTGCAGGGTGATCTGCGCCGAGCTTTTCTTCACGCCGATTTCGGAGCCGAAATCGATGATCAGGATGTGCGCGGGCTTGCGCGCTTCGGGGAACGGGCGAACCTCGATGATCGTGCCGGTCCGGATATCGACCTTTTCGAAATCCGCGTAGGTGATCTCGGCCATCAGGCCTTCCCCAGTTCCTCGCTGCGGTAGCGGGCCGCGGCAACGGCGCGGTCGAGCAGCGGCGCGAGGCCATCGGGCGCCATCAGCACTTCGAGGGCGGCAGCGGTGGTACCCTTGGGCGAGGTGACGTTGATGCGGAGCTGCGACGCGGAGGTACCGGGCTCGGCTTCGAGCAGGCCGGCGGCGCCGATAATGGTGGCGCGGGCGAGCTGCATCGCCTGCTCGGGCGAAAATCCCTGCTTTTCGGCGGCCTGGGCCAGCGCCTCGACCATGTAGAACACGTAGGCCGGGCCGGAGCCCGAAACCGAGGTGACGCCGTCGATCTTGCTCTCGTCGTCGAACCAGATGACCTGCCCGGCGGCGCCAAGCAGCGCGTCGGTGGCAGCACGGTCCTTGTGGGTGATATTTAGCCCGACGGCGCCCGAAATGCCCTTGCCGACTTGCGCCGGCGTGTTCGGCATGGTGCGGACGACGCGATCGGTGCCGAGCGCCGTGGAGATGGCGGCGAGCGATATCCCGGCGGCGATCGAGACGACCAGCGTCTGGCCGCCAACGGCATGCGCCACCTCGGCCATCACCTCGTGGATCATCTGCGGCTTCACCGCGAGGACGAGGACGTGCACCAGCACGCCATCCGGCTTTTCGAGCAACCGAACGCCATGCTCGGCAGCGAACGACACCGCGACCTCGGCGGGCTTCGGATCGCACAGCACCAGCCGGTC
>Ga0123337_10004912_pt1 | contig 13357 bp, 10 predicted proteins | sample frozenSSSSmetaG_FD_89792 | JGI IMG/M metagenome (GOLD analysis project Ga0123337, IMG submission 89792) | Glacier valley bacterial and archeal communities from Borup Fiord, Nunavut, Canada, to study Microbial Dark Matter (Phase II) -... | ecosystem: Environmental > Aquatic > Freshwater > Ice >... | reverse complement strand
TATCATTCAGTTCGGAAGAAAGAGACTGTTTTTTCGATCGCACAAAGAAGCAGGATTACCTCCGAAGATATCTATCACTATAATCCACAGGCAAGAGATGGCATAAAAGAGGGTGACGTGCTGAAAATTCCGAAACCTCAGACATCTGAAAATGAGTCAAAAGCGAGAATTGATGAAAACCAGCAATTAATAAAACATGTGGTCAGACGAAAAGAAACCCTTTTCTCAATTGCCAAACAATACAATACCACGCAAGAGGAAATTTTAAAAGCAAATCCAGCTGTAAAAGGCAGCTTATCAAAGGGAACTGTTTTAATTATTCCCAGGGCTTCGAATACACCAGCCGTTCAGAAAAAGCAAAAAGAGCCCGTACAATTCAGCGAATACCGAATCATCAGCGGCGACAATTATTATCAGCTTGAAAAGCGGTTTGGCACATCAAAAGAAGAACTTGAACAGCTAAACCCGGCATTAAGAGACGGATTCAAATCGGGATTGATGATTAAAATTCCAATTAAGGGACCTGACAATCAATCAAATGCCGAAAAACAAACGGCCGATGATGGATCGGTTGCTGCACCAAAAATTTCCTATTCCAATCAGGATAAGACTTTCCAAATCGGGGTCTTCTTACCATTCTGTCAAAACCTGAACGATTCAGCAAAGATCGTTCAGCGAACAGCCAGTTTTTTGGAGTTCTACTCGGGTGTTTTACTTGCTACAGAGAAGATTACCGAAGCAGGAATGAAGGCAAAGCTTTATACTTACGACACTTATCAGGATAGTAAAGTGGTGGACAAACTCGTAAAAAAACCGGAGTTTCTGTCACTTGATCTGATTATTGGGCCGGTGTATCCCGAAAATCAAAAGACTGTCGCAGAATTGAGTGCAAAAAACCGGATTCCAATGATTTCACCGCTTTCGTCGGACAGCCGGTTTGTATCAACTACGCCAGGTTATTACCAGATTAATCCAGGTAAAAAGCTTCGTCTGACAGGTACAGCGGACTATATTGCTGACAAATTTGCCGGGCAAAATATTGTCGTACTCAATCATGGTGCAAATTATGGAGATGAGAAACTGATTATTGACAGGTTGCACCAGAAACTTGGAACCGGGAAGTTACGTCAATACAATGTATGGGACGGAGGCACCACAGGTCTGGAAACGCTTCTCAAAACTGGAGTTGAAAATATTTTCGTTCTGACTGAAGGAAATGAAGCAAACGTAAGTGTTGCCATGACGCGACTGAACACAATTTCAAAATCTAATAAAATTACGGTAATTGGGCTTCAGGAATACACGAAAATGCAAAGTATTGACGTTGAACACCTACACAATATACGTCTTCATTATTTAGCCCCCTATTTTATTGATTACGGAAATCCAAAAGTAAATTCGTTTATTGAAAAATACCGTGCAGCCTATAACAGCGAGCCAACACAATACAGTTTTCAGGGATACGATATTGCTTTACATTTCATGGCATCACTTGCAATGTCAGGAAAGAGCTTCCCGGATTTGAATGTTTCACCGGGAGTTGACCTCCTGCAGGCAGACTACAATTTTCAAAAGCCATCAGAATTAGGAGGCTACATGAACAGAACCCTTTATATCATAGAATATACCGATAATTACGAAGTTAAATCGGCCGGAAAAATTCTTGGGGCGATGGTTACAGACAGCGGAGATAGAAATGGGAAGAACGGATTGGAACAATAAAATCCAATTAAGGAATAAGTTTTAATCCACTAAGCGCCGAACTATCGTTAGGCCGAATAATAAGTGCCTGATGAAACAACACCTTTGCTTCTGAAGGCTTGCTGCTGTAAAGTTTCGACCATGCAAGCATTATCACTGAATCATAGTCTAACGGATAGAGATTTACAATTTTTTCGAAGAGCTTTGCGGCACCTGTAAAGTCTTTTCGATTATAGATAATCACACCCAGCCAATAGTTTGCTACCGTATTTTGAGGATCAATCGTCAATATTTCAACGTATTGTTTCTTCACTTTTTCCCAATCTTCGAGGGCGCTAAGTGGTTTTACGCAACCAAAACGGGCTTCGATGGCATATGGCTTTAGTGCAATCGACTTTTCGTAATATCCGATCGATTCGGTGTATTGCTTTGCAAGGTAATTCAGCCAGCCTAAACGTATATTTATAACATAGTTGGCCGGATCATACCCTGCCTTCAACTGACTAATTGCATTTGCATAGTTTTTGGCATTTTCGGCTTCGTAACTTTTGGCAAATACACTTTGCAATGTTTCCATCGATTGAGAGAAAGCGCTAAAGCCGATCAAAACCAGTAAAACAGTAATCGTATTTTTCCTTATAGTTTCCATATGATTCCTCCTGAAAATGAATATTGATTGTAATTGAAATTGGTAAGTTCTATTTGTTTTTTGTCGTAAGTGTAGTTACCTAATAGAGACATGTGTTTCCCAATATACCAATATAGGGTCGCACCAGTTCTGAATGTGGTGGGGTCGATTGAGTTGTAGACATAAAGGCCACTGTGATCGTTGTAGTTTTTTAAATTGCCGAGCGTAACATTCCCTTCTGCCCATATGGCTTTTGACAGACGCACACCAGCAACTTGAGAAAATATGGTTCGCTGATCACCCTTACCCATTATTTCGCTAATGGAACTTTTGAAATAAATACTTGATTTTCCGGGTAAAGTAACCCCTGCCTGAAGTCCAAATTGCCTGAAGTTGCCAGAACCTTCTTTCAATATTGAACCGTTTACCCCTAAACTGAACCGGTTTATTCTTGTTGAAAGCGCTGCAAAAACCATATTGCCGGGATATTTATTACCGTCAACACTTACATTCAGATAATGATATGCCACATCCAGCGAAAGATGAGAAGTCATTGACCAGTTCAATAACGCGTAATACTCAGGTTGCTTTGTCAGGGCTGAGTCAATGGTTTGCTGGTAATTCGAAACAGACTGATACAAAGTTAACCGGTAACCAAGTTGGGTATTGATCCCCGCCCGAAGATACGTCGGATCTGTACGGGATAATACATCATTCGCTTTATAGTTAAATTCCAGATCGATCGCATCAACTGGCTTAAACGCATTTTCGTTCAGTTTTTGCTGAAGCTCCTTCGGAAGCTTTTCAGCATGAAAACGGGCAAAGGCTTCGTTGCCCGTATTTAATCCGCAGTAATACAGGTAAGCACGCGTATCAGCATCATATGCGTCAAAAGTCAATGCTTTTTCGTAATGCATTTGAGACGCATAAAAATCTGATTTGACAAAATAGGCATACCCCATTCGCTGACGAAGTCGTTTGTAATCGATTTTTTGCCCGATTGCCTGATTCCCTGCTTCAATAAGCTTATCCCAATCACCTGCCATATAGTATTGATAGGTAAGACTATCGGCGGTTATAAAAGTAATGGGCTGCTGTGCTTTTGATGCCACCGAAACAAAAACCAATGCCGCAATTAAGAATTTATACATTTAGCCCTAATTTTAGTCTTGTTTGATTCATATGTGAATTCCTTAATACAATTATCACTCAAAATAATCTTGCTTTTACTTTCTTTTCTTGTTCTGCCAAAAACCGAATAAAAAATTTCAGATCTTAAGATAAACGTTTTAGTATCAAAATGGTTATTCGTAAAATCAGGTTTCATGGAATGCCAGACACGAATATAGGAAAAGAATGGAGCAACAAAATCGTGTAACCAGATGGTTATTTTCTTATTATGAATGACATTAAGAGGCATCGCATCATTCATTTCAGTATTCACCGGATCACCCAGAAACACTTTATACGCTGAAAGGTAAAAAAAGTATAGCAAAGATGATTTATCTCCATAAAAAGCTGTAAAATAGAACATCAGGCCATCGTTTGCATAATAGGCAGCCGATTCTGTTTCCTTGCAGTACAAGTACTTGTAGTTGAAAGCATCGGTAAACGATTCCCATTGTTCTGCCTTTTCTATACCCCTTTCGCTCACAAAATTGTATCTCAAGACATTATTAGGCATTATGTCGAAAGCTGTGTTTAGCAATGGATGAATGGTCAGACCGGAAACCAACGCACCTTCGGGAGGTTTATTAAATTGATGTAATAGCTGTTTCGTTTCTTCTTTTTCGTAATAATATGCAAAGGGATAATCGATTGTTCTTGAACCCAATGTTGGCGCAGTTTGCACCTGAAAATGCAGGTGCGGCTCAGGCGACCGGCCAGAATTACCACACTGAGCCAATAAATCGCCACGCTTTACAGAATCACCTTTGGCAACTTTGAACGAACCTTTCTTTAAGTGAGACAACTGTGTGTAAAGTCCAGGCAAATGACGGATAACAATGGTATTTCCCCAGTTGTTGATGGTGTCAACTTTGCCAATTTCATTATCATCAACGGTGTCAATTACTTCTTCAACAATACCATCAGCAGGCGCCAGAACGGGTTTATTGTAACAATAGTAATTTTCGCAAAATAAACCTTTTGAAGTATAGGTTTTCGATTCATCATCAAGCAACATAAAGTCAAACGCTTGTCCCCAATCACCTTTGTGCGTGTGTATTCCATTGTGTCCTTGCGAAACTGTCCATTCGCCCCAGAAAGGTAAATAAAGCGGAAAATAAATAAAATTCGCGAGCCTGTTTTTGTTGTTATTGAAGGTATATAAATTAATCTCTGGCGAAAAATATTGAATTGGGGTCAATACCAATCTTGACGGGTTTATTCTCAGCGTTAGGAAATATACGAAAAGAATTACCACGAACGAGAAAGGAAGTGAGAAAACCGGCAAATGAATGAATCCCAATAGTTTACTCATAAATAGCAGCACCAGTGATGTGAGCGGGACTAAAAGGACTGTCCACAAATAGGAATGCTTCGATGGAATAACAAAGTAGCCACCTATTGCGATAGCAACCATCATGTAATTCGCCCCAATATTGTAATAGGTGATACTTGCAGCTGCCGAGCCGGTGAATTTTGCAAAGAAATAGGCTGAAACAAACCCAATGACAGACAGTGAAAATGCGATTCGGGAACAGATGAGCAAAGCTAAAGCAATCAACAAACCTGCAATCAGATTGTCCTGAAAGAAGATCGAACTCATAGACCGGAGGTAGATATCAACCATTTTATGTACAGGAAGCGTATCCATGGTCTGGAAGAAATTAAGCATCGAATTGCCGCCAATCGCATACACTTCGTTCATCCAATAGATGTTGCGCTGGGTTAATCCAAGGTTTTCGAATTGAGAAGAGGGTAATACAATGAACCAAAATGTAATGACGAATGGAATACTGAGAAATGGCAATCCATATTTATAAAGCCATCCTCCCAAAGTAACCGATAGGATCAGCGTCAACAAAGCAGCGAGCAATAGTAAAGTAAAAAAGACCAGGCCCGGATCAAAGAAGGTTCCCATCCCGATACCTGTCAAAAGTGCGTTAAAACTATAAACTCCATTTTTCAGTTGAATCTTGTCAAACCCCATCGAGTTGGCAATCAGAACGGTTACCAAAACAGCCACTAAACCACTCAGCCCTGCGAAGAAATTGAAAAAGGAGACAAGCAGAATAACCAAAGCTAATAGCTTGTTATTGAAAAAGAAAATAATGGAATAGCTATTCAGCGTGGCCGGCAGAACAATGTTGCGGAATAAGTTAATGGTTCGGTGAAAGGACATATTTTCAATGATTTGTAGAGCAACACTGCGTGCTTCTAATAATTAAAGAATGAAAAATAAACAGATGAACTTTACATTGAATTTCAAATCATAAATCACGCTAACAACATCTATTTTAATGTATTATGCTTTAAATGGTCCGGAACCTGCTCATTCAGTTCAAGGTATTCAAGTGTTTCAGCTTTTCGAATCACATGCGTATTATTCTCGTTATCAATCAATACAATATTCGGCCGCAACGTTATAAATTGCATCCACTGAGTCATATTGTAAGCACCCACCTTATGAACCACCAGATGGTTTCCTTTTTCGAGCAAAGGCATTGTGATACTTTCGCGCACAACATCGATGTTCATGCAAAGCGGACCATAAAGTACCATTTCTTCGGTTTGTTTACCAAACGTTTCAACAGGACTTACCTTGTGATCGTACCAAAATGAAGTGAATAAAGTATTTACGCCAAAATCGAGGATCGTGGCTCTTCGTCCATCCGAAAGTCGCTTTGTAGCAATTACGGTTCCAAGCAAATATCCGGCATCATCAATCAGCGCACGACCCGATTCAAGAATTAACAATGGAAGTTCATCTTGTTTAAAACCATATCCCAGAATTACATCGGTAATCGCATCTGCGAACTGATCAATGGAGGGAACGGTATCCGATCCGGGTAAATAAGCCCCTTTCAACGTATTCATCGACGGAAATCCACCACCAAGATCGAGGTATTGAAGAATTTTGTTGAATTTCTCTTTGATACTCCAGGCTAATTCGCACATTTTACTGGTAGCTGTCGTATATGCTGAAGGTGAAAGCATAAATGTTCCGATATGACAATGCAAACCAACCAATTCCAGATTTTCGGAGTTGACGATTCGCGTAATGGCATTCCACGCCTGACCGTTTTCGAAATTGAATCCAAATCGATCCCATTTGGGGTAAATTCCGGTATCCATATTTACACGAATAGCCACCCGGGGTTTCAGGTTATTTTCTTCACTTAATCTGATCAGCGAATAGAGTTCATCGTAGTGGTCGATGTGGATGAGTGAATTATTACGCGAAGCAGCAATAAGTTGTTCGTCTGTTTTGTCGGGTCCGTTAAAGATGATTTTATTTCCTGGAACCCCGTTGCCCAGTGCCTTTTCATATTCAAATCCCGATACAACCTCTGCCCATGAGCCTTCCTGGTGAAATACCTGGCAAACGGCATTCATATAATTGGTTTTATACGACCATGCAAACTGCACTTTGGGATAGCGGGTTTTAAAGATTCGTGTTGCATTTTGATAGTTACGCCTGATCTGTTTTTCCGAAATCACAAAAAGCGGGGAACCATATTGATTGATAAGACTTTTCACTGAGACACCTTCGATATTGGTAACAGGTTCAGATTCGGTCCGGGTACCAAATTTATTCATAAAACCTGTATTCATTTTTTGAATAACCGGCCTTTCATATCTTAATTTTCCCATGACTTGTAAGTTTTAATTTGGTCTTGATAACAATGCTGGATGAACGAAGTCCGAAACCGAAGACTTAATTCGGGTGTCATTTCAAAAAAGCAGTTCATTATTCCTATCAAATTTGTTTCTGACATCAATATAAATGCACATCATGAATATCAATATCAACTTTGGTATTTCAACCAATTGGCCATTGGTGCTAAAAAAAGCAACCTTCAAACCTGTATCTTTAGATTTATAACTCATCGTCTAAAATTTATTTAAAGTTCTCCTGTTCCCGAAATCTTTTGAAATTCACGAATGTCAGTAATCAGATCCCAGGCATACCGGATAAATATTTTTCCAACTTCATAATCGGTAAACGGCTCCACCTTTTCGCCAAGCGCCATTTTTACCAATGCTGCAGGTTGATTTTGTCCTGCCGAAGCAGTTAGGTAGATCCATGCAGGAAAACGGGGATTGACCTCCATTATATACGATTCGCCATCAGTTGTTTGCATAATCTCAAGTTCACATCCGCCCCGCCATTTTGTGATTTTGACAAATTTTCGGGCAAGTTCGATAAACGATGCATCATCGAGTGTTATGCCTGCCCAGGCTTTACCCTTATCGGTAATATAAAGTTTTCGCATTGGTATCACGCTGATAGCATTTCCTTCACCATCACCTAAAGCAGCAACATTTATTTCCGTTCCATTAATAAACTCCTGAACGATAATAGGTAACCCCCATTTAGCCTGAATTTTGTAAAAAGCTTTCTGCGCCTGCTCAAATGTATTAGAAACAATGGCATCGTAAAACTTTCCTTTCACAACAATCGGATATCCAAGTTGTTCGGCGGCATCAGCGAGTTCTTTAACCTGATGTATTATTTTGTCCTTCGGAATTATCAGTCCGTGTTTTTTGCCAAATTCATATAGCTTTATTTTGTCACGTGCCTCAAATTGAGCTAATTCAGGCAAAAAAGTACGAATACCAACTTCTTCGAGTTTGTCTCTTAATTTAATAAAGTTGAAAAGTTCTGCATCAAAATTGGGAATGATTAAATCAATATGTTCGATTTCGTGGATATGCAACAATCTCCCCAACAATGTATCTGTACCTGATGACGGATACGGAATCTGGTAGGTTTTATCCACAATATCATGCATATATAAGCCGGGTTCAAGCGACTCGTAGGACAGACCAATAATTCGCACCTCAAAATCGGGGCATTCGCGTATGGCACGTATCACGGCAACACCTGGTCCCGGACTATCGATCGCATTCAATGCAGTGACGGCAATTACAATTTTCTTGCTCCCTGATGAACCTGAATTTTTTATTTTATTATCCATCATGTTATTCTAAAATTGTATAATCCTTCATCTGAGACAAATAATCATCAAGATCCTTTTCGAATTGGTTTTGATCAACATCATATTTTGCGCAGATTGTCTCGATAATCTCTTCAAGCGGTTTCTCCTCCTTCAGCAATGAAATGATATCAGTTCCAATTTCGTTGGTTGAAAATGAATCTCCGGTGCCCGGGTTAAATATAAATCCTTCCTCGCTGGTGGCTATGTTCTTTTTAAGTCTCATCGTTGCAATTTTTCCAATTATTGTAGTTTTGGGATACTTACTGTTTAAATCTTCCTGAATTTTGGGTGAAGATAAATTGAGCCACTGTCAAATACTAATGAAATCAACCAAATGCCCTAACAGATAAGTAGAAAGGTAAAAATATTCAATGAAAATTTAAATCAGGAAGGTTTTATCAATAAATGTCTGAAAACTCTCTTTATATTGATCTCCGACAGGAATATAGATATTGCGATCGAAGATAATTCTGTTCCGCTCAATCACCTTCACCTTGTCGAGACTGACAATAAATGAGCGGTGAACGCGCATAAATTGATCCTTCGGAAGTTGTTCTTCAATAACCTTTAGCCGGATAAGTGTTGTAATTGGTTCGTCGTTAATAAGATGAATCTGAATATATTCATTCGAGCTTTCGATGTATTTAATCTCCGACAAGTTGATACGTATCAACTTGTATTCCGATTTAACGAAGATGCAATCCGCTGTGGTCTGGATAGTTTCGGCAGGTTTATGATTCATTTCAAACCATGTTTTTGCCTTGTTTGCCGCTTTCAGAAAAACAGCATAACTAATTGGTTTAAGGATATAATCGATCGCATCAACCTGAAAACCTTCCATCGCATATTCGCTATAAGCCGTCGTAAAAATGACCTGGGGCTTTTTTGTCAGCGACTTCACAAAATCCAATCCGTTTAGATCGGGCATGTTGATATCCACAAACAGAAGGTCGACTTCATTATCTGCAAGATATTTCAATGCTTCAAAAGCATTCTGACAGAGCGATACAGGTTCCAAAAATGGAGTTCTTTCAATGTATGCGCCAATTTGCTTCAATGCAAGGGGTTCATCATCAATGGACAAGCACTTTATTTTCATAGATAGGAATGGTTAATTGCACGTCATATTCTTTATCGCTCTCATGAATATTCAGAAGGTAATCATTTCCGAAAAGCAGTTTCAGGCTCTGTTTAATGTTGGTTAAACCTATACCGGAATAACTTTTATCAAGATTTTCCTTGTTATTGTGTTTGCTGTTTTTGATCGTACAACTCAATCGGTTAGCGGTTTGTTCTATTTTGAAGGAAACAAACGATTCAGTTTGATAACTCACCCCATGTTTAAATGCATTCTCGAGAAAGGAAAGGAAAAGCATCGGCGGAATCTGAATATCGAGTATATTTTTAGGAACATCCAATGTGACAGCTACTTTTTTGGGAAATCTTAGTTGCATCAGGGCAATGTAACTCTCAATAAAATTGATCTCTTTTTTCAATGTGGTTTGTCCTTGTGCAGTATCATAGAGTAAGTATCGCATCATTGTCGACAATTCAATGATCGTATTTTTCGCATCTTCGGCATTGATATCAATCAGTGCATGAATGTTATTGAGCGTATTCATAAAAAAATGTGGGCTTACCTGATGCCTTAAAAAAGCCAGTTCAGTTTTAAGTTGTTCTTTCTCCGCATCCTTACGTCTGTTTTCTTCGTTGAGCCATTGGGATACCATTTTAAATGAAGTTCCGGCTCCCACAACGAGCAACGATATAATCAGTTCGTCTGTCAAAATCATGAAAAATGATTTTTGTTCCGGCTGAGTGATTGGCCGGTAACCTAATGGAGCAGGCATTCCATTCCCTAATTCCATTGGTGGCATCCCCGGCCCTAAATCCATGGGTGGCATTGCCATAGGTTGAGCAGGAGTCAGCAACATTCCCAGCGAAATGCTTAACCCAATCATTATAAAAATAGTAAACAAGGTTAAGCCAATATATACACTGTACTTTTTTTGGAATAAAAATTTAGGAACTAAGACAAAGGTATTAATAACGAAGATGATTAAATATGAAAACATCTTGATCCATTCTTCGCTTACTTTTACCCAATTCACTACATTGTTGAGTCTCTGATTGAAAAAAGGGACAGAAAATATTGTCATCCAGATCACAACAAATACAATCAGCTCTATAATCCTAATATTAATCGTCTTACTTCCAATGTACTTCATGAGAAGGTTAAATGTTAGGGGATAAAAGTAGTCAATTGAGTTAAAAATAGAGACAGAGGAACATATTATCTTCCTCCATCTCTGTTTTTACTATTTATTTGTGTAAACATCCCATGCAATCCAGTCAATAATGCTTGTTGCAAAATAAACCTGACGCATTGAAGCGAACAATGAACTAATATCGGTAACAACGTTTCCAGCAAGTTCGGTGAACGTAGAAGTTGTGCCGTCATCGAAGGTAATTTTCATTTCCCGTTTCTTATTGGTGATACACCTATCGGTCGTATCCGTTGAATTATCAACAAGCTCGACCTTCGATTTTAATTGCAAGACTCCGTCTACATATACTTTTGCACTATCGAGACTTGATTGACCTTTGACTAAATTTCGTGTGATCAATACGTTACCAATGGTAAGAGAAAATGCTGTTTCTCTGTGTCTCATGTCGACACTACTTTTAATAGCAGTATATTTTTCTTCATAAAGGGTTTTTGTGCCGTTCGTGATCGAATAGACAGAAACAGCTGTATCGCCTGAAGTATATTTGCATTTCGTGATATAACCATTGGGAAATACAAATTCGGAGGCAAAATTGTAACCATTTGCTTTACTGCTCGATGACTGAATTTTCAGGACTCCCGCATCAACATCCTTAATTTTAATTGAAGATGCCATTTTGTATTTGTAGCTGACAAACCAATTAAAGTCGTACTGATATTCCGATAAGGTAACCACGTAATTATTGGTCAATAAAGTGTCGCTCGGCGTGTAATGCAATAACATTTTCGATGCTTTCACTTTTTCTTCCGGTAAACGAACAATCATCTGCGAATTTTCTGCCGTTTTGGAAAAGAAACGCAAAATCGAATTATGCCCTTTAGATATCATATTCGCTTTGTAGTCATACACTCCGGCGATGTCAGATAAAAGAAGACTGTGCGTAACCGTGTCTAACGGAGAAACCATTCCACTTTTTGTAGTCAAATCGGCTGGTCCTGCCAATACCTGATAACCAGCTGAGGCTGTGATTGCATTCATAGCGGTTGTCAATTCCTGGACACCATTATTGAGGGAGGTTTTTAATGAAACCGTATTCGAAGAGGTGTTCAAACCATCTTTGTTACTGCAGTTCCACTGCAGAAGTCCAACCAGCAACACTGCCAAATACAAACTTTTTGCTTTCATAACTTAATTTTTAAATAATTACTTATTCGATGAACTAACAATTCCATTTTTTCAGAGTCATGTACTTCTTAAAAGAAATAGATCTGTTTTCAAGTTACGAATATAATTGCTGATTCGACTCCTAACAAGCAAAATCAGTGAAACGGTTTGTTTGATCAGTGGAAAGTTGGTCTGCTCTCGTCAATACAAATAAAAAAAGGTGGAAGATCTCTCCCCCGCCTTTCTATTTTATGATGATTCGAAATTTAAATAAACTCAGTCATCGACTTTTGAATCAGTCCGATCGCTTCGCGCATTTGCGATTCCGTGATAATCAGCGGCGGTGTAAATCGGATTGTATGCTCATGGGTTGGTTTGGCCAAAATGCCGTTCTCTTTCATTAAAAGGCACAAATCCCAGGCTTTCTTTCCAGCATATGTCTTTATCTGAATAGCATTTAGCAAACCTTTTCCGCGAACTTCTTCAATAAGCGGCGACTTAAATGCCTTCATTTCGTCACGGAATATCTTGCCAATCTTTGTTGCATTTTCGGCCAGCTTTTCATCAAGCAGCACCTCGATGGCTGCAATCGAGACTTTCGCAGCAAGTGGGTTACCGCCGTAAGTAGAACCATGTTCACCTGGTTTTATCGTCAGCATGATTTCATCATCAGCCAGCACACACGATACAGGGAGCATTCCACCCGAAATAGCTTTCCCGAGCACAAGTATATCAGGACGAACATCTTCATGATCACAGGCAAACATTTTGCCTGTACGACAAAGACCTGTCTGTACCTCATCGGCCACAAAAAGGACATTGTATTTTTTGCATAAATCCGCTGCTTTTTTCAAATAGCCATCCCCCGGGACATAAACGCCAGCTTCTGCCTGAATCGGTTCAACCAAAAATCCTGCAGTATTAGGATGCTTCAATTCCCGCTCCAGCGCTTCGATATCATTATATGGAATATTGACAAAACCCGGTGTGAAAGGGCCGTAATCGCTGTATGATTCTGGATCTGACGACATCGAAACGATTGTAATCGTCCGGCCATGGAAATTTCCGTCGCAGACAACGATACGCGCTTCATTTTTAGGAATCAGTTTCACCTTGTAACCCCATTTTCGGATCAGTTTAAGAGCCGTTTCGTCGGCTTCGGCACCTGAATTCATTGGCAAAACCTTATCGTATCCAAATTGCTTTGTGATAAACTCTTCCCATTCTCCCAAGACATTGTTATAGAACGCCCGTGAGGTAAGTGCCAGCTTGGCAGCCTGGTCAGTCAATGCCTTTACAATCTTTGGGTGACAGTGCCCCTGATTTACAGCAGAGTAAGCTGCCAAAAAATCGAAGTAACGTTTTCCCTCAACATCCCAGACAAAAACACCTTCACCACGTTCCAACACGACAGGAAGTGGGTGGTAATTATGTGCACCATAGCGGTTTTCCTTCTCAATATAATCTTT
>Ga0123337_10004911_pt1 | contig 13365 bp, 12 predicted proteins | sample frozenSSSSmetaG_FD_89792 | JGI IMG/M metagenome (GOLD analysis project Ga0123337, IMG submission 89792) | Glacier valley bacterial and archeal communities from Borup Fiord, Nunavut, Canada, to study Microbial Dark Matter (Phase II) -... | ecosystem: Environmental > Aquatic > Freshwater > Ice >... | reverse complement strand
CGAGCCATGAACCCCATCGTCCAGGAAACCATCACCCGCTGCCGTGCCGCGGGTCTGCGCCGGACGAAAGCGCTGGAGGAAATGATCACGACCCTGCTGGAAAACGAGCGGCCGATGACGCTCGCCGAACTTGTCGCCTCAAATCAGGCCGCCAACCAATCCACCGTCTTCCGCCTGCGACGGTACCAGTCCTAAATAACAGACATTGACGGCGATCATGAGGACGGGACGGGCTTTTAACTATTTCGTCATGCCTCATTCACTTCCGCCTCAATCCAAACGATGGATGCCGCCGGTCATGCCGCAGGACGAGAACCCGGATGCCATGGTCTGTAATCCGGTAGAGGAAATGATAGGGAAAACCCGGAATATCCACACGGCGTAAATGGGGTGAAATCGGATGGAAGTGCCCCGGATTCAGAAGTGCGTGATCCATACATTCCTGTCTGTTCTTTTGATGGCTGTGGCTTGTGAAAGAACAGACAGGAATGTCTGTGTCACGCCGCAGATGTCCCGCTGGACGAGTCTCTGGAAAATCACCTTCGGCTCCATCACCGGCTGAGAGCATTGCGGAATTGTTCAAGCGTCATGCCTTTGGACGGATCGCGATCCAGTTCCGCATCCCTGCGCATCGCCTCGGCGATTCCTCCATCGTCCTCGTGCAGAATTCCCGGCAACGAGCCGAGCAGGTGCGCCGCCAATGTCGCGCGCTGATCGTCGAGTAATTGCATCGCCTGCGCCTCAAGGATTTCAAGAGTTACCATGGCGGGACACTGGATTTACTCCATGGCGGTTGCAATCCCGCTTTTCAAAAGCCGGACGAGTCCGGTGCGCGGGCCATGCACTGCCAAAAATGCAGCACTGGCACGTTCCCCGGATTTTGGTACAGATACCCCATGTCACAAGTCGCCGAGTTGCTCAAAGAGGCTTCCAAGCTGGATCTGCATGATCGCGCGGTGTTGGTTGCGTCGCTCCTGGAGGACCTTGATTCCAGCCCGCACCATTTCAGTGATGAGGAGGCTTTGCGGCGACGGGAGGACTTGAAGTCCGGTAGGGTGAAGGGATTGTCCGAAGAGGAGTTTTGGAAAGCGTGCGGGCGATCCTAGTCGATGCAGGTGATCCGTTATCCGAAACTCGCCGATGACATTCGTGATGTGGCGATGCACTACGCGGAGATTTCGGAGCGGGTTCTTTCCGCCTGTTGGAGTGAGTTGGATTCCGTGCTGGCCGCAGTGGGGAGAAACACGGCCACTTTTGGGCGGGGATCAGAGATCGGAGATGACCAGCTTTTTGGCGATCCAGGCGAGGAATTCCTGATTTCCATCCATTCCGGTGATGGGTGAGGGGATGAGGCCGCGCCATTCGCAGCCGTGCTCTTCGGTGACGAATTTCCGGATCTTTTCGACGGCCTGTTCGTGCAGCGCGGGATCGCGGACGATGCCGCCTTTGGTGATGTCCTCACGCTGGAGCTCGAACTGCGGCTTGATGAGGCAGACGACGGTGCCCTGATTCTCGAGCACGGAGAAAATGGCGGGGAGGACCTTGGTGAGGGAGATGAAGGAAAGGTCGGTGACGGCGAGGCGGCAGAGTTCGCCGATGTCCTCGGGGACCATGTGGCGGGCGTTGAACTGCTCTTTGACGACGACGCGGGGATCGTTGCGGAGTTTCCAGACGAGTTGGTTGGTGCCGACATCGACGGCGTGGACGCGGGCGGCACCGCGCTGGAGCAAGCAGTCGGTAAAGCCGCCGGTGGAAGAGCCGACGTCGATGCAGGTCCAGCCGCTGGGATCGATGCCGAACGCGTCGAGCGCGCCTTCAAGCTTGAGCCCGCCGCGGCCGACGTAGCGGAGCTTTTCCTTGATTTCCAAGGGGGCGTCGGAAGCGATTTTCGTGCTCGGCTTGTCGATGACGTGATCGCCGCTGCGGACTTCACCGGCGAGGACGAGCCGCTTTGCCTGTTCGCGGGAATCACAGAGGCCGCGGGTGACGAGCAGGGCGTCGATGCGGTCTTTTTTGATGCTCATTTTTGAAGAACAGACAGGAATCCGTCGTCGCTATGCTATGCCGGGATGAATGTCTGTGTCACGGGTTTGAAGAACAGACAGGAATGTCTGTGTCACGCCTTAGTGTTCCTGTTGGATGTGCTCGGCGAGGATGTCGCGGCCGTGGTCGCCTTCGAAGTCGCGCCAGACGGCGTGCATGTGGTTGGCGTTGTTCTGGGTGTTCACGGCTTCGATGAGGAAGGTGGGGCCTTGGACGCGGTAGTAGTAGGCTTCGCCGGGCTTGGTGCTGCCGGACCAGCCGAAGCGGATCTTGTCGATGCCGGCTTTTTCGATTTTCGCCATGTCGGCCTCGGCGAATTCCTTGCGGTAGCGGCCGGTGTATTCGGAAATGAGCTGGACGAGTGCCTTGCGCTGGGTTTCCGACATTTCGTTAGCGGGCAGGCCGACGGGATCGAGCGCGGTGACCTTGCGGGATTCGGCGCTGAGAACGTCGGCCGGTGCTTTATCGCTGAAAACGACGGAGGATTTTCCATCGGAGAGGAGCGTGTTGACGAGGGTGCGGGAGAGCTCCTCTTCGGCGGCGAGGACTTTCAGGCCGACGCGCGGGCCCTCGCGGACTTCGCCGGGATTCGTGCCGAGGAAGGAGGGGGTGAGGGAGAGCTTTTTGCCTTCGACGAGGGTGAAGCTGAGCGAAATGTGGTGGCCCTCGAAGCGCCAGCCCCAGCCTTTGGGATCGCCGGGGGTGCCGAAGATGGAGAGGAAATATTTGTTGGGGTCGCGGTAGCCGGGGCGTTTGTCCACCTCCGCGAGTATGCTTTCCAGCGACATGATCTGGGTGACCTTGAGCTTGCCCTTTTCGCTGAGGGCGGATTCGAGGAGTTTCATGGCCGCTTCGCGCTGGGCGTCGGTCATTTCCTTGAGTGGCAAGCCGGAGCGGTTTTCCTGAGGGGTGTAGCGGAAATTTTCGCGGTCTGGGGCGTCCAGGGGCATCGAAGCTTTGGTGCGCTGGGCGGGATCGAGAGAGTCGAGAAATTGGGATGCGGCGGCGGCGCAGGGTGGGGCGGGGGGCGCGTCCTTCGCCACCAGCGGCAGGGTGAGAATCAGGCAGAGCGTGGGGATTTTCATCGAGGGCAAAAGGAATCAGGAACGGGGGATGGCGGCAAGAGCGTATCTTTGGAGAACTTGTGCCTTGCGCAGGTTGTAATTTGTCGTCCACGCTTGGCGGCGTGACGCGACACCGCACTGACGATCTGAGAATTACCGGCCTGAATCCGCTTATTTCACCAGCGGTGCTTGCCTATTATCTACCACTGACCGAGCAGGCATCCGAGTTGGTGGCGAGCGCGCGCGCACAGGCGGATGCGATTTTGCGCGGTGAGGACGACCGCTTGCTGGCGGTGGTGGGGCCGTGTTCGATTCACGATCCGGAAGCAGCGATCGAGTATGCGGTGAAGCTGAAGGAGGAGGCGAAACGCATCGAAAAGGACGTTTTCGTGATCATGCGTGTCTATTTTGAAAAGCCACGCACCACGGTCGGCTGGAAAGGCCTGATCAACGATCCGGCGCTCGACGATTCCTTCGACATCAACCACGGCTTACGCATTGCCCGTGGGCTGCTGCTGGATCTGGCGAACATGGGAGTGCCGTCTGGAACGGAATTCCTCGACACGATTTCCCCGCAATACATCGCGGATCTGATTTCCTGGGGCGCGATCGGTGCCCGCACGACCGAGTCGCAGATCCACCGTGAGCTGGCGTCCGGCCTCTCGATGCCGGTCGGTTTCAAAAACGGCACCAGCGGATCGATCCAAATCGCGCTCGATGCCATCCAGTCGTCCTCGCGGCCGCACCATTTTCTGTCGGTCACGAAACAGGGCGTATCAGCGATCGTTTCCACCGCTGGAAACGAGTCCTGTCACCTCATCCTGCGTGGCGGAAAATCCGGCCCGAACTACGAAAAAGCCGATGTGGAAGCCTCTGCGGCGATGCTGCGTGAGCAAAATCTCGTCGAATCCGTGATGATCGACTGCTCGCACGGAAACTCGATGAAGGACTACCGGAATCAGCCGCTGGTGGCGAAAAACATCGCCCGGCAGATTGCGGAGGGTTCGAAAGTGATCACTTCGGTGATGATCGAGTCCAATCTGGTGGAAGGAAACCAGAAGCTTGCGAAGGATCTTTCCACTCTCACACGCGGCCAATCTGTGACTGACGCCTGTATCAATTGGGACGACACCGTGAAGGTGTTGGACGTGCTGGCTGACGCGGTCAGAAAACGCCGCATCAATTGATTTTGTCGGGAGAATCTCTGACACGATTTTGGCTCGCCTGATGTGCGTAAAGCCTCTCAGATCATTGATTTGGCGGCGTATTATCAACGAAAGTGAAAAAAAAATTCTAGTGGCTTGCGGTGGAGTTAAGAACTGGGCAATCTCTGCCGTCGTCGACCACTTTTGATAATGGATTTAACAAGCGAATCATCCCAAAGCGTCATCACCTGCCGGAATAGCCAAGGCATTGAGTTGACGGCCAATCTTCTCAGAATCAAGCGGTATTCGGTCGTTTTTGAAGTTTATAATCCATACAGCATCCTACAGTTATCCGAGGTCTTATCGGATTTCCGGATCATGGCTTCGAGGCGTTTGCTGTATCACGGCAAGGCCGTTGTAAGCAATCTGCTGAACACCGGCATCGTGCTGGTGTGCGAAGCGACTTTGGAAGACGGCTGGGTAGAGGTGGACTTCCTCTCAACCGTCAGCGGGACAAGCGATCTTCCGACGCAATTCGGCGCTTTCATGGAGGAATGGAGGTCCGCCAACCAGGTGAACGATCCATTCAAACTGGTGGTGGCGGACATGGTGAATCTGTTCAGCGGCGTGCAGCATTGGATGACCGGAGTTGATGTTGGCATCCGCACCACGGTAACGAGGTCGCGGGAGGATCTGGAGAAGGAGATTTTTTCGGGTATCCAGGAACAGGTGGTGAATGAGGTCCTGCCGTCCTGGGAGCGTTTGGAAGTGGTGGCGAAGGAAATCGGCGAAGCGGAAGTTTCGCTGCACAAGGCCTACCTGCGCCGGGAACTGCATCCGATCGTGCTGTGCTCGCCGTTCATTTTCCGGACCTATACCAAGCCGCTCGGCTACGCGGGCGACTATGAAATGGTGAACATGATGCTGCGCAACCCGTATGAGGGTTCGTCAGCTTTCGCCAAACTGTTGAATTTCGCGCTGCTGCACACTGAGCCGGTGGTGGCCCACCGCAACCGGATCGATTATCTGGTGGAAACGCTGAGGTCGGAGACCCGCAAACGGGTGCGCAAGGGCAAGACCCGGGTGTTCAACCTCGCGTGCGGACCGGCCATGGAAGTCCAGCGCTTCCTGCGCAATCACGAGGAGAGCGATCTCACTGAATTCGATCTGCTGGACTTTAACGCGGAGACGCTGGACTACACGCGTGAAAATCTGATCCAGGCGCGGATGTCTGCGGGCCGGGAGACGCCGTTGCGTTTCATCCAACGTTCGGTGCACCAGATTCTCCGGACCGCCGCACAAGGCGATACCGACGATGAACTCAACGACTACGACATCGTCTATTGCGCCGGCCTGTTCGATTATCTCTCCCAGCGGGTTTGCCAGCGCCTTGTCGATTTGTTCTGCAAAATGGCCAAGCCGGGCGGATTGGTGATCGTGACCAACGTGGCTTCAAGCAATCCGCGCAGGGCTTGTATGGAGTATCTGATGGAGTGGAACCTGATCCACCGCAGCATCGAGGAGATGAACGATCTGATTCCGGCGGGGCTGCCTGTCAAGCGCACCGATGTGAGGGCCGATGCCACCGGAGTGAATCTGTTTCTTGAAATCGAACTGGCCGATGCCTGACACCCTCCAGTCGTTGAATTTTCAGGACGATGTCGAACTCCGGCATGCGTTCAATGAATATGAGAATGGTGTGAGTATTCCCACCGCACGGCGTGCGACGCTGATCGTGGGAGCGTTTGTTCTGGGTGGCACGTTGATGGATTGGCAGGTCTTTTACGACCTGGGATGGCCGTTTCTAATGATCCGCGCGATCTGTACGCTGGTGCTCGCCATCATTTACATGATTCTCGGTTCGTGGCCGACAACCCGCCGGCTGAACCTCATTTCCTATGGAATCGCGCTTCCTCCGATCATCGCGATCTGCATGATGATCATCGCCACGGGTGGCGAAAAATCGAGTTATTACGCCGGACTGAATCTGGTGCTGGTCGGGCTTTCGATGTTGTGGCGCTGGTCGTTCTGGAACTCGCTGGTGATGGTCCTCATCTGCCTGGCTTCCTACTATCTGAGCGTGTATCTGACGCCGGGCCGCCTCTCGCTGTCCCATCTGGTCAACAACAGTTGGTTTCTGCTGGTCACCAGCGTGTTCGTGGTGGCGGGAAATTTCTTTTACGAGCGGCTGCGTTTCCAGGAGTTCGCCCTGCGCACCGAGGTCGAGCGGTCGCGCCAGTTGTTGGAAGCGCAGAACCGCAAGATGAGCGAACTGGATGAGGCGAAGACACGGTTTTTCGCGAACATCAGTCACGAACTCCGCACGCCGTTGACGATCATCCTCGGAATTACCGACCGTCTGAAAAACGTGCTTTCGCGCAACCACACTCTCGATGCCGGAGTGACCGAAATGACGAGCATGCTTGAGCAAAACGGGCTCCGTCTTCTCAAACTGATCGACGATCTTCTCGACCTCGTTCGTTTCGACATGGGACACGCGAACATCGACCGCCAGCCAACGCTCATTGCTGACCACCTCGAAGGACTGATGAAGTCTCTGCGACATCTTGCCGAACAGGACCGCGTGGCGTTGTTATGGAATTGCAAATCGGATGACGAATCGATCCTGATGGACCGCGACAAGTTCGACAAGATCCTGCTGAACCTTGTCATCAATGCCATCAAGTTCACTCCGTCCGGTGGCACCATCGAGGTGAAGGTCGCCGTTGGAGGAAATGTTCTCCGTCTGACTGTCGAGGATACCGGTGTGGGCATTCCTCCGGAAGTCCTGCCGCGGATTTTCGAGCGGTTCTGGCAGGTCGACACCTCCTCCACGCGGAAATTCCAAGGTGCGGGTATAGGCCTGGCACTCGTGCGCAGTCTGTCGGAAGCCATGGATGGATCGGTGAAAGTGGACAGCAAGCTCGGGCACGGCACCGTTTTCAACGTCGAACTGCCAATCACAGTGACATCGCCGGAAAACGCGATGGTTGCCAGCACGTCGGACGAAGACCATCCCCTTCAAGACGGTGGCAATATTGCTCAACTTCATCGCAAGGCCGCCATGTCCATTCCTGGAAAAGTCGCTCCCCGACTAACCACCCCGCTCCAACCGACGGGCAGGTTCGCCTCCCCGCTGATCGGACGACCCAGCGGGGCCCGGCCTCTGGTGTTGATCGCCGACGACGAACCCGACATCCGGCGGTTTCTCAGAATGCACATGGACAATGTCGATGTCATCGAAGCCTGCGATGGTGCCGAAGCTCTCGAAATCGCGCGCCTGCGCCGTCCCCAACTGGTGCTGCTCGATCACATGATGCCTGAAATGGATGGCGTCGAGGTTTGCAAGGCGATCCGCGAAAACCACAGCACCCGGGGCTTGTCCGTGATCATCCTCACGGCGCGGGCCGACGAGCAGACAAAACTCGCCGCACTTCAGGCCGGTGCGAATGATTTCCTGACAAAACCGTTCTCTTCCGCCGAACTCGCGCTGCGGTTGGAAAACCAGATTGGCATGGCACGCATCCGTCGCGAGATGATTGATCTGAATGCGGAGCTCCACACGGCACTCGACCAGATCAAGGAGAACGAGGTGGTCATGGTTCGCAATGAGAAGCTCTCGGCACTCGGCCGGATGAGTGCGGGAATCATCCACGAAATCAACAACCCGCTGAACTACGCCAGCGCCGGACTCCACGCGTTGGAAACTTTCACCAAGCTGATGCCCTCCGTCGACCAGGCCGACTACGCGGACATTCTCAAGGACATCCGCGAGGGCGTGGAACGGGTTTCACAAATCGTCATCGACCTCCGGAAATTCACTCGCGACGACAAGGCCACCACCGGTGACGCCGATCTCGCGGAGATCGTCGGCCGCGCCCGGCGCATGGTCAGCCACCAGGTGGGAAAGGACATCGCGTTCAATCTCAAATCTCCGGACAACGCCCTGATCAGCGGCAATCCGAACCAACTGGTGCAGGTTTTCATCAACTTTTTCCAGAACAGCATCGACGCCATTCAGATGCGCATCGACGCCCAGGGCGGCGATCCCGGACGCATCGACTGCTCCATCGACCCCGCCGGCCAGGGCTGGCAGGTCACCATCCGCGACAACGGAATCGGCATCCCGCCGGAGAACCTGCAGAAGATTTTCGATCCCTTTTTCACCTCCAAGGACGTGGGCAAGGGCATGGGCCTCGGCCTCTCGATCACCCACCAGATCCTCCAGACGCACAAGGCGATGATCGAGGTGGACAGCCGCCCCACCGAGTTCACCCGCTTCCGCATCGCTTTCCCGGGCGTGAGTTTCTCCCCGGATTCCACCGAATCCCCTGAATCCGTTCTCGACCAACCCGCCTGATTCTATCACTCTACAGTCATTAGCTTCCCAATCCATCCCTTCCGACACTTATGAGCAACGAGATCGACTCCTACGACTATCAGCGCTACGCCATCCTCTTCGTGGATGACGAGGCAAACACCCGCAAGTATTTCCGCCGCCTGTTCGGTGAGAAATTCCGGATCCTCGAAGCCGAGGACGGCGTCCAGGCGCTGGCGGTCTTCCGCCAGCACGCGAATGAAATCGGCATCATCGTCACCGACCAGCGCATGCCTAACGAAACTGGTGTCGGCTTCCTTTCGAAAATCGCCGACGACTATCCGGACATCATCAAGATCCTATCGACCGCCTATTCCGACATCGACGCCGCGATCGGCTCGGTCAACCAGGGCGGGATTTTCCGCTACATGACCAAGCCCTGGGACATCCCGCAGCTGGAGGTCACGCTGCGCCGCGCGATGGAGTTCTTCACCGTCAAGCGCGAACGGGATGCCTTGTTAGGGGCGAAAATGCAGGCGATGGGGAATGTGCTGCTTTCCAGCCGTCTCGCCGCCTTCGCGCTCGCTCCGGTGTGCGCCGGCATCGAGTGCAAGCGTGCAGCGGAAGCCATCGCCTCCTTCGTGCAGACCGGAGTTTCCGGCCGCCGCACTGGTTCTGATGGGGATTCCGCGCTGCGTTCGCCGGACTGGGCGCGCCTGCATTCCCGCCAGGTCGTGCTTGCGACGGGTCTTGAAAGCCGCCTTCCCGCCGCTCTGGAAATTACCGGACTCGCTGCCCGTGTGGCCGCTCTCGCCACCGAGCTCGAAACCGCCGGTGCTGCCGGACTGGATTCCGCGGAGAACGGCGCAGCCACCCGTCTGAGCAGCGCCACCGACCCGACTCCGGCGTTGCTGGATGCCTTGCTCGGCCGCAATGACGAATCCGCCACCACCAAAGCTTCGGTCAACGTGCTCGCCGCTTTCATCGCTGTCTATGATGCCGGTGGTGTCGTCCGCCGGATCCGCGGTGAAGGGCTCACCCTCGATATCACCGCATCCACCGCTCCCGCCAAAGCCTCCAATCCGGGTGCCGAAGCTGCCAAGTGGTTGATCGACGACGATCTCCTGATTTCGGCCGCGCTCGGTCTCCTCTGAAACGTCAAACGGGCATTGCCGCCTGTTCCTCAAAAGCGCTGGGACTCTCCGTCCTAGCGCTTTTTTTGCGTATGGGGCGGCGGTGAAGGATCGTTCGGGACGATGGTGGCTTTCGGATAGACGGACTCGCCGTTGGTGGCCAGGTGTTCCTTAATCAGATGCCAGATCGTTATCGCTAGAAGCAGAGACAGGACCTTTGCGATCCAGTTTTTCGACAGATTCTTCAGTTTCATTTGAGAGGTTGCTGGATAGGAAGATCTTGGCGATTTTCTCGCGGAATTGTTTTTCCGTCAGGTTGCGGTAAAGCACGCCGTTCTCACAGATGGAAATGCCGCCGGTTTCCTCGCTGACCACCACCGCGATGGCGTCGGTCCGCTCGGTGAGTCCGATGGCGGCCCGGTGGCGCAGGCCGGTCGAGCGGTCCTGCATCTCGCGCTCGGTGACGGGGAAAACGCATGCGGCTCCGGCCACACGGTCGTCGGCGATGATCATGCCCCCGTCATGCAGCGGGGCTTTCGGATAGAAAACCGCCAGCGCGAGTTCGGGGGAGAACTGGGCGTCGAGGATGACGCCGCTGTCGAGGAAGTCCTTGAGGCTCACGTCCCGCTGGATCGCGAACAGCGCGCCGATGCGCCTTTTCGACAGATTGATGACGGAATCCGCGAAGCGTTCGAGAAAGGCGATGCGGAGTTTGTTGGAGAACGAGAAGATCCGCTTGCTGCCCAACCGGGCGAGGCCGGTGCGCAGTTCCGGCTGGAAAATCACGATCAGCGCCAGTGCCAGCACCGCTGCGGCGCGGGTGATGATCCATTTGATGACCTCAAGCTGGAAAATCGTGGAAACCAAAGTCAGCACGATCAGGATGGTGCCGAGGCCGACCAGGATCTGCGCCCCGCGGGTGGATCGGAACGCTCGATAAATCTGGTAAATGCAGGTCGTGAGAAGGAGTATCTCAACGCTGTTCCGCCAGGGGTCTTCAAGGATGTTCCACATGTTATTACGACGCTGGGGACGATACACCCCGCCGCAGTCCACTGGCAATCCCGGATATTTGCCTTGAGGTCGGAACGGCGGTCGAGTTTGTTTGAATTTTCAGTGATCCAATCCTGTAGGCATCGCGGATCAATGTGGTATTCTCATTCAAACCTCTCCAATCCAACAAACTTGATGAAACTTCAAATCAACCTCACGGTCATCGGCTCACTCGCAGGGTTCGTCACCAGTCCGATGCTTCAAGCGGCTCCCGATGTCGTGCCCGCTCCGGACAGCGCCATTCACACGTTCGTCAGGTGCGGCACGGGTGAACCCTGCCTTACCCCCGTGGGCAAGGGGGATGATTCTGATATTCAGCCGGATGCCGAAGGCTCTGACAAGGCGGGCGAAACCGATGATAAGCCGGACCATGTCGTTATTGATAAGGAAGTCGTGGAGAATGAGGGAGAAGCAGTGACTCCTGTGGAAAACGAGGAGGCTGGCGGCGAGCCAATCCCGTTGGATTGGGTCAAACGCGGCGGCGATCAGTCGGACGTGATTTTCCAGAATATGGCGGGTGGTGAAGCCCCGGTATTCAAAGGCAGCACCGCCCGCGAACTCGGCCAGGACGACAAGGCGGCCGTGATCGAGGCCAAAGGAGCTGCGGCGGCTCCCATCAAAGGTGAGAAAAAAGCGCCAGTCGCTCTGATCAAGAAGGGCCGGGTTTTCCTGCGCTGAATTCCCTCATACAGCAATTTCTCAAAGGCCGTCGGGTGATTCCGGCGGCCTTTCGATTACATGAAATTCTCATTCGCCTTTGTCCCGCTGTGCGCGTTGCTGCCAGTTCCGCTTTTCGGTTTTGGTGCTGACGATGCGGGCCGCCCGGTTCCCCTCACCGAAAGCCGCCCCACCGAACGCCCCTCCCGCGAAAATCCTGCCCCCGACGGTGCGGTGAAGGCGGGCAAAGACGATGTCCTGCTGCCGGCGCTGCGTGGGCTCGCCATCGCTGGGACGGCGGAAAGGGCCCTGGATCTCCAGAAAAAGTCCGCCGGTGGTGTGATGCTGGAGGGCTTTTCCGAAGAGGACGCGCAAGTCATCCGGAAGATCGCCGAGCCGGCGATCGGCAGGGCGGTTACCCTGCGATCGCTCGAGCAGTTGACGTCTGCGTTGGAAACGGCGTTCCGAGGGGAGGGACGGAGTTTCATGAAAGTCTCATTTCCCGAGCAGGAGATCACTTCCGGAATCGTCGCGGTGCTCGCCCTGCCAGCGCGGGCGGGAAGAATTTTGTTAGCGGGCCAGCCCTCGTTCGGATCGGGATTTGCCGCCGACGCCTTCCGCACGCGGCCGGGTGACGATCTATCAGGTGATGTGGTGGTTGAGGATCTGGAATGGATCAACCAGAACCCTCTGCGGCGCGCGTCCATTTCCTATGGGGACGGCTCCGCAGCGGATGAACTGGACCTTTCACTCCGGGTCCGCGCGGATAAGGCGTGGCGCGTCTATGCGGGCATCGACAACCAGTTGAGCGAGGATCTGGGGGACGAGCGGTTATTCGCCGGCTTCCAATATGGCGACCTGTTCTCGCTCGATCACCGGATCACGGCGCAATACACGTCCTCGGCGGATTCCAAAAGCTTGCGCGGAGTCAGCGGAATTTACGAGGTGCCGCTGCCGGTCCGGCACTTGTTGGATTTTTCGCTGGGCTATACCGAGTCGGATTCCGACACCGCCGGGCCCATCGACCAGAGCGGGAAATTTTCGCGAACCGCGCTCGTCTATCGGGTTCCGCTGCCGCGGTGGAAGGCCATCAGCCAGGAGTGGCGGATCGGGATGGAATTTAGGAACAACGACTATCTTTTCTCGGATGGCTCCAGTTCGGACGTGCGGTTTTTCCAGCTTGAAACCGGATGGAAGGGGCGTCGCCCGGATCGTTGGGGAACAACGAGACTGGATGCATCCGTGCTCTACAGTCCGGGACAGGGGGTTCTTGGTTCCAACGACAAGGATTTCATCGCGCTGGGTGCCGAGGGCGCGGAATCGTGGATCTGGAGGAGCGAACTGGAGCGCAGTTTGAAACTGAGTGATGTCCTCACGCTGGTAGGCCGCTGCGAGGCGCAGTGGTCGGACTCGGTGCTGCTGTCGTCCGATCAAATTTCCGCGGGTGGCTACGGCCGGGTGCGGGGCTTCGATGAAACCGTCGGCTATGCGTCGAAGGGGATTGTTTCCACGATCGAACTCCAGTCGCCTTTCTATCAAAGCCCGGATCTGGGCGAGTTTCAGGCGATCGCCTTCGTGGACGGAGCCTTGCTGCACCGGGATAGGGATGGAGATGTCGGACAGCTCGCTTCCACCGGTGTTGGTCTCCGCTGGCGTTACGAGGAACACTTCTCCGCCCGGATTGATCTCGGGATTCCCATTGATAGTCCGAACGACGAGAGCGGCGATCCGCTGCTTCACTTTTCGGTCAGCACCACCTGGTAGCTGATTTCTAACGAGGTCCCAGCAGGACGGTGTTCATCGCCGACGGTGGGACCGGTTTCCCGGCTATGCCTGTGGTGAGGATGAAAGCGGTCGGAACAACTCCGGTTTGTCCGAGGCTGAAATCGAAGGAATCGGTGTCCGTTGAATCGCTGGTGGGAAGTTCTCCAACCAGAACGGGGGGGGCGCTG
>Ga0123337_10004910_pt1 | contig 13365 bp, 11 predicted proteins | sample frozenSSSSmetaG_FD_89792 | JGI IMG/M metagenome (GOLD analysis project Ga0123337, IMG submission 89792) | Glacier valley bacterial and archeal communities from Borup Fiord, Nunavut, Canada, to study Microbial Dark Matter (Phase II) -... | ecosystem: Environmental > Aquatic > Freshwater > Ice >... | reverse complement strand
GAGCACCGACGGCTGCTCGTCGACCTCGCCCAGACGTACCAACAGCGCCGCCGCCGGTTCTACATCGGCTCGAACGACAAGCTGCACCTCGACGACCTCGGGCCGGGGTGGTGGCTGCTGATGCGTGAGCTGGAGCGGGGAGGGGTCACCCTGTTGAGTGGCGACAAGGGCCAGCACGAGGTGCGGTTGCGCAGCGGAAGTGCCAGCTTCGTGCTCGACGTGCGTCGAGAGGAGGCCGGCGGGGCCGTCCGGGTCCTGCCACGGGTATCGCTCGCCCCCGACTCCGGGTGGGGCGAGCCCGACGTGACCGAGCCGGCCTTCATCGGCGACCCGCTGCCCTTCGGCACCGTCTCCACCGGCGCCGACGGCGCGCTCGAGCTGGCCCGCATCGACCCCCCTCTCGACCGCAACCAGGCCCGGTTCCTCGCCCTCGGGTCCGTGCGCATCCCGCCGGAAGACGTCGACCGTTTCCTTGTCACCCACACCCCGGTGCTGCGCCGGCAGGTCATGCTGACCTCCACCGACGGCAGCGTCGAGTTCCCCGAGTCGCGGCCGCCGCGCCTGGGTCTGGTGGTCACCCACGAGCAGGCGCGCCACGAGGTGACGTTGGCCTGGCAGTTCCGGTATGTCGTCGGCGAGCGGACCGTCGTCATCGCGGCCGACGCTGCGGGCGGGCAGGGCGTCGCCCGCGACGCGAGCACGGAGGCTCGCCTCCTGGTGGGCCCGGAGGTCCTCGCCGAGGTGCCCTCCCTGAGGGTCATGGTCGGGGGGCGGCCGCGGCTGGTGTCGACCACGCGACTCTCGGGGCTGCCCATGCTCACCTTCCTCGACGACGTCCTGCCAGCGCTCGAGGCCGACCCCGGCCTCGACGTGCAGGTCCTGGGCGAGCGCAGCTACGCCGAGGCCGAGGAGGCGCCGGTGGTGCAGCTGACCATCACCGACCCGCGGATCTCGATGCCGGGGCGCACCGACTGGTTCGACCTCACCGTCGACGTGACCATCGGTGGCGAGAAGGTGCCGCTCGCGACCCTGCTCACCGCCCTCGCGACCAAGGTCGGGCACGTCATCCTCGACAGCGGCACGTGGTTCCGCACCGACCTGCCCGAGCTCGACGAGCTGCGTCGACTGCTGCAGGAGGCGCGCGACCTGCAGGACGACAACAGCGTCGACGGCCCGCTACGCGTCACGCCCTACCAGGCCGACCTCTGGGAGGAGCTGGTCCAGCTCGGGGTGGTTCGCGAGCAGAGCCAGCGTTGGGCCCAGGCCGTGTCGGCGCTTTCGGGTGACGACGGGCGGCCGCTCCCCGTCGTGCCCGAGGGCCTCATGGCGACTCTCCGGCCCTACCAGGAGGAGGGCTTCACCTGGTTGGCCCTGCTGCGTCGGGCGGGGCTCGGCGGCATCCTCGCCGACGACATGGGTCTCGGCAAGACACTGCAGGCGCTGGCCATGGTGCTGGCCGCTCGCGACGAGCAGCCCGACGGCCCGCCGGTGCTCGTCGTGGCCCCGACGAGCGTGCTCCCGACGTGGGCGAGCGAGGCAGCCCGCTTCTGCCCGTCGCTCAAGGTCGTCACCCTCGGGTCGACCAGCCGCAGGCGAGGCACCGAGGTCGCCGACGCCGTGGTCGGCGCCGACCTCGTGGTGACGTCCTACGCCGTCTTCCGCCTCGACGCCCCCGGCTTCCGCGAGACGCAGTGGTCGGCGCTGGTCCTCGACGAGGCGCAGTTCGCCAAGAACCACCAGTCGCAGGTGCACCAGTGCGCGCGGCGGCTGCCGGCGCCGGTGAAGTTCGCCATCACCGGCACGCCCATGGAGAACAACCTCATGGAGCTGTGGTCGCTGCTGTCGATCGTCGCCCCGGGTCTCTTTCCCAGCCCCCAGCGATTCTCCGAGGTCTACCGCCGCCCGATCGAGAGCGGAGGTGCCCCCGAAAAGCTCACGACGTTGCGTTCGCGGATCCGCCCGGTCGTGCTGCGCCGGACCAAGGAGGCCGTCGCCTCCGACCTGCCCCCGAAGCAGGAGCAGGTGCTCGAGGTGACCTTGTCGCCCAAGCACCGCCGCATCTACGACACCCACCTGCAACGCGAGCGCCAGAAGCTGTTGGGCCTGCTCGACGACCCGCAGGGCAACCGGATGGCCATCTTCCGGTCCCTGACCCTGCTGCGTCAGCTCAGCCTCGACCCGGCCCTGGTCGACGCGGCGCATGAGGAGGTGGGTTCGGCCAAGCTCGACACCCTGCTCGAGCTCCTCGAGCCCCTGCTCGCCGAGAAGCACCGGGTGCTGGTCTTCAGCCAGTTCACCCGTTACCTCGCCCGAGCCCGCAAGAGGCTCGAGGCGGCCGGGATCGCCTACTCCTACCTTGACGGCTCGACGAGCAACCGCGGCGCCGTCATCGAGGACTTCCGCTCCGGCGACGCCCCCGTCTTCCTCATCAGCCTCAAGGCGGGTGGCTTCGGCCTGACCCTCACCGAGGCCGACTACGTCGTGCTGCTCGACCCGTGGTGGAACCCTGCTGCCGAGTCGCAGGCCGTCGACCGGGTGCACCGCATCGGGCAGGAGAAGCACGTCATGGTCTACCGTCTGGTCTCCGCCGACACCATCGAGCAGAAGGTCGTCGCGCTGCAGGAGCGCAAGCGCCAGCTCTTCGGGCAGGTCATCGACGGCGGCGCCCTCTCGAGCGGGCAGATCACCGCCGACGAGATCCGGGGGCTGCTGGCCGCCGACTGACGGCGGCGCCGCTGACGGCGATCGGGTTGACGGGGGTTGACGGGCCGGGGAGGTGACCGGACCAGGGATGGACGTGGATGAACGGGCCCAGAAAGCGTTGGCCTCGGCAATTCACCGGGGTCAGAGCCGGGCGTTCGCCGACGCTGAGGCCTGGTTTCGCGGTTTGAGGGTGCCGATGCGCATTGACACGGTCCTCCAGTCGCGTGGAAAATGTCGAGGGAAATCAGGCTGATGGCGCGGTACTGAGCGCTTCCCCGTATCGAGAGGAGTCCGAGATGAACCTCTGGCGCACCAAGACGATCGAGCAGTCAATCCGTGACACCGAAGAGCCCACCCACCAGCTGCGCAAACGGTTGGGGGCGCTCGACCTGACGGTGTTCGGGGTCGGGGTCGTGATTGGTACCGGGATCTTCGTGCTCACCGGCAAGGCGGCGGGCGTCCAGGCGGGCCCTGCGGTCTCGTTGTCATTCGTGTTCGCCGGCATTGCCTGTGCGCTCGCGGCCCTGTGTTACGCCGAGTTCGCCAGCACCGTCCCTGTCGCCGGGTCGGCCTACACATTCTCGTACGCCAGTCTCGGTGAGGTGGTGGCGTGGATCATCGGCTGGGACCTCATCCTCGAGCTCGCTCTGGGCGCAAGCACGGTCGCAGTGGGTTGGTCGACGTACTTCGCTGACGTGATGAAGCAGGCGGGCGTCACGATCCCGGCATTCGCCTATGGTGAGGGGCACAATCTGGTCGCCGCAGCGATCGTGCTGATCCTGACGGGCGTCATCTGCTTCGGGATCAAGGTTTCGTCGAGGGTCAACCTGGTCATGGTGACCATCAAGCTCGCGGTCGTCTTGTTCGTCATCATTGCCGGCCTGTTCTACATCAAGACGGCCAACTACCAGCCCTTCATCCCGCCGAGCGGGTCCAAGCCCGCCGCGGGGGCCGAGAGCGTCCCCTCCCTCCTGCAGGACCTCGGTTTCACGCCGGGCTCGTTCGGCATCAGCGGCATCTTCACGGGTGCGGCGCTCGTGTTCTTTGCGTTCATCGGTTTCGACATCGTCGCCACCGCGGCGGAAGAGACAAAGAATCCGCAGCGGGACATGCCCATCGGCATCCTGGGTTCACTGGCGATCTGCACAACCCTGTATGTCGCCGTCTCCCTGGTCGTCACCGGCATGGTCAAGTACACGGACATCAAGATCGACGCGCCTCTGGCCGAGGCGTTCCGCTCGGTCGGCAAGCCAGGCTTCGCCACCATGATCTCGGTGGGTGCGCTGGTGGGTCTCACCACCGTGATGATGATTCTGATGCTGGGCCAAAGCCGGGTCTTCTTCGCGATGAGCCGAGACCGGTTGCTGCCTGCCACCTTCTCGAAGGTCAGCGAACGCACCGGCACGCCCGTGCGCACGACCATCACCACCGGAGCCGTCGTCGCGGTGATCTCCACGTTCGTGCCGCTGTCCGAGCTCGCCGAGCTGGTCAACATCGGCACCCTGTTCGCATTCATCCTGGTGGCCATCGGCGTCCTGGTCCTGCGGCGCACCCGCCCGGACCTCGAGCGGTCGTTCCGTTGCCCGGGCGTCCCCGTCGTTCCGCTCCTGGCGATACTGACCTCCTTCTACCTGATGTTGAACCTGCCGGCCACAACCTGGATCCGGTTCGCCGTCTGGATGGTCATCGGGCTGGCCATCTACTTCTTGTACGGAGCGCCCCGCAGCCGGCTGACCACCGATCCCCACTACTCGCGCGAAGCGGATGAGGTCGCACGCGAGGCCCGCAACTCCACCTGAGCGAGGGCTGAGCGAGGGCAGAGCCAGGGCACCGCCAGGGCACCGCCAGGGCACCGCCAGGGCGAGCCACACCCGCTCAGCAGCTGGGGGCGGGGGGCGGGGCGGCCGGCCCGCCGGCGCACCGTACGTCGTGACACCATCTCGAGGTGGCGACGGGGCAGCGGGGGCGGGGCGGCGCCACGACCCTTCCCGTGGCTCCCGCAGTCGCCTTCGTGCTGGTGTGGTCCTCGGGCTACATCGCCGGTCCGTACGGCGTGCGCACGATGGGACCGCTGACGCTGGTGGCCTGGCGCTTCGCGCTGGCTGCCCTCGTGGCGGCCGGGGTGGCGCTGGTGCTGCGGCGCCGCCCGGGGATCGACCGGAGGATGGCCGCGCGCATCGCCCTGGTCGGCTTCGTCATGAACGGTCTGCTCTTCGGGCTGATGTACCTGGGCTTCGCCGCGGGGCTGAGTGGCACCCTGGGGTCGCTCATGCACTCGCTCAGTCCGGTGCTCACGGCCCTGCTCGCGGCCGTGATCCTGCGCGAGCGCCTGACCCGGGTGCAGCTCATCGGCTTCGTGGTCGGGGTGGTCGGGGTGCTCGTCGTGCTCGGGCCCGACGTCAGTCAGGCCGGCGGCCTGGTAGGCGTCGGCCTCGGCGTGCTCGGCACGCTGGCCCTGAGTCTGGGGACTCTCGGGCAGCGCTGGATCGGGGGGCGTCCGGACCCGATCTGGTCGGCGACCCTGCAGTTCGCCGTGTCGGCCCCGCCGCTGTGGGTGCTGGCCCTGGCCACCGAGGGCCCCTACCCGGTCTACGACCCGGCGGGTGCGGCCCTGGCGCTGGTCTACCTCGCGGTCGCCAACTCGGTGCTCGGCCTCCTCCTGCTCGGCGCCCTCGTACGCACCCGGGGCGCCGGCTCGGCCGCCAGCCTGTTCTTCCTCATGCCGCCCGTCACTGCTGTGCTCGAGTGGGTGGTGCTCCACCGGTCGCTGAACCTGCGCGAGATCGTGGGGCTCGTCATCGCCGTCATCGGCGTGGCCGTGGCCACGCGGGCGGCGGGCATCTCCCGGGGGCAACGTCCTGGGCCGGCGGTGTGACGCGGGTCAGGGAATGCCCGGCCCCTCATCGAGGGCGGCCGCCGACGGCCGGAGCAGCGCTCAGGAGCGGGCGGTGAGCACGATCGGGTCGCCCTCGGTGATGGCGATGGTGTGCTCGGCGTGGGCGCCCCGTGAGCCGTCGGCGCTGCGGATGGTCCACCCGTCGTCGTCGAAGCGGATCTGGTCGGTCGTGTGCAGGAACCACGGCTCGATGGCGATGACCAGCCCCGGCTGCAGCTTGTAGCCGCGCCCCGCCCGACCGTCGTTCGCCACGTGCGGGTCGCCGTGCATCGTGCGCCCGACCCCGTGGCCGCCGAACTGGGTGTTGATGCTGAGCCCGTGTGCCCGCGCCACCGCCCCGATCGTCGCGGACAGGTCACCGACCTTGTTGCCCTCTCGGGCCACGGAGATCGCAGCGTCGAGCGCTTCCTGGCACGTGTCGATCAACGCGACGTCCTTGTCGTCGGCGGCCCCGACGACGAGGCTGACCGCCGAGTCACTCACCCACCCCCCGAGGCTCGCGGCGAAGTCGAGACTGAGCAGGTCGCCGTCACGTAGCCGGTACGAGTGCGGCAGGCCGTGGAGCACCGCGTCGTTGACCGACGTGCACAGCACCTTCCCGAACGGCATCGCCCCGAAGCTCGGGTGGTAGTCGATGTAGCACGACGTCGCACCGGCCTCACGGATGAGGTCGTGCGCCAGGGCGTCGAGCTCGAGCAGGTCGACGCCGACGTCGGCAGCCTCGGAGAGGGCGGTGAGCACCGAGGCGACGAACCGCCCCGCGGGACGCATCTCCTCGACCTGGGCGGGAGTGAGCAGCTCGATCATCGTGACCAGCCTATGCCGCGCCGAGCCGGTCGCGCCCGGCGCCCCATACGGGTGGGCTGGCTTCTCCCCAGCGGGGTAGGACGTCGCTCGCGAGCGTGGCGTTTTACCCCGGCACGTAGCGGGGTAAAACGTCCGCCGCACGGAACGGGGTGATGGCTCGCTCTCCGGAACGACGCTTTACCTCGGTACGCAGCGGGGTAAAACGCCCCTCCCCCCATCAGAAGTGGCCGATCGCCGACTCCACGTCCATCAGCAGCACCACCCGCTGGGGGTTCGGCTTCGGCACCCGGTAACGGCCGGCATACCGTCGCTCGGCGTCGCCCACGACCTGCGGCTCGCGTGAGATCCGCATCCGCCCCTCGAGAGCGACCCAGCGTCGCCCGTCGACCTGCGCGAGCACCGCCGCAGCCCCACTCTCGCCGGCCCGCTCGACGTTGCGCACCTTCTGGTTGCCGTCGCTGGTGATGACCCGCGCGGTGAGCGTCGACACGTCGACGGTGAACGCGATGGCCGTCACGTGAGGCGTGCCGTCGGCGCGCAGCGTGGTCAGGGTCGCGAGGTGCCGCTCGGTCAGGAAGTCGACGACCTCCGGCGGGAGCGCGTGGGGGTCGAACCGCATCAGCGTCCCGACTGCCCCGACTGTCCCGACCGCCCCGACTGCACCCGCGCGATGATCTCGTCAGCGCACGCACCGGCGGCCACCTCGGGCAGCCAGTGCCCCTCAGCCAGCTCGACGAAGTGGTACTCCGCCGTCACCAGCGCGGCGGTGCCCTCGGCGGCCACCCGCCCGAGGAACGCGTCCTCGCTTCCCCACACGAAGGTCGTGGGCACCTTGCTCCGGTGCATCGAGCCCCGGGAGAAGGGCATCGCGCGGTACCAGTTGATCGCCGCGGTGAGCCGGCCCGGCTCGCGCATCTTGGTCAGGTAGCGCTCCGCGACCGCACGTGGGAGCCCCGAGCGGATCAGCCCCGGACGGAAGGTCCGCTCGAAGAGCGCCTCCGGCGCCCACGGCAGCTGGAACCACGCCATGTACGACGAGTGCATCGCCTGCCATCGCGTGCGGTAGGCCTGCGCGAGCGCCGCCGGGTGGGGCGTGGAGAGCACGGTGAGCGAGGCCACCCGATCGCGGTGGCTGCCCGCCACGGCCCAGGCGACCGCCCCACCCCAGTCGTGCCCGACGACGTGAGCCTTCTCGAGCCCGGCGGCGTCGAGCAGCGCGACGACGTCGGCCACCAGCTCGTCGGTCGTGTAGGCCCGCCGACCGCTCGGCCTGGCTCGCGGGCTGTAGCCGCGCTGCTCCGGCGCGAGGGTGCGCAGGCCGGCGCCCTGCAGGTGCATGGCCACCTCGTCCCAGCACTGCCGGTCGGCGGGGAAGCCGTGCAGGAGCATGACGGCTTCGTCTGGTCCGGGCCCGGAGTCCGTGACGTCGAAGGTCAGGTCCCCCCGGCTGAAGGTCGTGAGGGGCTGGAGGGAGGCGTCAGGCATGCCGACATCGTAGGGTCGCGAAGATGGACTTCCTCCCGCTCTTCCCGCTCGGCTCGGTCCTGCTGCCCGGAGCGCCGCTGGCCCTGCAGGTCTTCGAGCCGCGCTACGTGCAGCTGATGCACGACCTGCTCGGCGGCGACACCCGGATCGAGGGCCTGGCACCGGAGTTCGGCGTGGTCGCCATCCGGCGGGGCTTCGAGGTGGGCGAGGGTATCCGCGACACCCACGACGTCGGCACGGTCGCGCGGATCGAGCAGATCGGCCTGATCGGCACGGGGGTCTTCGGCGTGATCGCGGTGGGTGCCCAGCGTTTCCACCTGCGCGGGCTGGACGAGAGCGTGGGCACGCCCTACCTCACGGGGATGGTCGAGAGGCTCGACGAGCCGGTCGGTGACCCGGTGCGGGCGGCCACGCTGGCGCGCGAGCTCGTGGTGGCGGTCGGGCTGCACCTCGACGCCCGCGGCGAGGAGCTCGCCGAGCCGGGCCAGCCGCCCGACGACCCCACCGGCGTCTCCTACTGGGCTCCACGGGTGCTCGAGCTGGAGCCCCAGGACACGCAGGTGCTGCTGGCCGCCCCTGACACCGAGACCCGGCTCGGGATGACCCTGCGCACCATCCGCCGCGAGGCCCAGATCGAGGACCGGCTCGGGGTGACCCTCGCCCCGCGGCAGGCGCCCCCCTCGAATCTCAACTAGCGTCGGACCATGGTGGCGACAAAGGAGGCAACGTGGCGGTCCTGACCTGGGAGCTCTACTCCGACGCCCTCGAGATGGGCACCAGCGTGCGCGTGGTGCTCCCCCAGGACACTGAGAGCCAGGTCGGCGTCGAGGCGCAGGAGGCCGGCGGCGAGCTGCCGGTGCTCTACCTGTTGCACGGACTCTCCGACGACCACACGGGGTGGACGCGCTACACCTCCATCGAGCGGTATGCGGAGCAGGCCGGCATCGCGGTCGTGATGCCGGCCGCCGGCCGCAGCTTCTACGCCGACGAGCTCCACGGTCAGCGGTGGTGGACCTGGGTGTCGCAGGAGCTCCCCACCCTGGTGCAGCGCTACCTGCGGGTCTCGTCGCGCCGTGAGGACACCTGGGTCGCCGGGCTGTCGATGGGCGGGTACGGCGCGCTCAAGCTCGCCCTCACTCACCCCGAGCGGTACGCCGGGGCCGCCAGCCTGTCGGGCGCCCTCGACACCGTCGCCCTGGCCCACGTCCCCGTGCGGGCACCGCTCTTCGACCGGGTCTTCGGGGGCGAGCCCGGCCCGGCCGACGACCTCTTCGCCCTGCTCGACGCAGCCGACCCGAGCACCCTGCCGCCCCTGCACGTCTCGTGCGGAGTGGACGACGTCCTGCTCCCCCAGTCGCAGCGCTTCGTGGCCGCCGCCGAGGCCCGCGGGCTCGACGTCACCACGCTGTACCCGCCCGGTGGTCACGAGTGGGCGGTCTGGGACACGGTCATCGCCCAGGCAGTCGAATGGCTGCCCCGGGCCTGACCACCAGCGGTCGGATGGGTGTGGGACCGGACACAAGGGACCGATGCCCCCACTGAGCACGGGCTCGGCCACCTAGAGTCAGTGCAATGACCGCTGACGCAGCCATCACGCTCGAGGTCGGGACGACGCCCGTCCCCACGAGCTACTACCGACGGCTGCCCGGCGGGATCTACGAGCCCACGGTGCACGTGCAGGGCGCCTGGAACGAGTCTGAGCAGCACATGGGACCGGTCTCGGGCCTGATCGTGCACGCCGTCGAGGAGCACGAGCCGCGCGACGACCTGCAGCTGGCCCGGGTCACCTTCGAGATCCTCGGGGTCATCCCGCGCGAGCCCACCGAGGTGACGGTCACGACGATCCGCCCCGGTCGCACCATCGAGCTGGTCGAGGCCGTGCTCGTCGCCGGTGGCCGTCCGGCCGTGCGGGCCCACGCCTGGCGGATGGCTTATGGAGACACCGCCACGGTCGCCGGTGGCGCCCCGGGGCGGCTGCCCGCCCCCGAGACCTGGGAGCGGTGGGACAGCGACTCCATCTGGCCCGGTGGAGGAGGCTACATCGGCTCGCTCGAGGGCTGGCGCGACCCGGCGAGCCGGCCCGGCCGGGGACGCGTCTGGCTGCGTACCGACATCGACCTCGTAGAAAAGACCTCCACGAGCCCTACCGCAGCCTTCGTCGGCCTCGTCGACACGGCCAATGGCATCCTCGTGCGTGAGGACCCCGAGGCGTGGATCTTCCCCAACATCGACCTGTCGCTGCACCTCTTCCGGCGACCGGTGGGCGAGTGGGTCGGCTTCGACACCACGGTCGTGTTCGGCGGCCAGGGCGTCGGCCTGACCACGTCGTGGCTCTTCGACAAGGAGGGTGCGGTCGGTCGCGCCGAGCAGATCCTCACGATCCGCCGCCGCCCGACGCGGGGGCTGACCGGCGCCCTCGCGGGCTGACTCCAGTCACGAGGCCTCACTCCCCGGGGTAGACGACCCCCACCTGCCGTCGCGCCTCGTCCAGGACCGCCATCACGGCCCTCGACGAGCTCCACGTCATCCGCTCGCTCTCGTGGCGACCGGCCGCGACGCACCTGGCGGCCTCGGCGACCTCGTACTCGAAGCCGTTGGTCACGTCGTCGTGCCAGGTGTCGAGGACGGCGCGGTCGCGGCCCCCGCTGCGCAGGGTGACGGTGCGCCCACCGGCGTAGAAGTCGCCGTCGACCTCGAGGCTGCCCTCGGTGCCCGACACGGTCGCCGTCGTCGGCGTCTTGGTCCACAACGTCGTGTCGACGAGCCCGATCGCCCTGCCGCCATAGGCGAGCAGCATCGCCACATGGCCGTCGACCCCGGTCTCGGTGAGCTGCCCAGCGGCCTGCACGCTCGTCGGCGCACCGAGCAGGTCGACGACGAAGGAGACGGGGTAGACCCCGAGGTCGAGGATCGCCCCGCCGGCGAGGTCGGGGTTCTTCAGCCGGTGCTCAGCGGCGAGGTCGAGGGACTGGCCGTGGTCGGCAGTGACGGTGACGAGCTCGCCGACCGCGCCGGCCGCGATCTGCTCGCGCAGCCGGGCGACGTGCGGCAGGTGTCGCGTCCACATCGCCTCCATGGCGAAGAGCCCACGGCTGCTCGCAGCCGCGAAGATCTGCTCCACCTCGATGCCGTTGCGCGCCAACGCCTTCTCGACGAGCACGTGCTTTCCGGCCTCGAGCGCCAGCACCGCGTGGTCGCGGTGGCCCGAGTGCGGTGACGCGACGTAGACCGCCTCGACCTCGTCGTCGGCCACGAGCGCGTCGTACGAGCCGTAGGAGCGGGGTATGCCGTGTCGTCCAGCGAAGTCGGCCGCTCTCGCCGCGTCGCGAGAGCCCACCGCGACGACGCTGCCGGCGGTGCGCTCGCGCACCGCGTCGGCGAACTTGTTGGCGATCCCCCCGGGGGCGATGACGCCCCACCGCAGCGGGGGGGCCTCCCGCGGGTCGGGCACGAGGCTGGCGGTGGTGGGGTCGCTCATGGGTAAGCACGTTCCGTTCGGGGATGGCAGGATCGGCGGGTGGAGTCCGAGCAGTATGCCGCGCCGACGCCGCGCCGTCCCGTCCTGACGCGCGCAGGGTCGGCGCTCGCGCCCGCTCTCGTGCTCTGTGCCCTGGCGGGCGTCGCCGGTCAGGTGCACCGCTTCTCCAGCGCCTATACCCTGGGCGGGGGTCAGACCCCACCACCACTGTCGCTGCGCGTCGGCTACCTGCTCGTGGACCCCTCCGCGACGACCCAGACCCTCGCGCCCACTCTCGCCGTACTCACCCTCACCGGTCTCAACCTCCTGCGACCGCGCACCGCTCCGGTCAGTGACTCCGTCCGCCGAGCCGGGGCGATCCTGGCCGGCCTGTTGGGCATCATGGGTCTCGTTCTGGTGGTCGTGGTGGTCGTGTGGGTCCTGACGACCCATGGCAGCGTCGGCAGTGACGCGGGTACGTCGGCGGCAGGCACCGACAGCTCTGACGCGATCTTCCAGGTCGACCCCTGGGACACCCTTCTCGTGCAAGGGGGCCTGGGCCTGCTCGCCGCCGTCGTCGGGGCGGGTGGGGCCCTGCTGCTGACGACTCCTCCGGCCGCCGCGGCCGCGCCGCAGGGCCCGGACGCCGTCGCGACCGCCGCCCTACCTGCGGCCGCATCCGGCGACTCGCAGGTGCCGGATGAGACCGAGGGACCCCCTGTGCGCGGGTCGAGTCCACTGACCCGGTGGGACCCGACCGCAGGCTCATCGCCCGACGAGGTGGTCGTGCTTGCCTCGCCCCCCGTCGTCGACCTCGGAGCCTTCCGTCGCCCCGACTCCCCCGCATCATCCGGCGCCCACGAGTCGCCGGGCGGGACCGAGGGCTACCTCCGGCCGCCCGAGCGGTCGCGCGACGCGACCTGACGGCGCGACGGGGGCTGACGGCGCGACGGGGGCTGACGGCGCGACGGGGGCTGACGGCGCGACGAGGGCTCCGGGCGTTGCTCCGGTCGGGCCCCGAAGGTCTCCTCGTCGACGGTCATCAGCAGGTCGGTGAAGGCCAGCACATCGCGGCGGCGGGTCAGCGGGCTGCGGTAGGGCGAGGCGTGGTGCGGGGCCTGCCGCACGAGCAGACTCTCCTCCACCAAGCGCGACCACTGCGGCTCGCACACCGTCAGGGCCCATTCCCCCAAGGCGCTAAGACTGAGCACCTCCCCGGTGAGCAAGGTGTGGTGCAGGCGGGCCACCCTGAGCACGACGTCGGTCACCGAGGCCGCGAGGTTCTCCCGTCCCGCTGCGGAGAGCAGCAGGGCGGACCGCTCCCACCACGGCGTCCACCGCTCGGCGATCTCGCGCAGACACTGGGCCGCGAGCGCGTCGTGGGTGACGGCGACCTGCGCGTCCGAGACCGAGGCTCCGATGACGGCGAGGCCGTGGTCGAGCAGCTGGCGACGGACGAAGGGCGTGGGTGCGTGGTCGGGCCCGACCAGGGTGGCCCCGCCCCGGCGGGCCAGGCCGAGGACGCCGGGGGCCGGCTCCCCGGACGCGGGCAGCAACCGGCCGAGGTCGCTCCACGTGGTGTAGACGAGGTCGGGCCGCAAGCCGGGGTGGGCCCGCTCGACCCGGTCGTGCACGTCGTCGAGAGGCGCCCGAGGAGGGCGTCGGGGTGACCGGCGAGGACGATGACGACGTCGATGTCGTCGAGACGACGACAATGGTCCCGGGTAGCGGCGGAGCCGACGACATAGGCCGCGTCGACGGCCCCCGGGACCGTGCGCTCGAGGTCGGTGACCAGGTCGCCAACGAGGTCACCGACGTCACGACCGAGGTGGTTGACGACGAGTCTGGGCAGCGACACCGCACCGGCCTGCGAGGCGGCGGTCGGGTCTGGCCGCGGTCGGCGAACGGTCCGCTCATGGGCACCGGTGGTCACGCGCTCGAGGATAGGACCAGGACGACGCTCAACTGCGGAACCACCACGGGAGTCACATCGCCAGCCGGGTGGGCGGGTGGGCCG
>Ga0123337_10004909_pt1 | contig 13366 bp, 13 predicted proteins | sample frozenSSSSmetaG_FD_89792 | JGI IMG/M metagenome (GOLD analysis project Ga0123337, IMG submission 89792) | Glacier valley bacterial and archeal communities from Borup Fiord, Nunavut, Canada, to study Microbial Dark Matter (Phase II) -... | ecosystem: Environmental > Aquatic > Freshwater > Ice >... | reverse complement strand
GCGTGTTCGCTCTCGCGTCGGCCCCGCTGCCTGAAAGCCCGGACGTGTCGGCGGTGATGCGCCGCATCCCCAAGGCCGTGCTCTGCCTCGTCAGCGCTCTGGACTACCACGCCATCGGGACGCATATTCCGAAGGCGGTACAGGTCGCACTCCCCCGGAACGTGCGGCCTCCGCACATCGGCCGCCCCCGGGTCGAGGTGTTCAACATGGCCGATGCGGCGTTTGGAGCCGGCGTCGAGGTGCACTCGATGGCCGGCGCTGATATCCGAGTGTTCTCCGTGGCCAAGACGGTTGCCGACTGCTTCAGGTACCGCAACAGGATCGGTCTCGACATCGCTATCGAGGCGCTGCAGGAGGTTGTGAGATCGCGAGCCGCCTCGCCGGCCGAGATCATGGAGTTCGCGCGCGTGGATCGCGTCGCGTCAGTCATGGAACCTTACGTGCGAGCGCTCCTGTGAGTGCGCGCGAGCCTGTGAACCTGCCCGCCTCCATCCGCGCGCGCCTGAAGAACCGTGCCGACGAACTCGACATGGATCTCAACCAGGCGCTCCAGTACTACGCGATGGAGCGCTTCCTCTACCGGTTGTCCAAGACGTCGTGGGCCGAGCGACTCATCGTCAAGGGCGCCGCGATGCTCCGCGTGTGGGACGGGGCGATCGCGAGGCCCACGAAAGACATCGATTTCCTCGGCAACATCGACAACTCGCCAGAGGCGGTGGCCGCTATCGTCAAGGAGTGCCTCGCGGTCGAGTCCGCTGATGGCCTTGAGTTCTCGCCGGACGACCCAGCCCGGCGGCACTGCGCGAGCGGCTCCCTCTCCGCGAGTCGGCTAGCGCGGACAGATGGCGCGTCCTCCGCCTAAGGGAGCCCTCGTGCTATACACTGGCTCTATGCAGAAGAATGATTTCCGACACCGTAGTCCTCGCTCGTTCGCGCTCCTTGTCGCAGGCGGTACCCTGGGGGTCGTCCTTGTCAGCATGCTGCTCCTCCCTCACGGGGAGGCCGCCATCGCGGAGCGGCTCGCTCTCGCCCTTGTGGTCGTCGTGGGCGTGGCCGCCCGCGTATGGGGTTCGCGAGTAGGTGTATTCACTGCGGTTCTTGCAGCCGGGACTCTCGTTGCAGTCGATATAGGCCTCTATGGCATGCCCAGTGCGGCTGAGGAGGTCGATCTCATCGTGGACCTTGGGATCTTCCTCGCCGTCGCACTTGTCCAGGGGATACAGACGGGCGAGATGCGGGACGTTGAAGCAAAGGCGCTGAAGCACGAGCACGCGGCGGCGCTGCTCACCCAGTTGAGCGCTCAGCTCGTTCCGGATTCTCCCATGGCTGGCATGCTCAATGGTCTGGAAGCGAATCTAAGTGAGATTCTCGGAACGTCGCGGGTCACAGTGCTCGTAGCCGATGATCACGGCAACTTGCGACCGGTAAGGCCTGCCGCGGCTCTCGAGCTCGATAAGGATCCCGAGATTATGCAGATCGCTCAATGGGCGTTTGCACACTCGACCGGCGCTGTGCCGAGGAGCTCCATGCTTCCGAGTGCACGCTCACGTATCGAGACGAATGTGGTCGACCACTCAGCTGCGTTGCCTGGTGTGCACCGGGAGGATGTATTCATGCCGATGATCTCGCTTTCGCGGACCGAAGGCGTGCTGCGCGTTTCTCCCCCGGAGAGCGGGTCTTCGCCGGAACTTCGCAGTCTGGCGAATGTTGAGCTCATCGCCCACTTGTTTGCGACTTTCCGCGAGCGGCAACGGCTTCGCGACCGTCTCTTCGAGGCGCAGGCCCTTGAAGAGGGCGACCGAGTCAAATCGGCGATAGTATCTTCTGTTTCGCATGAGCTCAAGACACCGCTTGCATCGGCGACCACAACGTTGTCCTCCCTGTTGGAAGCTGGCGAAGGCGCCAATCCGCTTGATTCCGGAGTCCGCGAAGACCTCGAGGCTGTTTCAGAGGATCTCGAGTCGCTCAAGGGGAGTATCGACCGACTTCTTGAGCTGTCTCGGCTTGAGGCCCTTCAGTGGAAGCCAGTCATGGAGTGGAACGACCTTAGCGATCTTTGCGCGACCGTACGGGCCGCGTTTCCTGAGAGGGACCGGGCTCGAATCTCAATGAGCACGTTTGATCACGTTCCGTTGCTGTGCTTCGACTTCGGGCAAATGGCGAGGGCGCTTCACCACCTACTTGAAAACGCACTCGCATATGCTGGCCCCCAAGGGCGCGTGGCATTGGGCGCGGCGGTTTCGGATGTCTCGGTGCGCGTCTGGGTAGAAGACGACGGCCCCGGCGTTCCCGCTGACGAGAAGTCGATTGTCTTTGAGAAGTTCCGTCGGGGCCTCGGCTCCGAGGTCAACATGGGCGGATCGGGGCTGGGGCTCGCTATCGTGGCTGACATCGTGTCCACACACGGAGCTCGCGTTTGGGTCGAAGATGTTGACCCTCACGGTGCGCGGTTTGTGATTGAGTTGCCGCTGGCTGAGCCGAGGAAGAAGGGACCCGCGTGACCCAAGGGGCGAGGATACTCGTAGTTGATGATGAGCCGCGGATTCTTCGAGCTGTGAAGACGCTGCTGACCCGCAAGGGCTACGGCGTCACGATTGCCAGTTCCGGGGAAGACGCCTTGCAGCGCGCCGCCGAGACGGGCCCACAGCTCGTCATTCTCGACTTGCGCCTTCCAGGCATAGGAGGACTCGAGGTCTGCCGCAGGCTCAGGGAATGGACCAACGCTCCGATTCTCATTCTCTCGGTACGAAACGAGGACATCGACAAGATCAGCGCTCTGGATCTCGGTGCCGATGACTACCTTACCAAGCCGTTCTCCTCAGGCGAGCTGCTTGCCCGGGTTCGCGCGCTGCTCCGACGCGTGCCCGATACGGAAATAGCCAGCCAGGTCATTCGCTCGGGTGACCTCGCGATCGACTTGGTGGAGCGGCGCGTCATGCGTAGTGGGCGCGCGCTGAAGCTGACGCGGACTCAGTTCGCGGTTCTGTCGGTTCTGGCCCAGAAGGCGGACAGAGTGGTGACCACGCGCGCGCTTCAGAAAGAGGTGTGGGGAGCGACCGCCGACGATCAGATTCACTCCCTTAGGGTTCATGTGAGCAACGTGCGCGCCACGATCGAAGCCGACCCGACCGCTCCGGCCTACATCATCACGGAGCCCGGAGTCGGGTATCGTTTCGTCTCGCTTCCACCCACTGATTAGCAATCCAATCGACAGCTCATCCGGTCTGCCCCTAGCGCGCGGGCGTCAATATACTTTATGCTAAGGCACAGTGCGCATCATTCCGGACAGAGAAGTTCCGCCGACAAAAGCGATGTGACTTGTCGAGAGGTGGCAGCGTGGAATTGGAACCTACCCGACCCGACCCTGGGACCGAGCCAGAGGGAGCGGTCTCGGCTGAGGGAGACGCCGTGCAGTCGCCGCGGTCAACGGAGTCGGCACCCAGATGGATGATCATGCTTGTCGGCATAGCTAGCCTGGTTCTGATCGCCGCGGGCATCCTCGTGGCTTTGACCGTGTTCAGGCCGGCGCCTGCACCCAGAACGATGGCGGAGCTCAAGATCGCCGCAGCGCAAGATCTTGTGAAGAAGAGACCCTCTGACTTTGCCTCGCATCTCGATCTCGGAAGTGCGTACCTCGAGGTAGGGAAGGACGAAGAGGCAACTCGGGAGTTCGAGATAGTCATCAAGCTCGCACCTGAGAACTACATCGGGTACTACGCGCTAGCCAATGCCTACGTTGTTACCGGCCGAGAAGAAGAGGCCATCCAACTGTTCGTCAAGGCGATTGACAGGGTCCCCGGTGATGGCGCCCTCTACTACGGGCTCGGCGATCTCTACATGTCGCGCGAGGAGTGGAAGAACGCGATTGTTGTTCTTGAGGTAGGGGTGGCGGTCGAGCCCACCGCATCGGACACGAGGATTCTCCTTGCGAAGGCATATGAAATGACCGGGGCCCAAGCGAAGGCACTGGTGCAGTACGAGGCAGCCGCAACCTACGGCTCTCAGGAGGCATCGGCGGCAGTGGTCCGGCTCAAGGCATCCGACAAGTCGAAGGGGACCAAGAAGTGACTCAGAAGCGTTTCCTTTCAATCGCCCTCGTTGTCATTCTGGTACTTGTCATGGGTCTATTGGTGCTGTACCTGCAGCTTCAGAAGCCGATCACGACCGTCGGGGCTGATATGCCGACCGGGCTCGATTTTCAGTTCCAGCTCTTTGGGCCGAGCACGCAGGATCGTTTCAGCCAGCCCTCGGATGTCGCCATGGATGTCGACGGGAACATCTACGTCACAGACACCCTCAAGGACCGGGTCGTCGTCTTTGACCCCAAGGGCAAGTTCGTCCGGACGTTCCCCACGGGTGTCAAGCGGCCTCTTGGCATCGATGTGGATGCGGCAGGCACGGTGTACGTGGCGTCGAAGCGCAGTGACGCCGTGGTCGCATACGATCGAAAAGGCAAGGTGATACGCCAGTATGCTGTCTTCGCCCCGCTCAACGTCACCGAAGAGCGAGGACGCATCTACATCACAACGATGGGCCCGATCGTATCGTTCGATGCCAAGACCGGGACTGATCGCAAGATCATCGGCTGGCAAGGCCGCGGCAAGGATGACTTCGCTTGGCCGCAGGGTATCGATTCACGCGACGGGAAGCTGTTCGTCGCAGACTCCAACAACCTGCGTTTGAAGGTGCTCAAGACCGACGGCACAATCGAGTGGGTGTATGGGAAGCCGTCGACTGAAGCGGCGTATGTCCCGGCGCAGGGGCGTATGTTCGGGATACCGTCCGGCATCGCCCTGGACGAGCAAGGAAACATGCTGGTCGTGGATGCCTTCAGGGACAGAATCTACGCGTTCTCCTCCAAGCACAAGGAGATCGCGAGCTGGGGAGGGACCCGAGGCGATGCGGAAGGGCAGTTCGACCATCCCAGCGGCATAGCGTATGGCGGTGCGGGCAAGCTGCTGGTCGCCGACAAGTTCAACGACCGTGTTCAGGTCTTCCGGGTCTCAATCCCCGGCAACACTCAAGCACAAAGGTTCAACCTCAATCGTCTTATCTGCCTTGTTCCGCTGCTGCTCCTCTTGATTGCCATTGTCGTATACGTCGTCAGAAGGCTCAGTGCTCGGCGCGCAGAGCAAGCGAATGCAGAAGCGAACGAAGGCTGACGCTCCTCCGGGCCCCATCTCAGGTGGGGCGGGGTCCAGGGGCGTAGAGTCCGATGATGCCGTTCGCGGTTTAGGCACATGGGCACTGGTTCTCTCTAGTGTCCTGATGTTCTTGGCGCTGATCGGCGCGACGGTCATCTCGGAGACCGCGCCGCGATCCTGCGCGCTTTGTCACGTCCGGACTCATGTTGATGCCGCTCACGTGGTCAACTCCTGCTGGGCGTGTCACGATCAGGGGACCGTCGAATCACGCGTGGTACGACCGGCAAGAATCGCGGGAATGGCCCTGGCCCTGCCCGGACGTCGCCAGCAGTTGGTATCGCCTCTCGCCGACTCAGCATGCTTGCGCTGCCACGCTTCGGTTCTCACCGAGATCGTGACGGCCAAGCGCATCCGCGTGAGCCATGGCAGTTTCGCCGAAAGGTTCCGCTGCATTTCATGTCACGGCGTTCACTCACCCGTTTCGGGACGGCCTGTGCTAGACAGGTGCGCGGAGTGCCACAACGAGACCGGTGAGGATATGGCATGCACAACGTGCCATGTCGGGCCGATCCCGGACATCTCCACGGCAACGGGTTGGCTGGCCCTGGCGCACCGCCCGGTCGGCACGAGCCGGACCGAATGCCCAGCGTGCCATGTGGGAACCGTCCCGGCGATGTCCTCCGCGAAGGGTTCGTTCGCCTTGGTTCATGGCAAGAACTCCCAGAGCCACGGGTCCGGCGGGACCACCGCATGTGTCCTTTGCCACAAAGGCGAAGAGTGCCGCGCGTGTCATGGCGTTCAGCTGCCACACGGTGATCTCGGGGCGTGGAGGCAGACGCACGGGTCTGACGCCCTCAAGCATCGCGATGAGTGTCTGCGGTGTCACGAAGCCGCGGAATGCGCATCTTGCCATCGCATTTCCATGCCGCATCCGAAGGGCTTCTTGGCTCGCCATTCCACCGAGGCGTCCGATCTGGGCGAGAAGCTGTGCTTGTCGTGCCACTTGGAGGACGACTGCGTCAGGTGCCACGTGGGGCATATTCACGCGCATTTCCCGGTTCTTCCAACGACGGGGCCGTGAGGCGCATGGATTCCACGACAACTCTCCTGGCCGAATGGCGGCGATTCGCGGCACTCCTGACGAATCCTCGCGCGCACCCTCAGCAGGCCGTCGTCGCGTATGCCATTGTGGCGGTCGGTGTCCTGCTCATCTTGGTCATCGTCGGGCTGCTGACGGTACGAACCCCCGCTCCTCCAGGCGACTCCGGGAGCCAGCATCAGCAGAAGTCCGGTACCCTGCGACACATGCTCATGGCGATTGAGAGCATCTTCGTCGGCGCCATCATTCTCATCGTTGCGTTCGGTGTCGGTATCAGTTTCCCGCAGGCCTGCGGGAAGTGTCACACGGGCCAGGAACACGTCGACACGTGGCGCGCATCAACCCATCGCGCTGTGGGGTGTCGGCGGTGTCATTGGCAGCCAGGCCCCATCGGTCTGATTCAGGCTGAAGCCGATGTGGTGCGAATGGCGAGGGTGTGGGCCAGCTCGCAGAACGCAGTTGCCGGAGGGTCATCTGGGGTGTCCGTGCCCAACGGGGCCTGCAAAAGCTGCCACCGGGGGGTCGTTCGCAAGACTACAGAGGGTCGCATCAGGGTGAGCCATCGTGAGCTCGCGGATGCAGGTTATGCATGCACGGCATGTCATGCCAAGACCGGCCACGCTCCCCGGGGAGATACGAGGCCCATGACGATGGACCTGTGCCTCGAATGTCACGATGGCAAGAGGGCACCCAAGCGGTGCGACTACTGCCATCCCAGTGGGGGGTTCGGTCCCGAGAAGGGCATCACCGCCGAGGATTACCCGCGGGTCCAGATCTCTCGGCGCGACTGCGAGGGCTGCCACTCCACCAAGCCCTGCACGAAGTGCCATGGAGTGTACCTGCCGCACTCTTTCCCATACGCTCAGGGGGGCGGACACGCGCGGGAGGCCTTCGCGCAGCCTGATCTGTGTTTGAGTCGCTGTCACACAACATCGAATTGCCGGAAGTGCCACTCCCGTGTCAGTGGCCATGGCCCAAACTGGAAGACCACGCACGGAGAGTCCGGGACCGCTTTCTGCAACATCGCCTGTCACCACCAGGCGTATGTGGCGCACTTGCCTGGCGTCACCCCCAGCGCGACGTTCTGCGACAACTGCCACAAGGGCCCTCTTCCTCCGCCACGCGGTGGCGATGGCGCGCCTTAGGAACGGCGCTCGTCGACGGTCACGAGGTCCGCGTTCCTCCAAGATCCTGGGGTTACGCGGCAGTCGGTGGTCGTCGGCTGCGGTCAACAGCTCCTAGGACATCGTCCTTGGCCGGCGAGGGCCGAAGTGAGAAGTCGAAGGTATCGAACGACTTCGGGCTCGGTCAGCGAGCGCCCTTGATCCGCGCGGCGAGTCAATGTTTCGCACGCGAAGCCGACCCATAGGGACACGTGGGTCGCCCCGCTTGAACTGAAGTACCCCGCAGTCGACGGAGATTCCGTGTCAAGGGCGACCGACGGATGACTGCCACCTAACGGAAGTAACGGAAGGACGCCGGAGGGCTGGTGCCCTCCGGCGTCCTGGTCGCTACCGGTTGTCAGTAGCGGGTGCCGCGATTCGCTCAGCGAATACTACGGCTGGAGTTCCTGGATCACATTGAACGTGGCTGGACCGTCCGCCGAGTTGTCGAACGTGATCATGCTCGGGTCGCGGTTGACGACGGCGTGGCACGAGCGGCATACGCCGTCGAGGCCGGCGGTGTCGATGGATGCGTCGGTGCCGTCATAGGACATGGCAGCGTTGGTGCGTCCGTCCACGTCGCCGGGAGCCATCTTGACCTGGAGCGGCTTCAGGAGCGCGTAGGAGTTCGCGGTCCCGTTGGTGGTGCCTTCTCCGCCGGTGTGGGGCCAGTCAGACCACGCCTGGTCCGAGCCCACGTGGCAGTCGTAGCACGCCGGGGCGCCTGAGGTCAGCGGATACTGCGCTACGTCGAACTTGGTCGCATCGATGGCGATCGCACGGGTCTGGCCCGACTCAGAGAAGGCCGTCGAGTGCGAGTACTTCCCGCTCATGCTGGCGTATGTCGTGGTTTCCCCGCTCTTGAGGCCAGGGCCGGCGACGTTCATGTTGTGGCAACCGGCACACCACTGAGTCAGCGCCGACTTGCGGGTGCCCGATGCAGTTGCGGCGGCTTCGCTGTAGTTGTAGCGGCCAACGGCAGGCTTCTTGTTGGACGTGTCCCTCAGCAGGAGCTTGGTCGAGAGCGAGCCGACGTTCACCGTACGAGTGTCTACTTGGGCCGTGTAGGTGCTGGCGCCGACCTTCTTGTAGTTGGGCGCGTCGGGACCGTAGTACGTGTAGAGCCCCGTCGGATTGCGCGTACGTGCGTTGGGGTTCAGTGACTCGAACTGCCAGCTGATCAGCTTGGACGGGTTCGCGTGGGCCATGTGGCAGCCGTTGCAGTTGAACGTCGTCGAGCTATTGGTGCGCAGGCCGGTGCCGACGCCCGCGGTCACGGCAGCGACAGCGCCCGTGTTGGCGATAGAGGCGTTCGAGCCGTTGACGGCGATGGTGCCGCCGCGATACGCGGTCGTCTGGAGATCCTTGTCCGGGATGATGACACTGCCGTCGGTAGCGAACCGAGTGGGGCGGGCACCGCCCGTCGCGTTCTTGGAGTCGAGGGCGACGCTGCCCAGCGTGTGGCCGTTGACGACCGCACCCGTATACACGTCGTAGCCGGTACCTGCGGAGCCGTCCAGGTGACAGTATGAGCAGTCGTTGTACCTGGAGTCGCGGCTCCGGAGCAGCATCCGGTTACCTGTGGCCTGGTGGGTCGCGTGGCACTGGTTGCACTGGTCGGACGTGGTTGTCCAGCCGGCGTGCGGGCTTACCCCGCCGACCGGCTCGTCATATCCTGCCGCGAATGCGGCGGCTGGCAGAGCGATGAGGGCAACCGCAAGCGCGATTACCAGCAGATTAAAACGCTTCATTTCCTACCTTCCTTCGTTGGACGTGCAAATTCGGACGGGACGGCTTGTTTGCAGGCAACGCCTCCTTCCAAAGTGAGGCTGGCTGGGGCACGCGTCGACCGGTGCTGCCCCCGTGGCATTTCCCCACACAAAATCCATAACCCCATGAGGAGTATAGACCCGCAGCGATGGCAAGGGAAGTCATAGGTTAAAGAATCTTGACATAGAATTGATGTCAGTTTGAGCCCACAAATGACACCGCAGTGGGCAATGAGTCGGACGTGGAATGCTCAGACAAGATTGAAACCACCACCGCACCCAGGTGCCTTGTCATTCAGTGGGTTGCGGTGCGGTCTTGGGATGACTCTCTCTTGACACATCGATGCAATCACGACGAGGCAGCGAGTGCTCACGGCCGGGCGCGGCCAGTTCACGCCAAGCCGTGTCGGAGCGCCAGGAGCAATTGACCTGCGGATGCGACGACTCCCCTGAGTCCCGACGCGAAGGGACTGATCCCAGCGTGGGTCGCGCCCCGCGAAGACCTCAACGCCGCCGAGCAGGAGAACATCGCTCGGGTGATCTTGTGGACCTCGACCAGCCAGCGGATGGACATCAGACGCCGAGAACCTAGCGTGGTGGGCCGACGTGCTGGCGGTTCGGTTCCATCATCGGCCCGTCGTGATCCATCCGTTTGCAGCCGGCGATGGCCGCCACTCCCGGCTTGTGGCCGATCTGCTCGTGAGCGCGCTCGGCGAGCCCGCCTTCACGTGCCGGATAGGCTTGCACGAACCGCTTTCCGGTTCCTGACTCTGGCGTCGCACGTCCCGACGAAGGCCGTGTAGCAACGTGTGTAGCAACGCGTTTCATTTTGCGGGGGTTCGCCACCGTCCGCTGATGTCGCCGTAAGCCTCTGAACTGCGAGAACCGGACTTTGGCGGTCACCTACGGACACGCTGACGTACCTTGACACGGAAGGGGTCGTAGGTTCAAATCCTACATCGCCCACCATTACAAACAAGACCCGTCACCTGCGGAAACGCAGGGAGGCGGGTTTCTTGTATTCTGGAAGAAGCCCCCCGAGACGGTCGAATGTCTCCCGTGGATGTTGCATGCGCTCTCGAAACCCGCACTCATCCCTCTCTTCAGGACCCTGGTGCTCAAGCAGCGCTGCCTATCGGGGATCCATTGGACACGAGACGGACCGCATAAGGGGAATATGCAGAACGCGGACTTGTTGTTGCACCGACAACAACGTTGAACGTCCGCCGTTTCGCAGCGAGGGGGAGTCGCATGGGAACACGCACTCGAGGTGGCACGCGGATGCAGAAGGTGGGGGGGCATCGCGGCGTTGTACATCGGGGTAGCCTACCTCGCGGCGATTCCGTACTTCCTCCTTCTCGTGAACTACCCCAGCGTGGTCGACCCGGTTCAGAAGGTCATCCTGCTTAGAGACAACTACCTCAGCATGTATCTGATGCATGTGTTCTCGTTTGAGTTCGTCGCATTCGGACTCATTGTGGTGACGCTGGCGCTGTATCAACGCCTGAAGGAACGGGCGCCGTCGATGGCGCAGCTCGCGGCAGTCGTAGGCTTCATCCGTGCCTGCCTTCTACTTGCGAGCGTCATGGTGTTCAACTATGGCATGGGCGAGGCGGTCCGGCTGTACGGCACTGACCCCAGTCGCGCTGTGTCGGCATGGCAGGTCTTTGAGGCCGTGGCACAAGCCCTGGGCGGATCCCGCGGCGAGATTCTTGGCGGAGTGTGGATTCTGCTCCTCAGCGCAGCGGCGCTTCGCACGAAGGTGTTCTCGGCTGCGCTGAGCTGGCTCGGTATCGGAATCGGTATCGCCGGCATCCTGTCATTGGTGCCGGGTCTGAGTGGGCTGGAGGCCGTGTTCGGGCTTCTCCAAATCCCGTGGTTCTTCTGGCTCGGAATCGTAATGCTGCGGGTTAATCCCGACGTCACGGCCTAGGCAGCGAGTCGCTCAGACCCCGAAGACTCGCGGGCTACTCGCAGGTTTCGAGAGGCCACGAGCAGGAGTCCGCAGCAGGTGGCGATGAGGACACAGACGGCGCAGATGAGGCCGAGCCAACCGAAGGCGATCCACACGTAGCCGCCCGCCCAGCCGACCACGCTCGACCCCGTGTAGTAGAAGAGCAGGTAGAGCGAGGACGCCGTCGCCTTTCTGTCTGCGCGAGCCGCGACGCCCACCCATCCCGTTGCGGTCGTGTGCGCGGCGAAGAACCCGAAGACGAAGACCGCGATTCCTGCGATCTTCACCCACAGGTTCGGAGCGAGCGTGAGCAGCGCGCCTGCGGCGAAGACAAGACACGCGACTCCCATCAGTATCGGGCGCGGGTGGTGGTCGGCGAGCCGGCCGAACACCATCGAGCTGATGATGCCGAGGAGGTTGACGACGAAGAGCGACCCGAGCGCGGTCTGGCTGAGATTGTAGGGCGCTGCCGTGAGCGGGTAGCCAACGTAGTTCAGCAGCATGATGTAGGCACCCATCAGCAGGAACCCCATGAAGTACAGGACGCGCAGCTCTTTTCGCCTGAGGCTGGTGCCGAGCGCCATCAGTGAATCGCGAAGGGGTATCTTCGCGGGCCGGAAGTTCCGAGAGCGTGGAAGGGCCACCCAGAAGAACACGCTGCACGCGAGGCAAGCGACTCCCAAGAAGATGAACGCCACCTGCCACGAGAACCAGTCGGTCAGAGGCCCGATGGCAACTCGGCCCATGAATCCGCCCACGGCGGTGCCCGCCACATACGCTCCCATTGCCCCACCGATGCTGGCTGGCGAGATCTCCTCGTTGAGGTAGGCGATCGCTACCGCCGGAAACCCAGATACGGCCACGCCCTCGAGCAGACGCACGGCCAAGAAGAAGCCGAAGCTGTGGCCAAGGCCCGAAGCGATCGCCAGGACAGAGGTTGCGAACAGCGAGAGCCCCATCGTCCGCTTCCGGCCGATGCGGCGAGAAACGGTCGGCACGAACAGCAGGCTCACGGCGAGCGCAAGCGTAGGAAGCGCTATCGAGGCGCTCGCAGTTGCGGGCGAGACTCCGTACTCATTCGAGAACACGGCGATCAGTGGCTGCGGAGCGTACAGCACCGCGAAGGTGACGACGCTTCCGAGCAGCATGCACGCGAGCACTCTGCCGTACTCCGGATCGTGCCTCTCGATATGCTCCACGCTTCTCGGATCCCCTCGGTGGTTGGGACATCTCCCTAGCGTCCGCCAGATTGGGCTTGAGGTGAGGGAACCGATGCTCCTTTGACACCTGACGCGAGCGCAGCGATGGTTCGACTCGAGGGGAAAGCCCGCGCCTGGGCCTGTCCCTTGCATGGACTCGCAACGCGAAGGTGGGGCTGCGAAGGAATCTCGCCTTTGCCGCAAACCTACAGTGACGTTAGTGTATGGTTACACGAGTCGCCTGAACGGATCGCCGTTCTCGTGCTGGTCGGTTGCCTTCCTGCACTCAGTTCGCCGCAGGGCACTCATGCCCGGCGATAGCGCTTTGACCACAATTCCGCAGTAGAAGGACGCAGTATGCCCATGACGCAACACGATGGCGGTGAGTCCCTTATGCAGATCGGCGATGTTGCCGAGCATACGGGCTTGTCGCTGCGCACCATCAGGTACTACGAGGAAGCGGGTCTGGTGGTTCCGTCGACGCGCACCGTCGGGGGTTTTCGCCTCTACACGACCGAGGATGACGAACGGCTTCAGCTGATCAAGCGGATGAAGCCTCTGGGCTTCACGCTCGAGGAGATGCGCGACCTGCTCCGTGTGCTCGATCTTCTGGCCGACGAGTCGGTCGAAGCGACCCGTGAGGCGCTGCAGCTTCAGGTGAACCAGTTCGCCGAGGTGGTCGAGGCTCGGTGTGAGCGATTGAAAGAGCAGCTGACGGCTGCGGCTGGATTCGCCGACCTGCTCCGTGCGCGCTCCGCCTACCGCATCGACCAGTCTGTCGAGGTGTAGGGATGCTCCGGATCAAGACGGTAGTCCTTGAGCAGGCATCGCGCAGGCGTACGTTTGCCGTCATCAGCCATCCCGACGCGGGGAAGTCCACGCTGACCGAGGCCTTGGCGCTGCACGCGCACGTGATCGGTGAAGCGGGTGCCGTGCACGGCAAGGCGGGTCGCAGCGGAGTGACGAGCGACTGGATGGCGATGGAGCGCGAGCGCGGCATCTCGGTCACCTCGGCGGCCCTGCAGTTCGAATATGGCG
>Ga0123337_10004908_pt1 | contig 13366 bp, 12 predicted proteins | sample frozenSSSSmetaG_FD_89792 | JGI IMG/M metagenome (GOLD analysis project Ga0123337, IMG submission 89792) | Glacier valley bacterial and archeal communities from Borup Fiord, Nunavut, Canada, to study Microbial Dark Matter (Phase II) -... | ecosystem: Environmental > Aquatic > Freshwater > Ice >... | reverse complement strand
TTGGTGCCGCTGGACGGAATCGAACTGTCGACCTTCGCATTACGAATGCGCTGCTCTACCGACTGAGCTACAGCGGCGTACTGCCGGAAAGGCGCGATTATACGGAGACTGACCGCGGGCGCAAACGAGACCGGTGATTCATTCCGCGTCGGGTTGCTCGGATGGGACTGCATCCTTGAATGCATCGCGTTCCTGGCAGGCCTCGACGATGCGCAACACCGTCGGCATGGACGAGAGATCGCAGTCGAAGCGCCGCGCGTTGAAGACCTGCGGCACCAGCGCGAGATCGGCCAGCGTCGGGGTCTCGCCGTGGCAGAACGTGCCGGTCATCGGCGACTCGACGAGCTGCTTCTCGAACGCCTGCAACCCGGTCTCCACCCAGTGCCGGTACCACGCGTTCTTCGCCGCCTCGTCGACCTTCAGCACCTGCGTCAGGTAACGCAGCACCCGCAGGTTGTTGACCGGATGGATCTCGCACGCGATGTTCATCGCCAGGGTGCGCACCCGCGCGCGTTCGAGCGCCTCGCGAGGCAGCAGCGGCGGCTCGGGGTGCAGCTCGTCGAGGTACTCGATGATCGCGAGCGACTGCGTGAGCTTGACCGGCGGGTCGCGCGTGTCGTCGATGAAGACCGGCACCAGACCATCCGGATTGAGCGCGAGGAACGCGTCCGATCGCTGCTCGCCGCCGTTGCGAACCAGATGGATGGCCTTGTAGTCGAACGGCAGGCCCTTCAGGTTCATCGCGATGCGCACGCGGTACGAAGCCGAACTGCGGAAGTAGTTGTAGAGCTGCATCGCGTCCGGTCAGTCGTGCAGGTGCGCGTCGCTGGCACCGGCCGACATCGAGCCGATGCTGCTGCCGCGCTCCGCATTGCCGCCGAGCCCGGACGGCAGCGGGAAGCGGACGTTCTCCTCCACGCCGGAAAGCTTGCGGACCGAGATGACGCCGAACTCCTTGAGCCGCGCGATGAGTTCCGTGACCAGCAACTCGGGCGCCGACGCGCCGGCCGTGATGCCCACACGCTTCTTGCCGACGAGCCACGACGGGTCGAGCTGGCGGGCGTTCTCGATCATGTAGGCCTCGACGTCCATCCGGGCGGCGACCTCGCGCAGCCGGTTGCTGTTCGAGCTCGACGGACTGCCGATCACGAGAACCAGGTCGCACTGGGGCGCCATGAACTTGACCGCGTCTTGCCGGTTCTGCGTCGCGTAGCAGATGTCGCCGCGCTTCGGCTCGAGGATGCTCGGGAAGCGCGCCTTCAACGCACCCGTGACCTCGGCAGCGTCGTCGACCGACAACGTCGTCTGCGTCACGTAGGCGAGCCGGTCGGGATTGCGCACGGCGAGGTGTTGCACGTCGTCGACCGTCTCGACGAGATGGATGCCGTCGCCGGCCTGGCCCATCGTGCCCTCGACCTCGGGATGGCCCTTGTGCCCGACCATGATGATCTCGCGCCCGTCGGCACGCATCTTCGCGACCTCGACGTGCACCTTGGTCACCAGTGGGCAAGTCGCGTCGAAGACCTTGAGGCCGAGCGCGTCGGCTTCGGCCCGCACCGCCTGCGAGACCCCGTGCGCACTGAACACGACGGTTTGGCCGGACGGCACGTCCTTCAGGTCCTCGATGAAGATCGCGCCCTTCGCGCGGAGATCGTCGACGACGTACTGGTTGTGCACGATCTCGTGGCGCACGTAGATCGGCGAGCCGAACTGCGCGAGCGCGCGTTCGACGATCTCGATCGCCCGGTCCACGCCGGCGCAGAAGCCGCGCGGCTGCGCGAGCAGGATCTCGGGCTTCGTCTCGCCGAAGGGATTGACCTCGTTACGGCGGATTTCGGTCACGGCATTCATCACAGGATCCCCACGATCTCGACCTCGAACCGCACTGGCTGGCCGGCTAGCGGATGGTTGAAGTCGAAGGTCGCATAGTCGTTGTCCAGCGATCGGAAAACCCCTGCATAGCGTCCCCCACCCGGCGCATTGAACTCGACCACGTCGCCGGGCGAATAATCCGTCTTGTCGCTCTCGGCCTCGAGCAGCTTGCGCGGCAGTTGCTGGATCAACGCCGGGTTGCGTGGTCCGAAGGCCTCGTCGGCCCCCAGTTCGAAGACGCGATGCGCGCCGACGTTCAGGCCGATCAGGCGTTCCTCGAGCGCGGGCGACAGCTGGCCGGCGCCGAGTTGCAGCGTGGCCGGTTGCGCGCCGAAGGTGCTGACGACATCGGCTTCGCTGCCGTCGACGGACGCGTCGCTGCGCGCCGCGTCCAGGCTGACGCGGTAGTGCAGCGTCAGATAGGAATCGGCGCAGACCGCAGGAATCGACGCTTCGATGGATGACATGCAGGGGCTCTCGCAGGGGCCGGAACGGAAGTCCGACATTCTATCGAACGCAAAGGTCCCGCTTGACGCTCATCGAATGGCCCGCCGGCGAACGACCCCGCGAGCGCCTGCTGGCGCAGGGCGTGGCGGCGCTGTCCGACGCCGAACTCCTGGCGATCTTCCTCGTCAGCGGCACGCGCGGCTGCGACGTCCTCGACCTGTCGCGCCGCTGCCTCGCCTCTTTCGGCGGACTGACCGGGCTGATGCGGGCTTCGCGCGAGCGCTTCTGCGCGGTCGACGGCCTCGGACCGGCCCGCTTCGCCCAGTTGCAGGCGGCGCTGGAGATGACGCGCCGCTCGCTCGGCGAGGCGCTTGCCGACCGGCCCCTGTTCGATTCGCCGCTAGCCGTGCGCGACTACCTGAAGCTGACCATCGCCGCCAAGGGGCACGAAGTGTTCATGGTGCTTTTCCTCGATGCGCAGCACCGCCTGCTGGCCGCGGAGGAACTGTTTCGCGGCACGCTGGCGCAGACTAGCGTCTACCCGCGGGAGGTCGTCAAGCGGGCACTGGAAGTGAACGCGGCGGCCGTCGTGTTCGCGCACAACCATCCGTCGGGCCTCGCCGAACCCAGCCGGGCCGACGAACTGCTCACGAGTGCCCTGCGCCGGGCACTCGATCTCGTGGACATCCGCACCCTCGACCACTTCATCGTCGCCGGATCGCGGGTGTATTCGTTCTCCGAACACGGCAAGCTGTGAGCAGCCACCGCCTCGATCAATGTCATTCGTGCACGTTTCGGCAGCCGTGCGTTGATTTGCCAGAGAAATCCGGCTATAGTCGCGGGCTTCGTTTCGTCCCATCACAATTTTCGTCCGCGCAGCCTTCGCGTCGGGCCGTTTTTCTGGAGGTGCCTACCATGGCACGCGTCTGTCAAGTTACGGGTAAGAAGCCGATGTCTGGCAACAACGTCTCGCACGCGAACAACAAGACCAAGCGCCGCTGGCTGCCGAACCTGCAGAACCGCCGCTTCTTCGTCGAGAGCGAAAACCGTTGGGTGAGCCTGCGGCTGACCAACGCCGGCCTGCGCACCATCGACAAGAACGGCATCGACGAAGTGCTGGCCGACATGCGCGCCCGCGGCGTCAAGCTCTAAGCAGCACGAGAGGACACATCATGCGCGACAAGATCAAGCTGGAATCGACCGCGGGCACGGGTCACTTCTACACCACGACCAAGAACAAGAAGACGACGCCCGAGAAAATCGAGATCAAGAAATTCGATCCCGTGGCGCGCAAACACGTTGCCTACAAGGAAACGAAGATCAAATAAGAACGCGATCCATCGCGCCGATCTTGAAGGCCCGCTTCGGCGGGCCTTTTTTCGTCTTGCGATCGGCGACCGATCGCGCCCCTGCGGTCTTGGCGGCGCTTGCGGTTCGCCCCGCGGCAGCGCCTTCAAGCCCGGCCCTCGGCGAGCGCTTTCATCGATGCGTGCCCAGCATCGATCGGCCGGACAGCCGCGCCGCACGCTCGTCGCACCCGAAAAAAAAGCCCGCGGGGAAGCGGGCTTCTTCCGAACCAGCCGTGAATCGTCAGGCGTAGCTGCGCAGGCGGATGCTGAAATCCTGCAGGGCACGCACGCCGCTTTCCTCCGCACGCTTGCACCAGTCCTGCAACTGGACCAACAACTGCTCGCTGGTGGCGCTGGAACGCTCCCAGATCGCAGCGAGTTCGGTCCGCATCTCATGGACCTTGGCCAGCATCGGGCTCTCGGCGAGCGCGCCGGCGACCTTGTCGCGATGGACCGCCGAAAGCTTCGCCGCGTCTTTGTGCAGCCAGCGGCGCGCGGTCCTGACGCGCACCAGGTCGTCGGCCGCTTCGTGGTCGTCGCCCTTGCTCTTCAGTCGGGCAACTTCCTCGCGATACGCTGCCTTGAACGACTTGGCGTACTTGGCCATCACGTCGTAGCGATGCGCGATCACGGCCTGCAGGTTGTCGAGGTCGACATGCGCCCGCGGCGTGGCGAACTTCGGCGTCGGCGCGACCTTCTTGACCGTCGCGAGCTTGAGCGCCGACAGGATGCGGATGTACATCCAGCCGATGTCGAACTCGTACCAGCGCGACGACAGCTTGGCCGACGTGGCGTACGTGTGGTGATTGTTGTGCAGTTCCTCGCCGCCGATCAGGATGCCCCAGGGCACGATGTTGCGGCTCGCGTCGGCGCAGTCGTAGTTGCGATAGCCCGAGAAGTGGCCGATGCCGTTGATGACGCCGGCGGCGAAGATCGGGATCCACAGCATCTGCACGGCCCAGACGGTCGTGCCGAGACCGAGGCCAAACAGGACCCAGTCGATCACCAGCATCACGCCCACGCCGTGCCAGACGAACTTGCTGTACACGTTGCGCTCGACCCAGTCCTCGGGCGTGCCGCGACCGTACTTCTCGAGCGTCTCGTCGTTGTTGCCTTCTTCCATGTACAGCTCGGCGCCTTCGAGCAGCACCTTGCGGATGCCCTTGACCTGCGGGCTGTGCGGATCCTCGGCCGTTTCGCACTTCGCGTGATGCTTGCGATGGATGGCCGCCCACTCACGGGTCTGCATGCCGGTCGTGGCCCACAGCCAGAGGCGGAAGAAATGCGAGACGACCGGATGCAGGTCGAGCGCTCGGTGCGCCTGGCAACGGTGCAGATAGATGGTGACGCCCGCGATCGTGATGTGGGTCATGACCAGCGCGGCGACGACGATCTTCCAGACCGGCCAGTCGAGCACGCCGGTGGACAAGAAATTCAGGACTTCCGGGGGAATCATTGACTCTCCGTAGGTGCGCCGGTGGCGGCGCGGGGTGAAGGTCTCGCAAATCTTCGATTTGCAGGGCGTTCGGCGGGATGAATTATAAGGGTTGGCCCCAAGTCCATGAACCACCACGGACCGGACTGCGGGCTCAAAACCACAATCTCTCGACCACCGGCCCTATATGGGGATCGAACGGCGGATTGCGAACGGGTCAGACTGTCGCGATCGTGCAACGTTCACGCGGCACCGACGGAAACTGCGGCATTCGACGCGACCCCCTCGCCGCCGCGGATCCGCACCTCGCGTTGCGGGAAGGGCACGGCGATGCCTGCGGCCTTGAACCCCGCCCAGATCGCGCGGTTGACGTCCGACCGCAGGCCGTCGGTACCGGCGCCAGGATCCGGCACCCAGTACGTCGCCTCGAGCTCGATGCCGTCGGTGCCGAAAGCCTTCAGCGTGACCGTCGGAGCCGGATCCGCAAGAACGCGGGGCTGCGAGCGCGCCGCGTCGAGCATCAGCCCGATCGCGTGGTCGATGTCGGTGTCGTAGTCGACGAGGATATTGCTCAGCACATTCCCGTTCTTGTCGCCGTAGCTGAAGTTCTGCACCGCCTGGTTGAGCAGCAGCTCGTTCGGGACCAGCGCCTCGACGCCGTTCGGTGCGCGCACTACCGTGCAGCGGGTGCGGATCTGCGTCACCGTGCCGTTGTATTTGTCGACTGTAATCACGTCGCCGATGCGCAGGCTGCGGTCGAGCAGGATGATGAAACCCGACACGTAGTTGCTCGCGATCTTCTGCAGGCCGAGCCCGAGACCCACGCCGAGAGCGCCGCCGAAGACCGACAGGACGGTGAGGTCGATGTCGACCAGCCGCATCGCGATCAGCACGGCGACGATCACCAGGACCGCGTTGCCCAGGCGCGCCAGCACGAGGCGGATGCTGCCGTCGATCGATTCGGCCCGCATCAGGCGAGTCTCGAGGAGCGAGCCGATCCCCAGCGCCGCGACGAGCGTGACGAACACCCAGAAGACGGCGGAGACGACCTGCCAGACGCTGATGTTGACGTTCTTGCCGAAGGTGTAGGTGGCCTCGGGCCCGCTCAGCGCCGCGATCACGGTCGGCAGGAAGCCGGTGATGTGCAGCGCGACCAGCAGCCACGCGAGGATGCCGAACCAGCGCTCGACGAGCAGCATCCCGGGACTGGGCTTGAAGACGCGGCGCAACGTGTACAGGCCGATCGTGATGCCGACATAGGCGATCGACAGGATCGCGATGATGTGCAGGATGTGGCGTGGCTGTCGATAGGCCTGCATCACGCGCTCTGCACTCATCACCAGCAGCCAGGCGAAGAACGGCAGCGCGATGCGGTCGAGCCCCTCGAAGCGCGATTTCAACAGCCGTGCGTTGCGCTCGGGATTGAGTTCGACGTAGTGCCGGCCCTTCTTCGCGAACCCCCGGTTCACGAAGTACGCGATCACGAAGGCGACCAGCAGGCAACCTGTCGCGATGGCCAGTTGCGTCAGCAGCTGGGGGCGCTGCAGCTCGCGCCAGATATCGAGCAGCGCCGAGGAGATATCGTCGTCTTTCATCAGCGATCAGTGCATGTTCAGGCGTGCTTTGAAACCGCCGGGCCGCAACGTTCCCGTCACGCGACGACCGCGGCCTGACGCTTCCTGAACACCGCGGCGAAGAAGCCGTCGGTGCCGGTGCGATGCGGCCACAGCTCGAGCATCACGTTGTCGTCGAGCCTGGCGCCGGCGACGATGCCCTGCTGCTTGAGGATCTGCGTCGCGGACTCGATCTCGAACTCGGGATGGGCGGCGACGAACGCGTTGACGATGTCGTGGTTCTCCGCGCGCAGCAGGCTGCAGGTCGCATAGACCAGCCGGCCGCCCGGCTTCACCAGCTTCGACGCTGCGGCGATGATGCTGGCCTGCTTCGCGGTCAGCTCGACGATGCTCTCGGGCGTCTGGCGCCACTTGAGGTCGGGATTGCGACGCAGCGTGCCCAGGCCGCTGCACGGCGCGTCGATCAGCACGCGATCGGCCTTGCCGGCCATGCGCTTGAGCTTGGGGTCGCGCTCGCTCTCGATGAGCACCGGATGCACGTTCGACAGGCCGCTTCGGGCGAGGCGCGGCTTGAGCTTCGCGAGCCGCTTGGCCGACACGTCCATCGCATAGAGACGACCGGTCGAGCGCATCAGATCTCCGAGGGCCAGCGTCTTGCCGCCGGCACCCGCGCAGAAGTCGACGACCAGCTCGCCGCGCTTGGGCGCGACCAGCGCGGCCAGCAGCTGGCTGCCTTCGTCCTGCACCTCGATGCGGCCGTCGACGAAGATCTTCTGTGCGCCGAGGGCCGGCTTGCCCTTGAGCCGGATGCCGTGCGGCGCGAGCGCCGTGGGTTCGGACTCGAGGCCCGCGGCGCGCATCGCGGCCAGCGCGTCGTCGCGACTGGTGCGCATCGTGTTCACGCGCAGGTCCAGCGGCGCCGGGGTGTTCAGCACCGCGGCGATCTTCTCGACCTCGCTCTCCGGAAAGCGCAGCTTGAGCGCGTCGAACAGCCAGTCCGGCAGGTTGGTCCGGGTCGCGAGGGGCATCGTCGAGCGATCGATCGTGCCGACGCGGCGCAGCCAGGTGCGTTCGTCGGGCGGCAGCGTGGCCGCGATCGGCTCGACACCGGCGGCGTCCGCGAGGCCGAGCAGGATCATGCGGCGCGTGAGCGACCCGGTCCCGCTCTGCGCGAGCTGCGCATATTCGAGCTTGCGGCGCAGCACCGCGAACACGCTCTCGGCGATCAGGCCGCGGTCGCGATGCCCGAGCACCGGATTGGCCTTGAAGTAGCGGCTCGCCTTGACGTCGGCCGGCAGGTCGAACTGCAGCACCTCGGCCAGCAGCGCCTCGGCATGCGCGATCACGCTGCCGTGGAAATCGGTGCTGTGCGGGTTCTCGCGTTCCGCGCGCGGCGCCTTGCGCATCGTCGGCGACGGTCGCGAGCGTTGCGCCTTCGCGCCGCGGCGGGCATGCGGCTTCGCGGCCGTGCTCATGAAGCGCTCCTCATGCGCACACCATCAGCGCATCGGGCGCGACCGATGCATCGAGGACGACCCGGCCCTCGTCGAGCACCGCGCGTCCCGACAGGAACCACGCGATCGCACGCGGGAAGAGCCGATGCTCCGCGGCCAGGACGCGCGCCGCGAGGCTGTCGGCGGTGTCGTCCGCACGGATCGGCACGACCGCCTGCGCGACGATGGCGCCCGCGTCGACGACCGGGCTGACGAAGTGCACCGTCGCGCCGTGCACGCGCACGCCGGCCGCGAGGGCGCGGGCGTGCGTATCGAGGCCCGGGAAAGCCGGCAACAGCGACGGATGGATATTGAGCATGCGGTCCGCGTAGCGGTGGACGAAGGATTCGGAAAGGACGCGCATGAAGCCCGCGAGCACCACGCAGTCGGGCGCGTGCAGATCGACGGTTGCGGTCAGCGCGGCTTCGAAGCGCTCGCGCGACTCGAAGGACTTGGGATCGACGACGGCGGTGGCGATGCCCGCCTCCGTCGCGTACTGCAGGCCTGCGGCCCCGGGCCTGCTGGAGATCACGCAGGCCACCTGGGCGGGCCAACCGTCGGCCCTGCAAGTGGCGATGATCGCTTCCATGTTCGACCCGCGGCCGGAAATCAGGATCACGATCTTTTTCACTGCGGCGAGTTTAGCCGATCACGTCCCATGCGGCGCAGCCGCATCCGACCTCACCTCCGGGATGCCGGGAGGGGGATGGGGTCCGCGCCCATGCACCGCACGCGTCGACCCGCCCTTATAATCGACTTCCCCCGTGTCCCACCCCTCTCGACAACCGGCTTCTCCATGCGGGTCTTCCGTGGCCTTCCCAATCCCGCCAGCCGGACGCCCTGCGCGCTCACGATCGGCAACTTCGATGGCGTCCACCGCGGCCACCGCGCGTTGATCGAGCGGGTCCGGTCGGCTGCGGACCAGCTCGGCGTCCCGGCGTGCGTGATGACCTTCGAGCCGCATCCGCGCGAGTACTTCCACGCGCGCCTGCGCGTCGAGGGCAAGCTCGACGATCCGCTCGCCCGGCCGCCCGCCCGCATCGCCAACCTGCGCGACAAGCTCGACGCGCTCGCCGCCTGCGGCGTCGACCGGGTCATCGTCGAGCGCTTCAACGCGCGCTTCGCGGCGCTGTCGGCCGAGCATTTCATCGAGGACATCGTGGTCGCCGGCTGCCACGCCCGCTGGCTCATGGTGGGCGACGACTTCCGCTTCGGTGCGCAGCGACGCGGCGGCTTCGCGATGCTGGAAGACGCGGGCGAACGCTTCGGCTTCGCGGTCGAGAGCCTCGCGTCGGTCACGATGCAGAAGGCCGAAGGATCGGACGACGACGTCGATGAACGCGTCTCCAGTTCGGCGATCCGCGCCGCACTCGCCGCCGGCGATCTGGCCCGCGCCGAACAACTGCTCGGACATCCGTACTTCATCAGCGGCCACGTGATCCACGGCCAGAAGCTAGGCCGCACGATCGGCTTCCCGACCGCCAACATCCTGCCGCACGGCCTCGCCACGGACCGCCACACGGCGCTGTCGGGCATCTTCGTCGTCCGCGTCCACGGTGCCGGCCCCGGGCCGCTGCCGGGCGTCGCCAGCATCGGCGTGCGGCCCACCGTCGAGGATGCGGGTCGCGTGCTGCTCGAGGTGCATCTGTTCGACTTCGCGGCCGGCCTCTACGGGAAGCGTGTGCGTGTCGAGTTCCTGCACAAGCTGCGCGACGAGGAGAAGTACGACGACCTCACGCGGCTGACCGCAGCCATCGCCGCGGACGCCCGCGCCGCGCGCGCCTGGTTCGGGCTCCCTCAAGAAGCGACCCAAGGCGAGCCGCGCAAGACCAACGCGGCCATGTCGGCGACCGACCGAATTACCTGAGCGGGCACGGGTCGACCGACCCGTTCCCGCTGCACGGCGACATCGCGGCCCGCGTGGTCGCGATCGGCAAGACCAGCCGAGCACCGCGCCACGGCGCCTCCGCAACGACCTTTGAACCGAGCCGCGCACAGCGGCCTCCAGAACTCATGTCCGACCAATCGAAGAAGACCGGCGCCGCGGGCGTCGACTACAAGTCCACGCTGAACCTGCCCGACACGCCGTTCCCGATGCGCGGCAATCTCGCGCAGCGCGAGCCGTCGTGGATCGCCGAGTGGCAGGCACGCGGCGTCTACCAGCGCATCCGCGAGGCGCGCAAGGGCGCGAAGAAATGGATCCTGCACGACGGGCCCCCTTACGCGAACAACCCGATCCACATGGGCCACGCGTTCAACAAGATCCTCAAGGACATGGTCGTCAAGACGCGCAGCCTGGTCGGCTTCGACGCGCCCTACGTGCCGGGCTGGGACTGCCACGGCATGCCGATCGAGATCCAGATCGAGAAGCAATACGGCAAGTCGCTGCCGGCCAGCGAGGTGCTGGCCCGGTCGCGCGCCTATGCCGAAGTGCAGATCACGAACCAGCTTGCGGATTTTCAACGGTTGGGCGTGCTCGGCGAGTGGGACCGTCCGTACAAGACGATGAACTTCTCGAACGAGGCCGGCGAGCTGCGCGTGCTCGGCCGCATCCTCGAGAAGGGCTACGTGTTCCGCGGACTCAAGCCGGTGAACTGGTGCTTCGACTGCGGCTCCGCGCTCGCCGAGGCCGAGGTCGAGTACCAGGACCGCAAGGACCTGTCGGTCGACGTGGGCTTCCCGTTCGTCGACGACCAACGCGAGGCGCTGGCGAAGGCCTTCGGCCTGGCCGCCCTGCCCGACCGCCCCGGCCACATCGTGATCTGGACCACCACGCCGTGGACCATCCCGTCGAACCAGGCGCTGAACATCCACCCCGAGTTCGATTACGCACTGGTCGACACGCCGCGCGGCCTGCTGATCCTCGCGCAGGAGCGCGTCGAGGCCTGCCTGCAGAGCTACGGCCTCGAGGGCAGCGTGGTCGCGACCTGCAAGGGCGCGGCCCTCGACCACGTCGCGTTCGCGCACCCGTTCTATCCGCGGCGCTCGCCGGTCTATCTGGGCGACTACGTCACGCTCGAACAGGGCACCGGCGTCGTCCACTCCGCCCCGGCCTACGGCATCGAGGACTTCATCTCGTGCAAGGCCAACGGCCTGAAGGACGACGACATCATCAACCCGGTGACCGGCGACGGGACCTACGCATCGAGCGAGCCGCTGTTCGCCGGGCTGACGATCTGGCAGGCCAACCCGAAGATCGTCGAGACCCTCCGCGAGGCCGGCGCGCTGTTTCGCGTCGAGGAGTTCTCGCACAGCTACATGCACTGCTGGCGCCACAAGACGCCGATCATCTATCGCGCGACGTCGCAGTGGTTCGCCGGCATGGACCGGCCACCGGCGGACGGAGGACCGACGCTGCGCGAGACCGCGCTCAAGGCCGTCGACGACACGCGCTTCTTCCCGCACTGGGGCAAGGCGCGCCTGCACGCGATGATCGAGAACCGCCCCGACTGGACGCTGTCGCGGCAGCGCCAGTGGGGCACGCCGATGGCGTTCTTCGTGCATCGCGAGAGCGGCGCGCTGCATCCGGACACGCTCGCACTGCTGGAAGACGTGGCGAAGGAAGTCGAGCGGTCCGGCATCGAGGCCTGGCAACACATCGACAGCGCCGCGCTGCTCGCGCGCTACGACCAAGGCACGCCGGAGACCGACGCGGCGATGTACATGAAGAACCGCGACACGATCGACGTGTGGTTCGACTCGGGATCGACCTGGCAGACCGTGATGGGCGGCACCGACCACCACGGCTCGAACGCCGACGTGCTGCGCTACCCCGCCGACATGTACCTGGAGGGCTCCGACCAGCATCGCGGCTGGTTCCACTCGTCGCTGCTGATCTCGTCGATGGTCAACGGCCGCGCGCCCTACGACATGCTGCTCACGCACGGCTTCGTGCTCGACGGCCAGGGACGCAAGATGTCCAAGTCGCTCGGCAACGTGACCGCGCCGCAGAAGCTCATCGACCAGTACGGCGCCGACATCGTGCGCTGGTGGGTCGCGTCGACCGACTACTCGGGCGACGTACTGATCTCCGACGAGATCATGAAGCGCGTGGTGGAGAGCTACCGCCGCGTGCGCAACACGCTGCGCTTCCTGCTCGCGAACACGTCGGACTTCGATCCGAAGGCCCACGCGCTGCCGGTCGACCAGTGGCTGGAGATCGATCGTTACGCGATCGCGCGCCTCGACGTGCTGCAGAAGGACATCCTCGCGCACCTCGAGGTCTTCGAGTTCCATCCGGTCGCGGCCAAGTTGCAGACCTACTGCTCGGAGGACCTCGGCGGCTTCTATCTCGACATCCTCAAGGACCGGCTCTACACGTCGGCGGTCGACGGGCTGCCGCGGCGTTCGGCGCAGAACGCGCTGTGGCACATCACGCAGGCGCTGCTGCGGCTGCTCGCGCCGTTCGTCTCGTTCACCGCCGAGGAAGCATGGGCCGTGTTCGCGCCGGATGCGCTGGCCGAACGCGGCACGATCTTCGCGGAGACCGTCCATGCACTGCCGGCGCTGCCGCACGCGGACGCGCTGCTGCACAAGTGGGACGTGATCCGCGAGATCCGTGGCCAGGCGCTGAAGAAGCTCGAGGACGCGCGGACGGCGGGCTTGATCGGCTCGTCGCTGCAGGCCGAGGTCGCGTTGCGCGTGCCGTCGGACCGCTACGGGCTGCTGCTCGAACTGAAGAACGACCTCAGGTTCGTGCTGATCACGTCGCAGGCCACGGTGCACGAGGCGGCGCGCGAAGCGGAATGCGAGATCGTCGTCACGCCGTCGACGCATCCGAAGTGCGATCGCTGCTGGCACTACCGCAGCGACGTCGGCAGCGATCCGACGCGCGCGACGCTGTGCGGACGCTGCGTCTCGAACCTGTTCGGCGCCGGCGAGGCTCGCAAGGTCGCCTGACCGTTCGGCGATGCACCCGATCGTTCGCGTCGCGTGCGTCGTCGGCCTGCTGCTGGCGGGTGACTCCGTTCGCGCGGCCGACGTCGAAGACCGCGCGCGCACCGAGCGGGTCGCGGACTTCGACGCGTTCTGCCGCTTCGTCGCCGACGACTACGCGTACTTCGATCGCAAGAAGACCGACTGGCCCGCAGTCTGCGAAGGTGCCCGTGCGGCGGCCGCGGCCGCCCCGGATCGCGCGGCGTTCGTCGGCGTCGTCGAACGCGCGCTCGGCGAGCTCTACGACTTCCATGCGCACCT
>Ga0123337_10004907_pt1 | contig 13369 bp, 6 predicted proteins | sample frozenSSSSmetaG_FD_89792 | JGI IMG/M metagenome (GOLD analysis project Ga0123337, IMG submission 89792) | Glacier valley bacterial and archeal communities from Borup Fiord, Nunavut, Canada, to study Microbial Dark Matter (Phase II) -... | ecosystem: Environmental > Aquatic > Freshwater > Ice >... | reverse complement strand
GGCCACGAGGCGGGCATGGCTTGCGCGTACGAGGGTTAGACGTTGATGATTTTGCCAACCGAGGCCCGCGGCGGCGGCCAGGATGAGGAGGGACAGGGCGATGGAAATCTTCATGAGCGGGGGCGGCTATTCGAAGCGCTTGAGGAATTGCTGGCGACGCTTGGGATCGGAAATTTTTTCGGCAATAGCTCGGGCCGCCTCCTTGTTCGCGTGGGCGTTTCCGTGCTCCAGGAATGAAGTGAGCACGTCGTCATTGCCGCTGGTCTGATGATATTGCACGGCGAGCGCGGCGCCTTCGGAATAGTCGAGCTTGTGACTCCCTCCTTGGGTGGCACGGGCGAGGGCCTTCCCGGTGATGCTGTCGGTTGCGTCCGGGGCTTGGGTGGCGGTCCACTGCCGCATTCGATCCAGGTCCTTACCGGTGATTTTCGCGCTTTTGCCGAGCTGCTGGATTCGCGACTCGGCGGCCTCTTCGGCGCAGGCGGTCCGCTCGCGAGGGGTGGCGTTGATCCGGGACAGATATTCGTCCACTTGGGTGAAGCCTTCCTGGGTCACCAGATGGGAAACCTGACGGGCGACGACTTCCGCTTGTTCGCCCGCCGGCAAGTGATCGCGAATCATTTTTGCGAAAGCTGCTTGGTCCGCCTCCTTGACCGGGGTGTATGAAAAACTGCCCAATGAATCGGCCCGCTGGTCTTCGGGCAGGCCGTCCAAACGCCTGCCTGCGGCATCAGGATCGGAGGAAAGCAAAATGCCTATCAGCGCACCCTCGAACTGTCCCCGCGAGCGACTCTTGCCGTCGAGCGATTTACTATCGAGTTTCCCCGCGGCGATCTGTTGGTCGAACCACGTGGTCGCTTTGGCAGGATCCTTCTTCGCCCATTCTTGCAAGGCTGCGGAGAGCTGCCAGCCCATCGAGCCTCCTTTCTCATCCAGCGAGCCAATGCACCGGGTGAGCACATACTCGGGATCTTTCCCGGCGAGCGGGCTGATGATCATCTGCTCTAACATTGATCGGGTATCCTTGGGTAAATCCAGGGCGGCGATTTCATCCAGTGCCGAGACGAGCTCGTCCCGGCTCATCGCCTGCAAGCGCTGTTGGAAACGCATCGCCGCGCGCATGTCGCCCATGCCGCCGCTTTGATTCATTTCCGCAAACTGGGCGGCGACCTTTTTCCAATCGATCGGATCCTTGGTCTTCGACCCCTTGCTTGGCAACGCCGGCTTGCCCTGCGAAGACTCGCCGAGCGCTTCAATGGAGCGGGTGGCGATGGATTTCTCCAGCAGCGCGCTTTCCTGCTCCAGGGTGGAAATTGATCGACGCTGCGTGCCGATCCAGCCACCTGCGATCGCGAGGGCAACCACAGGCGGGATAAGTGATGAGGGTTTCAACCCCACGATTCTAGAGGGACCACGGCCCGGGTGTCAACGGGTATCAGGTTAGATCATTGCGCGGGCCAGTGGCGTCACGCCATGTTCGCCTCCGCCGGCTCCTGCGCCGCCTTTGCCGGGGCTGGCAACTTCCGCAAGGTGGCATCCAGATGCATGATCTCCATCCCGACGAGACAGACATCGTCCGAAAACGACCGGCCATCCACGAACTCCTCGATTTCACTGAACACATCCTGAATCATCTTGGCCAGTGGCAGGTCCGTGTGACGTTGGACCGAACTGCGCAGCCGCGCCATGCTGAAGGACTCGGCGTCGGCGTTTTCGACTTCGAAAAGACCATCGGTGAAGACCAAGATCAGATCGCCCGGATCGACGGCGAGTTCATACGTGGGATACTCAACGTCATTGAGCAGACCTAGCGCCGGGCCAGTCGGATTGTTCTCATTGATCACGACCACTTCGTTAGTCGCTTCGCGAACGAGAAACGGACTGGGGTGGCCCGCATTCGCATAGGTGAGCTTGCCGGTGGCGATGTCGACGACGGCGTAGCAGGCGGTGGTGAAAAGGGTGGTTCCGAGTTGCCCGAGGATCACCCGCAGGGAGCGGTTCATCGCGGTGAGCAGTGCGCCGGGATCACCGGACAGGCTGCTGAGCTGTTGCTCAAGCGCGCGCATCATCGCCGTCACCAAGGCTGCCCGGACCCCGTGGCCCATCACGTCACAAATGAAAATACCCACGGCGGTGTCCGACACGCGGGCGAGATTGTAGTAGTCCCCGCTGACCGAGCTGGACGGGTGGAAGATGCTGAAAAACTTCACGGCACTCGCCGCTTGGGAAGCTCCGCGCGGGAGCGTTGGAAAGTCGTTAGGCAGGAAGGTCATCTGGAGCTCACGCGCCATTTCCAAGTCCTCCTCCATGAGTGCGTTTTTCGCCGAGAGTTCGCGGGTGCGCTCGGCGATGCGGTGTTCGAGCTCCGCATTCAGAGCGCGCAAGTCCGCTTCCGCCTGCCGCCGTGCCTGGCGTTCCGCGACTTCCCGGAGCGCCCGGTGGAAGGCCGGCACCAGGCGACCGCTGATGCGGTCTTTCAGCACGAAGTCGGTGGCGCCATCCTTGAGCAATTGCACGGCGGTTTCCTCGCCCACGGCTCCTGAAATGATAATTAAAGGAACGTCCGGGCAGTATTCCTTCGCCATCACCAAGGCTTGCCCGCCGTCGAAGCCCGGCAACTTGTAATCCGCCAGAATGATGTCCGGGAGGAAATCCGCGATGCCTCGCGAGAAATCGCTGCGGGTCTGCACCCGCCGTGCAACGAACACCACCCCGCGATGCTTGAGCTCGCGAATAATCAGCTCCGCATCCAGATCGGAGTCTTCAAGCAAGAGCACACGCAAATCTGTTTTCTCAGCAGTTCTCATACATTTAGGGCCGGTAACTCGTTAAGACACATCCAATACGTAATCATATTGCTGATGACTTCAAGAAACTTCTCAAAGTCCACCGGCTTTACAATATAGCTATTCACTCCGAGCTGGTAGGCATCGATCAAATCCCGTTCTTCTCGGGATGATGTTAGCACCACGATCGGGATCAGTCGGGTGCGCTCGTCGGTCTTGATGCGGCGCAGCACCTCGATCCCGTTGAGCTTCGGGAGTTTCAAGTCCAGGAGCACGACCTTCGGGAGTTGGTGGATGTCCCGGCCTGCAAACTCACCGGCGCCAAAAAGGAAATCGAGCGCGGCCTGTCCGTCCACCACATGCACGAGGTGGTTCGCCGGCGTCCGCTGCTTAAGCGCGCGGATCGTTAGCTCTGCGTCCTGCGGGTTGTCTTCGACGAGTAATATTTCGACGGCGGAGTTCATGGTTTTTGGTTTGCTAAGGTGAAATAAATTGTTGCGCCACGGTCGATTTCGGCTTCGGCCCAGACCCGGCCCCCGTGGCGTTGAACGATGCGGTTTACCAAGGCCAGGCCGACTCCGGTTCCGGGAAATTCTTGTTGGGTATGCAAGCGTTGGAAGACGCCAAAAAGTTTGTTGGCATAACGCATATCAAATCCTGCGCCATTGTCTTTCACATAGTAGGTGGCCACGCCCTCGTCGGACTGCTGCGCGCCGATTACGATTTCGGCGGTCTCCCGCTCCTTGGTGAACTTGATGGCATTGCCGATCAGGTTCACCCACAGTTGCCGGATCATCGCCTCCGTCCCATAGGCAGGCGGGAGCGGGCGCAGGTCCAGCCGGATCTTGCGCTCGGATTCGAGTGCGGCCAGCTCGTCATAGACACCCAGTGCCATGGCTTCCATGTTGATGGGCGCGGGCGCGACCGGCTGCCGGCCGAGGCGCGAAAATGCAAGTAGGTCGTCAATGAGGCGCGCCATCCGCTGCGCCTCGCTGCGGATCACACCGAGCATCCGCTGGCCGTCGGCATCGAGCTGCGTCGAATAGTCCTCGAGAACCATCCGCGAGAAGCCGTCCACCGCGCGCAAGGGCGCGCGCAAGTCGTGGGAAACCGAGTAGCTGAAGGCTTCCAGCTCCTTGTTCGCCGCTTCTAAGTCCGCCGCGCGGTTGATGAGGACGGTATTGAGCTTTTGGATTTCCTCCTCGGCCTGTTTGCGCTTCGTGATGTCGGTGCGGATGGCGATGAATTGCACCGGCTTCCCGGCTTCATCGAAGAACGGGACGATGGTACTATCCACCCAGTAGGTCGTCCGGTCCTTCGCTTGGTTCTTTACCTCGCCGTGCCAGACCTTGCCGCTCTGGATGGTGCTCCAGAGCTCGTTGAAGAAGGATTTGGAATGATGCTTCGAGTTGATGATGCGGTGGTCCTGGCCGAGGAGCTCTTCGCGCGAGAATTTGGAAATCTCGCAGAATTTATCGTTGGCGTAGGTGATCTTGCCGTGGATATCAGTGATGGCGACGATCGCATGCGCATCGAGCGCGGCCTTGAAGTCCGTGAGCGCGGCATTCGCCGCCAATAGCTCACGGGTGCGTTCCGCCACGCGTTGCTCCAGTCCCGTATTGAGCTGTCGGATTTTCTCCTCCGCATGCTTCCGCTCGATGGCGATGCGAATCACGTAGACCGCCCGCGCCATGAGATCCACCTCGACGGTCGTGGGCGCGCGTGGCTCCCGATAATAAACCGCGAAGGTCCCGAGGACTTTCCCTTCGGCGCTGTGAATGGGTGTGGACCAACAGGCGCGCAAATCATGCGTCAGCGCGAGCTCGCGATAGTCGTCCCAGAGTGGGTCGGTGGCGATGTCGGAAACGATGACCTTCTTATCGCGGTAAGCCGCCGTGCCGCAGGATCCCGCCTTGGGCCCGATGGGTGCGCCGTCGATGGCCGTTGAATAGGCTTTCGGCAGACTGGGGGCCGCACCGTGCCGCAGGTGCACGCCATCCTCGTCCAGCAGGAGGATCGAGCACAGCGCGCCGGGCATGTGGCTTTCAAGGCCTAAGATCAGCTCCTCGAGCAGCTTGCGGCGACCCACCAAGCTCACAATCAGCTCCAGGGCGCTTTTTTCCCAAGCGAGGAGGTGCAGCGCCTGTCGTTGTTCGGAGACGTCCTTGACGAGGGATGCTACTCCGGAGCACTTGCCATTATCGTCGATGAGGGGAGTATTATACCACTCGCAATAGATCATTTGACCGTCCTTACGCAGGTTCGCATTCGAGCTCCGTTCCCCGCCCTGTCGCTTGAGCAAGGCCTGCCAAACCTCATGGACTTGCCCGCGGTTCTCCTCTGCGATTAGGAATGCCGCATCCTGGCCGATAGCTTCCTCGCGAGTGTAGCCGAAAATGACCTGTGCGGACTTGTTCCATGAAACCACTCGGAAATCCAAATCCCACTCGATCACTCCCAGTGGAGTCTGTTCAAAATGGAGTCGCAGCTTTTGCGTGGCTTGCCGCAGCGCCTCCTCGGCTTTCCGGCGCTCGCTGATGTCGGTGTGCGCGACGATGGCACCCGTCGCCTCACCGGCAGGGCGCAGCACCTCCATGGCGAACCAGCGGGCCTGGACGGGCGAGTCGCACGGGTACTCCAACGTGAAGCGCTGGCGCTTGCCTGTCAAAACGGCTTGCACTCCGGCGGTCGCGGCCTTCGCGTAAGTATCGTTCGCCTCGCAGGCGCTGCCACACACGTCCAGGTAGCTCACCCCCACACCGATTTTTTCGATCAGCGGATTGCCGTTGATCTTTGCGAATTCCAGCCACGGCTCGTTCACGGCCACGATGGTTCCCTGAGCATCCAGAACCGCGATGTGGGCCGGGAGCGAGTCCAGGACAGCTTTTTGAAACGCTTCGCTCCGCCGCAGCGCCTGCTCCGTCTGCATCAGCTGGGTGACGTCGAATCCAGCACCCACCAGACCGCTGATGGCTCCGGAGCTGTCCCGCAACGGCACTTTATCGACCAGTAATACCTGCTCTTCGCCGTTAGGGGACACCTTGCGGACTTCCCTGTTCACCACTGGCTTGCCATTCAGTACGCCCTCTTCCTCGCGGCGCAAAGCCTCGGCGATTTCCGGCGGGTAAAAATCGGCATCCGTCTTGCCGATCAAGCCCTCGGGCGAAGCGACACCCATATTGCTCGCGCAAGCGGCGTTGCCCAGCAGGAAGCGGCTCTCGCGGTCTTTCACAAAGACCCAAGTGGGAAGTAAATTCACCACGGAATGCAGCAGGTTCCGCTCGGCGGCCAGCGCCTCCTGCGACTGCTTGCGCTCGGTGATGTCTCTCACCGTCGCCGCATAGCTGAGGACGGTGCCATCCCTATTCTCAACCGAAAACGGACTGACGATCACCGGGAAGCGCTCGCCGTTCTGACGCATGAAGATCAACTCGAAGACGTGCAGTCCTCCCTTCATGGTCTCGCCGAGGGCGGTAGAAATCCGCTCGTGTTCTTCGGGCGGCCAATAGGGGTGCGGCGGGCCGACACCGACGAGCTCCTCCCTGGAAAAGCCCGTCATGCGGCATAATGCTGGATTCGCCTCGATCGCCACTCCGGCCGGATCCAGAACCGAGAATCCATCCTGCATGGAATGGATTAAGTTGTTGGAAAATTCGAGCGAATCGCGCAGCGCCTCCTCCGCCTGCTTACGCACGGTGGCGTCGCGCGCGATCGTGACGACTGTGTCGTCGATGGACGGCGAGATCCGGGCCTCGAAGTGCTTTTCCCGCCCATCGACCGGAAGGGTGTAATCAATTTCCTGCACCACTCCGGAATCGAGGGCTGCCGCATATTTTTCAAGGAACTGCGCTACGAGAGGTTCCGGCATGATGTCCGCCACATTGCGCTGCACGATGCCTTCCTCGGCTGGATTCACATGGAGCAAGCTGGGATCCGCGGCGAAGAAGGATACATACTCGCCATCGCGGCGATTGACGAAAATCAGGTCCGGGATGGCATTGAGGAGTGCCCGGTTCCGCGACTCGCTCTCCCGGAGCACCGCATCCGCCTGTTTGCGCTCGGTGATGTCGCTGAGCACCAAGCGGAGCTCGGAGCTACCGTCGGCCGCCAGTTCGGCGGAGCATACTAGGCGCACCCAGAACACCGTGCCGTCCTTCTTCACCATCCGGATCTCGGACGACTGGGTTGCACGCGTCGCAAAGAGCCGCTGTCGCTGGAGGTAATAGAGATCCTGGTCTTGTGAGAAAATGTAGCGGGTGATCGGCTGCTTCACGAGCAGGCTTTCCTTGGCCATGCCGAGCATACCGGCGGCGCCGTGATTCGCCTCGATGATCAAGCCATGCTCGCAGACGGTCAGGTAGCCGACCGGGGCCATGTGATAGAGATTGTGGTAGCGCGTCCGTGCGGCTTCGAGTTCCGCTTGCGTGCGGCGCAGCTCCTCATTCTGCATTTCCAGCTCGATCTGGTGGACTTGCAGTTCGTGCAGGGTCCTCCTCATGTCTTCCGGCGACACGATCTGGAGATCTCCCACGGCTTTGGCGGCTCGTTGCTGAAAACGTTCCTCTGCGCGCTGCCGCCGCAGGTCCGGGGACTCTGCTGCAGGTTCGGGGGGATTACCTTGTTCTGCCATGGATGGGTCTTCTATCGCTTATGAACTCGTTCCGTAGTCGCCACGGCATACATCTGGCCGGCTTCATTCACTAGGGCCGTGGAGATCAGGGTCACATTCACCACCTTGGAATCTTTGGTGATTCGCTGCGAGTGGTAGGGCTCCAAGACCTCCGCCCGGCTCAGTTGATGCAATTTTTCCAGCTCTTCCTCGCGTCGTTCGACAGGGATCCGCTCGCGCACATTCATCGCCAGCGCCTCGGCCTCCGTCCAGCCATACAACTTCTCAGCCCCTGGATTCCACGCTAAGGTGCGGCCATCCAGATTTTGCACGGTGATGGCATCGTGGGCGTCGCGCACCACCACCGCCAGGCGAAGCAGCGCCGTGGCTTGCTGGAGCTCTTCGCGCGTCCGCCACATTTCTGTGATGTCGACGAAGGTCATCACCGCGCCCTCGATCACGTTGTCGAGCGTGCGGTAAGGCAGAATGCGCAGGGTGTACCATTTCCCGTCCCGAGTCTGCACCTCCGCTTCCTTGGGGACCAAGGTATTCAGGACCTCTTTCACGTCCGCCACCAAATGGTCGTAGTCGATGAGATTCGAAACGATGTGGGCGACAGGTCGGCCCACATCGCTGAGGATCATATTCGTGATCACGCTGGCCGCAGGGGTGAAGCGTAGGATGCGAAGCTGGTGGTCTACGAAAACGGTACCGATGCCGGTCCCGGCTAGCAGGTTGTTCATGTCGTTGTTCGCCCGCGAAAGATCCGCGACTTTGTTGTGCAGCTCGACGTTCACGGTTCCGAGTTCCTCATTGAGCGACTGCAACTCTTCCTTGGAGGTTTCCAGCTCCTCATTGGTGGATTGCAGTTCTTCATTCACCGACTGCATTTCCTCGGTGGAGGATTCGAGCTCCTCGTGGGTGCTTTGAAGGTATTCCTCCTTGGCCCGCAGTTCCAGCTTGAGCGCCGCGATGCGCGCCTCGGCATCCGTCGCCTGGCTGTCAGCCTTTGCGTCTCGAGAGGGAGCCGCTTGGGGTGCCTGTTCCGTTGCGCGCACCTCTTCCAGTACCACCAGATAGAGCGGTGACTCGGGTGGGGCGACCGAGCCGCTGATCACCGGGTGGACGCTGAGATTGGCCACGGTGTAGTGGCCGTTAGTTTTGATTCGCAAGCCCATGGCGCGAATCGTATCCTTGGTTCCGACGGCTTTATGCAGGGCGGTCGCCAAACTGGGAAGCAGGCCTTCGCGGGCCATCTTCAAGATGTTGTTCACGGTGACTTCCCCCGACGTCATTTCCAGATACATTCCGGCCCGCCCGTGAAGGTAGAGAATGTCACCCTGCGCGTTGACCAAGGCTCCGGCGGGAGCGATTTCCTTCAAGAGCGCCTGCTCGGTCAGCTCGCGCAGCGGCAATTTCGCGGGGAAGGCCGGCCTGCGGACGCGCGGCGGTATCGCTGCATCGATCGCGCTCAGTGGCGGCATAAAGCGGCCGAGCGCCGCCCGCGGCACCCCGGCCAGATCTTCCGTCCGCTCGTAGAGTTTGGACCTCCGGTCCAGCACCGCGAACAGCCGGTTCGAGTCGCCCACGCCCTCGGCGGTGCCAAGAAAGAGCACGCCGTGAGGGTTCAGGGCGTAGTGAAACCGGTGGATAAGTTTTCTCTGCAGCTCCCCGCCTAGATAGATCATGAGATTCCGGCAACTGATCAGATCGAGCCGGGAAAATGGAGGGTCCTTGATCAAATCGTGCTCGGAAAAGATCAGCATGTCGCGGATCCCCTTGTGAATCCGGTAACCACTGCCATCCGGCTCTGCGATGAAGAAGCGCGCCAAGCGCTCTTCGGTGACATCGGCGGCGATGCTCGCCGGGTAGATACCGGCCCGGGCCGTGGCGATCGCGCGGCTGTCAATGTCGGTGGCGAACACCTGGAGGGCATGGCTTTGCTTGAGCTGCTCCATGCGTTCTTGCAGTAAAATGGCGATCGAGTAGGCCTCCTCGCCGGTGGAGCAGCCTGCCGTCCAGACGCGCAGTACACCGCCTGCAGGCTTGTTGGCAAGAAGCTTGGGAATCACTTGCTGCTCCAATACCTGGAACGCCTCCGGATCGCGGAAAAAGTTGGTGACGCCGATGAGAATATCCCGGAACAGCGCCTCGACCTCTGCGGGGGTCTCCTGCAGGAATTTGACGTAAGCCTCCAGCTTTTCAATCCCGTGAACGGCCAAGCGCCGCTCGATGCGACGGCAAATGGTGCTCGGCTTGTATTGCGAGAAATCATGCCCGGTTTGGGAACGCAGCAGGATGAAGATTTTCTGCAAGGAATTCTCTGTCTCCAGTCTCAGCGTCTCCGGTGGGGTCCGAACCTGGTTGAAGGCGCGCCCGGCGTAAGCGATCAACTGGGCCGGCATTTCCGCAGGCAGCAACTCGAAGTCCACCAGGCCGGTGGCGAGCGCACCGCGCGGCATGCTGTCGAACTCGGTCGAGTCCAAGCGCTGCGCCATGACCATCCCGCCCTCGCCTTTAATCGCCCGAGCGCCCAGCGTGCCATCGCTGCCGGTTCCGGAAAGCACGATGCCGATCGCCCGCTGGTGCTGGTCCTGCGCGAGCGAGCGGAAGAAGAAATCGATCGGCAAGCGCTGGCCGCGTGGCGCGACGGGGTCGAGCAATTGCAGCGCGCCATTCAAGAACGCCAAGTCATGGCCCGGCGGGATGATGTAAACACAGTTCGGCCGCACCTCCATGCCATCCTCGATCTCGAAGACCTTCATGCGGGTGTAGCGTTGAATCAGATCGCTCAGAATGCTCTCCTGGTCCGGTGCCAAGTGCTGCACCAGCACGAAGGCCATCCCGGGATCGGACTCCGCCGGCATTCCCGAGAAAAACGCCTCAAACGCCGCCAGCCCGCCCGCCGACGCGCCGATGCCAACCACAGGGAACGCCATGGCATGCTCCTCCGGGGCGACTTCTTGCTCCACAGATGCCGCTGCTTGGATCTCTCGTTTCCCAACGGCATCTTTTTTCCGACTCATTGCATAATTCCACACAAAACCCAATTGTCTGATGAGAGGATCTAGCAGTAAGTTCCGCATCCTCCAAGTGTTAAATGCACAGTCACTTGCACATTCTTAAATCTGTGTGCCCCGCCCGGCCCGAGAGAGGCGGGAAAACGTCGGGCGAAACTAGTTCTCCAGACCGGTTCACTCAAGAACTCGTTGGCATGTCCGCCCCACGCGACCGCATCAGCCTCTCCCCGGCGCTCCAAGAGAAAGTCATCCAGATGAGTGCCGAAATGGTGCAAAGGGCGCGCCCGCCGCATCGCTTGCCGGCATGCCCTGCCACGAGCCAATGAATTCCCTTCATCAGGGAAAATGCTGCATCGTTCAGCTCATGATGGCCGTGACCGCCTTGGCTGGCTCCACTCCGGTGAGTTTGTAGTCAAGTCCTTGGAACTTGGTGCTGAACCGCGCGTGGTCGATGCCGAATTGGTGGAGCAACGTCGCATGCAGATCGCGCACATGGACGATGTCCCGCTCCGCTGCATAGCCGAGCTCGTCAGTCGCGCCATGGACCATGCCGGGCTTGATGCCGGCCCCCGCCATCCACAGGCTGAAGCCCTTGATGTGGTGGTCGCGTCCGCTTCCCTGGCCCATCGGCGTGCGCCCGAACTCGCCGCCCCAGATGACGAGGGTATCCTCCAGCAGCCCCCGCTGTTTCAAATCCTTGATCAGCGCGGCGGACGGCTGGTCGGTGAGTTTCGCGGAGGCAGGCATTTTTTTCTCGGTGGCGCCGGGGTGGTCCCAGACGCGAAGGTAAAGCTGCACGAAGCGCACGCCCCGCTCGAGCATCCGGCGGGCTAACAGGCAATTGCTGGCAAACGAGCCGTCACCCGGAGCCTTCACACCGTAAAGGTCAAGAATGTGTTGGGGCTCGTCGCGCATGTCGGAGAGCTCGGGGACCGATGACTGCATCCGGAAGGCCATTTCATATTGGGAAATGCGCGTCTCGATTTCCGGATCCACCCGTTCGTCGCGGAGAGCTCCGTTGAGCCGTTGGATCTCGTCGATGACCTGGCGCTGGGTCGATTGACAGACGCCGTCCGGACTGCCGACGTAGTGCACGGCGCTGCCCTTGCTCTGGAACTGGACCCCTTGAAACTTGCTGGGCAGGAATCCAGCGCTCCACTGGCGGGCGGAGATCGGCTGGTCCGCCTCCGCGCCGCGTGAGACCATGACGACGTAGCCGGGCAGGTCCTGGGTCTCGGAACCGAGGCCGTAGAGCAGCCATGAACCCATGCTGGGACGACCCTTGAGGATGGAACCGGAATTCATGAACGCATGGGCCGGGTCGTGGTTGATCTGCTCGGTGACCATGGATCTAACGACGCAAATCTCGTCCGCGATCGACCCGATGTGTGGAAACAGATCGGACACCTCGATGCCGCTCTCGCCCCATTTTTTGAATTGGGTGAACGAGCCTCTCGCGATCAATTGACTGCCTTGGAGCTGCGCGAGTTGTTGGCCGGCGGTGAATGAGTCGGGAAACGGCAGGCCGTTGAGCGCGTCGAGCCGCGGCTTCGGATCGAAGGATTCCAAATGCGAGGGACCACCCGCCATGCAGAGATGAACGATGCGCTTCGCCCTAGCGGGAAAATGCAGCCCGCCCTGGCTTTGAAGAAACGGCAGTTTGGCCGATGAACCTAGCAATTGGGACAACGCCATGCCGCCGATGCCGGCAAAACTTCTTTGCAGAAAAGTCCGGCGGCTGAAATCCTGCTGATAGCGCTCGAACTGGTCGATGAGTGGATGGTTCACGGGTCAGTAGCGGGTGATGGTTTCGTGCAGGTTGAGGATGACGCGGCAGAGCTGGGACCATGCGGCGAGTTCGGCGGGATCCTCGCCGGTGCCGGGATCGGACAGGCCGGTTTTCAAAAAGGCAGCCGCTTGATCCGGCTTCGTCTGATAGAACTCGCGCTGGGTCACGAGGAATTTACCAAGTGACTCGACCTCACCGGGCTTGGCGTCACGGGACAGCGCGAGCTTCACCGCATGGCGGATGCGGTCGGCGGTTTCACCGGGTTTCTCGCAGATCACCCGTAGGGCGAAAGCCCGCGCGGCCTCGACGAAGGTGGGATCGTTGAGCAGCGTGAGCGCCTGCTGCGGGCTGTTCGACTGGAAGCGGTCGGCAGTGCATTCCTCGCGGCTCGGCGCGTCGAAACCGGCCAGCATCGGATGCATGAAGGTCCGCTGCCAGTGCATGTAGAGGCCGCGGCGGTACTGGTCGTCACCGGTGCTCGCGTCGTATTTTCGTTCCGGGAAATTGAGGTTGGCGAAATATCCATCCGGCTGATAGGGCTTCGCGCTCGGGCCGCCGATGAGACCGTCATTGAGCAATCCGGAAATCGCCAGTGCGTTGTCGCGAATGAACTCGGCATCCAGCCGGCGGGCGGATTGTCCCGCTAGCAGGCGGTTGGCGGGATCGGTTTCCGCCAGGTCTGGACGCATCGCGGAGATCTGCTGATAGGTTCGGCTGGTGACGATCAGGCGGACCATGTGCTTCACATCCCATCCGGAATCACGGAACTCGGCGGCGAGCCAGTCCAACAGCTCGGGGTGTGAAGGCCATTCGCCCTGGTTGCCGAGGTCGTCGAGCACGTTGGATAGGCCTTTGCCGAAAAATTGTTTCCAAAGCCGGTTGGTGAACTGGCGGGGGGTGAGGGGATTCTCGGCGTCTGTTAGCCACTTTGCGAGGTCGAGCCGGTTGAGCCTGGTGCCATCCGTGCGGAGCGAGGCATGCGGGAGAAATCCGGGAACCGCCGGCTGCACCTCTGCGCCGGGATTCATCCAGGCTCCGCGGGGGAGCACGTGGGTGCTCAGGATCTTGTCCGCAGGAAGCGCTTGGGCCACGACGCAATAGGCGTAGCCCGCACGACAGCCGATGATCGATTTGCGGACCGCTAAATACGACTCTGGGAGCCTGG
>Ga0123337_10004906_pt1 | contig 13369 bp, 12 predicted proteins | sample frozenSSSSmetaG_FD_89792 | JGI IMG/M metagenome (GOLD analysis project Ga0123337, IMG submission 89792) | Glacier valley bacterial and archeal communities from Borup Fiord, Nunavut, Canada, to study Microbial Dark Matter (Phase II) -... | ecosystem: Environmental > Aquatic > Freshwater > Ice >... | reverse complement strand
GGTCAGGCCCGACAAGTCACTCGCCGTGCACGAGATGCTGCCTTTGGCGACGAGGTTGGATCTGCGCGAATTTCAGCGTCAATTTCCGAGACGGCAATGGCCGCAGGCGGCAATCGTTGTGCCGAGCGCAACGATGCAACGTCGCTCGTTCGAGTGTTGCTGTGCGGGATGTCTCGAACGCCCATCGACGCATCACTACTCGCATCGACCGCCACCCCGACCGACGTTGTAATAGCCCAAATGGCAACGTGGAGAAGTTGATGTACCGAATTTCTCTTCTGGTGCTTGCGGCGGTTCTTGCTGCTTGCTCGCTGTTCTCGGCGCCGTCGGCCAGCGCGCAAGCCTTGGAGGGCCCCAAATCGCCGGTGCTGAAGGCACGAACCGACAAAGCGGTGAACGACCTCAAGGTGGCCATTGCCGGCTTCGATGACTCCAAGGCCGAGTTCCCGAAGCTCGCCGAGCAGATCGAGATGGCCCGCGTGCAGATGATCTTCTTCGACAATGCGTTGAGCGCCAGTCAGCGCTCCAAGGAGCAATTGACGATTGTCGCGACCACCAGCGAACGCGTCCTGAGCGAAATGGATGCGATGACGGCCGAAATCATCAAACAGCTCGCCAGCCGCTCCGTGCAGGGCGCGACGGCGAGGAAGTAGGCCTGCGATCGGTCTCGGTGCGCGGTCGCTCAGGCGACCGTCAGCGTCACATCGATATTGCCGCGCGTGGCGTTCGAGTACGGGCACACCCCGTGGGCCGTTTGCACCAGCGTCTCGGCGGCCACGTGCTCCATGCCGGGGATGGTGACGGTGAGCGCCACCTGAATGCCGAAGCCGGCCGGAATCGGGCCGATGCCCACGTCGGCCTTGATGGTCGTGTCGGCCGGCAGGGCGATCTTCTGCATCATCGCCACGTGCTTCATCGCGCCGAGGAAGCAGGCCGAATAGCCGGCTGCGAACAGCTGCTCGGGGTTGGTGCCGGTGGCGCCGTTGCCGCCCAGTTCTTTCGGAGTGGTGAGCGTCACGTCAAGCACGCCGTCGGACGATTTCGACGAGCCTTCGCGCCCGCCGGTGGAGGTGGCGTGGGCGGTGTAGAGGACTTTTTCGAGGGCCATGGTTTTCATTCTTTCAGTGGTGGTGGGAGGGGAGAGCGGGTCAGGCGGCGAGCAGGTGGCCCGCGACGTTGTTGCGCAGGGCCTGAAGCTGCGCTGTCAGTGCGGTGAGGGTGTCGAGCTTGCAACCGGAGGCGCACGCCACGGTGGCCGGGATGTGCGCGGCCTTGCGGCGCAGTGCGCGCCCGGCCGGGGTGAGCGCGACAACGACGCGGCGCTCGTCGTCGGTGGCCCGCTCGCGCGTCAGCAGGCCTGCGGCCTCCATGCGCTTGAGCAGCGGCGTGAGTGTGCCGGAGTCGAGGTAGAGCTTGTCGCCGAGTTCGCGCACGCTGATGGCGTCGGCCTCCCACAGCACCAGCAGTGCCAGGTACTGCGGGTAGGTGAGGCCGAGCGCGCCGAGCACGGGCTTGTAGAGCTTGGTCATCAGCAGCGAGCTGGAGTACAGCGCGAAGCACAGCTGTTGGTCCAGGCGCAGCATGTCTTCGGTGCCAGGTTGCTTGGGGCGGGGGGCGGGGCGCTGACGAGTGACCATGTCGTGACTGTACAAAATTGATCACAATTGAATTGTGTGCAATGTAAATACCCTGCTGGCTGCATGGGCTGGGCCTGGGGCAGGGTTCACCCGGGCCGACAGCTTGGGGATGGCGCTGTCACGCGCTGCGCCTACAGTGCGCAGCCACGGAGGTGTCCCCATGGTCACGACCCTGAAGCTGCGTGTCTACACCAACAGCGACGATGCCTTCGTCGCCTGGGCGCCGAGCGCCTTCATCGCCGGTTGCCGCGGCTTCCTGCTCGAGCGCGAGCGGCGCGGCGGTACGGTGGAGGAAGTCGAGAACCGCGTCGGCTTCGCGGCCGACCAGCCGAAGGCCGGCGAGCACCGGCCGTCGAGCGAGTGGCCGTTGCAGCGATTCAACTGGACCGACCACGCTGCCGACGCCGGCAACGAGGTGCGTTACCGCGCGACGGCCATGCTCGGCACGGCCCCCGGTCGCCCGTTTGCGCGCGGCCCGGCGAGCCGCTGGTCGGCCTGGGTGAAGCTCGGCCCTGGCGTGGGCGGCGGCATGGCGTGCTTCTTCAACCGCGGGTTGGTTCTTTCGCAGTTCGTGGCCCGCTACCTGCGCGATCACCAGCTCACGCCGGCGCAGTTCAAGGCGCAACTCAAGGCCAGCGTCGACCCGGTGTTCCGCGCTTTCCTGCAGGGCGATCTGGGCCTGGCGCTGTTCGCGCTGCTGCAGAGCGGCGGCAAGCCCGGCGCGGCGCTGCACGCAGCGCTCTACGAGCTGGACGATGCGCAGATCGAGGCCGCCATGATCGCGCTCGGCGCGCACCTGAACCTGATTCTCGCGAACGGTTCCGACAAGTCCGGCGACGGCAACGCGGCGGCGCGTGCGCACCTCAACGCGAATGGCATTCCCACCATCGACCGCCTGCTCAAGTCGAAGGGCCTGGGCCACAACAAGTTCGTCGTGGCCTCGAAGGCCGGTGTCGCGAAGCAGGTGTGGACCGGCAGCACGAACTGGAGCACCACGGGGCTGTGCACCCAGGTGAACAACGCGTTGCTGATTGCCGATGCGCCACTCGCCGCCCACTGCCAGGCGCAGTGGGATCGGTTGCGCGACGCGTCGCCACCGGTGCTCAGCCCCGCCGGCTTCCCGCCGCTGCTCGTGGCTGCGAACGACGCGCCGAAGACCTTCGCCGTCGGCACCGCGAAGGCCGAGGTCTGGTTCACCCGCAGCTCAGACGGCCGCGACATGGCGGCGCTGCGCGCGGTCGTCAGCGGTGCGAAGCAGTCGGTGCTGTTCCTGATGTTCACCCCCGGCAAGCAAGGTCTGCACACGCTGGCTGCTGCGCGCGCCAAGGAGCCCGGCATGTACGTGCGCGGCGTGGTCAGCACGCTGGGCAACACGTCGGCCGACAACGACATCAACTTCCTCGATATCGGCCTCGTCAGCAGCGACCAGGTCTTCAAGCCCGACCGCTACTCGGTGGCGCAGCCGCAGGGCATCGAACAAGGCTTCGGCGCATGGATCGCAGAGGTGACGCGCACAGACTTCCTGGCCCAGGTCGGCCACGCCATCGTGCACTCGAAGGTGCTGGTGATCGACCCGCTCTCGGAGGCGCCGGTCGTCGTCACCGGCAGCCACAACTTCTCGGCCTCGGCGAGCGAGAAGAACGACGAGAACTTCGTGATCGTGCGCGGCCACAAGCGGTTGGCGGCGGCGTACGCCACGAACATCATGTCGGTCTACCAGCACTACCGCTTTCGGGCCTATGTTCGCCAGAAGTTGGCCGAACGCAAGAAGCCGTGGAGCGCGTTGCAGGACGATGACCTGTGGCTGAAAAACGAGCTGGTGAGCAAGGCGCAGGAGATCGGGTTCTGGGCCGGACCGTGAACCGGCCGAGCCGGGTCAGGCGATCAGCGTGTCCACCTGCGTGCTCAGGTCCAGCCAGCGTGCTTCCAGCGTGTCGATCTCGGCGTTGACGAGCTTGAGCTGCTTGCCGTGCTCGGCCAGTTGCCCCGGCGTGGCGCTGCCCGAGCCCAGCATGGCTTCGCTGGCGTCGCGGTCGCTCATCAAAACGCCAAGCCGGTTGTCGATGCGGTTCAACTCCTTTCGCAGCGGCTTGATCTCGTCCGCACGCTGCTGGCGCACGGCGGCGGACGCAGCCGGTGCGGCTGGCGCGGTTGCCGCATCCGCACCGATCACGGCGTTCTTGTCCACGAACTTGGGCTTGCCCTTGGGCGCCTTCTCGGCTTTCTCGCCTCTGGCCGCCTTGGCGCCCTTGGCTTGCGCCTTGGCTGCCTCACGCGACTGCTCGAGCAGCCACTTCTGGTAGTCGTCCAGGTCGCCGTCGAAGGGCTTCACTTCACCGTCCGTCACGAGCCAGAACTCATCGCACACTTCGCGCAGCAGTGCGCGGTCGTGGCTGACGAGCAGCACGGTGCCCTCGAACTCGTTCAGCGCCATGCTGAGCGCCTCGCGCGTGGTCAGGTCGAGGTGGTTGGTCGGCTCGTCCATCAGCAGCAGGTTGGGGCGTTGCCACACCAGCATCGCCAGCACAAGGCGCGCCTTCTCGCCGCCCGACAAGGTGCCCACGGCCTGCGTGACCATCTCGCCGACGAAGCGGAACGAGCCGAGGTAGTCGCGCAGTTCCTGTTCGCGCCCGGGCGGGCCCACGTCGCGCGCGAGGCGCACCATGTGCATCAAGGGGCCGTCGTCCAGCGAAAGCACGTCGAGCTCCTGCTGCGCGAAGTAGCCGATGGTCAGGCCCTTGCCTTCGGTGATGTCGCCGGTCAGCGCCGGCAACTGGCCGATGATGGTCTTGACCAGCGTCGACTTGCCCTGGCCGTTGGCACCGAGAATGCCGATGCGCTGGCCCGCCAGCACCGAGCGGTTGATGTTGTCGATGATGCGGCTCTCGCGCCCCGTATCCGACCGGTAGCCGCAGGCCACCTGCGCAAAGGCGAGCATCGGGTTCGGCAGGTTGGCCGGCTCGCGGAACTCGAACTGGAAGTCGGCACTGGTCAGCACCGGGCCGAGCTTTTCCATGCGCGCCAGCGCCTTCACCCGGCTCTGGGCCTGCTTGGCCTTGCTGGCCTTGGCCTTGAAGCGGTCGATGAACTTCTGCAGGTGCGCCATGCGCTCTTGCTGTTTCGCGAAGCTGGCCTGCGCCTGCATCATGCGTTCGGCCCGCATCTCTTCAAACGCGGTGTAGTTGCCGGTGTAGCGCGTGAGCTTGGTCTCGTCGAGGTGCAGCGTGACCTTGGTGATGGCGTCGAGAAACTCGCGGTCGTGGCTGATCACGATCATCGTGCCCTCGAAGCGCAGCAGCCACGCCTCCAACCACACCAGCGCGTCGAGGTCGAGGTGGTTGGTGGGCTCGTCGAGCAGCATCAGGTCGGCAGGGCACATCAGCGCGCGGGCGAGTTGCAGGCGCATGCGCCAGCCGCCCGAGAAGCTGTTGACCGGCGCGTCGAGCTCGTGGGGTTTGAAGCCCAGGCCGAGCAGCATGGCCTGGGCGCGCGGCCGCGCTTCGAAGCCGCCGGCGTCGCTGATTGCGTGGTGCGCCTCGCCCATGGCATGGCCGTCGTCGGCGGCCTCGGCAGCGGTGAGCTGGGCCTGCGCTTCCATCAGGCGACTGTCGCCTTCGAGCACGAAGTCGGTCGCGCCTTGCTCGGTTTCGGGCATGTCCTGCGCCACCTCGCCCATGCGCCAGCGTGGCGGCATGCTCACGTCGCCGGCGTCTGATTGCAGCCGGTGCGCGAGCAGCGAGAAGAGCGACGATTTGCCGGCCCCGTTGCGGCCGACGAGGCCGATCTTCTCGCCGGGTTGCAGCGTCACGCTGGTGTCGTTCAGCACAACCTTGGTGCCGCGACGCAGCGTGATGTTCTTGAGCACAATCATGGCAATGCCGATCTGGGCGAATCTGAAGGAATGATGAGATGACGTTGAGCCCGCCACGCGGCCCACGTGGAATCACCACGCAGTTGCTGCACGCCGACCGGCTGGGCGGTGTGGAGCACGGGGCCACGCACAAACCGATCCACGTGGCGTCGGCGTTCGGCTACGACAAGGCCGCCGATCTGGTGGCGGTGTTCCAGGGCGAGCGCAGCGGCCACGTGTATGCGCGCCAGGGCAACCCGACCACGGCCGCGCTGGAGCAGAAGATCACGATGCTCGAAGCGGGGTGCGGCACGGTGTGTTTTGCCACCGGCATGGCGGCCATTGCGGCGGTGATGTTCAGCCTGTTGAAGCAGGGCGATCACGTCGTTGCCAGCCGCTACTTGTTCGGCAACACCGCCAGCCTGATGCAGACGCTCGAGGCCGTTGGTTGCAGCGTGACGCTGGTCGATGCCACCGACATGGCGAACGTCGAGCGGGCACTCCGGCCGACGACCCGCATCGTCTTCGTCGAGACGATCGCCAACCCGCGCACCCAGGTCGCCGACCTGGCCGCCATCGGCACGCTCTGCGCGGCGCGCGGGCTGCTCTACGTGGTCGACAACACCATGTGTGGCCCGTGCCTGTTCCGCCCGGCCAGCGTGGGCGCAGGGCTGGTCGTGAACTCGTTGACCAAGTCGATCAGCGGCCATGGCAACGCGCTCGGCGGCGCCGTCACCGACACGGGTCGCTTCGATTGGTCGGGCTACCCGAACATCTTGCCGGCCTACCGCAAAGGCGCGGTCGCCACATGGGGCCTGCTGCAGGTTCGCAAGAAGGGCCTGCGCGACATGGGTGCCACGCTCACGGCCGATTCCGCGCACCGCATTTCCAGTGGCGCCGAGACGCTGGTGCTGCGCGTCGAGCGCGCCTGCGAGAACGCGCTGCTGCTCGCGAGCTGGCTCGAAGACCGGCCCGAAGTGGCGCGGGTGCACTACCCCGGCCTGCCCAGCCACGCGCAGCACGCGAACGCGCGCAAGTGGTTTGCCGCGTTCGGTGCGCTGCTGAGCTTCGAGCTGCGCGACGGCCTCGACATGCTGGGCTTCCTGGACGCGCTGCAACTCGTCATCAAGTCCAGCCACCTGGGCGACAACCGCACGCTGGCCATTCCCGTGGCGCCGACCATCTTCTGGGAGATAGGTGCGGAGAAACGCGCCGACATGGGCATCGCCGACACGCTGATTCGCGTGTCTGTGGGCATCGAAGACATCGACGATTTGCTTGGCGATTTCGAGCAGGCGCTGCTCGCGTGCGCCCGGCGTGCCGCAGCCTGAGCGCTGCGTGCGGGCGCTCACCGCGCCCAACGCGCCAGCGCGTCGCGCGTGACGAGCAGCACCTGGTCGGCGCCGGCGCTCGTTTCCAGCCAGGCCACTTCCAGGCGGCGGAACGCATGCTCGAAGTTGGCGCGCTCGTTGCCGATCTCCAGCACCAGCACGCCGCCCTGCGCCATGCGGGCCGGTGCATCACGCAAGATGGTGCGAACGAAGTCCATGCCGTCGTCACCACCGGCCAGCGCCAGCGCCGGCTCGGCCCGGTACTCGGGCGGAAGCGCCAGCATGCTCTGGGTGTTCACGTACGGCGGGTTGCACACGATCAGGTCGTACGGCCCGCGCACGCTCGTCAGCAGGTCCGACGGCATCACGCTAATGCGCTTGCCGAGCGCGTGCTTGTCGACGTTGATGCGCGCGATCGCGAGCGCGTCTTCGGAGATGTCGGCAGCATCGACCGTGACCTCCGGGTACGCCAGCGCCGCAATGATCGCGAGGCTGCCGTTGCCGGTGCACAGGTCGAGCACGCTGCGCGTGGTGTCCGACAACCAGCCGTCGAGCTCGCCCGAGCCTTCGGCGTCGGCCAGCAGCTCGGCGATGAACGAGCGCGGCACGATGGTCCGCTCGTCCACGTAGAACGGCACGTTCTGCAGCCAGGCTTCCTTCGTCAGGTAGGCGGCGGGCAGGCGCGTTTCGATGCGCTTCGTCACGATGGCCGCGGCCTTCTCGGCCTCATCGGGCGTGGCTTCGCGCGAGGCCTTGGCCTCGAACACATCGAAGGGCATGCCGATGGCCCAGAGCACCAGCCACGCCGCTTCGTCGAAGGCGTTCGTCGTGCCGTGGCCAAACGAAACGCCCGCCTGTTTGAGGCGGGCGCTCTGCGCGGTGATGAGTTCGATGAGGGTCATGTCAGCAGTCGAGCAAGCGTGTCGCGGTAGATATTCTTCAAGGGGTCGAGGCTCGCCACCTCGACGCGTTCGTCGATCTTGTGAATGGTGGCGTTGAGCGGCCCGAACTCGATGACTTGCGGGCAGATCTTCGCGATGAAGCGCCCGTCGGATGTGCCGCCGGTGGTCGACAGCACCGGGGTAACGCCGGTGGTCGCGATGATCGCGTCGGTCAGCGCGGCACTCAGCTCGCCCACCGGCGTGAGGAAGGGCTCGCCACCCAGAGTCCAGGCCAGCTCGTAGGCGAGGCCGTGCCGGTCGAGCAGGGCATGCACGCGGTCCTTCAGCGACTGCGGCGTGCTTTCGGTCGAGAAGCGGAAGTTGAAATCCACCACCGCCTCGCCCGGGATCACGTTGCTGGCACCTGTGCCGGCATGAATGTTCGACACCTGCCAGCTCGTGGGCGGGAAGTAGGCGTTGCCGGCGTCCCAGCGCTCGGCCACCAACTCGGCAAGCGGTGCGGCGAGCAGGTGGATCGGGTTCTTCGCGAGATGCGGGTAGGCGATGTGGCCTTGCACGCCGATGACCCGCAGCTTGCCGGACAGCGTGCCGCGCCGGCCGTTCTTGATCATGTCGCCGAGGCGGTCGACGGAAGTCGGCTCGCCGACGATGCAGAAGTCGAGCCGTTCGCCGCGCTCGGTCAGCCACTCGCAGGCCTTCACGGTGCCGTCGATGGACGGGCCTTCCTCGTCGCTCGTCAGCAGGAAAGCGAGTCCGCCGCGGTGGCTGGGCTGCGCGGCCACGAACTCCTCGGCCGCGACCACCATCGCGGCGAGCGATGTCTTCATGTCGGCCGCGCCGCGCCCGTAAAGCTGGCCGTCGCGGTGCGTGGGCACGAACGGGTCGCTTTGCCACTGCGCCAGCGGGCCGGTGGGCACCACGTCGGTGTGGCCGGCAAAGGCGAGCAGCTTGCCCGCCGCCTGCGCGCCGCGCTTCACGGCCCACAGGTTGGTCACGCGCGCGCCCTCGGGCCCGAGCATCAGCGTGTGGCATTCGAAGCCGATGGCCTGCAGGCGCGCAGCAATCAGCGCCTGACAGCCGCCGTCGTCGGGCGTGACGGAGCGGCAGGCGATCAGTTGCTCGGCGAGTTGCAGCGTACGGAACATGGGCGGTTTACTCAGCGGTCATGTGCAGATGGGCGCGCGCATCAGAACCGGGGCAGCGTGGCCGAGGTGGTGGTGGCCGCGTCGGGCCGCACGTCGAGCGTCATCTCGGTGTACACGGCCTTGTCGTCCGACTCGTCGCGCTTGGGTGCGATGCGCGAGACCGGTGTCATGTCGTTCTGCAGGCGCCACATCAGGTTGGTGGGCGAATCGGCGTATGCCAGGCCTTCGTCGCGGGTCACGGTGCCGGCGTTGATGAGGCGCGCCAGGTCTTGCTCGAAGGTCTGCGAGCCTTCGGCCAACGACTTTTCCATCGCCTCCTTCACGCCCGAGAAGTCGCCCCGCTCGATCAGCTCCGACACCAGCTTGGTGTTGAGCATCACCTCGACCGCCGGAATGCGCCCGCCGGCCGTGGCCCGCAGCAGGCGCTGCGAAACGATCGAGCGCAGCCCGGCGGCGAGGTCGGCCAGCAGCGCCGGCCGCGCCTCGGGCGTGTAGAACGACAGGATGCGGCCGAGCGCGTGGTAGCTGTTGTTCGCGTGCAAGGTCGACAGCACCAGGTGGCCCGACAGCGCGTACGAGATCGCGGCGGTCATGGTTTCGCGGTCGCGAATCTCACCGATCATGATGCAGTCGGGCGCCTGGCGCAGCGCGTTCTTCAGGCCGATCTGCAGCGACTGCGTGTCGCGCCCGACCTCGCGCTGGTTCACCACCGACTTCTTGTTGTTGAACAGGAATTCGATCGGGTCTTCGATGGTGAGGATGTGCCCTGCGAGCTGCTGGTTGCGCTGCTCCAGCATCGCGGCGAGGGTCGTGCTCTTGCCCGCGCCGGTGGCGCCCACCATCAGGATCAGCCCGCGCTTTTCCAGGATCATCGTGTTCAGCGCGGCCGGCACGTTGAGGCTTTCGAGGGTCGGGATCACGAACGGGATGCAGCGGAACACCGCCGCGATCGAGCCGCGCTGCTTGAACGCGCTCAAGCGAAAGCTGCCTACGCCGGGCAAGCCCACGCCCACGTTCAATTCGCCGGTTTCTTCGAGCTCTTCGAGCTGCGTGGGCGACAGCAACTCGGCCAGCAGCTGGCGCGGCTGCGCGTGCGTGAGCGGCTGGTCGCTGAGCTGCAGCAGCTGGCCGTTGATCTTGATGAGGATCGGCGAGCTCGAAGAAAGGTACACGTCGGAGGCGCCTTTTTCGGACATCAACCGCAGCACGCGTTCCATGTTTGCGCCGCTCATGGGGGTCCTTTCGGGTGTGGGTCGTCGAGGCGCGATCAGGCGCGCAACAGGTCGTTGATGCTGGTCTTGGCGCGGGTCTGCGCGTCGACCTTCTTCACGATCACGGCGCAATACAGGCTGTAGCTGCCGTCGGTGCTCGGCAGGTTGCCGCTCACCACCACCGAGCCGGCGGGCACGCGGCCGTAGGTCACTTCGCCGGTGGCGCGGTCGTAGATCTTGGTGCTCTGGCCGATGTACACGCCCATCGACAGCACCGAGTTCTCTTCCACGATCACGCCTTCGACCACTTCGCTGCGCGCGCCAATGAAGCAGTTATCTTCGATGATGGTCGGGTTCGCCTGCATCGGCTCGAGCACACCGCCGATGCCCACGCCGCCCGACAGGTGCACGTTCTTGCCGATCTGCGCGCACGAACCCACCGCCGCCCAGGTGTCGACCATCGTCCCTTCGTCGACATACGCGCCGATGTTCACGAAGCTCGGCATCAGGATGACGTTCTTCGCGATGTAGCTGCCGCGCCGCGCCACGGCCGGCGGCACCACGCGCACGCCGGTTGCGCGCATCTGGGCTTCGTCGAGGTGCGAGAACTTCGTCTGCACCTTGTCGAAGAAGCCCAGCTCGCCAGCGCGCATGACCTTGTTGTCGTTCAGGCGGAAGCTCAGCAGCACCGCCTTCTTGACCCACTGGTTCACCGTCCACTGGCCCACGGCCTGGCGTTCTGCCACGCGCAGGCTGCCGTTGTTCAGCTGCGAGATCGTCTCTTCGACCGCCTCGCGAATCTCCGGGCTGTTGACGGTGTTGAGGGCGGCGCGGTTGTCCCACGCGAGGTCGATGATGCTTTGGAGTTGTTGGGTCATGGCAAGGTGTGATTCAGGAACGAAGGGCCCGCACGTACGAGCAGATGCGCTGGGCCGCTTCGACGCATTCGTCGATCTCGGCCACCAGGGCCAGGCGGATTCGGCCCGCTCCGGGGTTGACGCCTTGCGCTTCACGCGCGAGCAGGCTGCCGGGCAGCACGGCCACATTGTATTGAGCCAGCAGGCTCAGGGCGAAGGCCACGTCGTCCCCGCCCGGTACGAGCCGGGCAATGTCGGCCCAGAGGTAGAAGCCGGCGTCGGGCAGGGCCACGTCCATCACCTCGGCCAGCAGGGGCGTGACCTGGGCAAACTTGGCGCGGTACTTGGCGCGGTTGGCCACCACGTGCGCCTCGTCGTTCCAGGCTGCGATGCTGGCCTGCTGCACCACCGGGCTCATGGCGCTGCCGTGGTAGGTGCGGTACAGCAGGAACTGCTTGAGCACCGCGGCGTCACCCGCGACGAAGCCCGAGCGCATGCCCGGTACGTTGGAGCGCTTCGACAGGCTGGTGAACGCGATGAGCTTCCGGAAGTCGGCGCGGCCGAGCTCGACGGCCGCTTCAAGCGAACCCAAAGGGGGTTCATCCCTGAAGTAGATCTCGGAGTAGCACTCGTCCGACGCAATCACGAAGCCGTGGCGGTCACTCAACTCGAAGAGCATCTGCCAGTCGGCCAACGGCATCACCGCGCCGGTCGGGTTGCCGGGCGAACACACGTACAGCAACTGCGTCTTCGCCCACGTGGCCTGGGACACGCTGGCCCAGTCGGCCGCGAAATTGCGGGCCGGGTCGCTGTTGACGAACGCCGTGTCGGCGCCCGCGAGCAAGGCCGCGCCCTCGTAGATTTGATAGAACGGGTTCGGGCAGATGACGGTGGCGCCGGCTCGCGTGGGGTCGATCACGGTCTGTGCCAACGCGAACAGCGCTTCGCGCGAGCCGCTGACGGGGAGGACTTGCGTCACCGCGTCCAGTGTCACGCCGTAGCGCCGCGCCACCCATGCGGCGATGGCCTCGCGCAGCGCGGGCTCACCGACTGTTGCAGGGTAGCGGGCCAGGCCGTCCAGGTTGTCGACAATGGCCCGCTTAACCAGCTCGGGCGTGGCGTGTTTGGGCTCGCCGATGCCCAGGCCGATGAGCGCGAACGCCGGGTTCGGCCGAATGCCCTGGGTGAGGGCGCGCAGGCGCTCGAACGGGTACGGGTGCAGGCGCGCGAGCAAGGGGTTCATCGGCCGAATTATCGGCGAGGCCCGCCGTTGCCAATGCCGCGGCGCTGGGTTCAGCGCATTGTGTGGGTGAAGCGGCGACAGCCGAGCATCAGGACACCGGCACCCAGCATCAACCACACCCCCGGCTCGGGCACCGGCGAGGGCACGAGCTTCTCGGAGAAGCCGTCGCTGATGGTCACCGGGGGGACTGCCGGCGTGGTCTCGTCGAGGTCGTAGCCGACGAGTGTCATGTGGCCGGTCGTGTCGACGTTGAGCTTCTGGCGGCTGTACGTGCCGTCGCTGGGGTCGATGATGCCGACGGTGGTTTCACCGTCGTCCTGCTTGCCGTTGCTGTTGGTGTCGCTCCACGTGTAGCCGGTGAGCGTGACGTAGTGGCTGGTGGTGCCGTCGCTCACGAGCAGTTCCACGTCGACGCCGTCCATCAGTGTGTCGGTGATCCACTTCCACGTGACGGTGTTGTTCCAGTCGGTCTTGGGCACCCAGCCGCCCGTGCGGCCGGGGTTTTCGAGGTACTTCTTCTTGCCCGCGTAGAGCTTGTCGTTGTCGGTGCCACAGTTTGCATCGCAGCCCATCAGCGTGCCGAGCAGGTTGGCCAGCGTGGCAAGGCCGTTCTCTGTGAAGTCGGTGACGATGCTCGGCCCGGGCTGCGGCGTCTTCGGCAACTGCGACGTGGCGGCGTGGTACTTCTGCAGGTACACGAACGAGTTGACAACCGACGTCGGACCGCAGCCCTCGCTGTCGCAGTGGGTCTTGTGCTGGTCGAGGTGGCCGAACAGTAACTGGTCGAGTTCGACCGACGAGCCCTGCGCCCAGGCCGGTACCGCCACAAGGGCGGTCAGTCCGAGCACGATCACGCTTCGAACCAAGCGCATCCTTGCATGATGAAGTGTCATGGCGCCTCCTCTTCGGCGCTGCGCAACGCGGCTCGCGGGCACTGCAGCCGGGTCTCGACGCCTGCTTTGACAGTAGTCAATCGCCGCCAGTTTTCAAGGCGGGTGAACTCGGGGCTCGCCGGCCCGGTGCCTCAGGTGTTGAGCAAACCCGACTCTGCCGCATGCGCCGGCATCGCCACCACCGGCTGCGGCTTCCAGCCCTTCTTGCGGTGCTCGGCCACCACGTTGGTGTAGATCCCGCCGCGGACGAACCACCGGGCTGTGATGCGAATGAAGCGCGGGTCGGTGGCGCGCACGATG
>Ga0123337_10004904_pt1 | contig 13371 bp, 10 predicted proteins | sample frozenSSSSmetaG_FD_89792 | JGI IMG/M metagenome (GOLD analysis project Ga0123337, IMG submission 89792) | Glacier valley bacterial and archeal communities from Borup Fiord, Nunavut, Canada, to study Microbial Dark Matter (Phase II) -... | ecosystem: Environmental > Aquatic > Freshwater > Ice >... | reverse complement strand
TTTGTTATTGAAAAAGAAATGGGAAGAGTTAGAACAACTAAAAATGCTGCAAGAGTAATTGATATTGATATGCTGTTTTTTAATGATGAAATTATACAGACAGAAACTTTAACCGTACCGCATCCTCAAATACAAAATAGAAGATTTGTTCTTGTGCCACTTGCAGAAATAGCTCTTGATTTTATACATCCACTATTAAAAAAATCATCTTTAGAATTGCTAAGTATTTGCAGTGACAAATTAAATGTGCAAAAGAATTGATAACAGTTGCAGCGTTTCCTTTTATTTTGCAAAACGAATGAATTACAATTTTATTACGATAGAAGGCAATATTGGAGCAGGCAAAACTACACTTGCGCATTTACTCAGTAAACATTTTAATGCAAGACTTATTTTAGAGGAATTTGCCGAAAATCCATTCCTTCCAAAATTTTACGAAAGACCTAAGCAATATGCTTTTCCATTGGAGTTATTCTTTATGGCAGAGCGCTATAAGCAGTTAAAAGATTTGTTGCAAACAAAAGATATGTTTCAAAACGTGACTGTTTCGGATTATCTGTTTACAAAATGTTTGCTTTTTGCCAAAGTAAATTTGCCCGATGAAGAATTCAGGCTTTATCAGAAGCTTTTTGACATCATCAACCCACAAATTGTACAACCCGATATTCTTATTTATTTACATACACCTGTAAATAAATTGCAGGAAAATATAAAAAAACGAAACAGAAAATACGAGCAGCAAATACCAAACGATTATTTATTTAGCCTGCAGGAAACATATACCCAGTATATAAAGCAACATCATATAAAAACATTGTTTGTAGATGCATCTAATGCAGATTTTCTTGACAATCCCAAACACCTGCAAATTGTGATTGATGCATTAGACAAAGAATATGAAGACGGACAGCATTTTCTCACCTTACCATAATAAATGAATAACGAGACTGTTACACAATTACCTTTTGAATTCAGACATTTTCTCAGTGCAAAATTATTTTTTACGCTTGGGTTAAGAATGATTTCCACCATTGTGATCTATCAGGTTTTCCATTTAGCAAATACATATATGGTAGGTTTGGCCGGTCTTACAGAGTTTTTACCTGCAGTATTTTCAGCTTTGTTTGCAGGGCATTTTATAGATACGCACGATAAAAAGAAAATACTTGCAACCTCTTATATATGCTACGTTATTTGCGCCATTGCACTTGCACTTGTAAGTTTACCTCAGTTAAATTTTACAACTGCTACAAAACTAATCATCATTTTTGTTACAGTATTTTTTACAGGTATAATACGATCTTTTTCATCGCCCGCTTCAAGTAGTATGATTGCTGCAATTGTACCAAGAAACAATTTGCAAAAAGCGATATCACTAAGTTCATCAACCTATTTAATTTCTTCCATTGCAGGGCATGCAACAGGCGGACTCATTATAGCATTGGCGGGTATTGCAAACGCCTATTTTGTAAGTGCTGCACTAATTTTAATTGCTTCAGTTTCTTCATTTCAGATAAAACCAAAACCACCCTTTTTTACAGAAAAAAAAGAGCCAATAATAAGTTCAATCAAACAGGGTTTTAAATTTGTGTGGAACAGCAAAACGTTGCTCGGCGTAATTTCGCTTGATTTATTTGCAGTGCTTTTTGGGGGTGCCGTAGCTTTTATTCCTGAAATTGCGGAAAATGTTTTGCATACAAATGCAATCGGTTATGGATTTTTAAATGCCGCAATGGATATTGGTGCGCTTATAAGCGTTCTGATGTTGCTTGCAGCTCCAATGCGGAAAAAGCAAGGCATTAAAATGTTACTTGCAGTAGCAGGTTTCGGTATTTTTATTATTGTTTTCGGCCTCTCAAAATTTTATTGGTTAAGCTTTTTGGCACTCGCTGCGGCGGGTATTTGCGATGGTATAAGTGTGGTAATAAGAGGTACAATTTCGCAACTATATACGCCCGATGAGTTGCGTGGCCGTGTATCTTCCATAAATATGATCTTCATCAATTCATCTAACGAACTTGGGCAGTTTGAAAGCGGCATAACATCCAGACTTTTAGGCACTTTGCCTGCCGTAGTTTTCGGAGGTGTAATGTCGGTATTAGTTGTTGCAGGTACATGGATCGGTTTTCCAAACCTGAAAAAAATTGAATATTAAAGAAATTTGGGGCAGTTGTTTTCAGTATCATATGGCAACATTTGTTGTGGCTGTCTCCAGTACCTGCCTGCCGGTAGGCATGCTCCTCGGTTTGCTGCGGGGTACTACTTCCCATCCGCCGGCCTTTCATCATTAAACCTTTTTTCAACTTTTCCCATCTACGATACTCTACTTAAGTTTTTAAAAAGAAATTGTATTAACTTTCTTAAAAACATATAACATGCAACGCAGATCATTTATAAAAAATACCTCACTTACTTTAGGCGCACTGGCTTTTTTAAGCAAAAGTACACTCGCATCTTTTTTAGCAGACCCTGCTTATAAAATCACAATGTTAACAGAAACAATTGGAGTATTTACAGAAAGTGGTGGTACAATTTTATTTATGATAGGCAAAAAAGGAACGGTGGTTGTTGACAGCCAGTTTCCTGCATCTGCAAAACATTGCATAGATGAAATTTTAAAGAAGACTAAGAAGCCATTTGCGCTGTTGGTAAATACGCACCACCATGGTGATCATACAGCAGGTAATATAGCTTTTAAAGGACTTGTAAAAAATGTGGTGGCGCATAAAAATTCTAAAATAAACCAAGAGGCAGTAGCTGTAAAAAACAAAACAGAAGACAAACAATTGTATCCTGATACCGTCTATGACACAACATGGAGTACAAAATTAAAAGGAGAAAAACTTTCATTAAAATACTTTGGTGTTGGGCATACAAATGGCGATAGTTTTGTTCATTTTGAAAAAGCAAATATCGTCCATGTTGGTGATCTTGTTTTTAACCGCCGTCATCCGTTTATTGACAGAACCGCCGGTGCAAATATTGCTGAATGGATTAAAACGCTTACAGCCGCAACTTCAAATTACAGCGATACTACTACTTATGTTTGTGGCCATGCAGCAACCGGTTTTGATATCGTTATTAAAAAAGAGGATGTTCTGCAGTTTAGAGAATACTTAAGTAATCTTTTAAAATACACATCAGAAAGTATGGCAAAAGGAATGACCAAAGATGAGTTTTTTAAATCTACCACTATTCCTGGTTCTCCTGAGTGGAAAGGCGATGGTATTAGCAGACCTTTGGAAGCAGCCTGGGAAGAGATGAATGCAGTAAAATAATTATTTCTTTTCCATTAATTTTTCCAACACAAAATATACGATTGGGCAAAAAGTTGAATTTTTTAAAGTGATCTCCTGCCGCTTAATAATTACATCTTCATCGGTGTAAGGAAAACGCATGCAGTCAGATGGGCGATCTTCATAGATGCCGCAATAATTATCTTCTCCTAAAAAAGGACATGGTTTTGTTGTAGTTACATAATCGCCATCTTCATCAAGCCTTAAATACGTTTCAATAAAAACGCCTTCTTTCATTTGCATCACTTTCGATATGCGCTTCACATCGGTGGCTTTAAACCTTGGCGAATAATTTTTACAACAGTTAGCGCAGGTAAGACAATTAATATTGGCATAAGCTTCTTCATCCAATGCAGGCAAAGCACGCAGCGTTGCTTTTTTTTCGGCACGGTGAAGCATTTTTTTATAAAGCTTTGTGCGCTCTAAAGATTTTTTTTGCCAGTTAGTAAGGAGTTTGTTGTTGCTGTCCATTTAATTCAATATTCTTTGGGGTTCATTTTTAGCGTGGGTACTCTAAATATTTAAAATATTTTATTAATAATTGAGTAACCAATACTAGAGTGATATTTTTAATTTACAAATTTACTTTATAATACACTAAGAAAATAACAATAGAGTTATCCGCAGGTTTTTGCCAAGTTTTTCAACAATACAATCTTACTCCTTATCTCAATACAAATTATAATCGTATTACTGTAAATTTGCAACGCAAATGAAAGTAGCGTTGTATTTAGTTTATCGGTTGCACAATTAAAGCTAAATATTTAGAAGAAGATGAAACGTGCGACGCCACCGAAGTTCATCAAAGCTGCTTCTTTGCTCGGCTAAAAATAAAATAACATAATAAACCATATCTATGAATCTGTTCGAACAACAAAAAAACGAATTTTCACAAAGACATATTGGTCCAGATGCGCAGGAAACCAAAGAGATGCTTTTAAAAATTGGTGTTTCATCTATTGAAGAATTAATTTCCAAAACCATACCAGGAGCTATTCGTGCAACTGAACCGCTAAAAACCGGCGAACCGATGAGTGAGTTTCAATACCTCACAGAACTTAAAAAAACCGCATCGTTAAATAAAGTTTTTAAAACTTACATGGGGCAAGGTTATTATGGTACGATTGTGCCTTCGGTAATATTAAGAACCGTTTTTGAAAACCCGGGTTGGTATACACAATACACGCCTTACCAGGCAGAAATTGCGCAGGGTCGTTTAGAAAGTTTATTAAACTTTCAAACAATGGTTGCAGACCTTACCGGTTTGCCAATTGCCAATGCAAGTTTGTTAGATGAAGGAACGGCTGCGGCTGAGGGAATGGCCATGCTTTTTAACCACAAAAATAAAAATACAGACCACATTACTGCCCCAAAGTTTTTTGTTGATGAAAATGTGTTTTCACAAACAAAAGATATTTTAATAACAAGGGCTACACCAATTAATATACAACTCGTTTTTGGAAATTATATAACGGCTGAAATAGATGAAAGTTATTTTGGAGCCATTGTACAATATCCTAATGCACATGGTGAAGTGGTAGACTATAGAAAATTTATTGAAACAGCACATGCAGCAAATGCATTGGTAATAATGGCAACAGATTTATTATCTCTCACCTTACTTACTCCTCCCGGAGAATTAGGTGCAGATATTGCCATTGGCAGTGCACAGCGCTTTGGTGTGCCTATGGGTTTTGGTGGGCCACATGCTGCATTTTTTGCAACCAAAGATGAATTTAAAAGAACAATTCCAGGTCGCATAATTGGCGTTACCATTGATGCACAGGGCAACCGTTGTTTACGCATGGCTTTACAAACAAGGGAACAGCATATACGCAGAGAAAAGGCGACAAGTAATATTTGTACTGCCCAAGCCCTGCTTTCAAACATGTCAGCAATGTATGCAGTTTACCATGGTGCAGATGGGCTTAAAAACATTGCAAAGCGCACAAGCCTTTTGGCAAAAACCCTAAGTGATGAATTAACTGCCATGGGTTATGCAAACGAGAACAAATATTATTTTGATACACTTAAAATAAAAACAAACTTTTTCGAAGCAATAAAAGCAACTGCAGAAGCAGCAGAAATAAATTTCTTTTACGGCAAAGATGAAGTATTAATTAGCTTGGATGAAACTACATCTCAAAATGATGTATTGGATATTTTGCACATTTTTGCAAGAGTTAAAGACCAGCAAACTGCCGAAGCAAGTTTTAGCAACGATGCATTGCTTACAAATATTCCATCTTCACTTACAAGAACATCAGACTTTTTAACACACCCCGTTTTTAATACCCACCGCAGTGAGAGTATGATGCTGAGATACATTAAAAAACTGGAAAACAAAGATCTAAGTTTAAACACATCGATGATTTCTTTGGGTAGTTGTACCATGAAATTAAATGCGGCTACAGAACTTATTCCTGTGAGCTGGCCGGAGTTTAGCAATATTCATCCATTTGCGCCTGCTGACCAGTGGAAAGGTTATCAGGTTATTTTGAAGGAACTGGAAGAATGGTTGAGCGACATAACCGGATTTACTGCTACTTCTTTACAGCCAAACAGTGGCGCACAGGGAGAATACACAGGCTTGCTTACTATTAGAGCTTATCATCAACACAGAAATGAAGCACATCGGAATATAATTTTAATTCCTATTTCTGCACATGGTACAAACCCTGCAAGTGCTGTAATGGCGGGCTTTAAAGTGGTAGTAACAAAATGTGATGATGCAGGAAATATTGATATGGCAGATATGGCAGCGCAGGTTGAAAAGCATAAAGATAACCTCGCGGGTTTAATGATAACTTACCCAAGCACACACGGTGTATTTGAAGAAACCATAAAAGATTTATGCCAGCTAATACACGATAATGGTGGTTTGGTTTATATGGATGGTGCAAATATGAATGCTCAGGTGGGTCTTACTAGCCCGGGTTTAATTGGTGCAGATGTTTGCCATTTAAATCTTCATAAAACTTTTGCTATTCCGCATGGTGGCGGTGGCCCCGGAATGGGACCAATTGGTGTGAATGATAAATTAAAACCATTTTTACCGGGTCATGTAATTGAAGGTGTTGCCAATACGCACATTACAAAAACCCACGCCGTAAGTTCAGCGCCATATGGCAGTGCAAGCATTTTATTAATAAGCTATGCTTATATAAAAATGCTGGGTGCTGAAGGATTAAAAAGAAGTACAGAGTTCGCAATTTTAAATGCAAACTACATGAAGACAAGGTTGCAAAACGATTTTAAAATATTATATACCGGCAAAAACGGTACCTGTGCGCATGAGTTTATTGTAGATCTTCGTCCGTTTAAAACAAGTGCAGGAATTGAGGCAGAAGATGTTGCAAAACGTTTGATGGATTATAATTTTCATGCGCCAACATTGAGTTTCCCCGTTGCAGGCACTATTATGATTGAACCAACAGAAAGTGAAGACAAAGCAGAACTTGACAGATTTTGTGATGCTTTATTATCTATCAGAAAAGAAATAGCCGCCATTGAAAATGGAACAGTAGATAAAGCTGACAACATTTTAAAAAATGCGCCACACACACAATTTATTATAACTGCTGATACCTGGAAATATAATTATACAAGACAGGAGGCGGCATTTCCTTTGGCTTTTGTGAAAGAAAATAAGTTTTGGCCAAGCATAAGCAGGGTAAACAATACTTATGGAGATAGAAATTTAATATGTACTTGTGAACCCATAGAAAGTTATATGGAAGCAGAGGCTTAAGTTATTTTCATACTAATATGATAAAATCCCTTATATTTGCACTTTATTAATACAATACAAATACAAAAAATGGACAAAAATCAAGGAACCGTAAAGTTTTTCAATTCTGAAAAAGGATTCGGATTTATTAAGCACGATGATTCTGACAAAGAAACTTTCGTACACGTTAGCGGATTGATCAATGAGATCAAAGAAGGTGACAAAGTAGAATTTGAATTGCAGAACGGTAAAAAAGGAATGAATGCAGTTAATGTAACTGTTATAGGATAATATCATTTTTATCAGTTTAAAAGGCCACCCGAAACGGTGGTCTTTTTTTATTGTTTTATTGTGAAACTTCTAAACAACAAACAACTATTTTTACTTTTTAAAAAATCAAATAAAAACATGAAAAGAATTTTAATATTTACTGTTGCATTTAGTACAACTACTGTTTTTGCCCAGAGCTTGAAACTGGAAACAGGAAAGAAAATAACATCTACTACCACTACTTCAGTTAATATGGATATGGGTATGGGTGGGCAAATGAAGATTGATGGTAATACCATTAACTTAATTGAAATAACCGGAGCCGATACTAAAAATTACAATGCAAAAAATACAACTGTAAAAATGAAATTTATGCAGGATGGTATGGGCCAGACAGTAAACTTTGATTCAGATAAAAAAGAGGATAGAGAAACTGCTGCCGGGAAAGAGATCAGCAAAATGCTTGATGTACCTGCAACTGTTATGATAGATAAATATACAGGTAAGGTTACAGAGACAAATAAAAAAGCGGTTGTAGCAGATGAAACGAACCCTATGGCAAGTTTAATGGGTAATGTAAATTCTGCTGAAGCTTTAACAGCAGCAGCATTTTTTTACATTCCCAATGGTAAAAAAATAGGCGATAAGTGGTCAGATTCTGTAAATGAAGCTGGAATGAAAGGATTAAAAAACTTTGAGTTGAAAAGTATTGTTGAAAATGTTGCTACAATAGCAATTACCACAAAAAGCAATGGCACTATTTCAAAAGAAGCGCAAGGTATGCAGTTTAATATTACAATGAATGGCACAGGCGATGGTGTAATTGTAGTAGACACAAAAACTTTTTTGGTTAAGAAAAGTGCACTAACTAATGATGCAAACGGGACTTTGGATATGATGGGACAATCATTGCCGATAACTATAAAATCAACAGCCAATACTGTTTTTCAATAGATATAAAAATATTTTTTTTATAAAAAGAGGCTGTCGCATAATTAGAAAATGGCGCTGAGATTTTCTTAAACGACTTATCCTCTCTGACAGGGGATCTTAATACAAAGAGGCTGTCTCGTACTTATGAGACAGCCTCTTTTTATATTTATAATTTTATTTAATTTACATAAAAAAAATATTTCGTAGTTAGATAGTTTTATTGCCAATCTCTTTTTTGCAGCCAGTAAAAGCCTGCTGCTGCAAGCATACAAATAGATGCAACAGTAAACCATAAGCTAAAAAATCCGAATTTATGTGCGTACAGTGATCCCAGACTACTTCCAATAACCTGAGCAATACTCCATGCCATCGTGTACATACCTGCATAACTGCCACGGGTTCTTTCACTGCTTCTTTCAATATAAAAACTATTCATAAACGGCATTGAAACCATTTCAGATATTGTAATTAAACCCATACAGCTAACAGCAATTAAAATACCACTCATAAAAGGAACATTCAGCATCATAAAAGCCATGCCCATTAATATACAGCCGTAACTCATCAAAATTAAATAGGGGCGCCTTCCTTCCAGTTTAAAAACCAGCACCATTTCAAACAAAGCAATTAAAATTCCATTGGCAGATAAAATCAAACCGATATTAAATTCACTTAAAAACAAAACCTGTTTAAAGTACAAGGGGATATTTGTAAAAAGCTGAAAAAAGCAAGCAGCAAATAATATCTGGATAATTAAAAAATAAAGAAATTTTTTATCCCTGTAGGGCGAGTTTGCTTTTGTAACAACAGGTTTATCAGAGATTGATTTATGCTGCTGTGCTTTTGTAATTTTTGGCAGTATTGCAACCAACATAAACGCTGCTGAAATATTTGTAAAACCATCTACCCAAAACAATAATTTATAGTTGATAGCAGCCAGCAAACCGCCCAATGCACTGCCTATCCCCCATCCTAAATTAATTGACAGTCTTACAAGAGAAAATGATTGTGTTCTGTTTGCCGGTGTGCTATACAATGCAATGGCAGTGGCATTTGCAGGGCGAAAACTTTCATTAATCATACTTAACAAAAACGTGCATATAATAATAGAGAGATATGAATTCATCTGACCCAAAACAATAAACATAATCCCTCCTAAAAACAACGCACCGAACTGTACATAATAAAACCCAAAACGGTCACTTATTTTGCCGCTAATCAGTGCACCAACAATAGAACCCAAACCATAAACCGCAACTACATACCCACCTTGTTTTAATGTATAGCCAAGGTGATTACAATACAAAGTCATAAAAGCCAACACCATCGTTCCGCTCCGGTTTATAAGCATTACAATACTTAATAGCCAGACCTTTTTGGTTAGACCGCTGTAAGCATTTTTGTAAAGATTTACGGTTCTGGCAATCATGTTAGAAAATTGAATCCGGTAAGAAACTAAGCAATTTTAAAAAATGCTGTTTTTGGTGCACTTTCAAATAATGAGATTATAACCGCAGGTGGGACAGTAAGTTTTCTTATTGCGGTGTTTAACCATGCACCATCTGCAGTTATAATTGCAGCAAGGGTTTCATCATTTTTATAAATTTCATGTATCATTGTCCAGCGCCCAAAATCTGCAGTCACTTTATCAACCTTAACATTAACGGTAACCTTGTCTCCAAATAAGATTTCTTTTTTAAACACACACTCCTCTCTAAACAAGATTGGACCAATTTTATGTTCTAACATTGTAGCAGGGCTTAATCCATTTTCTACTAAAAATGCCATCCGGCAATAAGCTCCAAAATCATAATATTTTGAATGTAGTACATGAAAATTCGGATCAAGATCAGACCACCGAACTTCAATATTTTTTATAAAATTATCCATGGTAAAAATTAAAAGGTTTAATATTATTTTGGAAGATGAATATTGTAGCTCTCAACCAAATAAAAAACTTCTCGCTAAAGGCGAGAAGATATTTTTATTAATAAAATTATGCAGAACGATTATCCATTGTACATTATGTCGTAATATTCTTTTGCCATTCTGTTGCTATCAAACTGCCATCTTACATCGTGCATTCCGTTCTTCACAATCTGTCTCCATACGTTTGCGTTTTCATAATACATAGGCAGTATCTGGTTTTCAAGAATTTCATACATTTTTTCCAGATCATATTCATCCTGTTCATGTGTTCCCATATTATCATAATCAGCAGGTGGAATTAAAAAACCATTGTTACCATGATTAATAAATTCACAAATCCAACCATCATTTGTACTAAAGTTTACAGCACCGTTCATTGCTGCTGTCATTCCACTTGTACCACTTGCTTCTCTTGGTACACGGGGATTATTTAACCACACATCGGACGCCTGTTTTAACCTTTTGCTCAATGCAAGTTCATAACCAACACATATAGCAACATTTGAAAACTGCTTGCTTAAATTTACAAGAAAATTAAAATCACTGATTGCAGGATAATCAACAGGATAAGGCTTCCCGGCCCAAATAATTTGCACAGGATATTTTGTATTAGCCATTAAGGCCGCGAATTTTTCCTGGTTTCTGGTAATAAGTTCAGCACGTTTGTAGCCTGCAAAACGTCTTGCCCAAACAATGGTAAGTACATCAGGGTTCATCACTTTACCGGACTGGTCTGAGACCAATTCAAATGCTCTTTTTTTCAGGTATCTTTTTCTGTCAATAAAACCTTCATCGTTCTGTGTATCGGCAAAATTATACAATTGCTTATCTGCCCAATAATGCCAGTTTTGCGCATTCGTTATTGCTTTTATCTCACAAATATTTTCGTACTTGCTCCACATTTTTCTACTCACTTCACCATGCAATTGGCTCACGCCGTTTGCCAATCTTGCAAAACGCAATGCAGCAAGAGAATGATTAAACTCATTGTCTGTAATACCGGTTAAGGCTCTTACTTCATCCATAGAAAGCCCACAGAAATAGCCCATCTTTTCGCACAAATACATGTCATGCTTTTCATTCCCCGCTTCCTCCGGTGTATGTGTTGTAAACACCAGACGCTTTTTTACTTCTTCTTTATTTTTACCAAATTTTTGGTAGAAATAAAATGCTGAACTCACTGCGTGTGCTTCATTTAAATGATATACATCAGGATTAAAATTTAATTCATCCATCAACTTTGCACCACCAACACCAAGCAAAATAAATTGCGCCACTTTTGTAGCAACATTTGCATCGTACAACCTGTGTGTTATAGTTTGAGAAACAAAATCGTTTTCAGGCAAATCTGTACTTAATAAAAAGAGCGGTGCACTTTTAAATGTTTCAGGGTTTAAATAGAAAGCCTTTACCCAAACAGGATGTTCATGTATTGTTATCTGAAATTTAATTCCGGTATCTTCTAAAAAATTATAAATTTTTTCATTCCACTGTACCTGCAATGTTTGATCTGGATTGCGGGCCTGGTCATAATATCCATACTTCCAAAGTATACCAATTCCAACAAGATTTTGTCTTAATTCATAAGCGCTTCTAAGATGAGAGCCGCTTAAATAACCTAACCCACCACTATATATTTTTAATGGCTGATGAACTGCAAATTCCATTGAAAAATAGGCTGATTTTTTTGAATATGCAGGATCTACCAAATAAGGAACTTCATAACTTTTAAAATTCATTTTTTTTTTATTTAATGAACTGCAATATAAAAAGGAATAATTAAAAAAAGCGAAGGATGTTTTTAGCTCGCATATTTATAAATAAGTAATTTTGTTCAGAGACAAAAAGTTTTTTTCCAGAATAAAATGAACAGGAATTTATTATTAGATTTGTCTAACTTTATAATTCTTATAAGTGAAGTTTAGACATTTAGATGTATGATAAAAAAAGATTTGCCCTACAAATCGCTGAGTGAAGTTTATAATAGTGTTGATACAACTATCCCTAAAAAAGGATTAAGAAAAATATTTTCATTTTTAGGACCGGCTTATTTAATAAGCGTTGGTTATATGGATCCCGGTAACTGGGCTACAGATATAGAAGGCGGCAGTACTTATGGTTATGCGTTGATTTGGGTATTGTTGATGAGTAACCTTATGGCATTGGTGTTACAGGGTTTATCAGCCAGGCTTGGTATTGTAAGAGGAAGAGATCTTGCTCAGGCAAACAGAGAAACTTACCCCAGAGGAATAAATTTTATTTTGTATTTATTAGCAGAAGTGGCCATAGCTGCCTGCGACCTTGCAGAGGTTTTAGGTATGGCAATCGGCATTCAGTTACTAACGGGTTTGCCATTGGTGTGGGGCGTAAGTATAACAGTACTAGATACTTTTTTATTGCTCTATTTACAAAAACTGGGCATGCGTAAAATGGAAGCATTTATAATTGCATTGGTAGCTGTAATTTTTGTTGCATTTTTTATACAGATTTTTATGGCTGCGCCAGATGTTGGTGAAATCGTAAAAGGGTTTTTGCCGACATTTCCTGATAAGACAAATCCTCAAAACGAAACTGCCCTTTTTTTAGCAGTAGGTATAATTGGAGCAACGGTAATGCCACACAACCTTTATTTGCATTCAGCACTGGTACAATCCAGAAAAATAGACCGGACAGATTTTGGTATTAGGCAGGCAATAAAGTTCAACAGAATTGATACGACTATTGCCCTTAATCTTGCCTTTTTTGTAAACGCTGCAATACTTGTATTGGCGGGAACTTTATTTTTTGGGACGGAATATGCAGGCACGAAAGAAATACAGGATGCACATGAATTGCTCCCTTCTTTTTTAGGAAAATCAGCACCCATACTTTTTGCAGTTGCACTAATTGCAGCAGGGCAAAGCAGTACTGTTACAGGAACCCTTGCCGGACAAATTATTATGGAAGGTTATTTAAGCTTAAGAATAAACCCTTTGCTGCGCCGATTGATAACTAGAATGGTAGCCATTGTACCTGCGTTAATTGTAATATTAATTTATGGGGAAAAGGAAGTTGGAAGTTTGTTGGTAATGAGCCAGGTTATATTAAGTATGCAACTTGGGTTTGCAGTAATTCCATTAATATATTTTGTGAGCGATAAAAAAACGATGGGCAAATTTGCCATTAATAACCTCACCAAAATAACAGCGGGAGCAATTGCTGCTGTTCTTGTTT
>Ga0123337_10004903_pt1 | contig 13376 bp, 22 predicted proteins | sample frozenSSSSmetaG_FD_89792 | JGI IMG/M metagenome (GOLD analysis project Ga0123337, IMG submission 89792) | Glacier valley bacterial and archeal communities from Borup Fiord, Nunavut, Canada, to study Microbial Dark Matter (Phase II) -... | ecosystem: Environmental > Aquatic > Freshwater > Ice >... | reverse complement strand
GTGATATGGCGGGGAAGTAGGGGGGAGGAGAGGGGAGAGGGGGTGATAGGGGGAAGAGAAGAGGTATAGGAGGTGCTAACTAATCAATAGAATACAATACAATACAATACAATGCAATACAATAATACGAATCTAATCCCTCCCCAGCCCACCCAGCTGCCTTCGCAACGTCCCGTCCCGTCCGTCTCAAGCGCAGAGCTCCCGAGCCAAGAACGAGGCCGCGACTCGCAGGCAGGCAGGCAGGCAGGCGTGGGATGCGGTGAGAAGAGAAGATGGGGGGCAAGGATCTCGCTGCCTAGGCATAGGGGCGTGGACAACAGGACAGGACAGGACAGAACGCCAGATCAGATGCCATGACTGTGGGCGTGAAGACTTGCTCGGACGCTGCAGATGCAGGATGGGGTGGTTATGAGCGCGTCGTCGTGCAAGGAAGGAAGGACGGAAGGAAGGAAGGAAGGAAGGCGTAGCTCGGCAGGGGTTCGAGAGGCCTGCTGTGGGGGGTGTGAAGTAGAGCGGCGGCTTGTTTGAGGTGAGAGGTGAAGCAGAAGCAGAAGCAGAAGCAGACGACCGACTTTGATGCGTGAGAAGGCATCAGTATATTCTTCAAGCCTTTGTCGTCGGCCACCTGCCTGTATGAACAGAGCTGTTCTACGTCTTAGATAGTAATTGGGTGATTAATTAGTTTGAGACATTTGATTCTTCGGTCTCGTTTCAATTCAACAGGGGAGGGCGGTGTTAATCGATGCTTATGTGCTTTACGCAGCATCAGCATTCGAGATGTGAAGGGTTGTGTGGGGCCGGAAATACTGCGTGTTCTGCGGAGTGCACACTACGCTAGATACACGCATATCTTCAGGCTTCTGGCCGGATGGGGAAATGGAGAGTGAGTGAGTGGAGGCTAGAGTGATATGTACTCTGCTCTGCATATCTCTGGCATCGACGATGCACAGCTATGTACACATGATGCCAAGACATCCATCCAGCCACAATCCGGACGTTATGCAGATGTCCCCCCGTCTAACCCCCCTCCCCCCGTCTAACCCCCCCCGACCCAACACCGACCGCGCTTCCTCCGTCTTGCTCTACCACAAAGCTTATCCCAACATCTGCGCCGCTGGAAAAGGAAAAGGAACAGGGAATGAGCTCGCTTGCTTGCTTGGGATCAATAGGTAGGGCTGCCTCTATGAGGGCATGGACGCCGCGGAATAATGGGATTGCTGCTGGAACATGGAGGGCCGTGAGGCAGCGTAGAGTAGGTAGCGCAGAGTATATGGCAAGAGTAAGTCCCTGTCTCTTCCATTCTTCTCTTCTATCGTCAATGTCCATCCCCTCCTTCATCCCCCCGCTCCTCGCGAGCCCGTCCCTCCCATTCTTTCCACAAAAATGCACGCCTCGTCCCGGGCCACCGCGCTCGGCCGCACCCTTATCGCCGCCGTCAGCGACGAGACAGCCACCGTCTTCATGCCAGGCATGGACTGGAACATGTCAATCTCGCCCATCGCCACCGCGGGCGCGACGACCACCTGGGCCGCCTGCCGGGACGGCGACGACTACTGCAACCAGCCCTACTATGACTGCCGGCTCCCGAATTCCTACCTGGAGGTCACGCTCAGGGCGACGACTCTGTATTATAGTCGGATCTTGACGACCATATGGGGGGACCCGGCGGAGGGCACTGAATCGTACATTGTTGTTTTGTTCTGTGGCAAGCAGAGAAGCAAGATTCACGGATGCCCAGCCCATACACCTGGTACGGTGCGTGCACATACGGGGCCGGCCTCGCCTCGCCCACGCGCACCGCAGCCTGCACGGCGTACATAGAGCCCATCAGCGACCCAACACCGTCGACAGATCGCTCACAATGTGGACGATGGCCGAGCCTTGGATCGGCAGCGCATTCGATCATATGTCCGTCGTGCGCGATTACACGCTGCTGGCGCCGCTGACGGAGATGGTGGCGAGGGAATCGGGGTATACGACGACGGTCGCAGGACGCGAGGGGATGGGCAGATGGTCTATAAAACGTGTACGCAACCGCGGTCGACGACGATGAGGGTGTCCGTGAGTGCTTATACGACCATACGGGAGGAGATCGGGAGGATGGTGACGAAAACGGACCCGATGGCGGTTAGGATTTCGGAGACGGAGGTGGCCTGGGCGAGCATGGCGGCGGCGGGGACAAGCACGATGGCGGTGGCTGTGAAGACGGCGGGTACGGGGGAGAGCGGCGCGGGCGAAGGGCGACGAGCACGGCTTCCAGTGCCGCGACGGGTGCTAGTACAGCGGGCACGCCGAGGATTACGGGTTGTGTCGGCGGGGCTTTGGCGGTTGCTGCTATGGCTGCGATGGCGATTTAACGAGAGGGGACAGAGAGGGTTTGAATGCTTGTATATAAAGAATGAGAGTTCGCTTGGTGACCAAGGTGCTTGAAGACGCCCTCTTGCCAACCCATCATCAATCGCCCAGCGTGATTCTGATATCCAGGCGCTTAGCCGCGCCGTCCATCTTCTGCTTCCTCCGCCATCCCTGCGTCCTAGGTTCTTGCACCCTCTCTCCGCCCCAAAGCTCCTTCTCGCGCTCCTGCTCGCATTCGCAGATAGGTTTCGCGCTCTTCCCCGGGATCTCCGCGGCAAGTTCTTTCCCGCCGTGCAACTCCCTACAGCTGTCGCAGCACCGCACATCGCCCAATTCACACGTCGGACAGACGACGAGGACGAGGTGACAGCCTGGGGAGCCGCACTTGCCCAGGCGATGCGAGGGAATGCCGCAGCTGTGACAGTGCGAGACGGGAAGGGCGCCAGGCAAGCCCATCGAGCCCCGAGCGTCGAAGACGTAGTTTTGGCCTTTGAACAGGGAGTCGCTGAGCCCTTTCCTGCCCGCGGTGATCTCAGCTTCCATCCACGTGAGGTAGGCGGCGATGCCGCCTTTGAGGGTGTAGATCGTCTTGCTGCCGCGGGAGTCACGGGACAGGTATTCGTGCATCCATCGCACGCCTTTCTCGCATCGGATGCCGCCGGTGCAATAAGTCAGCACCTGCGGCTCCTCGATGCCCTCTCCCGGATCAGTGACGGCTCCGGAGATTTCATCGCCGTGCTCTTTAACCCACTGCGGCCATTGACTAAACCTCCTAATGGGGGGCTTGAGCGCCTCCCCGCCTTTCGGGGACACGAAATAGCCGATTTTCGACTCGTAGTGGTTCCGTACGTCGATCAACTTGACGTCTTCTTCTAGACATTTCTGGTGGAAGAGTGCTGGCTCAAGTGCCTGAACAGCTTGCCATGTCGAGGGGGCGTAGTTCGTGACGCCGAGCGGTGTGATCTCTGCCGTGACGCGGACATTCAGGATGCCGGAGAAGACGCAGCGACAGCCGCGAGTGGGTTTAAAGAATGCATTCCTCCTCTTTTGAACTTCCTCGTTCGGGCTCTCGCTATCATATTCTAGCTTTAGACCGGAGAAGCTCCAGTGAGAACAGCATGCCGAGACGTACGCTTCGATGCCGGCTTGGCTGCCCGCGATGGTGATGTTGAAGCCCTCTTTCGAGACGCGGATCTTGCCAGCGAGATCGTACTTCTCTCCCAGACTACGGTGGAAGGCGGCCAGAGTCTCGAGGTCTTGGATTTTGTCGATGTATTCCGCTGGCAGCGCTGGGGTGTTGGCGAAGTAACGGTAGAAGAGGAGGACGCTGCCCGGTTGGTTGCAGATGCAGGTGTATGATACAGGGTCCGATTTCCCAATCGCCATTTTGGAAGCCTTGATAACCTCTCTTTACATTGATGATAATAGAAAAAAGAAATAGAAATTCACGTGGCGTTTGTGAGCTGCAAAAGTGAGAAAGGAAAATGAAAATGGATCGGAGAAACGTCGGGTACCTGAAGGAGGAGAGTTGGAGGGAGCAGGCTGAGCCGCGATAACAATATTCCGTGATTTCTGTCCACATCTCGAGCTTCATCTGAACACCTTGTCAGCCTCGCGAGAACAGCGAAGACATTACAAAGAGGTTCTTGCTCGGCACTCCTTTGCCTCCTACAACAGCAACAATAGCCTCTCTAGGAGGTTCATGCGACGCAGGATCCCAAGACAAAGAGATAAAAGGATAAAAAGATAAAACGGCCTTCTCTATTCCCACTTGCATCCGCAGCTCCTCAACCCACGATGTTTTCAGCGCTGCAGAACCCGCGGCAGGCGCTCGCGCAAATCCTCAACTTCGCGCTCATCCTCTCGACGGCCTTCATGATGTGGAAGGGGCTCTCTGTGGTCTCGGACTCGCCGTCGCCGATCGTGGTTGTGCTGTCGGGGTCCATGGAGCCTGCGTTCCAGCGCGGCGACCTGCTGTTCCTGTGGAACCGGAACTGGTTCGAGGAGACGAAGGTTGGGGAGATCGTGGTGTATAATGTGAGGGGGAAGGATATTCCTATTGTGCATCGGGTTGTGAGGAAGTTCGGCGACGGGTGAGTCTGGCCGAGAAGATGGGGAATGATAGATGGCTAACTGGGGGATAGGGTGGATGCGAAGCTATTGACGAAGGGGGACAACAATTTGGCTGATGATACGGAGCTGTATGCGAGGGATCAGGATTACTTGGTCAGAAAGGATATCATTGGGAGCGTGGTGGGATACATTCCATTTGTGGGATACGTGACGATTATGCTGAGTGAGCATCCTTGGCTGAAGACGGCGATGCTGGGCATCATGGGTCTGGTGGTAGTATTGCAGAGGGAATAGATGAATGGCCTGAATGGCCATGATTGAGGCGTTGGATCGTCGTGCTGTGCTCAAGCTGCTACTCCCAGTGATCATGGATGTGTTTTACTGTACCTTCCTTCTCTTGAGACGAGCTGAGCTACAGATGGCAACGCAAGATGTGGAATAGAAGGGAAAAGGAGACAAGAGAACTCCATCTTGAGGGACTCAGTGGTTCAGCAGCTTTGAGGGTTCCTCCTTGCATATTCTTGGACTGTGAGCTCTCATTCTGATGTTTCCAACACGCAGAGCAGGCGCTTACTGTATGTATCATAACTCTGCCACAGCTTCTCCAGAGACAGATTCAGAAGGCCAAGCAAGGACTTGGCTTTCCAAGACATAGTATACGACACTATATGTACTAGCTTTTTTGTTTACAAATCTGTATTTTCAGGATCTTTCGTTAATATATTAGTATATTTATTAATGTATTTATTAATATATTTATTAACATATTTCCCAATGCGGTGATAACTGATACGCATCAACGCATAACAGGGGTGGACAAGCTCTCTGACTCTGTTTGCTTGGGGTTCTATGACATGCGGCTTCATAGCATCTTTCGCTACAACCACATACTGTACATACATACATACATTATACATACATATATACATACATAATATACAATCAAACAAAAAACATACAAACAGACCCCTCACCTAAATTCACTCGCTGGTGATTTTCATATATCCTTATACGCCATTCTATCCTCCATCACCCTCTTCATCTCCACCTACCAGATCACATACAACTCTGACGTTGATAACCCACATCCATCCCTCAGAATGGCTGGTCCAGGAGGAAAGAGAATCGCCAAGGTACACACCCAAATATCTTGATCCCTTTGTGTATACTCCCGCTGATGATGATCTTGCTGCCAGGAGCTCAGTGATATCATGACCTCTCCACCACCCCGAATGCACGTCAGCCTCGTCGACGAGGCGGATTTCCACCAGTGGAGCATCATCCTCGACGGCCCCTCCGACTCGCCCTACGCCGTATGCACAGCGCCTCCTCCATAACTCCCCCCCATGGCTACAGACACTGACGGATCCGCTCCCAGGGCGGCCGCTTCAAGCTCCTCCTGGTGCTGCCCAAGGAATACCCGTTCAAGCCGCCCAAGATCAACTTCAAGAGCAAGATCTTCCACCCGAACGTCACGAACGACGAGCACGGCTCCATGTGCCTCGGCATGCTGAAGGGCGACCAGTGGAAGCCGTCGAGCAAGATCGTCGCCGTGCTCGAGGCCGCGCAGCAGCTGCTGGTCGAGCCCGTGCCGGATGATGCGGTCGAGGCGGGCGCGGCCGAGCTGTACAAGAGCGACAGGAAGGAGTTTGATAGGCAGGCCAGGGACTGGACGAAGAGGTATGCGAAGTGAGGAGTGTTGAGGGGAGGTTGCGATGGGCCATGGATGGGGAGGGAGAGAGGGGGAGGGAGAGAGGGGGGGAGGGGGGGAGTAAGGATGGGATCACAGGGGTGCATTGCGGAGTTGCTTGATAGCATAAAGCTATATTGCTTTTACAATTAGATCGCGATGACCAAGTCTCTCAGCTCTTCATTTTTTATGAAGGAGTATATAGCGTACGCTATGAAATGCATCTTCGGATTTGCCGCAGCTCTGGTACTTCCTTGTGGTGATGGGATGGGAGCACGCTCATGGGAATGGGGATAGCAGAGACCTCGCAAGGTGTTATGCACTGTTTATATGATAACAACCCTTACCCTCCATCTTCGTTTCACTCTTCTCAAATTGCTCCCATCAATCTCTTCTCCATCAATTATGTATGTTCCTTCTCATATTTCCATCGTCCACTCTGCTATTTAGCCTCGCATTTGCATTTGCCTTTGATCTCGCAATGGCTTCAACGCCACAACCCGCCAGGGATCGGTCATATACGCAAACACTCGTGTGCAGATCTTCGCATCCAAAACTCTCACAACGCAAATCTCTTCCTGGCTTTGCATGCACGCCATCAAGCTCCTAGTTACGACATTCTCCACATACAGCGAACGCAGGCGTTCCATCTCCCAGCCTACATCAACCAGACACCACCCCTGCCGCCCCAACATCCAGACGCGCATCTTCCTCTCAAACACCTAGCCGCCGGCGTGCTCCTGCCCCTCTCCACCGACCTCCACGGCTCCGGCTTCGTCGTGCACACCGCCGCCGTCGGCGACTCCTCCGTCTAACCGCCATGGCACTATCGTAGCCAGCATACCCCCCCTCCAAGGGCCGCAGCGTGCGCCTTCCCACGCAGCCTCACGAGGTCACAGGCATCGCCACAGCCCTCCTCTCCGACGAGAGCCTCTTCATCGACGCTCCCGCGTTGTCCTCGGCGGCCTCGGCGCCGCGGGGGTCCGACGCTGTCAGGATCAAGGGAGTGCTGGCGTGGTGTCCACCGCTCGATCTGACTGAGTATTGATTGCGCTGGCCGAGGAACTGAGGTCGAGACCGTAGGAGGGCCGGGGAGATGGAGCGACGCGCGCGAGGGGCGCCGGCGTTCGGTTGGTCGCCGGACAGGGTATGGCGGATCCGTTGCTCAATGCGACGTTTGCGGAGAGGGAGATGTCGCGTCTATGTGCCAGTCTTGAGATGACATCTGTGGATGGCCATCTCCATCTTGACTTGCACCGAATGCTAAGAGTGGACGCGAGCAATGGGCTTCTTGTGCATTGGCGATTGGAGCAATGCAGGCGCCCAGCGGTATGTACACTACACAGCGAGGCTGCTCAGGCGCAGCCATGATCCGATACATCGATCGATACAACGCACAGGGTCTCATGACAACTTGCAGGAGAGGGACAACAGCTGGCGGAGAAGAATAAGCAAGTGCAGAGATCTCAGACCCCTATAAAGCGGTGCGCACAGCCGCGAAATGGCCGAATATGGGAAGAAGTCGAAGTATCAGGTATTGGAACGCATACTCGTACTCGTACTCATACTCACTCATACTCATACTCATACCATACTCATACTCACTCATACTCGTACTCATACTCACTCATACACATACACATACACATACACATACACATACTCATACTCATACTCAGACACATACTCATACTCGTACCATACCCAGGCACGAGTCAACGACATCGACATCGACGACGTACTACTAGGTAGGTACATTCCTCACCACCTGTTATCCACACAATACGAGGTACCTCCGCTAGCTCGGCTCAGCCTCGTGGACCCCGCCAACCAATTCGCCAAGTCGCCCCTCGCCCTCCCCCTCCATCTCCATCTCCCCCGCTCAGCCTTGTCTGCCGGACGGATCACACAGCGTCATCGTCCAGCAGACCAAGCTGCCCTTGCTACGTAAATACAAGCATCACTCCAGACACTTTCCACTGCCCACTGCCCACTTCCCACTTCCCACTTCCCACTTCCCACTTCCAACGTTCCAACCCTTCAACTTCTAGCCCTACCTATTCCATGCACACTGTGTGCGAACGACCACCCCTTTCTTACCTTCGGATTTCGATGCATTCGCTGCTCGCACATAGCCCTATACCCTACCTGTATTATCCTGCTATTCTCACCTCTCGCCAGCAGACATACACGGCGCTGACTCCAACCTAGCACAGGTCCCATAGCTGCTGCTATCTGCTCACTTGGCAAATTCATCGCTTTTTTCTGTCTATTTCTGTCTATTTGTGTCTATTTGTGTCCGACATCCACGGAGAGGCAGGCTGAGCAAAGGCAGTCTGAGCGGTACTCAGAGGACAAGGAAAGACAGGAAAAGACAAAAGACAAAGCAGCAATGTGGAAATCACTATCCCACGATGACACTCGCGGCTTCCGCTCTGCCCCCGCCACGCCGATGGGCCAGGCCGCGAGACCTCAACCCCCGAGCACCATGAACAAGGGCCTCCGCCATGCGGCGAAGACTCTACAGCCCTATCTCAAGGCCATGGTTGCCTTTGCGTCGGCCCGCGAGTTCCAGGCCAAGCCGTCTCAGTATAGACTCAGCATGCAAGAGAAGGTGCAAGGCTCTATTGCATTTACGGTATGTCATCGTCGTCCAGCCACCTCCAGTCGCCCGCAGTCACACAGAGTGGCAAGACGAAGAGCAAGATGCGACTCCGAGAGAGACGCCTCTTCCCTTCGAAGCATACCCATACCTCTCCTCAAATTCGTGGCTCGATGGCTAACTTCGCCCGCAGCCCCTCTTCATCGGCATCTCCGCCGCCTTTACCGAAAAGAACATCGTGGCTGTCGCCATCGCTATCCACGACAGCATCTATCTCCACGATTACTCCATTCACCACCTCAACCTCGACGACGTCACGGACGACAAAGACCCCATCGCCACCTTCGTCGTCAATTCGCTGCGCGAATACGAGCACATCCACCTCTGCAAGTTCATCGGTGGCGGCGTACCTTTCGATTTGGAGAGGATCAGCCCAAGTCTGTGCTCGAAATTATGGTTTGAGCTTGATTTGGTACCCATCTCGCTGCGACCAGACGAGGAAGCGGCGATGAGGGGCACGGAGGACTTTACCTTCTGGCATGCGAGAGGCGTAGATGAGCAGGCCGACTCGATGGCGCGGAAGTGTATCATGCAAGTCTTCCTAGCTAGCTACTTGCTCTAGTCGACTAACCGTGACGTAGGTCTTTTGGCCCGAGTTATTCCCCGCTGTTGCAAATCGGATACCGTGGCATTGTCGAGATCGATGCTGGCTTCCGCTCTCACATGTATACCCTTCAGGACTACAAGAATTCTTGCAGCGGCTCGACTTGGGACGTGATGATGAAGTATGCAGATAGTCTGAAGGCTAGGAAGACAAAGATTGCTTTCTTTAGCAGTACGCCGCAGGGCGGTGGTGTTGCGCTTATGAGACATGCTCTCGTACGATGTGCGCGGACCGTCGGTGTTGACCTGCGCTGGTAAGTAGCCATCCTCCTGCCGACCTCGTTTCCTTGCGACTTGACGATTCCTAGGTATGTCCCAAAACCGAAGCCGGGAGTTTTCCGTATTACCAAGACCGTCCATAATATCCTCCAAGGCGTTGCGCTTCCTGGTGTGCGCATTACCACTGAAGAGAAGGAGCAAGTGGCCGGGTGGATCACGGAGCACGCGGAAAGATACTGGCTCTGCAGAGGCGGGCCACTACAACCGCCAGCTGACGGCGGAGCTGACGTTGTTATTGTCAGTATATCTCGTCCTGGAAATGCTAAGTGCTACCTACTGACGTTACAGATTGACGACCCTCAAATGCCTAGTCTGATCCCTCTCATTAAACTGATAACTCCAGATCGACCAGTGCTGTACAGATCCCACATCCAAATCAGAAGCGACTTGACGAACAAGGAGGGGACTCCTCAGAAGGATGTCTGGGACCGTTTGTGGAGCAAGATTCAGCAGGCCGATATGTTCATCAGTCACCCTATCCCGTCTTTCGTCCCCAAGGGCGTTCCTATGAAGGACGTCGCATATCTCCCCGCTACTACTGACTGGCAAGTAGTTCGAATGAGACAACCCATCTTCTGCTGACACAATTTACGTAGGCTCGACGGTCTGAATAAGAACTTGAGTGACTGGGACACTCAATATTACATGAACCTTTACAATCAAAAGGCTTATGGCCTCAGAATGTAGGTTCCACCCCGTTTGGCAATGCAACTTGCTGACCCGTGATTTTCTAGGCCGGAATTGGAATATCCAGAACGTATGGTTGATCAAAGCCAGAGTATCAGGAGAAACAGTACTGATAGGACGGTTGCAGGCCAATATATTATCCAAGTTGCCCGTTTCGACCCCGCGAAGGGTATTCCGGACGTACTCAAGTCGTATGTGGAGTTCCGCAATCGTCTTTTCAGGAAGACTGGGACTGCATCAAATACGCCACAGCTCCTTATGTAAGTCGAATAACATCGCCTTTCTCTTCATACTAAGATTGTCCAGTGTCGGCAACGGCTCCGTAGATGACCCGGATGGATCTATGGTGCATGACCAAACGATGGCCTTCATTGAGAAGCACTGTCCCAACCTCCGCGCGTCGATCTCCGTCCAGCGCCTCGAGCACAACGACCAACTCCTCAACACCCTCATCAGCAACGCGCACATCGTCCTCCAACTCTCCATCCGCGAAGGCTTCGAAGTCAAAGTGTCCGAGGCGCTGAAGAAAGGGCGTCCGGTCATCGCCACCAAGGTCGGGGGTATCCCGCTGCAAGTACAGCATGGGAAGAACGGCTTCCTCGTGGAGCCCGGCGACCACCACGCCGTCGCCAACTACCTGATGGATCTGTGGACGAACAAGGAGCTGCATGATCAGATGAGCGAGTATGCGGCGAGGAGCGTGAGTGACGAGGTGAGCACGGTGGGCAACGCGCTCAGTTGGTTCTACCTGGCGGATAAGCTTGCGAGCGGCGAGAAGCTGGTGCCGGATGGGAAGTGGGTTAATGATATGGCGAGGGATGAGGCTAAAGTACCGTATGGGCCGACGGAGAATAGACTGCCTAGAATGGCGACGGCGGAGAGGCATTGAGCAGTGGAGAGATGAGACTTATGAGACACGAGAGATGGATGACGGGCCATAGAGGATGATTCCTTGATTGAGAGACATGAGACAAGAGAGGAGAGATGAGAATACATACGTGACGAGAGGTATAAGGTAAGAAGAAGTGGAGGATGGAGGACGGAGGAAACATGCTTGCACGCTTGCATACATACATAGACCTTGGATACATATACGAAAAGCGCATTCAGCCACACACCAAGGAATACATACATGCATATCAGAGGTGATAGATACAGATAGATACAATGCATAAAAGGGAGCTGCCGAGCTGGCACTCACTGGTACTGTGTGCTGAATTTCCGACTTGTGATGGTTCACGGTGAATATGATTTTCAGGAGACGAAATGTACTTTTATGTACTTGTACTTGTGGTTTATGTACGTGTACTTCTACGCTAGTCCGAATGGGTGAGCTTCCCATGAGCCTCCCAAATTACGTAGGAGCAACGCCAAAACTCGGCCTCGACCTCGTCGACTTCTCCTCCTCTCCTCCTCTCCTTCTCTTCTCCTCTTCTCCTCTCATACCTATGATAATAATAATAACACAAGGAAGCCGCATTTCATACCTTGGATATCAAGTACTCGGTTTTAGAGTCATCACCACGAATTATTAAGTTGAAGCTACCACAACCTCAGCCTCGTCCATCCTTCCATGACCTCCTCCTATACCTGGTCCCTCCGATAATGCACCACCCACAATGGCCAGCCTCCCCCTCCTCTTCCGCATCTTCTACAACTCCTTCTACACGCTCCTCTCCATCGTCCTCCTGGCCCTCATCCTCATCACCCCCTCCGACGCCATCCGCCAAGCCCTCTCCAACAGACAGCTCTACAACGTCTTCGTAATCGCCGCCTGCTACTTCGTCACCGCCCTCCTCGCCCTCCTCATCTACGCCTCCCGCATCTACACCACGCGCTCCGTCCTCGCCGGCATCCCCAAGACCTTCATCCCCATCGAGGAGGGCGACGTGACGGCCGCCGTGCGCGCCATGATCGGCGACGGCCTGAAGCGCAGCGCCCTCGTGGCCTGGAACGCGCGGCCCCGCGTGCCGGGCGACCTGAACGCCGCCGTCGACGTCGGGCTCGCGTGTCCGCTGCCGGAGGAGCAGAAGGAGCCCAAGACGCGCCGCATCGCGCGGAAATACCACAGGCTGCTGAGCACGGCCCGCAGGCAGCGCGAGGGCGTCGAGGAGAGGGCGCTCGTGCCGAGCGACGAGTCCGTGTGGGGCGAGATCCGGCACAGCGGGTGGTCGTCGCCGACGTCGCCCGACCTGGCCAATCTGCACTACACGCCGGTGATACTGGAGCTGCCGCATCTGATCGAGGCGAAGGCCGTGAGCCTGTCGGGGCCGACGCAGGAGAGCCTGACGCTGCTGCCGCGGCCGATGCAGATGGGGCTGCGCGAGTACGTCGTGTATCTGCTGGAGCTGGGGGTGCTGGCGCGGGAGGCGCCGTGGAAGGCGTTTCTCGAGGGGTACGAGTACGCGCGGTTCTCGTGCGCGCCGCTCACGGAGCCCGAGTTCCGGCGGCTGATGCACCTCTTTGCCGACGTGCTGCGTGGCGTGCGGCCGCTCGGCAGCGAGGCCGGGGCCGGGGCGGAGTATGATTCCGACATCGACGACGACGCGTCGGGGAGTCCGACGCCGGAGGCTTCGCTGCGCAGCCAGCCGTCCGTGGCGAGCATCGAGAGCGCAGCTGCGCCGAGCGAGGCGACGGTGGAGAAGAGGGAATCGCCCGCGTCGAGGCGGCGGCCGCAACAGCAGCAGCAGCAGCCAGAACGCCAGTCGTCGGCATCCAGCGCGCCACTCCGAGATCAAGAGGGCGCGCGCACGCCGCGCAGTGCGGGGACGGGGGATGCGTCGTCGAGCGATGCCTCGGGCTCGCAGAGCAGACGCCCTTGCGCTGAGAGTCAGGCGTCGTCGCGCGAGAGTCTCCGGTCTTCAGGTGCGTCGCGGTCGGGGTCGGGGTCGGAGGCGTCGGTGAGACGTCGGATGGAGGGGAGGGCGGGCGGGAGTCCGGGGATGCGGCGGGGTCCGGTGGCGACGGGCAGGGGGGATGGCGTTAGGAGCTCGAGGGAGTGGAGCAGGTAGGGAGGGAGGGACAGAG
>Ga0123337_10004901_pt1 | contig 13379 bp, 11 predicted proteins | sample frozenSSSSmetaG_FD_89792 | JGI IMG/M metagenome (GOLD analysis project Ga0123337, IMG submission 89792) | Glacier valley bacterial and archeal communities from Borup Fiord, Nunavut, Canada, to study Microbial Dark Matter (Phase II) -... | ecosystem: Environmental > Aquatic > Freshwater > Ice >... | reverse complement strand
CGCGCTGCGCACCGTGTCGCTTCGCGACGACATCGAGGTCGCTCTCGAAGCGGAAGCCTCCGGCGAAACCGCCGATTTTTCGCCCTCCGAGCGCACGATCCTCCAGAACGTGCTGCAACTGGGCGAAAAGCGTGTCGAGGACGTCATGGTCCCCCGCGCCGACATCGAAGCCATCGATATCGAGTCGACGCTGGGTGACATGATCGCCCAGTTCCGCGAGGTCGGGCATTCGCGCATCCCGGTCTATACCGACAACATCGACAACATCATCGGCTTCATCCACGTCAAGGATGCGCTGCGCCGGATCACCGAGCGCGTCACCGATCCGGAAAAGGACGTGCCGGTTCGGCTGATCTCGCCGGCTCTCCGTTCCAAGCTCGGCAAGCTCGACATCATGCGCACCGTGTTGTTCGTGCCGCCGCTGATGCCGGTGGGCGACCTGTTGCAGCAGATGCAGTTGAAGCGCGTCCACATGGCCATCGTCATCGACGAATATGGCGGCACCGACGGCGTCGTCACCATCGAGGACCTGCTCGAGGCGGTGGTCGGCGACATCGAGGACGAGCACGACAGCGAAGACGGGCCGCTGATCCGCAAGATCAATTCCAACATCTACATCGCCTCGGCCCGGGCCGAGCTGACCGATATCGCCCTGCTCATCGGCTCCGATTTCGATCCGGGCGAACATGGCGGCGAAGTCGACACCATCGGCGGCCTGGTCTTTGCGCTGGCCGGCCGCGTGCCGGAAAAGGGCGAAACCATCGGCGGCGTGAAGAACTTCGAATTCGAGGTCCTGCAGTCCGACAGCCGCCAGCTCCGTCGCATCAAGATCAAGCGGATCAAGCAGCGCAAGGCCCCGGCGCCCAAGCCGCCGGCGGCAGCCGCCGACGAGAAGAAGGCGGCCGAATAGGTCGCCGGTGATGGTCATCCACGGTGCCATCCCCGCGAAAGCGGGGGTCTCCGTTCCCCCGGGACACCAAGCCTCCGGCAAACGGAGATTCCCGCTTTCGCGGGAATGACCCGGTGGATACGTCTTACCCATGATCTCCGCCGCATCTGATTCGAGCTCCCCCGCATGACCCGCCTCGCGGAATGGATGATGCTGGCGCATGGCTGGCGGCGGTTCATCACGCTGGTGGTCGCGGGCGCCGTCGCGGCGCTGTCGATTCCGCCGCTGTTCGTCTTGCCGGCGCTGTTCGTCGCCTTCCCGTTCTGGGTCTGGGCCCTCGATGGCGCCGAGCGCCGCGGCGGGCTGCAGCGGCTCTTCGGGCCAGCCTTCTGGATCGGCTTTGCCTTCGGTTGGGGCTATTTCACTGTCGCCTTCCACTGGCTGGGTGCGGCGTTCTTCCTCGAAGGCGGGCTGTATCTTCTGCTCATGCCCTTCGCGATCCTGGCGCTCGCCGCGCTCATCGCGCTGTTCTGGGGCCTCGCGAGCGCCCTCGCGCACCTCTGCTGGTCGCACGGCGCCTGGCGCATCGTGACGCTCGCGGCGTTCCTCAGCGCCGCCGAATACGCGCGCGGCACCTTCTTTTCCGGCTTTCCCTTCGATCTCCTCGGCTATGCGCTCACCGCCAATACCGAAATGATGCAACTGGCATCCGTCATCGGCGTCTATGGCCTCACGGCGCTCGCGTCGCTGCTCGCCATGACTCCGGCGCTGATCTGGCCGGCCGATAGCCGCGGCATGGCGGCGCGGCTGATCCCGTTCTTCCTCGCCATCGCGACCATCGCCGCGCAAATCGGCTACGGCAATGTCCGCCTCAATGCGACGCCGGTGACGCCGCGCACCGACATGAAGGTGCGCATGGTCCAGCCGGTGATCACCGAGCACTCCAACTGGGCGGCCGCCAATCCGGCCGACATCGTCACCCGGCTGATCGACCTGTCGAGTGGCAAGACCGGGCCGACCGACTCCGGGCTCGCCGACAAGACCACGCTGATCTGGCCCGAATCGGTGTTCCCGTTCTTCATGAGCCAGTACCCCGAGGGTCTGGCCCGCATCGCCCGCATGCTGCCGGCGACCACCACGCTGCTGACCGGTGCGCCGCGCGAGCCCGAAAGCGATCCCGAAAATCCGGACGAGTCCAACCCAGGTTACAATTCGCTGCTCGCCATCGACAACCAGGGCGAGATCGTTGCCAGCTACGACAAGTCGCATCTGGTGCCATTCGGCGAATACTTGCCGTTTTCGGGCTTCTGGAAACTGTTCGGCATTTCCCAGTTCGTCCCCGGGACCAATGGCTGGGCGCCCGGCGCCGGCAAGCGTCTGGTGACGCCGCCCGGCATCCCGGCCTTCATCGCGCTGATTTGCTATGAAGCCATATTTTCCGGCGATCTCGGCGCCGATCCGGCCAAGGCCCAGTTTTTGTTGAACATTTCCAACGATGAGTGGTTTGACGGCTCGATCGGCCCGGCCCAGCACGCCCACCACGCTCTGCTCCGCGCCGTCGAGACCGGCCTGCCGATGCTGCGCGCCACCAATTCGGGGCTCACCTTCGCCGCCGATCCGCTCGGCCGCGTCACCAGCCGTCTGGCGCAGTACGAGGAGGGAGTGCTCGACGTGGTGCCGTCCAACAAGATCGCCGAAACCCTCTTTGATCGATGGGGCAACCTTCCCTTCCTCGCGGCGCTGCTGCTGGGTCTTGCGGCGGCGCTCCTCACCCGCACGCGTCGGGTGGCGAAGGCATAAATTCTTAAGAACGCCCTCAGAGGGATATCAAGATTTCTTTATATCCTCCTTGACCCCATCGGGGAGCAGTGACAGAACCTCAGCCCAACTACGCGAATTTCCGCGTTTTGGGCCAATTTTGAGGGGTTTCGGCGTTGCGGTCATCCTATCTGTTCACGTCTGAATCGGTTTCCGAGGGGCATCCGGACAAGGTCTGCGACCGTATCTCCGACGAGATCGTCGACCTGGTGTTCCGCGAGGCGAAGAAGACCGGCATGGATCCGAGCCAAGTGCGCATCGCCTGCGAAACGCTGGCCACCACCAACCGCGTCGTTATCGCCGGCGAAGTCCGCGTTCCCGAAACGCTGCTCAAGCACGGCAAGGACGGCAAGCTGCTGCACGATGCCTCGGGCGCCCCGATCATTAATCCGGCAAAGTTCAAGTCGACCGCCCGTAAGGCCATCAAGGCCATCGGCTACGAGCAGTCGGGCTTTCACTGGAAGACCGCCCGTATCGATGTGTTGCTGCACGGCCAGTCGGCCGATATCGCGCAGGGCGTCGACGAAAAGGGCAACAAGGACGTCGGCGCCGGCGACCAGGGCATCATGTTCGGCTACGCCAGCCGCGAGACCCCCGAACTGCTGCCCGCCCCGATCTACTACGCCCACAAGATCCTCGAAGTGCTGACCGATGCGCGGAAAGCCGGCGAGGGCGATGCGAAAAAGCTCGGCCCCGATGCCAAGAGCCAGGTCACGGTGATGTACGAGGACGGCAAGCCCATCGGCGTCACCCAGATCGTCGTTTCGACCCAGCACGTCGACGCCTCGCTGAGTTCGGCCGACGTCAAAAAGATCATCGAGCCCTATGTGCGGCAGGCGCTGCCCGAGGGCTGGATCACCAAGGACACCGTCTGGCACGTCAATCCGACCGGCAAGTTCGTCGTCGGCGGCCCCGACGGCGATGCCGGCCTCACCGGCCGCAAGATCATCGTCGACACCTATGGTGGCGCGGCCCCGCATGGCGGCGGCGCCTTTTCGGGCAAGGACCCGACCAAGGTCGACCGTTCAGCGGCCTATGCGGCGCGCTATCTGGCCAAGAACGTCGTCGCTGCCGGCCTTGCCGACCGCGCCACGATCCAGCTGAGCTATGCCATCGGCGTCGCCAAACCGCTGTCGATCTATGTCGATCTCCATGGCACCGGCACGGTCGATGAGACCAAACTCGAAAAGATCCTCGGCGAGGTGTTCGACTTGAGCCCCCGCGGGATCCGCGAGCACCTGCAGCTCAACAAGCCGATCTACGCCAAGACCTCGGCCTACGGCCATTTCGGTCGCAAGCCCGGCCGCGACGGCTCGTTCAGCTGGGAAAAGACCGACCTCGTCCCGGCGCTGAAAGCCGCGGTCAAGGCCGCTGCCTAGATCCATAACGCTTCAAACGTCGCCTCTGGCGAGAGCAGATCCCCGCGAAAGCGGGGATTTTTGCTTTCTCGGCCGCGGCTTCATGATAGTTGGCCGCCGATGACCGAAAAATCCGACCACCCCCTCAACGTCAACGGCGAGCCGCGTGCCTTTTTCGGCCGCCGCTCCGGCAAGCGCCTGCACAAGGGGCAGGACCGGCTGTTTCACGAGAAACTGCCGGCGCTGGAGATCACGCTCGGCGACGGTCCGCTCGACCTCGACGCCCTGTTTCACGACCGGTCCCGCCGCGCCATCGAGATCGGCTATGGCGGCGGTGAGCATTTGGCACGCGTCGCCGGCGAAGCGCCCGATACGGGCTTTGTCGGCTGCGAGGTGTTTTCGGGCGGTATCGCCAAACTGCTCGAGGCGATCGACGAGCGGCAGCTCGACAACGTGCGGGTGTTCACCGACGACGCCCTGAAACTGCTGGTGAAACTGCCCGACGCCTCGCTCGACGCGGCCTTTCTGCTTTACCCAGATCCGTGGCCCAAACTGCGCCACCATAAGCGCCGTTTCGTCTCGCCGACGACGCTCGCCGAGCTGGCACGGGTGATGAAGCCCGGCGCGATGTTCAGGTTTGCCACCGATATCGAGGATTATGCCGACTGGACGCTCGCTCACATCCTGCGCGAGCCGAAGTTCCGCTTTACACCAGTTGCGCCGGGCGCCTGGCATGAGCCCTATCCGGGGTGGCAGCCCACCCGCTACGAGGAAAAGGCCCGCCGCGAAGGTCGGATGCTCAGCTTCTATTTCGAGTTTGAGCGCCTCGCGCAGAGTTGAGCAGCGCTGCATTGCATGATTCACCACGCGGCAGTATCGCGCGGGTGCCCTCTGGAAAAACCGCTCAGCGCGACCGACATGCTGAAGCAGAGGAGGTTAGCGCCGCCCGCCGGGCGTGCGTCAGCCGGAGGTTCTCTATGCAGCGAGCCAAGCGTCTCTCGATCGACACCACAGTCCTCGACGAACTTCTGACCGCCCGCCACAGCAAGTGGAACCTGACCGTTGTGCTGCACTTGCGACACGACACCAAGCGCTTTTCCGAATTGCGCCGCGAGATCGCGGTCATCTCGCAGAAGACCCTCACCTCGAGCCTCTGCTCGCTCGAACGTGACGGGTTCCTGCTGCGTACCAGCTACGCCACCATCCCGCCGCGCGTCGAATATGCACTGACGGATCTGGGCAAGGAGGCGTTCAAAGCGTTCGAAGCGTTCGAGAAATTCGCCGGGGCGCATTGGCAGCGCGTTGTCGAGGCACGGCAGAGCTTTGACGCCAGGGCCAGCGAACCGCCCTTTCCGTACCTGCAGGCTGGCGATAGCCACTGACACTCAAGCCGGCGGGGATTGGCCGCCGGCTCGTGTCACCAGACCATCCGCAGCCCGGCCAGTCCGAAGACTGGCGCCGGGCCGTAGATGCAGAGCACATCACTTGATCTGCTGCAGCGAGTCGATGTTGTAGAACGCGAAGGACTGATGCCCGCCCGAGACCACAGTGGCGCGAAACGTGTCGCCAGTGACGTCGTCGGCGGCGATCGCATTGACGCCGTCATAGCGGAGCTGCTGGATCAGGTAGGCGCTATCGAACTTGAGCGAATCGCCGCTGGCAGCAAACACCGGGGTGGCAAGGGCGCCGGCGGTCACGATGGCGGCAAGGGCGAGGGAGGCAGTCTTGAAGGTGTTGGTCATTTCGTAGGTCCCTTTCATTGGTTGGACCAACCGTAGATCGGCGCATCCCTCGCTCCCTCAAGCGGCTGAATCTGCATTTATGCCTCTTGAAATTCCGCAATGAATTGAGATGGTTGCAAGGCGGAGCGTCACCTCCGTGCGAGATACCCACGGGCACAAAGGTGTGCCAGTTCCCAAAACGGAACCATCGTCCGCATATGGGGATTCGGGGGAAAATGGCTCGATACGATGCGCCGGGCGAGGCGCCGGCGAGCTCGCTACGGCCCGGTCCGGGGTCCAAAGTGCTCTCGACTCTTTTTTTCGCCCGGCGCGAAAAAATCGTACCATTGGGCATTGCTGGATCAAAAAGGCGCCTTGTGTGGTTATCCATCCAACCGGAGCCCCGCCGCATGACCAGCGTCAAAATCCTCGACATCGCCGATCTCACCCACAATGTCCGCCGCTACACCCTCGAAAAGCCGGCCGGCTTCACCTTCGCGCCGGGGCAGGCGACCGACGTGTCGCTCGACGAAGAGGGCTGGCGCGACAACAAGCACCCCTTCACCTTCACGGCGCTGCCCGATGCACCGACGCTCGAATTCACCATCAAGAGCTACTTTGCGACCGGCGGCGACGGCCTCACCGAGCGGCTCTACGGCTACAAGCCGGGCCAGAGCCTCATCATCCGAGAGCCCTGGGGCACCATCACCTACAAGGGACCGGGCGTCTTCATCGCCGGCGGGGCAGGGGTCACGCCGTTCATCGCCATCCTGCGCGACCTCCACCACCAGCGGAAAATGGATGGCCACACGCTCATCGTCTCCAACCGCGCCGAGGCCGACATCATCCTGCGCGACGAGTTCGAGGCGTTTCGCGGACTTGAAACCATCTGGACGGTCACCGACGATGCCGCCTCGCGCCTCCTGCACGAGCGCATCGACGAGACCTTCCTCAAGGCGCACCTCAAGGATTTCGCCCAGAATTTCTACGTCTGCGGCCCCGACGGCATGGTCAAGCAACTGCGGGGCACGTTGAAGGAGCTTGGCGCCAACGTCGAGAACGTCACCTGGGAGAAGTGATCTACAGTCAGACGGCGTTGCGCACGCTGCCGATTGCCCCTAACCCTCGATGGCCGCACACGGCCGGTCTCTCCCGAGGATCGACCACGTGCCCAACTCCCCCGCCACGCCTGCGCCATTCCGCTGGGTCGTGCTGCTTGTCTTTGCGGTTCTGCTGTTCGCCTGCATGGACACGTCGACCAAGTACCTTGCCGCATTCTATGCCGTGCCGCTGATCATGGCGGTGCGCTACGGCGTCAACCTGCTGCTGATGGTCGTCGTCCTCGGGCCCTCGCAGGGCCGTCGGCTTTATCGCACGCAACGGACGGGTCTCGTCGTCATTCGGGCCGCCTGCCTCGTGGTCGGCTCACTGTTCCTGGGCTGGGCGCTTCAGCGCATGCCGGTCGCCGAAACCACCTCGATCATCTTCCTGGGCCCGATGCTGGTGGTCCTCGTTGCCCGGCCGGTGCTGGGCGAAACAATCGGCGTGCTCGGCTGGGTGGCGGTCATCGCCGGTTTCGCCGGCGTCCTGCTGATCGTCCGTCCGGGCGCCGGGCTCGACCTCGTCGGAGTCGCCTACCTCTCGGTGGCCGCCGCGGCCTCAAATGCCTACAATTTGCTGTCGCGCATTCTCGCACGCATCGAAAGTACGACCGCTATGCTGTTCTACACCGCCCTGGCGGGCTCGGTCGCGTTTGCGGTCCTCCTGCCGTGGTCGTTCGGCGGCCCGCCGCCCACCCCCTGGCAGCTGACCCTGCTGCTGGGCCTCGGGGCCTTCGCCGGCCTCGGGCATTTCCTCTTTACCGCTGTCTTCCGCTACGCTCCGGCATTGCTGCTCGCTCCCATCAATTACCTGCAACTCGTCTGGGCGGGCCTTCTGGGCTGGCTGGTGTTCCGCCATGTCCCGGACGTGCTGACTCTCGTCGGCATGGCAATCGTCGCCGCCTCAGGCGTCACGGTGCCGTTGCGCTCCGCCCGCCGTCCGGTTCCCGAGGCGGCGCTGGTCAACGAAATCGCCCAATAGCGCCCACGAGGGGCTTCCTTCAGGCCTGCCTCATCCACTCGACAAGTGCGGCATTGACCGCCTGAGGCTGTTCGAGAAGGCTCATATGCCCGGCCGTGGGGACGACCACGTAGCGCGATCCGGCGATTCCGTCGGCCATTTCCTTGGCGACGTCCGGCGGCGTCAACCTGTCCGCGTCGCCCACCAGCGCAATGGTCGGTACGCCGATCGTTGCCAACATCGGCCGTGAGTCGGGCCGCGTGATGTTCGCCGCCTGCCGCGCGAAGCCATCAACGCCGATCACCGCTGCCTCGCGCCGGTGCACCGCCGGGAGCGCGTCGTTGCCGATGTGGTCGGGGTGGACGAGCGCCGGGAAGATCTCCTCGACCAGGGCCGCATACTCGCCGTTGCGGGCGCGAGCCACCATGGCCCTGCGTCCGGCGCTCTGTTCGGGTGTATCCGGGCGGGCCGAGGGGTCGAGCAGCGCGAGTTTGACGACCCGCTCCGGCGCCTGCCGCAGCACCTCGAAGATGAGGTAGGCGCCCACCGAGACCCCGGCCAGCGCAAACCGGGGCGGCGCGATGGCGAGAATGCTGGCTGCGATCGCCGCCATGCTGTCCCCGACCAGCGTCGAGGCAATGGTCACCGGCCCGAACGGCCAGAGCGCCGGCAGTTGCGGCGCAAACACCTCGTCGGTGCAGATGAGGCCGGGGATCAGCAAAATGGGAAGCATGGAAATTGCTCTACAATAAGGGGCAGGTCGGCTCGAACGCACCAGCATCGGATTCGAGCCATCGCGCCACCCTTGCACCACCCTTGCACCGTGGGCCCTCACGGGCTATATAGCACCTACATTGTTGCTCTCAGTCGAGAGTGGGTGCCCTGACCGGTCCCCGCTCTTTTTGTTATCCGTCCCCCCTGGGTTCTCACTTGACCTTCGATCTGACCGAAAAGCGCTACATCAAGGAAACCGGCCTCGAGACGCGGATTGCCCGCATTGTCGAGCCGGTCGCCAATGACCTTGGCTACTCGCTGGTCCGCATCAAGGTCACGCAGGAAAACGGCTGCACGCTGCAGATCATGGCCGAGGACGCCAATGGCCGCTTTGCCATCACCGACTGCGAGCGCCTCAGCAAGGACGTCTCGCCGGTGCTCGACGTCGAGGATCCGATCGACCGTGAGTACCACCTCGAGGTCTCCTCGCCCGGCATCGACCGTCCGCTGGTGCGCGCCCGCGATTTCCGGACCTATATCGGCCACGAAGCCAAGGTTGAACTGGGCGATCCGCTCGATGGCCGCAAGCGCTTCCGCGGCATGATCGAGGCCGTCACCGACACCACCGTGACCATCCGGCTGCCGGATGTGCCCAAGGACACCGACCCCAGTTTCGTGCTGCCGCTGGCCTCGCTTGCCGAAGCCAAGCTGGTGATGACCGACAAGCTCATGAATCTTGCCTCCCTCGACCAGGATGAAAATCCGATCGATGACGCCGACGATGTCGAAACCATCGAACTCGACCCAACTGCTGAAGAACTCTCCGAGGAGATCAACTAGAATGGCCGTTAGCGCAAACAGGTTGGAACTGCTGCAGATCGCGGATGCGGTCGCGCGGGAAAAATCCATCGACCGCATGGTCGTCATCGCCTCCATGCAGGACGCGATGGAGAAGGCGGCCAAAACCCGCTACGGCGCCGAAACCGAGATCCGCGTCGAGATCAATCCCAAGACCGGCGAGACCCGCACCTGGCGCCTGCTCGAAGTGGTCGAGACGGTCGAGGAAACCGGCAAGCAGATTTCGCTCAAGGATGCGCTGGCCCGCAACGAGGCCGCCAAGATCGGCGACTTCGTCACCGAGCCGCTGCCGCCGATCGATTTCTCGCGCATCGCCGCACAGTCGGCCAAGCAGGTCATCGTCCAGAAGGTCCGCGATGCCGAACGCGAGCGCATGTATGACGAGTACATCAATCGCGTCGGCGAGATCGTTAACGGCACCGTCAAGCGTGTCGAATACGGCAACGTCATCGTCGATCTCGGCCGTGGCGAAGCGATCATCCGCCGCGACGAGCTGATCCCGCGCGAGATGTACCGCTACGGCGATCGCGTCCGTGCCTACATCTATGACGTCCGCCGCGAACAGCGCGGCCCGCAGATTTTCCTGTCCCGCACCCATCCGCAGTTCATGGCGAAGCTGTTCATGCAGGAAGTGCCGGAAATCTACGACGGCATCATCACCATCCGCTCGATCGCCCGCGATCCGGGCAGCCGCGCCAAGATTGCCGTCACCTCTAATGACAGCTCGATCGATCCGGTCGGCGCCTGCGTCGGTATGCGCGGCTCGCGCGTCCAGGCGGTGGTCGGGGAACTCCAGGGCGAAAAGATCGACATCATCCCGTGGACCGACAACATCGCCGACCTCGTGGTCTCGGCGCTGCAGCCGGCCGATGTTGCCAAGGTCGTGCTCGACGAGCAGGCCGAAAAGATCGAAGTGGTCGTGCCCGACGAGCAGCTCTCGCTCGCCATCGGCCGCCGCGGCCAGAACGTGCGCCTCGCCAGCCAGCTCATCGGCTGGGACATCGACATCCTGACCGAGGCCGAAGAGTCCGAGCGCCGGCAGAAGGAATTCACCGAGCGGTCGGCTTTGTTCATGCAGGCCCTTGATGTCGACGAGATGGTTGCCCAGCTTTTGGCGTCCGAGGGCTTCTCCTCGGTCGAACAGCTTGCCTACATCGAGGTGAGCGAAATCGCCTCGATCCAGGGCTTTGACGAAGAGACCGCCGGCGAACTGCAGGCCCGCGCGCTCGAATATCTGGCGGCCATCGAAAAGGCCAACGACGACGAGCGCAAGACCCTGGGCGTCGAAGACGAGCTCTACGAGATCCCGGGCCTCAATGCCGCGATGCTCGTGGCGCTCGGCAAGGAAGGCATCAAGACGGTGGACGATTTTGCCGGCAACGCCGCCGACGATCTCGTCGGCTGGACCGAACGCAAGGATGGCGAGACCAAGCGCTTCGACGGCACCTTCAAGGACTTCCCGGTCTCCCGCGAGGAAGCCGAGGAGATGATCCTGCAGGCCCGCCTCAAGGCCGGCTGGATCACCGAAGCAGATCTGGCGCCGTCCGACGACGCCGCAACGGAAGGCGCGCCCGCATAATGCGGGCGATAACCGCCCGGTGCCGGCCAAGGATGAAGTTGAACGGCGTTGCGCGGTAACCTTTGAGGTCAAGCCGGCGGCGGAGCTGATCCGTTTTGTCGTCGGTCCCGACGACGTGCTGGTTCCCGACACGGACGCCAAGGCCGAAGGCCGCGGCGTCTGGGTCACCCTCGGCGCCTCGATGGTCGCCGAGGCGGTCAAGAAAAAGGCCTTCGCCAAGAGCCTCAAGACCAATGTGACGGTGCCCGACGATCTGGTCGAGCTCACCCGCCTCCGGCTCGAACAGAGGTTCACGCAGAGCCTGTCGATGGCCAAGAAAGCCGGCCAGTTGCTGACCGGCGCCATGAAGGTCAAAGCGGCGCTCGAAACCGGCAAGGCGCTGGCGCTGTTCACGGCGACCGACGGCGCCGACGACGGCAAGAAGAAGATGCTCGGGACCCTCAAGGCCTCGACGAAATCGGCCGAGGAGATGGGCTTGGGCGTCCAGGACGTCCCCCATTTCGAATTGCTCGATTCGGCCCAATTGGGTTTGGCACTCGGGACTGAAAATGTGATACATGCTGCGCCGACCCAAGGGGCAGCAGGTGAAGCAGCGGTGAAACGGGCCGAGCGATTGGCCCGCTACACCGCCAACTGACCTTTGAAAAGAGACGAGATTCTATGGCTGACAGCGACGACAAGCAGCAAGACGGTGCCCCCAAGAAGACGCTGACGCTCAAGAGCGGCTCGGCGGTTGGGGCGCGTCCCGGCATGTCGCGAGGCCCCAGGACCGTGGTGGTCGAAAAGCGCACGCGCATCGTTCCGCGCGGCGCCACCGGGTCTGCCCCGCACACTCCGGCGCCGCCGCATACCCCGGCCCCGCCGCACACGCCGCAGGCCTCTGCGCCTAGCACCGCCCGTCCGTCGGCTCCGCCGTCGCGGGGCGATGGAGGCCGTCCGCCGCTGCGGTCGAATTCCTCGGCGCCGCGTCAGGCTGGCCTGTCGGCGACCGAAGCCGACGCTCGGGCCCGCGCGCTGCGCGAGGCCAGTGCCCGCCAGGCCGAAGACAATCGCCGCGCCCAGGAAGCCGAGGCCCGCCGGGGCGAGGAAGATGCGCGCCGCAAGGAAATCCGCGACGCTGCCGCCCGCGATGACGCGGCCCGTGCCGCCCGCAACGCCGAGGCCCAGACCGCAACGCTCGAAGCCGAGCGCGCACCGGCCCCAGAAATCGTCAGCGCCGCGGGCGCCGTCGCCCCGGCGCCGGCCGCGGCCGCTGCACGTCCTGCGGCCGCGCCGGCTGCACGGCAGATGGAGCCGCGCCGCCCCGGTGGCGTGACCCGTCCTCCGGTCAACCCAGATGCCCGGCGCACCGCCGGCGGCTTCAGCCGTCCGGGCGGTCCTGCGCCCATCCCGAACGTCCCGCCGGCGCCGCCCAACGACGCCGATGGCCGCCGCACGCGCACCGTTGCGCCTGCGGCCGGCAAGACCTCGGCGGACCTGCATGCCGCCGATGCGGAATCGGCGCGCCGCGCCACCCGCGCGACACCCGAGCGTCCGGTCCGCAAGGCCGGCGAGTCCGACGCCTTTGCCCGCGGTCGCCTGACTGTCGTCAATGCCGGCACCGAGTCCGATCGCGATCGCGGTCCCTCGCTCGCTGCCATGCGTCGCCGTCGCGACAAGAAGATGGGCCGCAATCAGCAGGCGGCGCCCAAGCTCATCCGCGAAGTCACCATTCCTGAAGCCATCACCGTTGGCGAGCTCGCCAACCGCATGGCCGAGCGCTCGGTCGTCGTCATCAAGATGCTGATGGCGATGGACAAAATGGTGACCATCAACGACGTCATCGACGCCGACACCGCCGAACTGATCGCGACCGAACTCGGCCACACCGTCAAGCGCGTCTCCGACGCTGACGTCGAAGCCGGCCTCTACGATCTGCCGTCCGACGACAAGGCCGAGGATCTGACCAGCCGCGCCCCGGTCGTGACCATCATGGGCCACGTCGACCACGGCAAGACCTCGCTGCTCGATGCCATTCGCCAGACCAACGTGGTTTCGGGCGAAGCCGGCGGCATCACCCAGCACATCGGCGCCTACCAGGTGCAGGTAAAGGGCCAGAAGATCACCTTCCTCGACACCCCTGGCCACGAGGCGTTCACCGCCATGCGGGCCCGCGGCGCCCAGGCGACCGATATCGCGGTGCTGGTGGTTGCGGCCGACGACGGCGTCATGCCGCAGACCATCGAATCCATCAAGCATGCCAAGGCGGCGGGCGTTCCGATCATCGTGGCCATCAACAAGATGGACAAGCCTTCGGCCAACCCGACCCGCGTTCGCACCGAACTGCTGCAGCATGAAGTGTTCGTCGAATCGATGGGCGGCGACGTGCTCGACGTCGAAGT
>Ga0123337_10004899_pt1 | contig 13384 bp, 9 predicted proteins | sample frozenSSSSmetaG_FD_89792 | JGI IMG/M metagenome (GOLD analysis project Ga0123337, IMG submission 89792) | Glacier valley bacterial and archeal communities from Borup Fiord, Nunavut, Canada, to study Microbial Dark Matter (Phase II) -... | ecosystem: Environmental > Aquatic > Freshwater > Ice >... | reverse complement strand
TGCCGGTGCCGAAGGACAACGCCGACAAGGCGTTCGCCTCGGCCGCCTGCATCGGCTGCGGCGCCTGCGTCGCCGCCTGCCCCAACGCCTCCGGCATGCTCTTCATGGGCGCCAAGGTCACCCACCTCGGTCTGCTGCCGCAGGGTCAACCCGAGCGTGACGCCCGCGTGGTCAAGATGGTCAGCCAGCACGACCACGAGGGCTTCGGCGGGTGCACCAACATCGGTGAGTGCTCGGCAGCCTGCCCCAAGGAGATCCCGCTCGACGTCATCTCCACCCTCAACAAGGACCTGCGCGTCGCCATGCGCCACGGTCGCTGACCCTCAAGGCCCCCCAGGCTCCCTCCAGCCCCCCCGCCGCACCGTCGGCGCCGAGGCCCCGTACGCCCCACCGGCGTACGGGGCCTCGTCGCATGCGCGGAGGACCACGCCCGACGTCTAGGCCTCGACCACCGACAACGGGGTGACCCGTCGCGCTCGGTAGCGATTGATCACTCCATACGAGCGCCACCGCACCCGCCCCGGGCGGCCGGCAGCCTCTGGGGTGACCCGTCGCGCCCCGGAGCGATCGATCACCCCGTACGGCGCCACAGGTCTGCCCTCACACCCTCCCCACCTCACGGTGAGGCCGGCCGCGGGTGAGAGGAACGTGCGGTAAGCGTTACGGCGGCTGCCTGCTCGTGTAACGAGCGACGCCCACTGTGGGGTTCGAGCTCGCACCTTGCCTCAAGCCCCGTCCAGCGAAGGAGAGTCACCGTGACCGCGGTGGACGACAGCACCCAGACCACGACGGCACCCGCGGGTGCCGTCCCCACCCGCTCCCACCACCTGACCGACTGGGACCCCGAGGACACGGTCGCCTGGGAGGGCGGCAACAAGGACATCGCCCGCCGCAACCTCGTCTGGTCGGTCGCCACCGAGCACATCGGCTTCTCGATCTGGTCGATCTGGTCGGTGATGGTGCTCTTCATGCCGCAGGCGGTCTACGGCTTCACCGCGATCGGACAAGTTCGTGCTCGTGGCCGTGCCCACCCTCGTCGGGGCCATCCTGCGCGTCCCCTACACGATGGCCACGGCGACCTTCGGCGGCCGCAACTGGGCCGTCTTCAGTGGTGTCGCCCTCCTCGTGCCCATCGTCGGGACGTGGTGGCTGATGACCCACCCCGGAGCGTCCCTGACGACGTTCTGCGTCGTCGCCGCCTTCGCCGGCCTCGGCGGCGGCAACTTCGCCTCGTCGATGACCAACATCAACGCCTTCTACCCCCACCGGCTCAAGGGCTGGGCCCTCGGGCTCAATGCCGGCGGCGGCAACATCGGGGTCCCGGCCGTGCAGCTCGTGGCCCTGTTGGTCATCGCCACCCTCGGCAACCGCCGCCCCGAGGTCGTCTGCGCGGTCTACCTCGTGCTGCTCGTCGTCGCCAGCATCGGCGCGGCGGTCTTCATGGACAACCTCGACCGCCAACACCCGCGCCATGAAGGACGTGCTCGGTCACGGTGACTCCTGGCTGATCTCGCTGCTCTACATCGGTACCTTCGGGTCGTTCATCGGCTTCGGCTTCGCGTTCGCCCAGGTGCTCAACATCGTCTTCACCGCCCAGCTCACCGGCGGCGCGACACCGACGGCGGCCCAGACCGCGGCGGCCAGCCTGCACGCGGCCCAGATCGCCTTCGTCGGCCCGCTGCTCGGCTCGGTCAGCCGCATCGCCGGCGGCAAGCTCGCTGACCGCATCGGAGGGGGCCGGGTCACCCTGTGGACCTTCCTCGCCATGGTCGCCTCCGCCGGTGTGCTCGTGGCCGCCGGCCGGGCCGACGACGCCACCCGGGGGGCGGCGACGAGCGGTCAGCTGGCCGGTCTCATCACCGGCTTCGTCCTCCTGTTCGTCCTCTCCGGCGTGGGCAACGGCTCGGTCTACAAGATGATCCCCTCGATCTTCGAACGGAAGAGTCGCGCTCTCAACGGGGTCTCGCGCGAGCAGCGCACCCACTGGTCGCGGGCCATGTCCGGCGCACTCATCGGCATCGCCGGTGCCATCGGCGCCCTCGGTGGCTTCCTCATCAACCTCGTGCTGCGCCAGTCCTACCTCACGTCGAAGTCGGCCACCACGGCTTTCTGGATCTTCCTCGCCTTCTACGTGCTGGCCGCCTCGATCACATACGTCCGCTACGTGCGCCAGTCGCACGGTGACCTCGTCGAGGCGCCCGTCGAGGCGCCCGCCACGAGCTGAACCCACGGCGTCCGGGGCCGGCTCACGCCAGGCCCCGGACCGCTGTCCTGCCGACCCCGAGAGGAGCGCACACCGTATGGAGTCACCCACCACCGCGACGCACTGCCCGTACTGCGGCCTGCAGTGTGCGATCACCCTGCAGGGCTCCTCCCCCGCCGACCTCACCGTGACCCCCCGCCGCTTCGCCACCAACCGCGGTGGCCTGTGCCAGAAGGGGTGGACCAGCGCCGAGATCCTGCGCCATCCCGGCCGCACCACGACCCCGCTGGTGCGCCGCGACGGGGTGCTCGCGCCGGCGACCTGGGACGAGGCCCTCGACCTCGTCGCCGACGGGATGCGCCAGGCGCAAGCCACCCACGGCGCCGACGCCGTCGCCCTCTTCGGCGGAGGCGGACTCACCAACGAGAAGGCCTACCAGCTGGGCAAGTTCGCCCGGGTCGCCCTGCGCACCAGCCAGATCGACTACAACGGCCGGTGGTGCATGAGCGCGGCCGCCGCCGCTGGCATCCGGTGCTTCGGGCTCGACAGGGGGCTTCCATTCCCGGTCACCGACCTCGGGTCGGCCCACGCCGTCCTGCTGTTCGGGGCCAACCCGGCCGAGACCATGCCGCCGTTCCTCACCCACCTGGTCACTGCCGCTGACGCCGGTGGCCTGATGGTCGTCGACCCCCGTCTCACCGCGACCGCGGCCAAGGCGGTCGACGGCGGTGGTCTGCACCTGCCCGTGCGCCCCGGCACAGACGCCGCCCTCGCCTACGGCCTGATGCATCTCGCGGTCGTCGACGGGCACGTCGACCGTGCCTTCGTCTCGGCCCGGACCACCGGCTGGGACGGTGTCTGGGCGGTGGCCCAGGAGTGGTATCCCGAGCGCACGGAGCGGGTGACCGGCGTCGCGGTCTCGACCATGCGGCATACGGTCGCGCGGCTCGCCAGGGCCCGCGACACCGCCAGTGGCGCCTACGTCCTCAGCGCCCGCGGCGGGGAGCAGCACGCCCAGGGCACCGACGCGGTCACCGCGTTCATCGCCCTCGCGCTGGCGCTCGGGCTGCCGGGCAGTCCCGGCTCCGGCTACGGCACCCTCACCGGCCAGGGCAACGGCCAGGGGGGCCGCGAGCACGGCCAGAAGGCCGACCAGCTGCCGGGCTACCGCAAGATCGACGACCCGGCCGCCCGCGCCCACGTCGCGGCCGTCTGGGGTGTCGACCCCGACGACCTGCCGGGACCCGGCCGCAGCGCCTACGAGCTGCTCGACGCCCTCGGCACCGACGACGGCCCGAGCGTGCTCATGGTGCACGGCAGCAACCCCGTCGTCTCCGCCCCGCGGGCGACCCACGTCACGCAGCGCCTCGCCGCCCTCGACCTGCTCGTGGTCTGCGACTTCGTGCTCTCGGAGACCGCCGCGATGGCCGACGTCGTGCTGCCGGTGCTGCAGTGGGCCGAGGAGGAGGGCACGATGACCGGCCTCGACGGGCGGGTGATGCGTCGGCGTCGCGCCCTCACCCCGGCCGGAGCGGCCCGAAGCGAGCTCGAGGTCTGGCACGACCTCGCGGTGCGGCTCGGACAGCCGGGCCAACGCTTCCCCACCGACCCGCGCACCGTCTTCGACGAGCTGCGACGCGCGTCGGCCGGCGGGCCGGCCGACTACTCCGCAGTCACCTGGGAGCGCCTCGACGCCGGCGAGACCCTCCACTGGCCCTGCTCCACCGCGTACCCCCAGGGCACCCGACGGCTCTTCCTCGACCGCTTCCACACCCCCGACGGCCGGGCCCGGTTCGTCGCTGCCGCCCCCGGTGGACCTGCCGAGGTGACGGACTCGGCCTACCCGCTCGTCGGTACGACGGGCCGTGTCCTGGCGCACTACCAGTCCGGAGCGCAGACTCGCCGGGTCGCCGAGCTCGACGCCGCCGCGGGCCAGATGTTCGTCCAGGTGCACCCCGACACCGCGGCGCGCCACGGTCTGGCCGACGGTGAGGGCGCCCGAGTGGTCAGCCGCCGGGGCGCCACGCTGGCTCGCGTGCGCTGCGACGACGGCATCCGCGCCGACACGGTCTTCCTGCCCTTCCACTGGGGTGGTGAGCACACCGCCAACCACCTCACCAACCCTGCGCTCGACCCGATCAGCCGGATGCCGGAGTTCAAGGTCTGCGCCGTCCGGCTGGAGCCTGTCTCATGACTCCCCACCTCGCCACCGCCCGCCACGTCCTCGTCGTGGGCAACGGCATGGGCGGAGCCCGACTCGCTGAAGAGCTGCGCCAGCGGGACCCCGACGCCGCCGCCCTGCGGGTGACCGTGGTCGGTGAGGAGAGCCACGCGGCCTACAACCGGATCCTCCTCTCGGCGGTCGTGGCCGGCACGATCACCCCGCGCGAGACGCGCCTCAAGCCCGACGGCTGGTGGGCGGCCCATCACGTCGACGTCCGCACCGGGTGGCGGGTCACCCGCGTCGACACGGACGCCCGCACAGCCACCGTGTGCCGCGTCGGCCCGGCCGGTCTCGACGCCGACTCGGGTGAGCAGCTGGCCTACGACGAGCTGGTGCTCGCCACGGGCAGCACCGCCCACGTCCCCCCGGTGGCGGGCGCCGAGTTCCACGACCCCGGCGTGGTCGCCTTCCGCTCGCTCGACGACTGTGACCGGCTGGTCAGGTCGGCGGCGAGCGCCACCCACGCGGTGGTCGTCGGCGGGGGCCTGCTCGGCATCGAGGCCGCTCGGGGTCTGCTCCTGCGCGGTCTGCGGGTCACCGTCGTCCACCCGCGCAGCCACCCGATGGAGCGCCAGGTCGACTCCGACGGCGGCCGCATCCTGGCCACCGTGCTGCGCCGCACCGGTGCCGAGCTCGTGCTCGGCCGCCGGGCCACCGCCCTGCAGCAGGGTCCTGACGGGCGCCGTCTCCTGCTCGACGACGGGTCGAGCCTGCCCTGCGACCTGCTGGTGCTGGCCGCGGGAGTCCGACCCCGCACCGACCTCGCGGCCGCCCTCGGCGCCCACACCGCCCGCGGCATCGTCGTCGACGACCGGCTCGCGACGAGCGTGCCCCATGTGCACGCGGTCGGTGAGTGCGTCGAGCACCGTGGCGAGGTGTACGGACTCGTGCAGCCCGGCTGGGAGCAGGCCCGCGTGCTCGCCGACGTGCTCTCCGGCGCCGACGCGACGGCTCGTTACGAGGGCACCGCCGCGCTCACCCGGCTCAAGGTGCACGACATCGACCTGACCTGCATGGGCGAGGTGGACGCCGACCTGCACGACGACGAGCACGAGGTCGTCACCGTGGCCGACCCGCGCCGCGGGCACTACGCCAAGCTCGTCGTGAGGGGCGACCGCGTGGTCGGCGCCGTGCTGCTCGGGGGTGGCGACGTCACCGGCGCGGTGAGCCAGCTCTTCGACACCGGCGACCCTGTACCCGTCGACCGGGTCGCCCTGCTCCTGGGCCGCTCCACCCGCCCCGACCAGGCTCTCGACGCCGCCAGCCTCGCCCCAATGCCCGGCTCGGTCGTCCTTTGCCGCTGCAACACCGTGACGAAATCGGCCCTCGTCGACGCCTGGCGGGCGGGGGCCACGAGCCGCCCCCAGATCGCCGCCGCCACGCGCGCGACCACGGGCTGCGGCAGCTGCGCGAGCGCCGTCGACGGGCTCTGCTCGTGGCTGCGCAGCAACGAGCCCGACGACCCCCGTGCCAGCACACCCTCACCCGCCGCCCGACCCGAGCCCGCCCTCTCCGAAGGAGCCGCGTGATGTCCCACGCTCTCTCGTCCCCAGCCCCCCAGCCCGAGCGCACCCAGCACGCCGAGCGTACTCAGCGCGCCCAGCGCACACCGGTGCTCGTCGGTCACGGCATGGTCGGGCACCGGTTCGTCGAGGCCCTGCGCTCGCGCGACACCGACGACACCTGGCGGGTGGTCGTCCTCAGCGAGGAGGCCGACCCGGCCTACGACCGCGTGGGACTGTCGTCCTACGTCGGGGCGTGGGACCGCTCCCTCCTCGCCCTCGCCGGCAACGACTACCCCGGCGACCCCCACGTGCAGCTGCGTCTCGGGGCCAGCGCCTCGCGCATCGACCGCGAGACCCGCGAGATCGTCGTCACGACCGCGACGGGCGACGAGATCCTCCCGTACGACGCCCTCGTCCTCGCCACGGGCTCGGCGCCGTTCGTGCCTCCCGTGCCCGGCGCCGACCACCCCCGGTGCTTCGTCTACCGCACTCTCGACGACCTCGACGGCATCCGGGCCGCAGCCGACGCGGCCGCCGCGCGGGCCGCGGCCGGCGGGCGCCCGGCCTCCGGCGTCGTCGTCGGTGGCGGCCTGCTGGGGCTCGAGGCGGCCAACGCCCTCAAGCTCATGGGTCTCGAACCCCACGTCGTCGAGTTCGCGCCCCGCCTGATGCCGCTGCAGGTGGACACCGGTGGTGGCGCCGTGCTGGCCCGGCTCATCGGTGACCTCGGCGTGCACGTCCACACCGGCGTCGGCACGTCGTCGATCACCGAAGACCCCGACGGCTCGGGCGTGCTCGTCGGTCTCTCCGACGCGAGCACCATCAGCACCGACCTCGTCGTCTTCTCTGCTGGAGTGCGCCCCCGCGACCTGCTGGCGCGCGAGTCAGGTCTCGACGTCGGCGAGCGCGGCGGCATCGTGACGGACATCGCCTGTTCGACCGGGGATCCGGCGATCTGGGCCGTCGGCGAGTGCGCCGCCGTCGAGGGCCGCTGCTACGGCCTCGTGGCACCGGGCTACTCCACGGCGGAGGTCGTCGCCGACCGGCTGCTCGGCGGCGAGGCGACCTTCCCCGGAGCCGACCTGTCGACCAAGCTCAAGCTGCTCGGGGTCGACGTCGCCTCCTTCGGTGACGCCATGGGCGCGACGCCGGGTGCCCTCGAGATCATCCACAGCGACGCAGCCCGGGGCACCTACGCCAAGCTGGTGCTCTCTGACGACGCGAGGACGCTGCTGGGGGGCATCCTCGTCGGGGACGCGAGCGCCTACACGACCCTGAGGTCGTTCGTCGGGCGCGAGGTGCCGGGCGACCCGGCGGCCCTCATCTCGCCCGACGGAGGCGGCGCAGACCTGACGGGCGCCATGCCCGACGACGCGATCGTGTGCTCCTGCAACGGTGTCAGCAAGGGCACCATCTGCTCGGCCATCGCCGACGGGGCCTGCGACCTAGCCGAGCTCAAGGGCTGCACCACCGCCGGCACCACCTGCGGCGGCTGTCTGCCGACGGTGAGGAAGCTGCTCGTGGACTCGGGGGTGCAGCTGTCGACCGCGTTGTGCGAGCACTTCACCCAGTCTCGGGCCGAGCTCTTCGAGATCGTCGCGTCCACCGGCATCCGCACCTTCTCCGGCCTGCTGAGCAGGTACGGCACCGGCACCGGCTGCGAGATCTGCAAGCCCACGGTCGCCTCCGTCCTCGCCTCGACCAGCAGCGAGCACGTCCTCGACGGGGAGCAGGCGGGGCTGCAGGACAGCAACGACCACTTCCTGGCCAACATCCAGAAGAACGGCACCTACAGCGTCGTGCCGCGCATGCCCGGCGGCGAGGTGACGGCCGAGCAGCTGATCGTCATCGGCGAGATCGCCCGCGACCTCCAGCTCTACGTCAAGGTCACCGGCGGGCAGCGCATCGACCTCTTCGGGGCGCGCGTCGAGCAGCTGCCGCTGATCTGGCAGCGGCTGGTGGACGTCGGTATGGAGTCGGGCCAGGCCTACGGCAAGTCGCTGCGCACGGTGAAGTCGTGCGTCGGCTCGTCGTGGTGCCGGTACGGCGTGCAGGACGCGGTGGCGATGGCCGTTGCCCTGGAGCACCGGTACCGCGGTCTGCGCTCGCCCCACAAGATCAAGTTCGGGGTCAGCGGCTGCGCCCGCGAGTGCGCGGAGGCGCGCGGCAAGGACGTCGGGATCATCGCGACCGAGAAGGGGTGGAACCTCTACGTCGCCGGCAACGGTGGGCAGAGCCCGAAGCACGCCGTACTGCTGGCGTCTGATCTCGACGACGAGACCCTGGTGCGCTACATCGACCGCTACCTGATGCTCTACGTGCGCACCGCCGACCGGCTGCAGCGCACCGCGCCCTGGCTCGAGGCGATGCAGGGCGGGCTCGAGCACCTCAAGGCCGTCGTCTGCGACGACTCGCTGGCCATCGCCGACGACCTCGAAGCGGCGATGGCCCGCCACGTCGGCGGCTATGAGGACGAGTGGGCCGCCGTGCTGCGCGACCCGGTCAAGCTCTCCCGGTTCGTGTCCTTCGTCAACGCGCCCGACGAGCCCGACCCGACGATCGCCTTCGACGACAGCAGCGGACGCAAGGTCCCGGTGCTGCTCGGGATGCCCACCCCCCTCGCCGGCGACTGACCGCCCCCCAGCGAGGCGACCCCGTACCCGCACGACGAAGGAGCACCCCGTGACCATCACCGACCACGACCACCCGACCACGTACGACGGGCCGCAGCACTGGGTGGGTGCGTGCGCCCTGGAGGTGCTCGGCCGGGCCGCGGGGTGGCCGTACTGCTGCCCGGCGGACGCCAGGTCGCCCTCTACCGGCTGTCGGACGACGCCCTGTACGCGGTGGGCAACCTCGACCCCTACAACGGGGCCGCGGTGATGTCGCGCGGGCTCACCGGCGACCGCGGTGGTGAGCCCACGGTCGCCTCCCCGCTGCTCAAGCAGGTCTTCTCGCTGCGCAACGGGCGTTCGCTCGACGACGAGGAGGTCAGCCTGCCGACGTACGCCGTGCGCGTGAGCAACGGCATGGTCCAGGTCGGCGTCCCGGGCCCGTAGCGACGTCGATGCGGCGGCTCGGTGTCCGGCCGCGCCCGGTCCTGCCCGCCCGAATCCGGTCGAGCCACCCCCCAGTCCCCAGGGCGGACGCAGCAGCCCTACACGGTGAGCCGGTAGCCGCGCTTGATGACCGTGGAGACCAGTCCGGCGTCGGGCAACGACTGACGCAGCCTCGACATCGCGACGTCGAGCGCGTGCTCGGCCCCCGACCCGTCGACGGCGGGCATGGTGGCGATGAGCTCGTCGCGCGAGCGCACCGCGCCACCGGCGGCGGCCAGGGCCTTAAAGATCGCCAGCGGCCCCGGCGGAAGGATCGCCGACTCCTCACCGAGCACCACCGATCGGCCGCGCACCTGCACCGGACCGAGGGTCGTGTCGACCCGCATCACCCGTTCGCTGGACAGGTGCTGCGAGACCACGCGGATGAGCGCACCGAGGCGGAAGCGGTCGGGGACGATCGGCTCGATCCCCAGCTCCTGCAACGGGAGTGCGGTCACCGGGCCGACTGCGGCGGCCACGACGTCGCCCCGCATGGCGTCGACGAGCTCGTCGGCGCAGCCCAGCTCTCCTGCGGTGCTGACGAGGGCGTCCACCGCCGGGGCGCTGGTGAACGTGACCAGGTCGACCCCGCGGGCACAGACGGCCTCGATGAGCCGCGGCAGCCGCTCGCTGTCGTGGGGCGGCATCCAGCGGTAGGGCGCCACGGTGATGACCCGGGCGCCGCCCGCCGCGAGACGCTGCAGCTGCTCGACGTCGGCATACCCGTGCAGCTGCACGGCGACGGTGAGCCCGTGCACCCCGCTCTCCAGCAGCATGTCGATGCAGGTCGACGTCCGCTCGTCGACAGCGATGCCGTCGTCGTCGAGCCCAGCCGCCCGCACGGCACCGCGCCCCTTGGGACCGCGCACGATGATCTGCGACTCTTGCAGCACCTCCATCAGGTCGTCACCGAGCCCCACCGCGTCGGAGGCCTCCATCCACCGCCTCATGCCGTAGGCCGTGGTGATGACCACCCGGTCGGGTCGGGCCGCGATGACCGCGCGCGTGTCGGCGGTCAGCTCGTCGTCGTGGTCGATGGGCGCGATGCGCAGGGCCGGCGCGTGCAGGACGGAGGCGCCACGCCGCTCCAGCGCCGACACGAGGTCGGCGCTGCGCCGGTCGGAGGTGACGGCGATACGGAAACCCGAGAGCGGCAGCGCCGCGGTGTCCCCCGCGTCGGGGGACCCGTCCTCTGGACCCGTGTGCACCATCGGCCCTCCCCTGCGTTGAGCTGGAGGGCTCAGCATACGAACCCCCTGTTTCCAACGGGTTTCCGAGAGCGCGGGGACGACCAGCCGCTGCACTCGCAGGCACGTGCCCCCGTATGCAACCAACACCGGTCTGAGGCCCGCATTCGCGGGCACGTCCCCCGTATGCGGGGGCGGGCCCCGCCCCGGCCCCGGCCCGGCCCCGCCCCGGGCGACGGCGCCCGCCGTGGCGGACGGTTCTCAGCTGCGGCGGCCGGCTACCGCACGCAGGGTGCGGCCCACCGAGGCCAGGCCGATGGCGACCGTTGCCCCGAGGACGGCACCGGCGGTGATGGTGGTGCGGTCCTGGGCCCGCTGCCCGAAGTCGGGTAGCCCCGCCGTGGCCCGGCTGCGCCGCGAAGCGGTGTCGGCGGCGGCCACTCGATCTGCTGCGCGGGCGTCGGCGGCCGCCAGCCTGGCCTCGCGCCCCCGGGGCAGCCGGCCGCGACGGGCGGCGATCGCGGGTGCCCCGGCCGGGGTGATCACCGAGGCGACGCCGGTGGGAGGGGAAGCCGGTGCGAGCGTCCCGAGAGCGGCGTCGCGACCGGTCCGCACCGCATACGCGTGCACGCCGTCGTCGGTGGCGGCCTCACCCGTCTGCGCCTCGAGGCGGGCCAGCTCGACCTCGGCCTCGTTGGCGGCCCAGGCGGCCCCGACGAGGATGAGCTTGGCGATGAGGTTGAGCCAGAAGAGCAGGCCGATGACGAGGGTGACCGAGCCGAGGAGGGGGTTCTTGGTGGCGTTGGCGATGAGCGCGACGGCGAAGATCTTGACGATGCCCTGCCCAACGGCCCCCACGAGCGCGCCCTGGCGCAGGTCGCGGTAGGACAGCGGCGCCCCGGAGAGCACCCGCAGCAGCACGAGCATCACCCCGAAGTCGACCGCCAGCCCGATGAGGATGCCGACCGCCGCGACGACGAGCGCACTGAGGGTCGGCCCGAGCACCGACTCGAAGATCCCACCGAGGGCGCCGCTCAGGCTCGTGAGCGCGGCCGAGACCACCACGGCGAGGCCGAGGGAGGCGAAGACGCCGAGGTCGCGCAGCTTGACCGTGACGAGGTTGCCGGGCGCGCCGGACATGCCGAAGACGGCGCGGATGGCGTCGCGCAGCGCACCCACCCAGCCGGTGCCGGCGAGGACGAGGCCCACGAGGCCCACGAGACCGCTGATCGTCACCACCGACACCGACGGCGCCGAGAGCGCGATGAGCCCCTCGGGGTGGGCGCTGCTCTTGATCACGCCCGGCAACGACGAGCTCGCCGCCGTGGTGATGCTGTCGACGAGGTCAGGCCGGCCTCGCAGCACGAGACCCAGGACCGCGGCTGCGAGCGCCGCCGCCGGGAAGACGGAGAAGAAGCCGTAGAAGGCGATCCCGGCCGAGAGGAGGTTGCCGCGGGCCCCTCCGAAGCGGGTCCACGCCCGCCACGCCTCGGTCGCCTGGATCCGGCTCCAGACCTTCAGGATCGGCGCGAGAAGTCGTTTCATCGGGAGGTGCTCACTTCCTGCGCCAAGACCTGCGAGAGACCGAACTCGCGACGTGAGGTCCAGGTGTCGTCGGCGGCGCGCGCGTAGAGGTGGAAGCTCGTGACCTCGAAGGCCGCCGACCACCGGCTGAGGTCGTCGAAGGCCAGGTCGAGGGCGGGCTCGTCGACACCGTGGGCCACGGTCACGTGCGGGTGGTAGGGGTAGTTGAGCTCGCCGGCCCACCGCGGCGTCGCGATCGCCCGCTGCAGCTGCTCGCACCCCGAGATGCCCCGGGCCACCTGCACGAAGACCACGTCGGAGACGGGCCGGAAGGTGCCGGTACCGCGCAGCACCATCGAGAAGGGCTCGACCATGGCCGCCACGGACTGCAGGTGGACGACGAGGTCGTCGACGTCCCGCGCCGACACGGCCGTCGGCCCGAGGAGGGTGACGTGGGTGGGCACGAGGCGAGCCAGCGGGTCGCCGTACGACGCGCGCTTGGCCTGCAGGTGCTCCCCCCAGGGAGCCGGCACCGGTATGGAGACCCCCATCACCCGGGCGACGGAGTCGGGGTCGAAGTCGTCGTCGACCCGGTCTGCAGACATGGCCGTCATTGTGTCAGGTGGCCGGGGCCGGACAACACGGGTGCGGTCGGGCGCGGGGCGCGACCGACGCGCCGGTCGGAGGACCGCTCGCCCGACGAGGCGCCCACGGTCGGTAGCGTGGCCACTGTGCCCGACGCCTCGACCACTGCCGCCCGTTTCCGATCGGTGGTCGGTGATGAGCCGTCCGGCGTATGGGGCGCCCCGGGCCGGGTCAACCTCATCGGCGAGCACACCGACTACAACGGCGGGCTCGCGCTGCCGATCGCCCTGCCCCAGCGCACCCGGGCCGCCGTCCGCCTGCGCGACGACGGACTGCTGCGCGTGAGCAGCGACGTGCCGGGCCAGCCGCTCGCGAGCGTCGAGGTGCTGGTCGCCGACGTCTCTCCCGAACAGCCGGGTGGCTGGGCGTCCTACGTGGCGGGCGTGGCCTGGGCCTTCGGCAAGGCCGGGCACCCCTTCCCCGGAGCCGACGTGCACCTCACCAGCGACGTGCCGGTGGGGTCCGGACTGTCGAGCTCGGCCGCCCTCGAGTGCTGTGTCGCGGCGGCGGCGAGCGACCTGCTGGGGCTCGGCCTGCTCGACGACGACGCCGGCCGGGCCGCCCTCGCGTCGTGGTGCCACCGGGCGGAGAACGAGATCGCCGGCGCACCGACCGGCGGCATGGACCAGGCCGCGTCGTTGCGCTCGAACCCGGCCCACGCCATCCTGCTGGACTGCCGCACCGGCGAGGTCACCCAGGTGCCCTTCGACCTGGCGGCGCACGGGCTGGCCCTGCTGGTGGTCGACACCCGCGCCGAGCACGCTCTCGTCGACGGACAGTACGCCGACCGCCGTGCCACCTGCGAGGCTGCGGCCGCAGCCCTGGGTGTCGACACCCTGCGCGAGGTCGACCCGGTCGACCTCGACGACGCCCTGGGCCGGCTTCCCGACGACACCACCCGGGCCCGGGTGCGCCACGTCGTGCTCGAGATCGACCGGGTGCGGCAGTGCGTCGCCGCCCTGCTTGCCGACGACTTCGACGCCGTGGGGCAGCTGTTC
>Ga0123337_10004897_pt1 | contig 13396 bp, 12 predicted proteins | sample frozenSSSSmetaG_FD_89792 | JGI IMG/M metagenome (GOLD analysis project Ga0123337, IMG submission 89792) | Glacier valley bacterial and archeal communities from Borup Fiord, Nunavut, Canada, to study Microbial Dark Matter (Phase II) -... | ecosystem: Environmental > Aquatic > Freshwater > Ice >... | reverse complement strand
GTCACATAACATTGTGTATACGAAACTTGGCTCATCAGGGTCAAATTATTCACAAGTTAACTTTGACTGTACTACGAGCCAAGCACAGCATCGGATGCCAAGTTATCGCATACACGGCACGTTGCCTGCAAGTTTAAGACATATGCACCCTTCAGAACAAGAAATAACATCTGCTTTGACTCGATATGATTTTGTCGTTAAAATATTAGGACAGATTACAGACAGTATTATTGAGAAAAATTACGAAGATAACAGATGGTTTATTTTCTCAGAGAAAATCGCAACTAAGTATTTAAAGCAAGCTTACACGATTCAACAATTGTTCAACGATGAAAATTTCTCTGATAAAGATGGACAGGAAACAATCTCTTTTGATTTCTCTTCTGTTTATTCCCTACTTAGAGTTCAAATAGAGACCTATTCTGTTTTCTATCATTTATTTGTAGACAAATGTGAGATGGAAGAAAAAATCATTCGATTTAGACTTTGGGAACTTGATGGGTTGAGGACAATTGATTCGTATGAGAACCCGGAAAAGAACCTTCTTTCTGAAAAACTCGCAGAGAATAAAATTAGCATTACAAATTGCTTGTCCATAATTCAAGAATTCAAGTACTTTAAAAATCTCGATGCTAAGAGACAGGAATTCCTTTTGAAATATTCTAATTGGAAATTTACATCAGAATCTCTACGTAATAATGACAAGAACAAATGGAAGATTTCAATTAATCAAATGATTATGAACACAGGATTACAAGAGTCCCTGTTTGATAGTTGGTATTCCTTTACATCAACACATGCACATACATCATATTGGAGCGTTGTTCAAAATGACAGTCTAACTCGCGAAGAAAGGATCACTATGAAATATGTAGCGATTATGCAAGCAGTATTTGTAACTTCATTTATGATTAAAGACTTTTGTGGAATTTATGAAGTTGCAAGAAAAGAATTTGAAACATTGTCGATAAATGAGCAAGATGTAATTAATTCCTTTGATAGAGGAGGAAGAAAATAAACCAGCAGGCAACATTACGCATACCTCACTGGGGGTTTAGTAGCGGGCGATAGTTGCCGTGTACAATTTAACTTTAAACTCTAACTGTCGTCGAGCAGACCCCAGTTCAGCATGCGCGGCACGTTGGCAGTAATAATAAAAAGCACTATATTACATAATTTGTGAAACAAGGTAAGGACAGGATATTAGCGATTATTATTTTTATTGGAGGGACACTGATAGTAGGCGGTACCTTCTATCTAATTCCTGACAAAGACCAAACGGTCGTTAATGGATTTACATTATTTGGAACTTTCCTTTCATTATTTGGACTTTTATTTGCTTACCTACAAATTCAAAATATTAAAACAACTAGCCAACAAACAAAATTAGCTATAGAAAACTCGATGTTAAGGATTAATCAAGTTTTATCAATCTCAGAACTATCAAAAGCGATAAAGATAATTCAGGAAATTCAATCATTTATTATACAAGAAAAGCACGAAATTGCTTTAATGAGAATGAAAGATTTAAAATTTATTCTCATTCAAGTAAAATATAATGAAGACCTAGCAAAATATACTAATGATAGTATTTATAATAAAACTATTACTGATCTCGGATCAGATATTACAAATCTAAATGATTTAATAATCGGACATAAAAAGGGGTTGAATTTTTCAAGCCTCAATAAAAATCTTGAAAACATTGCAACAACAATAACAGATTTAGAAAACAAATTAAAATACAAAGGATATGATACCTGAAAATTTTAAAACTCTGATTGAAAAGCTCAAAGATAAAACTGCTAAGAAAGAGGCTATCTGGACTAAAACCAGTAGAGATGATGAGTTCAAACTGGATCTTGAACAAGGTGCTATTACTATCGACAGATGGGAGAGTAGCTTTGGTCAGTCAATTGTAGACATTGTGGTTTTAAATGAGCACGGCGATAACGTTGATAGTCTTGAACTAACTATTTCAGACAATAACGATTATGAATATTTAGTAGAATTGCATAATGCCGCAAAAAGAGCATACTATAAAGTTGACGAGACTTTTAAATCAATATTTAAAGAACTGGATAGCGATAAAACTATTGGCAAAGACAAGCCATCTGACGGATTACCGTTTTAAAAAATTACTACTGCCAACACTGCGCATAACTTCACTGGGGGTTTTGTAGCGGGCGATAGTTGCCGTGTATAATTTAACTTTAAACACTACCCGTCGTCGAGCAGACCCCAGTTCAGCATGCGCGGCACGTTAGCAGCAACCATGGCAAACCGAAACTATAAAATATAAAACAATAGAAATGGACATACAATCAAAATACCTCGCGTTTAACGGAGCAATTGTTTTACTAATTGGATTACTTTGTGGCTACCCTTTTGGAGTAGCAATCAATAAAAAAGATGAAGAACTTATAAGGGCTTGGAAACTTGCACATGGCTCACTGGTGCTAGGCGGCACTTTATCATTAGCAATTGCAGGATGTATGAACTTTTTAGCATTTGACGAAATTTATAAATTGATAGTTTCTTTTTCGTTTATTACTTCTGGATACTTTTTTTCTGTTTCATTACTATTGGAACCAATCTGGAGAGTCAGAGGCTTAAAATGGTCAAAAAAATCTGAAGCTAAGGAGAAAAATAATTTTGTTTTCGTTTTCAACACTCTAGGTGCTGTTACGTCTTTAACGGGGACACTTGGATTGATTATTGGAATTTGGACAACATTCTAGAGTAAAATCTACAGCTAACAACTGCGCGGTTTCTATTTTTTTCAATACGAGAGTTTCTATATTCTTATTTTTCAACGGTTGGATCGTTTGCTCTTCGTTGATTAGACTTGAGTTTGTATTTTATTGCGCATCGTCTAATTGGATAGATTTTATCTGCGTTGACAGCTTTCAATTTTTTGCGGTCGGACAGTTTCTGCTCCGTAGATAAATTCTGAGATTTAGTTTACTACTAGGTGGACAGTTTTCGGTTTCATAGAGTAATTAAATCGGTCGACTAGTCGACTCCTACGAAATAATAAGTTTTGTGATTCTAAAATGACTCAAAAATAAATTTCAAATTTGACATAAACTGATATGTGGTGTGCTGCTAACAGCACCTTGCCTCCATGCGGGTTTTCTGTATAGTAATCTTCGGTACTTTTATTATCTTCGTAGCGGATTGATTCGTGCGCTGTTATTAATCCGCACTGTCGTCAAGCAGCTAGGCGTTAGTTGCAACCGATGACGCTTTTACAAGCTCATCGTATTTAGTAAAGTTTATAGATTGATTTATCTAATTTGACAACGAGCGAATTTCTTGTTTAAGCAGACAAATTTTTGCGCAGTGTGATACTTCAAAAATTTTTATGATTTATGACATAAACAAAGTAATATTTTGCTCAGTCAATTTTTGCTCGGTTGGATTGGTTTCGGTTTCATTGATTCGGATTGACTTTCATCTTGGCGATTATCTATTAGTCGGTAGATTCTTTTCGTCTCGTTAATTGATTTAAAAAATGGTTGACAAATCGACTTTTATCGATAAATTGATTCTGGGTTGGATTGACAAAAAAGAAAAAGATTTCAAATTTGACGATAATATACTTGCGGTATGCAACTAACATTGCGCAGGCATCACTGGGGGTTTCGTAGCGGGCGATAGTTGCCGTGTTTAATTTCAACTTCAAACTTTATCCGTTGTCGTGGCAGACCCCAGTTCAGCATGCGCGGCACGTTAGTGGGCATTGAAAAAAAACCGTTTGTAAATCTAAATATTAGAGATGCGATTCATTACGATTTCCATATTGGCTGTATTGATTTCAAGTTTTTGCCTTAGGGACAAAGAATGTGTAAAAGGTGACATCGAGTACTCGGTCGCATCATATGCAGATGAGCCTTTTTTGAAACCTCAATATCAAAAGACGTTTGATTCTATTTTTCAAAAAAAGTTGGTCACTTACTTTTGTAACCGAGAAATTAAAAATATTCCAACAATTGACAAAAATAGAAAAGGTTCGGCGATTCCATCATTAAGTATAATTATCGAACCCCTATTTGTAGACTTGGACAATTTTGACGGAATATATGGACAAAGAATTTATTCTTTAAAACCCAAGTCAAGAAACCCTCGATTTACATGCGGATACTTTCACTATCTATTTATCATATCTAATAATGAGTTTATTGAGTTAACTAGCGATAGCACAAAAAATGAAACCCTAATAAGGACTCATTTAAAGGATGGTTTTTCAGAAGATGAATTACTTAAAATGACAACATATTATAAGCACGGGACTATTTGTGACAGTTATACATTTTTGCCTCCGGATTACATAAAAAATGATTCTGTTATAATTTTCAATATAAATGATTAAAATAGTTGATTATGAAACATCAGAATAGACTAATTGAAATTGCCAATCCGTGCCAAGAACCTTGGAGTAATATGACTATTAATTCAACAGGTAGACATTGTAATATTTGTAGCAAATCTGTTGTTGATTTTACTTCGATGACAGATGACGAAATTAAAAGTTACTTTATTGCTAATACTGACAAAAGGACTTGTGGGCGATTTAACGCTATTCAGGTAAATCAAAAACAGACTTTCATAAATGGCAAGCTAACACAAACCTATTCGTATATTGAGACTAAAATATCTCATAAGTTAATGAGAGTTTCATTGCTGTTAATTGTGACTTTTATGATGACAATCACGGGATGTCGTAATCATAAAACTGGTGATTCAGCATATATTGAAGATTCGACTAGTATTCATAATGAGAAAGTGCTATTAGGAGACACTACATATGTTGAGCAACCAGATTCAATAAAATAAACTGATTAATAAGACAATCAACGCCCACTAACATTGCGCACGCATCACTGGGGGTTTTGTAGCGGGCGATAGTTGCCGTGTGAAACTTAACGTTAAACTCTAACCGTCGTCGAGCAGACCCCAGTTCAGCATGCGCGGAACGTTAGCAGCAACCAAAGCATACTAATATCATTATTGACAATTTTAAACAAATTTAAATCTTTACAGCTATGGCAAACATCTTCGTCGTTTTAACACTTGTTTCTTTATTAGGATTAATTATAGGAATCATAAGTCCTGACAAAGCACTTTTTTGGAAAGCAGAGAATAAGACTAGAAAAAATTCACTTCTGATTTACGGTCTAGGAACGATAATTTTCTTTATAGCATTTGGAGTTTTGAGTGACTCTTCACAAAGTAATTCTTCCGATAATGACAATACACAAACTGTAAAAATTGCTGACAAAGAAACTGAGCCCGAAGGAACAGACGCCATTGTTGAACAGAAAAATTTCGGGAAAATGCTAGCTACATTAGATGATAAAGAAACGGATGATTTTACAGTAAATGAAATTAATAGTTTATTAGTAAACCTTTCCAGCCAATACAAAGAGCCTGTTGATACTATTGCAGAATATACAAGTAGAGTTCAAGGAGTATTAAATAATAATGGAATAAAAAAATCGAACTTAGAAATTCTAAAGGAGTTAAAAGAATCAAATACATCCAATTTAGAGGGTGTTAAATTCAAGGAAATATCAACATTGTATTTAATGTCTAAAACAAAATAAGGTCGCCAAAAATACACATATTGATTTACGGCTGGACTCTTAATGCTCCGTAGATTACTCCTGTGATTTATTTTACTACTAGGTGGACAGTTCTCGGTTTCATAGAGTGATTAAGCGGTCGACTAGTCGACTCCTGCAAAATGACAAGTTTTGTGTTTTAAAATGACAGAAAAAAAGATTTCAAATTTGACGTAAACAGATATTAGGTGTGCTGCTAACATTGTGTATGCTATATTTGGCGCATCAGGGTCAAATACTACACGAGTAACCTTTGACTGCACTAGCAGCGAAGTTCAGCATTGGATGCCAAACATCGCATACACGGCACGTTAGGCAACATAGATAGCGGGTTGACACACGCAAGAATATTATACATTAATGACAAAAGAGATTGTTAAACAAATTAAAAAGACAAAACAGTTTATTCGGTCATTTGACGACTATATGAACTATTTTATTTTTGTTTTCCCAATTGGCTTTATTGCTATTGGAATTACAATAATGTACAGCTCTATCATGTCCGAGCTAGATTTAATTACCTTATTGATTTCAATTTTACCTATATCAATTGGAATTGCTTTGGCTATTTTTACTCAAAGAAGGCTCAACGACACAATAACATTTACAACGGTTCCAATTAGTTCTATCAATGATGCAAATGATATTGTTGACGTGATCAAAAAAAACTTCAAATTAAGTAAAATAGAAGTTGACATAGAATTAGGTGTAATTACAGCCTATACAAAATTAACATTCTTTTCTTGGGGTGAAAAATTAACAGTAATAATTGATAGTAAGTCATTGTTAATAAATAGCAGGCCAACAGGATCAGGACAGCCCTTGACCATTATAAAGGACAAACATAATATCAAAAAACTTAAATGCCTTTTAAGTTAGTCTTCTTGATTCTTTTCAATGGAGCCAATGCCTTTGCGTTTGTCTCCGTTAATGATTAATTCTATCTAATCTCTATTACTATTTTGACAGCTCACTCTTTGGCGATTGGACGGATTGATGCGCTACTAATTTGACAACTTAGTCGTAGTTGACTAATTCCTGAGAAGAATAAATATGAGCTCGCTCATGCATTTTACTAAATGGATTCATATCTTGTAATAGATTGATTTCTGAAGTGGGAACCAATTGTTGCGATGATTAACATCTACGTTGCCTAACATTGTGTATACTCTATTTGGCTCATCAGGGTCAAATTATACACGAGTTGACTTTGACTCCGCCACCAGCGAAGCACAGCATCGGATGCCAAACATCGCATACACGGCACGTTAGGCAACATAGGTTGCGATTGAGTAACACTATGGTTGCGAGTTTAAAATACAAAAACACATGACGAGACAAATTATAAATATTATTATCGGACTGACAACAATGTTATTCCTTGACTCATGCTCAATTTTAACCACTACTGAATGTGATTGGGAATTTATCACATCTGTTGGAGGAATTAAATCGGAAAATCCCATACAAACGAATGACGGTTGGTATTTGCCGATTAAATGTGATGTCTCTGGACTTAGAGAGATAACCAATAAGCCAACAACTCTTAATTCTGCACTAGAATGTTCTCAAATTAAGTATTCAACAAATGACTCAGCAATTTTTGTTACAGTTTATCGTGGATTGGTCAATGAAAAAAGAGATTGTAGATGTTGTCCAATTAATATTGGTAAACTTAAACAAGCAAAGTATAAAGTTTATTACAAGTTTGACAATGATTTTCATTTAATTGGAGAGTTTGATACTTCAAAGCTAAGTTATCAATATTAAAATTTGCGCTCGTCTAGGTAGATACTTAATTCTATCTAATCTCCCCTACTGTTTTGACAGCTTGCTCTTCGATGATTGGTCGGATTGATGCGCTACTAATTGGACAACTTAGTTTTCATTGACTGATTCCTGAGAAGAAAAAATATGAGCTTGCTCATGCGTTTTACTAAATGGATTCATATCTTGTAATAGATTGACTCATAAACAGTAAAACATATTTGATGGTTATCAACTCCTACGTTGCCTAACATTGTGTATGCCCTGCTGGGGTCTTTTGTAGCGGGGGATAGTTGCCGTACTTAACTTTAACTTTAAACTCTAGCGAAGGTCGAGCAAACCCCAGCATTACATACACGGCACGTTAGCTGCAATGCTTTCGTATAAACAACATCAGACTAAACAAATAACCACATGAAAAGACAAAGAATCCTCGTTTTAACGTTTACTCTTTTTGCTAATTATCTTTCCTTCGGACAAGATGGGCTACTTGATCTTTCTTTTAATACAATCGGAGCTTTTAATGGGACAGTTGTAGAGACAAAAGTTCAAAGTGACGGTAAAGTTGTCGTTGTGGGACAATTTACAAACTATCATGACCATCAAGCATCACATATTTGTAGGCTCAATATCGATGGCACTTACGATGAAACTTTTTTGTCTGGAACAGGATTTGGTATCGGTGGAGAACCTTTGTGTGTCGAAATACAATCTGATGGGAAAATACTCGTCGGAGGCTACTTTGTCTCATATAATGGAATTACGTTAGACAGAACTCCAGTTATTAGACTTAATACAAATGGCACAATAGACAACACCTTTGATGCGGCTGATCATACATTTACAGGACCAAAGTATATGGGAAGTGTTACTGTGCGTGACCTTCTAATTCAACCAACAGGCAAAATAATTGCCGTTGGTGATTTTGATTATACAATCTATACGTATATCTCTCCAAGTGCTTATACAGAATACATTATTCGAGATATTATTCGCCTTAATACAGACGGGACTCATGACAACACATTTAATATTGGAACAGGCTCAAACTCTAGCTTTCAAATTGCGGGTGTAAGAGCTCAGGCGGATGGAGCTTTAGTTATTGCCGGGGCTTTTAGTGAAATAAATGGAGTAAGTCGTAATAAAATTTGCAGAGTAGATTCGGAAGGTAATCTTGACAATAGCTATAATTTGGTTGCATTTTCTTATGGTGAAGTCAGAGACTTCGAAGTCGTCTCAAACGACAATATAGTTCTTGTAGGAAGTTTTACATCATTCAATGGGCAAGCCATATCTAGAATTGTGAAATTAAATTCTAACGGCATAGTCGACAACACATTTAGCTGTATTCTTTCTAATGACCTTCAGCAAATAGCCATTCAAAGTGACGGGAAGTATATTATTTCAGGTTCTGCCAGAAACACAATCGAAGGAAATGATATCCAAAATGTCCTTCGATTGAACACCAATGGAAGCTTTGACCAAAGTTTTACAAACTTAGATTTCACCTTGTACGAATCAAATTCATATACTGCAATTACAATACAACCTGATGATAAAATTTTAATAGGTGGCACTTTTAATTCATACAATAATATCAATTGTAATAATATTGTAAGGCTAAACTCGAACGGAGATGTTGATGTTCCTTTTAATTTATCAAAAGGGCCAGGAGGAGAGGTTACTGTTGCAAAAGCACTTTCTGATGGGAAAATACTTGTAGCAGGAAACTTTGGAACATGTAATAATGAAGCGCTTAATATATTTTGTCGATTTAATTCAAATGGTTCTATAGATGGGACATTTAATACTGGAAGCGGTTTTCATTATATATTTTTTGGTGATGATGTGCCGAAAATTTATTCTATCAATGTTCAAAGTGACGGTAAATATCTTGTTGCTGGCGCATTTCAAGTATATAACGGAGTAGGTAGGAATAACCTAGTTAGGCTAAATCCAGATGGCACTATAGATAATTCATTACAGCCTTTAGGTGTCAATAATGTTATTCGAAATGCAATCATTCAGCCAGATGGCAAGATATTACTCATTGGTTTATTTGATATATTTTCTGACGTTAATGGAAACTATAGTGCAAAAAAAATAATTCGTTTAAATCATGATGGTTCACTAGATTTAGATTTTTTCTTAAATAAAGGGACAGGCGCAAATCTTACTCTTTACTCTTCTTGCTTACAAGCAGATGGTAAAATATTAATAGGTGGTCAAATGACTAGTTTTAATGGTACTCCTGTTGGGCGTATGACTAGGCTAAATAGTGATGGTTCCATAGATAATAGCTTTAACATAGGTACTGGAGCGAATGATTGGGTAATGTCAATTCAAATGATTGATGATGGAAGAATATTGATAACTGGACATTTTACATCTTTTAACGGGACTGCTGCTGCTGGCTTGGCAATATTAAATAGTGATGGAACAGTTGATCCATCATTCCAAAATTTCTACCAAGATGGTAGGGTATCTTGCGTTTATCAACAAAAAGACCACAAGCTTCTTGTTGGAGGAGTTTTTTCAAACTTTGGGCCTACTCATGAAAACCTTGTTCGCTTAAATAGTGATGGAACTGTTGATCCTACTTTTAATGCACCTGCATTTGGAGGGTTTCTTAATAACATATACCCTTATGATGAGACACGAATAATCATAAATACAAATATGTACGATCACTATACAATTAATGGATTATGCAGGGTTTTCATTGATGACCCAATTACTAATGCTAATCATCAAGAAAATCTTAAAAAGGATCTTTCATTTATACTATATCCCAACCCTCTACATGGAAATCTTCTTACATTAAAACTAGATGAAGGATTAAGTCAAAATAATCAGCTGTCAATATATGATGCTACTGGGGTGAAAATTTACGAACAGCTTAATATTTCTCATGATTGTTTCATCTCGTCATCATCATTAAAAAGCGGTGTGTACCTCATAAAATTAACAGATCTTGAAACCAATGTTGTTTACTACAAAAGATTAGTAGTTGAATAAACTGATAAATAAAACGCACATGCAGCTAACAGCATGTTATATAAAGTGCAGGGCGTGTACTAGAGTAAACAGCAGAGTCAATAATCGCCATGAGCTTGGCTTCGCAAAGATAAGCCCATGGCTTACTTCGGTACTAGAGTGATACTGATGAGTATAAACTCCTGCACCTTCTACAACATGCTAGACGTTAGGCACAATTGCAAAAAACCACTTAATTAACCATGAAGTACAAAATAACATTTACACTGATTTTATTGACAATAATTAGTGGCACCCTCTTTTCTCAAACAAAAAAGGTGACTCTTTATGATACAAATTGCAAAGCAGTATGTGAAGAATTTTATGTTCTAAAAGCTGATAAGACAATTAAAGATGGCCCATATAAAAAGACTATCTATGAAGATAATTGCATCACAGGCATTTATAAAAATGGCGAGAAAATTGGCATCTGGAAATATTACGATAATACCGATAAAGTTGAAGTTGAAATTAATTATGAGAATGGAGACGTGCGCTACAAAACACGTGACTCTTTGTCTAAAGAAATCATTTATTTGGAGACCTCATTAAAACCTTTGGGAGATAGGCCTCTTATAAACATTTCAAGTTCAAAGATTATGGTTAAATATTTCTCTTCACTAATAAAATATCCTAGGGAGATTGAACAAAAAGGAATTTCCGGAACTGTAATCATTTCAATGAACATAAACCCATTTGGAGAAATAGTAGGTTATAATGTATTTTCGTCGGTAGAAAAAACTCTTGATGATGAAGCAATAAGGGTTTTAAAATTAACGCCTTTAGTATTTTTGCCTAAATACGAAAATGGCGTAGCAGTTGATGCTACCTTTAAAATGTCCCTGACATATAAATTACCTGACTAATGCAACATGTGCCTAACATTACGCATACCTCACTGGGGTCTTTTGTAGCGGTTGATAGTTGCCGTTTATAATTTAACTTTAAACTCTAGCCGTTGTCGTGCAGACCCCAGTTCAGCATGCGCGGCACGTTATGCGAAATCAAGAGCCCTTACAGCAACCACATGGAGAATCAATAAAGATTAAAACTACTTAGATAATGAATAAAAAAAAGAATATCTTTTTGTTTTCTACGCTTACCATTATTACTGCAATATTTGGATACTTTCTAGTTAAATCGTATTTGAAAAAAGATGATTGTTTGGATAAAGGTGGCAGCTACAACGCAAAGAAAGGTGTTTGCGAATATTCAATTTTAGATACAGCAAAAGTAAATTCTTCAACAGAGGATGAACTTATGGGTTATAATGAACTTGCAGATCAGGATAAGAGAGGACATTATACAATTTCAGAATTTAATACAGACGTCGATGATTACGACAATATTGATAGGCCTAAATTTAGTCAGATAATAGATTCAAAAATCGACACCTCAAAACTTTTTAACATATGGACACTTGATCCTGATGGGCCACATGCTGATTTTGTTATCAGCAAAAATGAGTTTTATATTGTTGATTATGATGGAGACGGCGATATGCCTTTTATATTAAAGAGAGATAGCTTAACGGTTTTTTATAATGACTTCATTTTAAAGGGTCGTATTATAAACGTAACAAATGACTCATTAAAAATTTGGTGGGAGGAAACAAATTCTGCTACTAACTACGTGGAATGGAAGAATTAATAACTTGAATTCGCATAACATTGTGTATACTATATTTGGCGCATCAGGGTCAAATTATTCACATGTAACCTTTGACTGTGCTACGAGCCAAGTACAGCATCGGATGCCAAACATCGCATACACGGCACGTTATGTGGCATTATGAGAAAACAAGCATTACTGTTTATAATAATTTCTTTTTTGATTGGCTGCAATGGAGAAAAATCAGCAAATGAAGAAATTCCTCTAACATCTTATAATAAGATACTAGAAGGACGATGGATACTAAAAAGTTATAATGATTCAATTTCCAACAATTGCACTCCTGGTCAATTGACTCATTTAACGGAGAATTATTATCTTATTGACTTTAATCGTAGTGAATACAAAAATGACACTATTAAAAACATTAATATATTGACTGCTCAACAACCAGAAAATGACTTTCAAATAATCTATAATGCCAAAAGTAAGACAAATGAATTAATTCAATTTCAGGAGGACTTTTCACATGATGGAAAGACTTTTAAAAGAATTTACGAGCCAATAAAAAATGCAGGCTCAATCAGATTGCTTAAAAGTGTTAATGACACAATATTAGAGATTTCCATGCCGACAGAGACTCTTACATTTATACGGTGTAATGATACTCAAATATCAAAAACAAATACATGGTCTGAGTATGAGACTTTGATTTTACAGAAATTGATAGTAGGCACTTATAGATTGCTTCCAAATGACAAAGTTAAAGCATCTGTTCCTATTTACTTTCAAAGTAATGGTAAGACAAATGCATATGATGTTTTATATAAGGCAAATCAATCATCGACTTATTCACTTTCTCTAACCGAAGACATTATACTTTTTAACATGGATAACTCAAAAGATGCAATCATATTAAATTGGAGAATAAGAGGAGATAGTTTAGATTTAATCAATGTTGACAAAATTGACTTTACAATGATTAGAGAATAACGCCACATAACATTGCGCATAACCTCACTGGGGGTTTCTTAGCGGGCGATAGTTGCCGTGTATAATTTAACTTTAAACTCTAGCCGTCGTCGAGCAGACCCCAGTTCAGCATGCGCGGCACGTTAGGCACAATGCTAGCCGACAGAGCATTTATCGCATTTTTTGACTAAATTTGCTTAAAATCAGGTGAATATGCCAAATTTATACATTATAGCAGGATGTAATGGTGCTGGAAAGAGAACGGCTTCATATACCGTTCTGCCTGAAATACTTGATTGCAAAGAGTTTATTAATGCGGATGAAATTGCAAAAGGACTTTCCCCTTTTCAACCAGAAAAAGTAGCTATTCAATCAGGGAGAAT
>Ga0123337_10004896_pt1 | contig 13397 bp, 10 predicted proteins | sample frozenSSSSmetaG_FD_89792 | JGI IMG/M metagenome (GOLD analysis project Ga0123337, IMG submission 89792) | Glacier valley bacterial and archeal communities from Borup Fiord, Nunavut, Canada, to study Microbial Dark Matter (Phase II) -... | ecosystem: Environmental > Aquatic > Freshwater > Ice >... | reverse complement strand
TCAGGCGTGCGGGTCTGCTTCAGCAGGAAACTACCTACAAGATAGGCTTCCGTGATCTGCCATTGCCCCGCACCGAGAATATTCAACAGCGCCTTGCAATCGCGTTTGCTGTAAACAAGCAGCCCGTTATCGCTCTGTGTGACCTGCTCCTGATCTGTCCAGTAGAGGCCGCGAATTACGGAGTCTTGCGCACGGACGGGCTGCGCCAGACTGGTGAGCAACGCCCACGCGATCACCGCGAACGCTGCCCACCGTTGAAGATTGCTGTGCATCGCGGCTACTCCTTGCGGCTGATGTCGAGGTGAAAGCTGATCTTCTCACCCTTCGGGCAATTCGGATCGCTATCCACACCCTCGATTTTGAAGTGACCATCGCAGATCCCCGTCACGTCACAAACCACACTGAAATTTTTGCCGTCAGTCCCCAACGTGGCATCACCGATCACCCCTGTCAGGTGTTCCTTGTCACTTTTCGGCGCGCTAGAGAACTTCAACCGGAGCGAAAATCCGCTCGAAATATCGAATGGGTATTCGACGCCGACCGTGGGCGGAAACGGCGGCAATACCGAGAGATTGCTATTGTAAAAGCTCACACTGCCTGGGATAGTCTTTCCGGTCAGCGCTTCTGCTGCCGCGCCCCAGCCGGTAGTCGAAATATTGTCAATACCACCCTTCCCGATGAAGGGCTTGTTCAACCCTTCGCACGCGAGCAGGTCTATGTTGGCAGGCGCTTCGATGTAGAACAGCCAAATCTTCGCGCTCCCCTTGATTCGATAGATGTTCTGGCCGTGATACCTGACCGTAACATCCTTCGTCACTGTCGGGTAGTTGTAGCGTGTGAGCGCGTTCAGGATCAGGTCCACTACTTTTTTGGCTGCCCACGCTTCCATGTTCCCGCCGCTGGTCAGGACGTTGAAAATATCTGAGGGCGAGAACGGCAAATCGGGGATTTTCTCTATCTTCGCGCCTATTTCATAATGCGCTTCCACCTCGACACCGCGCGTTTCGTCGTCTTTCTCATCGTAGCGCGCGGGCGTCAATTCAAGCTTAACCTTGCCATTTTTATCTGTCTTGAGCTGGTCGTCGAATTCTTTGGGGTGCGCCTCACCAGAAATTTTATAACCATCCACCAGCGTCGCGGTCGTCAGCTTGTCGTCCGGTCCCTTCTTCGACCAACGCACATAGTATCCCGACATATCACCATTCGGCGGGACTTCCAGCCCTTTCCCGGCAAGACAACCGAGCCGCTCCTGTGCGAGGTCGGAATTGAATTTCGCGTGCGCAGTGAAGTTAAAATGCTTGCTGTAATCCGTCTCGGAGTCGTCCTTCAATTTGAAAGTCGTGGAGTCTTTATCCACATCGATTTCGAGTTCTGCGCCAAGTCGCAACAAAACCGCCGTCAGCACCTTCAAGCCAATATCGGCAGTATCGTTACCCGCGCCGAACGGACTTACCAAGCCGGGCGTAAAGTGTTCCATTGCTTTTTTACCGAGTTCAGTGGCTGCATCGCGCCCCATTTCGCCCTGACTTTTCGCCATTGTGTCGTTGCCGGTGAAGATCATGCTTATCGCATCGCACGCGCTTTGTATTGTGTAAGCGGCCAATCGCGGGTCGCGCCGATGCGCAGAAGCAACGCGCAGTTGCGAGACACCAAGCGCGTGCGTCAGGAACAGGGTCAGCGTGAGCGGGTCGATTGTGGTGGTATCGGGGTCGGCATCCATCCCGAAGACCTGTCCGCGATGTCCCGCCAACGCACGGACTGCCGCGCCTGCAAGCTGCTCTTCGAGCGCAGCATCGGGCGTCTTACCCCAAATCGCGAACATCTCCGCAACCAGCGCGGGCGGTGTCCCCGCCTTGAAATAAGTAATGTCGATCAGGAGTTGGGTAAAGGCACGTAGCGTCCACGATGAGTCGAGGGTGTGGCGCGTCAGCAATGGGATCAATTCCGCGTAGAGCGTAGCGTTGGTCAGGGCGCGCAGATCGGGAAGCGCGACGGGTGTACCATCTGCTTTGGCAAGTGGGACGCCGCTGCGCCGCAAAAGCTCAGTCGTCGCTTTTTGCGCTGCCTTATGATCCGACCCGTAGATAATATCGACTAGTGACTCGGCAAGTTGCACCGTCGCGGTATCTGGTCCTTGCCCAGCGCGAACCCTCCCGAAGGGCAGGCTAATAATCACGATAATAAGCAGAAGCGATAGCATTCTTTGCAGCGGGCGCATGGCAAATCCCTGTATTATGCGGCATCGGGGGCGAGTATACGCTTAAATAGCGATCAGCGCCGCCACCATCCAGAGTGTAAGCACGCCACGCACTGTCCAGGCGAGGGTACGTATCCAGTTCGTGCCGATCAGCGCGCGATATGCTGCCTCGTCATAGCCACCGCTCAATACATTATGTTGCGGAATTTGCAGCAGGAGCGTGGAGAGCCAGATCACTGCGACCAGCGCGAACCCGATGATCGGCACAAGTGCGGGAACTTGCGGCGGGCGCTCAAAGAGCAGCAGCAGCGCGGTCACGGCTTCGATCAGCATCGGCAAGCCGACAATCGGCGTGATCAGCGAGGTATGCGCGGCTTCATAGGCGGCAAAGGCATCGCGCCCCACACGGTCGAACAGGTTGTAATGCACGCTCTGGATGATCCAGATCGCGCCGCACATGAAGAGCGTTGCGGCGGCGTTCGCCAGCACCACGAATTTCATTGCGGCAGCTCAGGCTGTTGCAGGTGCATCTGCCAGAGCGTGACGGGTTTATTGGCGACGACCGATGGCAAACGCACTTCCGTGATGCGCTTCCCTGCACGGTAAGTCATGGTCAAAGAGCGCATATCGGTTTCACAGCCTGATTTGCTCATCCGCAAGATGCAATTTCTGCTATAGCACGTTAAATTATGTCCAATTCGGGATGCGGGACAAAGGGTATTCAGCGGCTTCTCATTCTATGCTGCACCCAAACGCGCCCGATATACGTAATAATACGTAGTGGTCGATCACGCGCAAGCGTGCATTCTGCACCTGGTAAAAGGAAGCTTCCATTCAATGAACATCAGTAGTATTTTTGGTCTATTGGCCTTTCTCGGTCTGGCGCTCGCTGTTGGCGGTGTGGCGCTCGGCATCAACAATAGCCTGAACCGCCGATCCGCGCGTCCGGGCAGCCTGCTCGCGCTTCTGGGTGTTATCCTCGCCGCCGTGTTTTTCATTCTAAGCGCGGGTGTCGTGCAAATCGCGTCGAACGAGGTCGCGGTCTTGTTTCAGCCGTTCAGCGGCGACCCGAATGTCGGACGGCTTTCGAAGGAACCGCTCGGTCCTGGTATTCATGTGATCATACCGGGTATCAACGTGCCGACCGTCTATTCGACGCGGCTGCTCACCTACACGATGTCTGGCATCACGAACGAAGGCCAGCAGGTAGGCGACGACTCGATCAAGGCGCGCACCAAAGACGGCCAGCAAGTCGATCTCGACGTATCAATCGTCTTCGGCGTTAATCCTAGCAGTGTCAACCAACTGCATCTCAAATGGCAAAACCGTTTCGAGACCGAATTCGTGCGCCCAACCTCGCGCGAAGCCGCTCGTGAAGTCGTGTCGTTCTTCAGCGTCGAGGAAATTTATGGCGAGAAGCGTACGGAAATCAAATCCCGTATCTTCGATGCGCTGAAACCGAAGTTCGATGGTAACGGTCTGCTGCTGGCGGATGTACTGGTGCGCAACATCACGTTCAGCCCGGAATACATCAAGGCCATCGAGCAGAAGCAGGTCGCCTTTCAAGATGCTGAACGTGCCAAGCAGGAAGCCGAGCGGGTCCGCACGCAGGCAAAGGGACAGGCCGATGCCGCCGTCCTCACCGCACAGGGTGAATCCGACTCGCTGGCAGCGCGTGCGCGTGGTGAAGCGACCGCAATCACGCTCCGGGCGCAGGCCGAAGCAACCGCACTGGGCTTGATCAACGAGCAGTTGCAGAAAAACCCGCTGCTCATCCAGTATCAGTATGTGCAGAAACTTTCCGAAAAGGTGAGCGTGATCCTGCTGCCCAGCAACTCGCCGTTCCTCTTCGATGCGCAGTCGCTGCTCGGCCTCGGCGCAAATGGCACGCCTGCCGCGACCAAGACGCCTTCTCCGGCAACACCCTCCGCAACGGGGACGCCGACGCGCTAAATAGTTAATGGGTGGACACAGCAGTCTGCCCCCAAGTGTACAAGGCGCGGTCACTGCGAGCAATCCGGCTCAAAGATGCCCGCGCCAGTTCATTAAGGGTCGCCTCAGCGATAATGCCCGGAACGGAACTCATCAATATATGGTTGGTACACAGCCACATCGCCCTGCCGTGAGCCGCTGATGATTTTGTAGTAATCGCTGGCAATATCGGCTTGCTGCTCGGTCTGGAACGCCTGTAATCCGTGACCTGCCGCTGTCTCTGCGGCCAGACGAGTTTCACCGCCATAATCATAGACACCGCGCACCGCGTGGTACAGTGTGCGTATCATCGACACGCCGTGCTGATACTGCCAGGAGTGGCCCATTTCGTGGATGAGCCAGGCTGTGTCGAGTGAATTTCCCGTCACCGTTCCGGATGGAAAATTAATTGTCCAGGGCGTAGTACGCGCGAAGCCGCCCAATGACATGACTGGCGCATCTTCAAGGACAATTCGATCATAGTTGATGCCACTGCCGAAAACGCTTTCTGCCGCCGCATGTTCGGCGCCCGTGAGCGAACGGCGTGCCTGCACGTCGAGGTTTTGCTGACGGCGTGCCAGATTGGTGTCCCAGATCAAACCCGGAATATACGTGACTTCTTCTGCGGAATAGACCGACGTGCGATGATCTTCCATCAATGCAGTCGCCATTTGAGCCGCTCTCGCGTACCCAGCGGCAGTCAAGGCTGCTTCGATCTCTTCGCGCGTGGCACTGATATTGGAGAAAAACTGCTGGTCCCCGGCAGAACGGATGCGGATTTTGGTCGCGTCAATTAAGGTCTGCAATGCGCGTTGAATACCAGGAGCATCAGCAGTGTATCGATCAATCGGTGGCACACCTTCGCCCATTGTAGGTTCAACATCGATGTGTTCGCGCGTATAAGCAGAAAGATCGCGTTGAAGGGTGGCTGCCGTACCGCGCTGTTGCTCAATCAAGCGGCGAACAGCCTGGTTTCCGTGAGTTTGTTGTAACGAAAGAAGTCGCCGCTGATTTGTGTTTAGTGTGCTTGACGCCAAAGCGGACTGTGCGTTGAATCCGCTGTCAGCATTTTGAGACGACTCGTTCCCCTGATGGTCAGCTATGGGTAGTGGCTGACGATGTTCGTGTGACATTTGTTTTTCGCTCCACATCCAAAATCTTGAAGATATTGCGGTGGCATGATGTCGATGAAAGGTGTCAAAGTACAGTCTATAATACACTTTTTTCGAGATTGCATAACAAATCGCGAATTTTAATTGCAAGAACAAAGTGATGCCACACCATGCTTGTCGAGGACTGTTACCCCTTGCGCGGCAACTTGTGTTAAACTGCTATTTGGTTATCATGCCCGGTAGCGCATTTGAGGAAAAGCATCGTTTAGTATCCGCTTGAAACAAATACGGTACTGCCTTTTCGTCCGCAAAAATCGTCCTAGAGGAACTATGAGCGTCGATTCCAAGTTAGTCAAGATCGGTGTATTTTACGATGGAAACTACTTCTTCCACGTAAGCAACTTCTATCTATATTCGCATCCGCGTCGGTCGCGCCTCAGCATTGAAGGCATCCATGAATTCGTGCGCAGCCAGACGGCGCAATTGGAAGATGTCGATCTACGCTACTGTCAGGTCGTGGACTCGCACTATTTTCGAGGTCGCCTCTCCGCATCCGAAGCCAACAACCGCGACAAACTCTATCAGGAGCGCGCCTTCGACGATGTGCTGATGCGTGAGGGCGTCGTCACGCACTATCTGCCACTCAGTAGGCAGGGTGAAAAAGGGATCGATGTCTGGCTCGCGCTGGAGGCCTATGAGCTGGCCGTCCTCAAGCACTTCAATGTCGTGATCCTGATCGCGTGTGATGGCGATTACGTGCCACTGGTGCGTAAAATCCATGCGCTCGGCACGCGCGTGATGGTCCTCGCCTGGGATTTCCAGTATACCGATGAGACGGGTAATATCCGCGCAACTACCACTTCAGTCAAGCTGCTCGAAGAAGCGACGTACCCGATCCTGATGCACAATATCATCGACGACAAGACGCGCCGCAACGATGCCTTCATTGCCAATCTGTTCGTGCCGCCGCGCGATTACAGCACCGGCTATGAAAGCCCTGTTCAGCGTCCGATACTGCCCCCGCAGTTGCCCGTTTCTGGCACGTTGGGCGAGACGTATATCGGGCGCGTCGCGACAATCAAGGAGGGCTACGGCTTCATCAACACGGATGGCAGCACACGCAGTATCTTCTTCTATTGGGGTGATGTCGCGGCGGGTGACTTCAATACGCTGCAAGTGGGCGAGGTTGTGCAGTACGTTCTCGGCATGAACGACAAGGGCGAATGCGCGAAGGATGTGCGCCGCGCCAGCATCGCGCAGCCGACACTACCCGCTCCGCAGATCGAGCCGCATTGACGCTTCATGCGCCCATGGTTACAATCGAAACCATGCGAGAGGGGCCCACGCGGTCCCTCTTTTGTTGTTTTACGGGAGAGCCTGATTGATGGTCGATAGACGTGCCTTGATTGTCGATGACGACCCCTCAAACTGCGCGATCTGGGAACTGGTATTGAATGATCGCGGCTACGCAGTGCAGATTGCAGGCGACCTCGCGAGCGGCTATGAAGCCCTCGATAGCGCGACCTCGCTGTTTCTGGTCGATTATCATTTGCCGGATGGTCCCGGCTCGCAACTAATCGCCTACATCAAGGAAAACCTGCCGGAGAGCATCATACTGGTCGTCTCGATGGATGACGACGCGGATGTGATTCGCGAGGCGATCCACGCAGGCGGCAATGTATTCATCGTCAAGCCAGCCAGCCCGACCGTGATGAATCAGATTTTGACCGAAATCGAGAGCGGCACGCTGGATACCAGCGTACGGCAGTTGATCAACCGCAACGGACGACGCACTTACGCGGCCTGAGCCGCAGCTCAATAAGGAACAGCGAAGATGAAGCTGACATTTCACGGTGCGGCGCGCGTCGTCACGGGGTCGCAACACCTGATCGAAGTGAACAACCGCCGTATTTTGCTGGATTGCGGGCTGTATCAGGGTAAGCGCGACGAAGCGAACGCGCGCAATAAGACACTGCCCTTCAACGCGGGTGAAATAGACATTATGGTCCTCTCGCACGCGCATATCGATCACAGCGGGAACATTCCCAATCTGGTTAAATCCGGCTTCAAGGGTGACATCTACGCGACCTACGCCACGCGCGACCTGTGCGCGACGATGCTCATGGATAGCGCGCATATTCAGGAACAGGACGCCGAATATGTGAACAAGAAGCGAATGCGCGCCAACCAGCCGCCTGTCGAGCCGCTCTATACGCAGGAAGACGCGCTCAAGGCGCTCGGCTACTTCCATTCGGTCAATTACGACCGCCCGACGCAGATCATGCCCGGCGTCACACTTTCCTATGTCGATGCCGGACACATGCTCGGCAGCGCTATCGTCACACTGCATATCGAGGACCACGAGAAGAGTCGTGATGTCACACTCGTTTTCAGCGGCGATCTCGGCCAGCCGGGGCTGCCTATCCTGCGTGACCCGACCGTAATCCCCGCCGCTGATATTCTGATCATGGAAAGCACCTATGGCGACCGCCTGCACGATAAGTACGGCGATTCGATAAAGGACCTGGAGCGCATCGTCGTGGAGACCTACCGCCGGGGTGGGATTGTGATCGTCCCGGCGTTCGCGGTCGGTCGCACACAGGAACTTGTCTTCGCGCTGCATCAGCTTTCAAGCGCGAATAAAATCCCGAAGCTACCGATTTATGTAGACAGCCCGTTAGCCGTGAACGTGACCGCCGTGTTCAGCGCGCACCCGGAAGCTTACGATGACGAGACGCGCGCGTTCCTGAGCGGCATCAAGGGCGCGGACCCGTTTGGCTTCGAGGGCTTGACGTATACGCACAGCGTCGAAGAGAGCAAGCAACTCAACTTCCTGAGCACGCCCGCCGTGATCATCTCCGCGAGCGGCATGGCGGAAGCCGGACGTATTCAGCACCACCTCAAGAACCACATCGAAGACCCGAAGAATACGGTCCTTATTGCGGGTTATCAGGCCGAAAATACGCTTGGCCGCAAGATACAGGATAAGCAACCCGTCGTGAACATCTTCGGGGAACCGTATCATCTGCGCGCGCAAGTCGAGACGATTACGGGCTTCTCCGGCCACGCGGACCGTAACGGGCTGCTTGGTTGGGCGGGCGAAATCGACAAGCGACCGCGCCAGACGTTCCTCGTGCATGGCGAAGACGGACCGCTCAATGCACTCGCGCAGGGCTTGAAGGATCAGGACGGATACGAGAACGTGCATATCCCGAACCTGCATGAGATGTTCGAGGTCTGAGACAAATTTGTTGATGGAAATAGCGGGTCGGTCAAGCCCGACCCCTACATAATGCGCGCGGTCTCATACGCAAAGCAGCGGCTACTTCTGGCTCGGCTCGATTGGGAAGTAGTACAGAATGTTTCCATCTGCGACATAGGCACTCTGACCTTCGACATAAATCGCGCTCAGTTTCCTGAGTGCGCCGTCGGCGGGTCCCTTATAGCGCTTCTGGAAGGTCCCCGCCAGCGTAAATTCATAAATCGACTGGTCCACCGGATCGATAATGAAGATTGAAGATAGCCCGGTTGGAGAGTCGAGCAGGTACATCGCGTTCGCACCCTTCAACGCGCCGTCAGGAACATTATTGAGCGTGAACTGCTGTTCCTCGCCCGTCGTGAACTTCTTCATTGTCCCATCGGCCAGCAGGACGTAAACGCTGCCGCGGCGGTCAATTCCGAAATCGACGGCCTTGGTCAGGTTGCGATTCAATTCCTGATTGAAGTAGGCGTCCGGCGGGTTAGGGTAGGTCGTGCCGGCTGGGACGTAGCGCCAAATCTGGTTCGCAGCAGGGTCCAGAATATACAACCGCTCCTGCCAGACTGCGAGAGCGACCGGACGCTTCCAGAGTTCGTGGCCGGGCAGCGCCTGCGCGTTGGCGGGCGGGAATGCGGGCGAATAGGTCACGAGGATACCCTGCGTATCCAGCCCAATCAGCGCGTGTGAGGTGCGGATGCCCGCCTCATCGACCCACAACGTATCGATGATATTGCGCACGTTGTAGCCGCTGGCCGGAGCGCCTGCCTGCACAAGTGGCGTTTGCCCGCGTTGCCCGTTGATCTGGTCGGGCGAGCGCAGCGAATCACGATAGACAGCGCTCGAAGTTTGATCGAGGGTATAGAGGTCCGTGCTACCCTGAATGAATACGCTGGTCAGGTTTGCATTGTTGGGGAAAGTGCGGAGCGGGATGAGCGTGCGGCGCGTGACCTTCGCAAAGTCGTCGAGGGCGGCCTGTGCCTGTGCGCGCAATTTGATGAGCGTCGGGTCGCCGGGGCGCTGCACATCTGCAATTTCGATGCGCTGCATCACACCCGTCCACATCGCTTTGGAACGGTCCTGATCGGTCTTCGGGACGGCGGCGGCCTGATTTGCCTGCTCCTGTACCTGATTCACCAACTGCTCAAAGTTGGTAGAATCGACCTGCGAGAGCCGGAAACCAACCATTACAAAGACGACCACAACCGGAATCAGGATTGCCACGCCAATCGCAACGGAGAGCGGAAAATTGGGTGTGCCTTCTTTCGGCTCCGGGAAAACGCGATCCAGCAGACCGTTGATAATTCGCACGATGCCGCGCAGCAGCCACGCGATGCTATGCGTCATGCCGTAGAGGATACGCGCTGGGAGCGGCTTCGGCGGCGCGGAGCGCATCTCGTTTAAAACAGGAAGCGCAGGTCCAGGCGTGATCGTGGCAGGCGGTACGGCTTCGCCTGTACTCTCCACAACCGATGCTTCCGGCGTTGAAACTGACATTCTCGGCGGCGTGGGTGCTGGCGTTTTAATCGGCGCGCTCTTCGCGGCTTCGGCCTGCCGCAGCACGGGAACGATCATCTTGAATTCGATGATTACGGCCTGCGTCTGTGCCGCGGCAGCACCTTTCAAATTATCCTGAACGGCACTGCTCGCAAGGGCATCACTCAGAACATCGCGCGGCGCATTTGCCAGCCCCAGATCGCTCATGACGAAGACGTGGCCGGGTTCGATTTCATAGTGCGCGAGTTTGACATCCGGCGACGGACTGTAACCGAGCGGTAGCCCCATCAGCGCGAATTCATCTCGCAGGTCGTCTGGCGCGGTGATCAGGTCGCCACCCTGCCGCAAAAGCGCAATACACGCGCCCGCACGCGCGAGGAAAAGCTCGTGGCCGCGCAGCACCATCGCGGCCAGATTGACCTGATACTTCTCGCCGGCGGTTGCGTTATGCGTCATCAGATGCGAATTGACGCCGTTCATGGCCTCGCGCAGGCCGCTGGTGACGCTCGCGCTCGTGCGGAAGTAGAGTTCGCAAGCGAGGCTCGCAATCTGCTCGTAGAAGGCTGACGTCGCCTGTGGTCCCTGCGCAGGGGTGGCGAGGACGAAGAACGTATCGCCTTCGCGCCCGCGCAACGGCTTCTTCGGCGGCGGCTCGATACGCGCGCCCGGCGGTTTGGTACGCAACGCGCGACCGCCGACCATGAACAGGTAGCTTACGGTTGCTTCAAGATCGCTGTGGAGCGGCGGCGCTTTGGATTGCACTTGTGGAGTCATATAGGGAATTGTAGCCGGGATGCGACGAGGTGGCGAGTCGCGCCCTGCTTATAGCACGCCGAACATCTCCTCAATCGCAGCGCGCACGACTGGAACATGATCCTCTGCAAAAACAGACAAATAAATGCGCTTCAACTGCATCTGGTGTTCAATCAATGGATTGTGCTGTGGAAATTCGCGAAAGGCTTGCAACATATGCTGGGCGACACTCTCCACATCCAGCCCACCATGCCCCGTCCCGAAAAGTGGAAAGATGATGCTCTCGATAGGCGTGTACGGCCCGATAGTGGCTGCGTCTTTGTCGCGCAGGAATGGCTCTGTGCCTTCGCGAAAAATCTGGCCGTTCTGTACATCGATACGGTGAATGAGTTCAAGACAGTTGTAAACGGCGTCGTTGATCGCGTCACCGACAATTGAATTGACGATGCCGGGCTTGTGCGTATCGTCAACATGTGCCGTTGCCGCATGAAAAATGTAGCGAGCTGCCGTATTGCGTACAAGTCTGCTCTGTATATGGCCTGCATGAGTGGGGATGACTTGTCGGATCGTGAGTGGTCGCCTGAATTGCGTGTCGATTTGCAGATCGAGTTCTTTCTGAACCGTGTCTTCGAGCAGCGCCCCCGTATGATCGACATAGGCTCCTTCGCGACGCAGCGCCGAGGACAACCGATCTCTCTCGAAAATACGCGCCATCTGCATATGATCGTTCTCGGTGTTGACGATCACATCGAACACGCGCTTGCCATCGCGCCGCCGCAGCCGTGTTATATCACCTGTGGCAAGGTGCAGTTCACACCCATGTGTATAACCCGGTAGTGGCACATGGTAGACGCTCAGTTGATCGGTGGCTTTCACAGGACGCCAATGATCGTGCCGCTCCTCTATCCATTGCTGCTGACGCGGCCAAGTGCCGTTTTCACCTGCGGCTCGTCTGCGAATAGTGTTTATCAAGCGCTCGTAGGCCGCCGCGCTTTCGTCAAAATTCAGCACCCATTGGATACCCCCAAGCTCAAGCCGTTCCTCAGCCTTTTTAACATCTACCAGCTTGTCGATCAGGATTGGAATAATACGAATACCGAGACCGCGCGCCATATCGACCTCTCGTTGAATCCAGTCGGACTCGGCTGTTTTCGCCTGTAAAAGCACCAGCAAAACGTCCGCTTTTTGCACTTCGGAGATGATCCGGTCGCGCCATAGATCAGCATCATCCAACTGCAACACGTCGATGAACACGTAAAATTTTTCAGCGGTCAGGCGCTCGGCTATGTTGCGAGCAATCTGAACGGCTTCGCCATTAGCTCGTTTGTGGCTGATAAAAACGTTGAGCGTGGTCACGCTGACGACTCCTATGCAGGGCTGCGGTCTGGTGAACTCGAAAGGAATGCTTGTGAGGCATTGCGCCTATGCCTGTCGCATACGCAGCCATTGCAGGCCGATAATCGTTTTCGCATCGACAATTTCATGGTCGTCGAGCCGCTTAAACGCTTCGCTCAGGGGAAGTTCAACCCGACTAATATACTCGTCTTCGGCGGCCAATCCGCCACCACGCGATTTCTGGTCAACCGACTCGACAGGACAGTAGTATAGAAAAATGCGTTCACTCGATCCGCCGGGGCTGAGGTAGAAACTCGCAATGAATTCTACATGCGTTGGTCGGTAGCCGATCTCTTCATAGACTTCGCGTACAACCGCCGACGCGGGTTCCTCGTCTTTGTCGATCATTCCAGCCGGAAGTTCAAGCAGCCAGGCGGGACCTTTTTCCGCAGCCGGAGCGCGAAATTGCTCCGTCAGGATCAGGGAATTTGTAGCGCGATTATGGACAAGCGCCGCAACCGCATCTCCGCGCTCGAAAACAAGGCGCGTCAGTTCAGCACTCATTGCGCCTTGCGTCGTCGAGTGCCGAAGGTGAAGTTCATCTACCTTGAAAAAGTGATCGAAAATCCGCTTTTTGCTCAGAATTTCATAGCTACGCTGGTTTGGCATCGGCACTTCTCCTTCACGATTGTCCAAAGCGAGTCAATGATCCAGAATATTTAATGAGTCAGAGACGGCTTGCTCGCAGCCCATTCTCCGCACGCCAGCGCAATACATCCTGTGCGTGTTCCTGCTCGTGCAGCGTTGCGGTATCCTCGATCAGCGTCCAGATCGGCTCGCCTTCCATCCACGCGAAGCGGTTACGGTCGTTGAGCAGTTTTTCATCCAGCCGTTCAATGCTGAGGATCAATTGCCTGTGAACGTTCGCGAAATCTTCCTGAATGATGTCGAGGGGGCGGCGCACATTGACGCGATATTGATCCTCATTGAATTCATCGAAATCTTCAATTTCGATCAGGTGCGGCACGCTCCCCGGCCTGCCCAGCCCCGCCAACGCGGTGATCAGTTCGCTCTCCCAGGCGGTCAGGTGTGCCAGCAGGTCCTTCACCGACCAGATGCCGATAGCGAAGGGACGCAGCAGCGCATCATCGGGCAGCCCCGCTATCGCCGTGAGCAGCGCCGCACGCCCATTTTTTACGCTGTCGATAAGTTCTGCCTTCTTCACGCCCATAACCTCGCGATTGACGCTTAATTTTCCGGCCTGTATAATACTCTC
>Ga0123337_10004895_pt1 | contig 13398 bp, 10 predicted proteins | sample frozenSSSSmetaG_FD_89792 | JGI IMG/M metagenome (GOLD analysis project Ga0123337, IMG submission 89792) | Glacier valley bacterial and archeal communities from Borup Fiord, Nunavut, Canada, to study Microbial Dark Matter (Phase II) -... | ecosystem: Environmental > Aquatic > Freshwater > Ice >... | reverse complement strand
ATGATAATGCCATTCATTGGATTCCCTTGGTCGTCCTGCATCGGCACCATATTACCTATTTGAACGATGTCAGCTGGTACTTCAGGACCGGTAAAGACTTCGCGTGGTATACTGATTTTATATTCTTCACTTGAAACACCATACGCATTTTCGGCTTCTATGGCAAATTCAAACGTGTCACCAGCAGCCAAACCCGAAAGTTCGGTATCAAACTGTGGAAGTGTCTGGCCAATGCCATGTATGAATACAAAGGGTGAATCCTTTGTGGCAGTATCTGCAATCTCTCCATTATCCAATGTTAAAGTGTAGGTGAGTGATACAACCTTGTTTTTTTCTATTTGCATGTTTTTTGATTTTTAAATAAGTCCGCAATTTCAACCCAAAAATCAGGAATTCAAAAAGAATTTATAAATATATTTATCAAGCAAATAAGACGTTTGAGAAACTTTATGGAATCCTTGAACCGGCTCTTTATACGTTTCGAGAACTTATCAGGCCAGGAATAGAGTGAACTCAGACCTTGGGGTAAGCCCAGTGTGCTTGTAAAGGCAGTAGAAATGCTTTGTCGAGTTGAGCTAAGGTTTTAATATTCATGTCGAAAAAAGGAGTGGATGCCGAAATTGTTTTTTCTTCCAGCCCCCGTTCAACCTCATTAAAATGAATGGTATGAATGCCATCATTGTCCAGATAGGGGAGTTGAACCCTGTTGAAAAAACCTATGCCCATTGTGTTGGAAAGCTCCTTTAAAGCATTCACACTTTTGTCAATACTGCAACCACTGGCTCCGGTATGCGTTTCATCTACTTTTAAAATGATAAAACGATGATACAAGAGCTCAAATCCCGCTAATAACTGTTGGTTGTGTGCGGTCCAGTCCTTACAAAAATTTCCGAGATATATACTGATGTTTTCTTCTTCTTTTATAGACAACTCCCTGTCAGCCTGGTAGACCCATATTTTTGAATCGGGTGAAAATTGTTCCATGGTTATTGGTGAATAAGTGAGATAACTTTGTCTACTTCCTTAATCATTTCGTTGAGCTTAAATTTGAGCTCCCTGCTTTTGTTGCTATCCATTGGTTCTTCACCCATCACCTCATCGGCAATGCGTTTGATTTTTAGTTTCTGTTCCATTTGTTTCAGCGAGCTGTTCTGAATCTCAACAATTTGTTTGAGTCTCTGAAGTTCGCGGTCTTTTCTGTTCTGGTCTTGCAGTAGGGAGTCGTTCTGCGTTTTTAAATGCAGCACCTGTTCCTTAATTTCCTGAAGTCTTTTTACCAGTTCTTCCATTATTTTCTAATGATGGCGTTTAATTCCTGTTCAAATTTAAGCATTAAATGATGTAATAAAGGATCAATATCACTATCCATCATTGTTTTTTCTGCATCATAAAGTTCCAAACTGATACTCAATGACTTTTTATTGTCGTCTAATGGTTTGCCTTCGTATACATCAAATACATTGGTGCTGATAATTTTATCGGACCCCAATTTTTTAATGATATCACTGACCTGTTCAAAACTAACCTGCTTGTCCAGAACAAGACTCAAATCTCTTCTCACAATAGGGTATTGCGGAATGTCCTTTAAGACAAAAGCTTTTTTCTGATTGCTCATTTTCGTCCAGTCAATAATGGCGTAAAACACAGGGTCCTTAATGCCAAAATTGCTCAGAGTTTTGCTGTCTACTTGTTGTATATCCATTTTGCCTGCCTGCATGCTAAAAGCATCTGTTAATCTTGTGGCTATCGATTTGATAAAATAATAATCAACGGGTTTCTGTTTTTCTTCCCAGCTTTCATGGGTCTGATGCCCAGAGGCAATAATCAGCAATTGTTCTTTTTCACTAAATCCCTTTTCTTTGTTTTTGTATACTTTTCCAAACTCAAAAAACAAAGTATTGTGCTGTTTGCGGTTTTTGTTGTAGGCTATGGTTTCTAGCGCGCCGTATAACATAGTACCTCTCATCACATTCATTTCTGCACTTAGCGGATTTGATAGGTAAACCAAGTCCTCCTTTTGCTCATAAAACTTATCTGAAGTAAGGGAATTGTTCATCATCTCATGAAATCCCATACCCATTAATAAATGACTGATTTTGCGTTCGGCTTCAATCAGGGTATTGTTGTTCTTAAAGTTTAATGACATCGTTAGATGCTGCTGTAATGGGATATGTTTAAACCCATAAATGCGTATCAATTCTTCTATCACATCAATCTCTCTGTTCACGTCACTCTTGAACCGCGGAACTTCTAATTCCCATTGTGATTCGGTTTTTGATTGTATATAGATGCCTAAACCTGTTAATATACGCTCCACTTCCTGAAGAGGAATCTCAATTCCGGCTACCCTTTCTATACTGGCTAATCGCAGGCTTACCTGAAAAGGTTTTAAAACTTCAGGGTAGATATCATAAATGTCTGAACTTATCTGTCCGCCACAGATCTCTTGAATCAATTGTGCCGCGCGTTTAATAGCAATGATGCACATTTCAGGATCTGTTCCGCGTTCAAACCTGAAGCTTGAATCGGTGCTAAGTCCATGTTGTTTTGCCGCTTTTCTGATGACATCGGGCGAGAAATAAGCACTTTCAAGAAATATCTTAGTCGTTATATGGCTTACCCCACTGTCTTTGCCACCATAAATACCCGCCATACACATCGCTTGTTCCGCATGGTTAATCATCAGTTCATTGCCAAGCAATGTATGCTCCACACCATCTAGTGTTGTAAACTTATCTCCCTGACCAGCTCTTTTAACCCGGATGGTCTTACCTTTTATCTGATGAAAATCAAAAGCATGAAGCGGCTGCCCTAGTTCATGTAAAACAAAATTGGTAATATCGACTACATTGTTGATGCTTTTGACACCAATGGCTTGCAAGGATTGTTTGAGCCATGCAGGACTTTCAGCGACCTTTATCCCGTCTATAATCACTCCGGAATATCTCGGGCAGGCCTCATGATCCAATACTTCAATATTTAGCTGTTCTAAACCTTTTCCACCTTCAAAAGCGCTTTCATGGATGTTAAAAGGGAGATTAAGCACAGTGGCAAGTTCTCTCGCTACACCTATATGCGAGGCCGCGTCACCTCTGTTGGCAGTAAGTCCGATTTCAAATACAACATCGCTGCTGACCTGAAAATATTCTGATACTTTTTGACCTATCACAGTTTCAGCCGGCAAAATCAACAGACCTGCATGACTTTCACCCAGACCAATCTCATCTTCGGAGCACAACATGCCTTCGCTGTTTTCTCCTCTTATCTTGGCTTTTTGTATGGTAAATGGCTCGCCTTTGGTTGGGTGAACCACCGTGCCTACAGGTGCAGTAATCACCTTTAGTCCTGCGGCGACATTTGGCGCACCGCAAACGATAGATAATAATTCACCGCTGCCAATATCCACCTTACACAAACTGAGTTTGTCTGCGTTGGGATGTTTTTCGCAAACTTTAACCTCGCCGACTACAAGTCCTTTTAATCCGCCTTTTACAGATTCAATGGTTTCAAAATGCTCTATTTCCAGCCCTGTAGCCGTCAGAATTTCCTCAATTTCTTCAGGGGTTTTATCTATATGTACTAAGGTTTTTAACCAGTTTAACGATACTTTCATCCAGTGTGCGAAGATAGTAATTATTGCTAAATACTTATATTCTTGTATTTGAATTTACAAAAAGTACTTATATTTGAAAAAATAAATTATACCATGAAGTCTATCTTAAGTATTTTACTCGCGGTATTGGGATTGATGGCCTGTAATAACAGGAGATGTGGCTGTGAGCCGGCTCCTCAGACTGCGGAGGTATATCTGCATTATACCGATAATCTGGGGCATGATCTGTTCGACAGTTCAACAACCTACACATTAAAAGATATTAAAATCTACGCAAAGCAGCATGGAGTCTATACTTCAGATTATCTGAAAAACATGGATGACAAAACACAGTTTTTGTCTTTTATCGACACCAATCATCAGAGGCTTTTAAGGGTTTTCCCTTATACTGATAACAACGAAACGATATCTGAAATGCTTGTCGAATTAAGACCCGGTGTTTCAGATACCCTGAAATGTTTACTGGAGTTCAACTCAGCCGGTAGTGTTTTCAAAAAGGCTTGGATAAATGGTGTTGAAACAAATAATAATATCATCACCATCAAGAAATAAATTGTTTCCTTATAATTAGTTTGGTGCTGTGTCAGATTTGACTCAAAGCATAATGATTGCTTTTTTTTGTGACCTTTAAAACGGTATTCCAATAAGACTTTCGAATGCCGGAATACATATCATACAGTTCTGGTGTTGATTTTTTTGTTAATAACATATCGCTATCAATATACTTACTGAGAAGAAATTCAATTTCCTGCATAATTTCCATTTCAATTTCATTGTCTTCATCCAATTTTTCCTCCACAAAATTATAAGTCGGCAAAGCCAATACAAATTTTGTCATCAAAATTTCCAAATTGTGAAAATCCTCTTTGTGAATACCAAATGGCAAGAGGTCCTTATAGACATTCTGAGCCTTATTGACAATATTTCCATATTGTCTAAGTATGCTGGTATTAGACCAATCATGAACCGGAGGAATTAAAATGTCGGTTTTTTTCTTCCCTTTTTTTAAATACAAATTAATAGCGTGCCCAAATTTAATCAGCATGCTTTTTAGTTCGTTTTTTTCAGCCTCTTTTTCCTTATAAATAGGCATGAGCTGACGAAAGGCTTTTTCATATTCGTTCTTCAGCTTGATTTGCATCGTACTCAGTTCTGTGAAATGCAATGCCATCTCCTCTGTTGAATTGATGGTGGTTTTGTGCGAGTTATAAAATTCAATAATCCCTGCGCACATAGAAATATAGTTTCGGCTTACTGTTTTCATCTCATGCGAAAATACGATTACATCCTGTTGCAGTGTTACATCAATTGAGGAAATTCTTGCATGATTCAAAGGGTTTTATGAGCTCATGAAGGGTACTCCATTCGTAACATTAAAACCATGCAGTGAGAAACTTACAAACTAGTCGACTCCTTGTGTCATATCTACCAAGACCTTACTTTTTCCTCTAAGCGAATATGGTCATTTAGTTTTTAGACTTATTTCGTAAAAATGAGCCCAGTATTTTCCGGTGATGAGTATGGTGTTTTTAGAAGGATTATAAGCAATGCCATTTAAGACATCTACATCCGGATTTTGCTGGTTTTCTTTTGCCGCCAAAGATGAAAAATCTAGTTTCCCTACGACAAAACCTGTTGTTGGATCAATCATACAAATGATATCAGCTTGCCACACATTGGCAAATATCATCCCGTTAATAAATTCAAGTTCGTTGAGATTTGCCACTGCTCCATTTTCATCTTGTATCTGTATGGATCTGAGTATCTGAACATCTGTTCCACTCACATCAATAACATGTATAGTATTGCTGCCATCGCTCGTGTAAATCGTTTGACCATCATTGCAGATTCCCCAGCCTTCTTTTTTGTATTGCAGGTTGCGCAGGGCTTTACGGCTTGATTTGTTGTAAAGTCTCAGGTACATGTTTTGCCACAAAAGCTGAATTAGTTCTCCTTGAACAAGCGCTATACCTTCTCCAAATTCATTGGGTGGATTGATCATCGAATCCTGAGCTTTAAAACCATTAGGCACCTGACGGTAATAAATAATTTTTGATTCACCTTTTAGGCCGGTTGATTCAATAAGATTTCCGGTTTCATCAAATAAAAGTCCTTGCGTAAAATAGTGATGGTTATGGGGAATGGTACGCAGAATCTCATAGTCGATTGTTAACGTATTAAAATAGATTTTGCTGACAGTATCATTTTGGTTTCCGTTTTTGTAAATAAACTGAATCATGTTTTTACCCGGAGCCAGATCATCCTTTTTCAGCACCATGACTTGTTCAGAAACGATTTTATATGCACTTTTTATGTTATTGATAGTCAGTTCAAAACTGTCTGTGTGCTTTAAGGTGTAGTTTGAAAATTGCAGTTGCACACCACTGTCTGTTCCTGAAATATAATAATCAACGGCGGGAAGTTTATTGTCCTCCTCAAGATGTTCTTCAGGATGGTTGTTACAGGCCATGAAAAAGGCCTGGAGTATACAATACATCCACATGACAGCAAAGCGCATGTTGACTTTATTCATAAAAGAAATTTTGATTCTCATGTCAGTGCAAACCTCTCTAAAAAAAACGATAAAAACAATTAGAATAGCACAAGAACTCTGTTCCAATTCATCTATTGACCTGCTATTGAGAAAATTTCCCAAGAGCGTGTAGTTTTTCATACTTTTGCAGCATAAGACCTGTCATGCGACAAACGCAGTAGAAGAGCATATGGAATTTTTAAAGGATTTATGGCATTATTTCCGAGAACGGAAAAAAATCTGGCTAGCACCGGTCATTCTTCTGTTGTTGATTATAGGTGCTATTATTGTATTTGGAGCGGGAAGTGCTATTGCACCATTTATCTACACATTATTTTAATATGAAAATCAAAGATATTATATTACAGATTGAACAGATTGCACCACTCAGTTATCAGGAGGAGTATGATAATGCCGGTCTGATTATTGGCAATCCGGAAGATGAGGTAAGTGGTGTTTTATTAAGTTTGGATACCACAGAAGCGGTTATTGATGAAGCCATTAGTCTTCAATTAAATCTGATTGTTGCCCATCACCCGATTATTTTTAAAGGCTTGAAAAAAATCAATGGCAAAAATTATATTGAGCGTGCTGTGATAAAGGCCATAAAACACGGCATTGCGATTTATGCCGCACATACAAATCTTGATAATGTACTTGGAAACGGGGTTAATCGTAAATTTGCGCAGAAAATTGGTTTGGAAAAGCTGGAGATTCTTCAACCTAAACCAGGTCAATTAAAAAAAATAGTATTTTACACACCGGTAAAGGATGCAGAAAAAGTGAAACAGGCGATTTTTGCCGCAGGTGGCGGTCAGATTGGCAACTATTCAGAATGTAGTTTTTCTGTTAAAGGTCAGGGTACCTTTACTCCGGGTAAAGCAGCGAATCCTTCGATAGGAGAGAGGGGACACAGGGAAACACTTGAAGAAATAAAAACCGAGGTGCTGGTTCCGGCACTGATAGCCGAGCACATTGTCGAGTCTGTAAAAAAAGTGCATCCATACGAAGAAATGGCCTATGATATCATTACTTTGAGCAATCAAGGCTCCGAAATTGGGTCAGGTGTGATTGGTTTTTTGCCTGAACCACTGAGCAAAGTTGATTTTCTGGCCATGCTTAAAAAAACAATGAATCTGCCACTTATCAGGCATACAGATTATTCGGGAATGATTCACAAGGTGGCAGTCTGTGGTGGTGTGGGCAGTTTTTTAACCCAGTCTGCCATTCGCGGAAAAGCAGATGCCTATGTGACGTCAGATATCAAGTATCACGAGTTTTTTGATGCGGAAAATCACCTCTTATTATGTGACATAGGTCATTATGAATCTGAAATTTCAACTTTGGAGATATTTTATGAGGTAATTACAGAAAAATTCCCTACTTTTGCAGTCGCTTTTTGCAGAACGTCAACAAATCCAATACAATATTATCAATAGAACATGGTAGATCTATCAATAGAAAAAAAATTAAAGGCAATTTGGGAACTACAACAGATTGATTCTAAAATCGATCAGTTAAACCTTCTGAAAGGTGAATTACCCATGGAAGTGGGCGACCTTGAAGATGAGATTGTAGGCTTACATACCAGACAAGAGAATATTAAGTCGGAAATCAAGTCATACGAAGCTGATATAGCCGGTCATAAAGCCAATATCAAGCATTCTGAGGAATTACAGAAAAAATACAAAAAACAACTTGATTCGGTTAAGAATAACAGGGAGTTTGAAGCATTAAACAAAGAACTGGAAATTTCAGGACTGGAAGTGCTTGCGGCTCAAAAACGTATCAAGGAAACCCAATATCATATGGAATCTAAGGTTGAAGCGCTTGCCCAACTGGATGCTGTGATTGAAGGCAGAAAAAAAGACCTTGAATTCAAACAGAAGGAATTAAAAACAATTGTCAGTGATACCGAGGATGAAGAAAAAGAATTGGTGCATGGCAGAAAAGATTTAGAGAAAGAAGTAGACGAACGTCTGATAAAGGCTTATAACAGGATTCGCAAAAACGTGAAAAACGGTATTGCGGTGGCTCCGATTATGAGAGGAAGCTGTGGTGGATGTTTTGCTAAAATCCCGCCTCAAAGACAAAGCGATATTAAACAGCATTTTAAAATTATTGACTGCGAGCATTGTGGAAGAATATTGGTTGACAATGAAGTCACCGGTATCTACACTGAAAAACCTGTTGAGGAGGAAAAACCTAAACGCAGGGTTCGCTCATTAAAAGCAACAAAATAAGAAAAAGCCTATGCTTTTTTTTAAAAGATTAAATAAAAAGAACATGTTTATACGTGTTCTTTTTTTTTATGCCTTGATTTTTTGTCTTCAACCTACGTACGGTAAGGCTTCATTTAATATGAACGAAGAATGTCTGAAAGCCCAGTCACTGATTTATGGGTTGAAGTTTGATGAGGCTGAAAAGATTCTGCATAATGAGGCCATCGTTAATCATGAGAACATCGCCGTGAATTGGCTGTCTGAGAGTATCATCTTTCTGAAAATATTCATTTCTGAAGACAAAGATTTATATACATTAAATGAAAAGCACTGGAATACTTTAATTGAGAAAACACGCAAAGTAGATTTTAATAATGCCTGGTATAGGTTTGTGCTTTCTGATATGTACATTCACAAGGGACTGATCAAGCTAAAATTTAATGAAACGTTTTCAGCAGGCAGTGATTTAAAAACAGCTTATAAATATCTGAAGGAAAACCGAAAAATGTTTCCTTCATTTCTCCCCGATAACAAGAACTATGGTTTATTGGCCTGTGCTTTTAGTTCCGTGCCGGCTAAATACCAATGGTTGGCTAAGATTATAGGTTTTCAGGGCGATATGAATACAGGCCTAAAGGAAATAGAAGATTATCTGAACAGCACCCTCACGGTAAAGGAACACGAATGGCTGAGGGTTGAAACAGCCTTTATTTATGCCCTGGTACAACATCATTTAAATAAAAACACAGAAATTGCCTGGAAAACCATAGAACCTCATACCAGAAATTATAAACACAATCTTTTGTTGAATTATATGCGTGCGACCATCGCAGGATATGCCGGCAGGAATGATGAGATGATTGATATTCTGAGTCAGAAACCCCCTTATTCGGTCAATAATCCTTTTTATTATATGGATTTTTTATTGGGTCTGGCTAAAATGCGAAGGTTAGATACGGATGCAGATATTCATTTCAAGATATTTACGGTAAAATATAAAGGCAAAAATTATGTGAAGTCGGCCTACCGCAATTTGTCATGGCTCAGCCTCATCAAAAATGACAGGGCAACGGCTTTGACCTATTATTCTTTATGTACAAAAAATGGGGTAGCGATTATAGAAGAAGATAAACAGGCGGAAAGGGAAGCTCTTGAGAATATATTATGGCCTGCCGACCTCATCAGGGCTAGACTTTTGTTTGATGGAAAGTATTACGACAAATCGATGACATTATTGAATACAGTGAAAGAAAGCAGTCTTGAAAATTTGAGATTTAAACTGGAATTTAATTATCGCAAGGCGAGGATTTATCATGAAAAATTAGATTATGGTCATGCCATCCCTATTTATCTGCATGTGATGGAAGCAGGGAAGAATCAGGGTTATTATTTTGCGGCTTATTCGGCCTTACAACTTGGGTTTATTTATGAAAAGCAGGGTAAAAAGGATTTAGCCATTACTTATTTTAAAAAGGCGAAAGATGATTTTGATAAAAACCTGGAGTATAATAACAGTATAGAACAAAAAGCGAAGGCCGGTTTGAAAAGACTTGAAAAATAACCTATTAACTCAAGGCGGATAGCATTGCGGCAAAGGAAAAGCTAGGTTCTTTTGGTTTACCCTATTAGGAATCGTGATTGTTTAGGGAGTCTTATCCTCACAATTATCCTTAAAAATACCCCAAATACAAGTGCAAAAAAAAACACCATCAATCATCCGAGAGGTAAAGGATGACAGATGATGTTCTTCTCTGTGTATGTGTGTATCTCAGTTAAATTCTATTTGATTCATTATTCTGTTTTGACTATCATGGTGCTGTAAAGCGCATTAAAATTATTCACGATATTGACATAATAAATACCCTTGCTCAAATTTTCAAGGCCTTCTATTGAAAATTGTTCAGAAGCAGTTTCATTTCTTGGATTGATTTCTTTCTCTATCAACAATTGTCCGAATTGATTAAATACCTGAATCGTATAATTGGATTTTAAAATCGTCTCAGTCTCAATTTGAATGTCAATTTTGTTGGTGAAAGGGTTAGGATTGACGCGGTAAACTGTTCCGGAACCACAATCCGTATTCTCAATAAGAATCAGACTATTTCTTTCATTTTTCTTATTCATCGCGTACCATCTGTAAATGACATTGCTTTGTACAATGCGTTTAACCGCTAGTCTATATTGCAGTGATTGGCCATTTTCCATTGATTCTCCTGCTAATATTTCACCGGCTTTTATCCAGGTTTCACCAAAATCTGTGGAATATTCAATGCCGAATTTGTGATTGTCTACAGAAGGTAATATGGTCCAGGTAAACTCTATCATTTTACCTCCCTGACATTTGCTGTTCAACATAATGTCGTTGTTGGCAAGGGCCGTATAAACATTGGTGGTATCCATACTGAAACAACCTGTATTCGGATCCATTACTTTTAGAATAAAGGATGTAGAAGTCAATAGGTTTTTGTAAGCCTTTGGATTTGCAATGATTGAATCGTTCAGTGCATTGCCTTGCGACCAGTCATAATTAAAACTGAGACAAGTAGAACAGAAACCGGCCGGCCCTCCACCTATGGTGAAAGAATCGGCGGTCGTGTTAATGTCAGGTCCGGCATCACTGAGTGGCTGTTCGTGAAAGTTGAAGTTTGCGGTATCCGTGTCCACACATCGTCCAGATTGTGAAGTAATATACACCGTTGTTGGATTAAATGCAAAGTCAGAATAGTCAGGCGTATAGGTTACAACTGAAACACTGCCGGGAGTGACACCATTGATGCTACCGAGAGAACCATTGCCGGGATTAGAGGTCAAAAGTATATCATCAATAATATTGCCTGCTGATCTCACATTAATATTGACCGGTGTCAGTCCGCAGATTTCATCATCATTGGTTTGGATCGTCGCTTCAAATCCGGGAATAATTTTTATGGTATCTTTTACATTGACACCGCAACGGTCTGTATACGTCAGGTAATAGCGGTAAGTGGTAGGCACCAGAAGACGTGTAAAGTCTTTGATGTTTTTAGTCGGACCGTAGACATAGGTTTTTTTAATGAGGTTGGTATCATTGCTTCTGGCACTAAAATCTGCAAATACAGGGAAATTAGCTCTTTGCCCATTGCTGTATGAATAGGATAGTACACCATTGATCCATATTTGTACACGTCGATTACTCAATGTCACAAAGTCAACCGTAATGGTTCCTGTGTAGGTGCCAAGGTTCGATAAATTGGTGCCATTGTAATAGGCTCTGATATTACCGCCATTAAAGTATATGGCATGTACAATATCATTGTTGTTGTTTAGGTTGTTCTGTGTCAGTCCGCAAAAGAATGCTTTACCCGGTGAATAGTCAATCACATATCTGATTTTACCGGTGGCAAGAATGGAATCGTAACCAATGGCTCCTTCAATATTTCCGGTCGCCCATCCAACGGTTCCAATCTGACTTTTTCTGGTGACAATTCTGGTAGAAGGTTGTTTCCAGAAGGTTTCTTCATAAAAATTATCACATGGCTGAATCACTAACTGTCCATTGGTAAGGGTCATGGTATTGCCTGCCTGGTCTTTAATAGACGTAACAGTAGCTGTTCCAAAATCAAGTGTATCCAGCTTACAATCACAGAAGTTTCTTGGCATTTTAGGGATATTGTCGTGTGGATCTGCATTAAGAACTTTCACATAGATAGAATCTTTAACATCCACGGTCTGACAATAATTTGAAAAAGAGGCTGAGGCATATATCCATACCGAATCAAGACCTGCAAGATTTACTGAATCAAGTGTGCTGGAACCGGAGACATAAGATGTGGGGGTCCATTTGACATTTGATCTGAAAATGGGGCAAATTTCTGTATTGGGTTCCAGATAAAGTGTTGTGCTTGTCTGGCAGTATAAAGTCAATTGGTCTTCCGCAATAATATCATTAAGCATGATTTTATTGATGACAGGTTTTGTAGTATCGCCGCACACCACATCAAAATAAGCATAGGCATAGTGGCCCAATAAAATACAATCACGGGTGAATAAGCGCACTTCTATGGTGTCACCTACGTAACAGGAGAAGTTCAGCACTTCTTCTGCCCATGCAGTTGATTTTCTTACACCGGCAGTGTCTTTATACTGTCCTAGCTGCCAAACAGGCGGCTGGTCAAGGTTTCCGCAAAAGAAACTACCCTTCAGGCAATTTAGTTTTTGTCCGTTGACATAAATTTCATAACCGAATCCGGGTGCTTCGATGGTAGGAACACCCCAATAATTGTGTGCGAGTTCGGATACACCTTTACAATAAATCGTCAGTTTATCAGAAAGACTATCAATAATATAAGTTCTATAAACGGTATCTGCCACTGCACGTAAACCCTTGTTTCCAACCCTTGTCAGATAATTGCCACAGGTGGAATTGGGTCTTGCAATAGTGCCTAGCAGGTTATCGCTTATACCATAAGACACGATCTTGGGACTGATGCCCGGTTTAAAATATATACGACTTCCGGGTGTGATAAAGTTACTGTCTGTGCTGGTTGTCCAGTTGACAAACGACCCACTTTCAAATCCCATATTGGTTTTGCACTGTGCAAAACAACTCTCAGTTTGGATGAGCGGTAATAATCCCATCACAAGCATGATGCATACTAGTTTTTTCATAATAATGAGGATTAAGGTTTAGCTTCTTAGATTACCATTCCAAATCACGTTATGACCGTTGATCATGCCAAATATCCTGACCTGGATAGTGGCCGTCACATTTGTGCGATTAAAGGTGCCCAAAGTGGTCCTGTAATTGCCAAGTGGCGGGATTTGTCCAACGCCAAGCGCTACGAATTGAGGTCCGTAGATGCGCTCTATATTGTTTTCAACAAGCTGGTTGTTGATGCGTTGTTCTAATATGCAGTTCTGGGTGAATAAAAATCCGTTAATGGAGAATTCTATAAAGAAAGGTGTTATAGAATCTCTCTGATTGTTCAGTATTTCAAATAAAAACATACTATCTGAAGATTGTAGTATGCTCACACTGAACGCATTTTTAT
>Ga0123337_10004894_pt1 | contig 13400 bp, 10 predicted proteins | sample frozenSSSSmetaG_FD_89792 | JGI IMG/M metagenome (GOLD analysis project Ga0123337, IMG submission 89792) | Glacier valley bacterial and archeal communities from Borup Fiord, Nunavut, Canada, to study Microbial Dark Matter (Phase II) -... | ecosystem: Environmental > Aquatic > Freshwater > Ice >... | reverse complement strand
CTATTCAGATGCGGTATAACGGGCCGCGGGCGAACACACACGAACGCGGACAAATAGTTCGTATCCGTGTTCGTCCGCGTTCAATTTCGGGAATCATGAACGAAATCAGCGCCGCTACTTCAGCGCAAACAGCCGCACGCTTTGATCCGCCAGGCCCGCCGCCAGCAACTGCCCATCGGGGCTGAACGCCAGCGCATAGATGCCGATATCCGGCGTACGGCTCGACAGAATCGCGACATCCGCGCCGGTCTTAGTATTCCAGAAGACGATGTCGCCATTCGCGCTACCAGTTACCAGCATGCTGCCGTCGGGCGAGAACGTCAGCGCCGAGAACCATAGCTGCGCGGGCGTAGCCGCGATCTGCTTGACCAGCTTGCCATCGCGCGCGTCCCAGATCCGCAGCGCGCCTTGCAGGTCGGTCGCGGCCAGCAGATCGCCACCTGGCTGGAACGCAATGTTAGTGATCGACACATTCGCGAGCGCGAAGGTCTGGCGTAGCTTCGCGCTGGCTGTATCCCAGACCTCGATGCGCGCATCCGTGGGCGGGCCGCCGACTGCGACAAGCGCGCCATCGGAGCTGACCGCCAGCGCGTAAGCCACCTTGAGACCGGTGCGAATAGGCGTTTTTGCGGCTCCGCTGCCGTCCCACAGCCCAATTTCGCCGGTCGAGTTGCCAGCAACGATCAGCTGGCTGTTGGCCGAAGTCACCACATTGAGTAACCTGCCATCCAGCCCAGTCAGCTGCTTCGCCTGCGGCTCATTCGGGGCGATCACCGTCAGCGTGTTCTGATCGGTGATCGAGACCACCCGACCTACGCTTAGGAACGCCAGCGACTTGTTTGCCGAAGAAGCACCCAGCAGCACGCGAAAGCGATCCTGCTCCAGCAGTTGGAGCCGCGCAGTGCCGTTGTAGCCAACTGTGCCAAGCACCGAGCCATCTTGCGAGAACAGGATCGATGCGATCAGCCCTTGCCCAATCTGCAAACTATTGGAAACGCTGGCCTGCTGCACATCCCAAACCAACAGCTGCCCGCCCTGATCGCTCGTCGAAACTAAGTGCTGGCCATCGGCGCTAAACGAGAGCGACAGCACGCGCAGACCATGCCCGCGCAGCACAGCTATCTGGGTGCCGCTGGTCGCATCCCACAGCCGAACCGTCCCATCGAAGCTGCCGGTCGCCAGCGTCTTGCCGTTGGGCGAAAACTGCACCGCGCGGCTGACAACAATGTCGCTATGACCGATCAGGCTGCGCTGTTGCGTGCCGGTCGTAGCGTCCAGGATCGCAACCGTGCCATCGGCCTGGCCAGCCGCCAGGATCTTGCCATCGGGTGAGAACGCCAGCCCAGTGACCCAGATAGGCTGGTTGTTCGAAGGGTTGACCTGCGATGTGAATGTAAAGCTGCTGCGCTGCTGACCAGTTGCGGTATCCCACAGGCGCACGCTTCCATCGCTAGAGCTGGAGGCCAGCGACGTGCCATCGGGCGCGAACGCCAGGCTGCTGATAAAGGCGGTGTGCCCGCTCAGCGTCTTGATCAGCTTACCAGTCGCCACATCCCACAGGCGCACGGTTTTATCTAAGCTGCCGGTCGCCAGGGTCGTGCCATTCGGGGAGAACGTCACGCTGCGAATCCAGCCGGTGTGGCCTTCGAGCTGGCGTATGAGCTGGCCATCGCTCGCATTCCACAGGCGAACGACCGAATCATCCATCGCGCCCGACGCGAGCAGCTTGGAGTCAGGCGACCAACTCAGCACAAACACCTGGCCGGTATGGCCCGCCAGCCGACGCGGCGGCGTGATCTCAGCCAGCGTCTCGGCGTCACGCAGATCGATCACGTTGCTGATGCCAACTGCCAGGGTTTTACCATCCGGTGAATAGGCTACCGGGCCAAGTACCGCGCCGGTGATCTCGCGCGTCTGGGTGATCTGCGCCGCATTCGAAAGCGTGATTGCGCGCGCGCCCAGAGCGACTGGCGGCAGCGGACTTGGTGCCGTAGCGCCGTTGCTCGAAGCCGCCGTTGCAGGCAACGCAGGCGCAACCGACAGCGCCGGGATGCTCGCAGTGCGTGCGCCGAGCAGGCTGGGCAAGGGGCTGCCGGGTACGAACCAGGCCAGCGCCGCACAGATCGCCACCGCCGCCAGCGTCAGCACCACCGCAGCGACAATCAGGCAGCCGGTGGGAATGCCATGCCGGGCGGGCTGCGGCTGATACATGTCGGGTGGGCCTGCTACGGGAGCGTATCCGACCGGCGCGGCTGGTAGTGGCGCATATACCCCCGGCTGCGGCAAATACGTAGGCGGCGGCGCATACCCGCCAGCCTGAATGGGCGGTGTGGGCTGAGCTAGCGGCGGCACGGGTGCCGGTGTCATGGGCGGTACGGTGACGGGCGCAGGCGGGCCAGCGAACGGCTGCGCGCCTGGCAGCGCATCAGCTCCCAGTCCAAGCGAGCGACCAGCCATGATGTCAACCATCTCAAGCGACTGACGCATTTCGCGTGTCACCTGATAGCGGTTTTCCGGCTTCAGCTGCAAGCCGCGCAGCAGCACTTGCTCGACGAGCAGCGAGAGATTGGGATTGAGCGTGCGCGGGCCGCGCAGCGGCGTGCCCTCCTCGCGCTGCGCGGCGGGCGGCGGTGTCCAACCGGTCAGCGCTTGGTACAGCATAGCGCTCAACGCATACAAATCGCTGGCCGCATTTGGCTCGCCGGTCGGCCGATCCAGCTCGCGCGCGCGGTAGGCCGATGGCGCATGGCCGATTGGGCGAATGAGGGTGAATGGCGCAATATGCCACGCGCCATCCTCGCCGATCCAAATATCGCCCGCCAACGGATCGCCCAGGTACAGCGGCGGCTTTTGCCCATGCAGGTATTCCAGCGCATCCAGAATCCGGCGTGCCTGTGTCAGCGTAGCGGACTCAGGCAATGCGCCACCACGCGCCCGTAGCGTGCGCTCCAGATCCTGGCCGCCGATGTCATCGCAAACGATGTAGTGCGTCTCAGCATCCACAAAATGATCGACGACCGGCAGGAGCGCCGCGTGGCTCGTGGTCGCCGCCTGGCGCGCAAGCAGCGCGATATCAGCGGGCGACCCGCCCAGGGAACCCAGCGCCGCCACCAGTACCAGCCGCCCGCTCTGCTCGTCGCGCCCGCGATAAACCGTGCTGCCTGGCCGCTCATCCACCACGTAGATAATCCGGTAGCGATCATGAATAATCGTGTCTGAAGCCAGCATGCGTAACTCCGTAGGAGGTCGGGGATGGGCGATGGGGAGCTTGCATATCTTCCATCCCCTAGCCCCTAGCCCCCAGCCGCCACTCTATCAATCCGCTCGACCACGCGTTTCGCGCTGCGCACCGCGCCTTCGATCGACGCCATGAACTCCTGCTGCGTGTAATCGCCGGCCAGAAACAGGTTCGGCACTGGCGTGGCCTGATCAGGCCGGTAGTGATCCACGCCCGGCCGCGCCTGATACACCGAGTTCGGGATGCGCACCAGTGTGTACTTCGTCAACACCGCGTCGCGCGCGCGCGGGTGCATGCGGTAGAAATCGCTCAACACCTGTTTCAAAACCACCTGATCGCTCTGAGCAATCAAATCTTCCGCTGGCGCGACCACCAGCTCGATGATCGAGCCATGTCCGGTGTGGTAATCGGGCGAGACACGCGGCAGATCGGCGTAAACGCTGAGATGCGTGCCAGCGCTGAACAACAGGTTATCCACCTCAGTCACCATGCGATCAAAGTACAGCTGTGCCGTGATCACCGGCTGGCCCTTCAGGTGGCGCAGGCCATCGAACGGCGGCTGCTGTCGTAGCGCGGGCGGGAGCGCCTTACGCAAACTATGTACCGGCATGGCCGAGATATAAATATCGCCCGCTAGCGTGCTGCCATCATCCAGCGTAAAGCCGGTCACGCGATTCGCGCCAGCATCATAAGCGATCTGATCAACTTTTCGCCCAAGGATGATCTGCGCGCCACGGCCTTCGAGCAGCTTGATCAGCGGCATCCACAAGCGTTCGTGCGGCGATCCTTTGACCAGGCCCATCTTTGGCGCATTGGTCTCCTGCGCGAAATGTAGCAGCGCCGTCAACACCAGCTTGGCCGAAACCTTGTCGGCGTGTTGGAAATTGAGCGCCAGCGCCATCGTGTGCATCACATCGTCGAGCGTGCGCTGGCCCATACCGTGCCGCAAATGCCAGGCGGCGTAGCTCTGATCATCCTGAGCATCGATATACGCCTGCGAGCCAAAGATCGGCCGCAGCAGCCCCAGCGCCATGCGCAGCTTATCGCCGGTTGTCATCAGCGGGCTGAGCGCCACACCGGCCAGGCCATTCAGCGGCGCAGGCAACCCCGGCACGAAGCGAATCGGCGCGAGGCCGCGCTCGGGCGAGGCAAACACCATCTCGGCTGGCTTCCAGTCGAAGCTATCTTCTAGACCGCACTCGGCTAGGAAATTCAACAGATTATGGTACGCGCCGAAGAAGACGTGCAGGCCGCTCTCGACCCAATCGCCATCGGCGTCACGCCAAGCCGAAACCTTGCCGCCCGGCACAGCGCGCTTTTCCAGCACCACCACATCATGGCCACGGTCGTTCAGCCACTTGGCACATGCGAAGCCAGCTGGCCCAGCTCCCGCAATAATCGCGCGCATTCGAGTTCCTTCTCGCAAACGGCGCTCACGCATGAGCCGCCGCCCACCTGCTTTTCATCTGCTGGGCGCGCAATCGCTGCGTATTGCTCACGATGGCGCTTGTGATGATACGCGCAGGTGTCGTCGCACGGATGCTGATTCGGTTGCTAGCGCATGAACAGACGATATTATACCATTCTTATTGCGGGCTGAGGATTGGGGACGGGGGGACGAGCGACTGGGAAATGAGCGTCATTATCACTAATACACAATGGCAGAAGTTCGTTATGGATTGTCATCCTGAGCGCGCTCGCAGGCGCAGCGAAGGATCGCTGCTATGGGGACAAATTATTTGAATCCGTCCCCATATGGCAACGATCAGCCGCAGCTCCATCGGCGCGATTTCAATCGCCGACCGATCTGCACACCCCTCAATCCCAATCCCGCGTCCCCAGATCCCTGGTGTGCTATACTCTGGTAGCAATCGCCTGCCTGAAAGACGAGCTATGCCGACAACGACATCATCTTCAACAGCCCGTCGCGCCGACCGCTTCATCCTGAAGCTCGACCATGTCTGGCTGGCGGTGGCGCTCATGCTGTTCGCGCTACGCCCGCTACTAACGCCGATCCCGCCCAACGATTTCTGGTGGCATATGGCTACCGGCCGCGCGATCATCGCCCAGGGCGCGATCCCGATGCTGGATAGCTTTTCCTACACCCAGGCCGGCCAGCCATTCTTTAACCAGGGCTGGCTGGCGCAGCTGCTTATGTACGGAATCTACCAGCTCGGCGGCATCCCGCTGACCTATATCTTCCAGGCGCTGGTGATCGCGCTGGCGTATGGGCTGCTGCTGCGGCTGTGTCTGCTGCGCACCGGCCAAGTGCAGCTGAGCGTCGGGCTACTGCTACTGACCACGCTGCCGCTCTCGTTCGACAACTGGCTGGTGCGGCCGCAAAGCTACGCTTTTCCACTCTTCGCTGGCTTCCTAACCATCCTGACCGAATATCGCCTGGGCGGCAAAAATCGGCTGTGGCTGCTGCCGATCCTCATGGTGCTGTGGGTGAATATTCACGGCTCGTTCGTGCTGGGCGGCGTGCTGATCGCCGGGACGCTGGCGACCGAGTGGCTGAAGCGCCGGGGTGCGCGCTGGCGTGAGGCGATCAGCTGGGCCAGCAAACCGATTGGCACGCCCGAAGATGTGCTGAATCGCCCCGCGCCACTGCCGGTGCCGCTGCTCATGCCGCTGTTGCTCTGGGGTGTTGCGACCGCGCTGGCGCTGCTGCTCAACCCGCGTGGCCTGGAAGTGATTGGCTACGTGCGCAATCTGCTTGGCACATCGGCGGTGACCAGCCTAGTGACCGAGTGGGCACCGCCGACGATCCGCGAGCCGGGCGGAATGATCTTCTTCATCTTCCTGTTCGTGTGTATCGTCGTGCTGACCTACGCCCGTCGCCGCCCCGACCTGACCGATCTGCTGCTATTCTTCGCGTTTCTGTGGAACGCGCTCAGCGCCAGCCGCAACATTGTCTGGTTCGGCTTTGTCGCAACACTGCTAGTGGTGGTGCAGGCTGCAACACTGCTCGGTACGCCCAAGCAGACGCGTGGCATTGTCGGCTCGCCCACGCTCAACGCCGTGCTGATCGGCCTACTGACGCTGATGCTGGCGCTCGCGCTGCCGTGGTGGAAGGCCGAGCTGCTGCCGCCTTCGGTCGGCGCGCTCCTGAGCGCGGATACGCCGGTCGACGCGGTGGCCTACATGCGTAACCAGCCTGATCGCCCACGCCACCTATTTCATGCCGAGGCCTATGGCTCGTATCTGATCTGGCAGGCGCCTGAGCAGCTGGTATTCATCGACACGCGCATCGAGCTGTACCCAATCGAGCAGTGGCGCGACTACATCAATCTCGGCCAAGGCAATAATGTCGCCGCGCTGCTTCAAAAATACACCATCGACGGGCTGCTGCTCGACGCCAAGGGCCAAAAAGGGCTGATCGAGGCTGTGCGGCGTGATCGCAGCTGGATTGAGCGCTACAAGGATGAGCACACAGTTTATTTTACACACAGTACGATAACACCATGAAATCCACGCCACCGTTGTAGGTAGGGGCGCGGTCGTCTCGCCCACAACGGCGGCATGGACGACTCAATGCGAGTCATCGCGCACATCGTGGGCAAAAACCCCCGCCCCTACCCGCAATGATCAGTATGTAATCTACGCCGCCATTTCGGCATACGGGTCGAGCTGGCCGTTGTAGTACACATGCACGATCTGGTTGTGCGTAATGCGTGTGACCGCGTCCCACACCTCGTCATCGCTATCGCTGTGAACCACCAGCATCGCCCGCTCGGGCGCGTACTCATCCTCGCCAGGCGGAATGACGAAGCCCAGCCACTCCTCGGGGTAGCGCCGCTCGACCTCGGCGATCAGCTCGACGCGGCCCTTGGCCTCCATGCCAGTGTATGGGCAGCCGCAGTTGCAATCGGTGCCGCAGCTCTCGTGCGTGCCACACGATATACTCGTGCCGCCGTGCGCCGCAGTGGTCAGATTAATCATAACCGGCATAGTATCACCTTCGGAAATTGAGAATGTAAATTGAAAATCGAGCCAACTGCCTCGTTCAAGCATTCTCAATTTTACATTCTCAATGCTCAATTTAGACGTGGATCGCCGCGCCTTCGGCCGCCGCGTGCTCGGCCTCGCCTAGCGCCTCGTAGAGCGTCGGGTGCGCGTGAATGGTACGCATAAGCGACTCGGAAGTGGCCTCGTGCGAAAGCGCCAGACCGCCCTCGGCGATCAGCTCAGTCGCGTGCGGGCCGATGATATGAATGCCCAGCACCTCATCGTACTTCTTCTCGGCCACGATTTTGATGAAGCCGTTGCGCTGGCCCAGGATGGTCGCCTTGCCATTGGCGGCGAACGGGAACTTGCCGATCTTCACATCGTAGCCGCGCTCACGCGCTTTGGCCTCGCTCAGGCCGACGCTGGCGACCTCGGGATTGCAGTAGTAGCAGCCCACGATTTTCGCATAATCGATCGCCGGCGGGTTGTGTCCGCCAATGAATTCGGCCACCAGAATGCCCTCGGCCGAGGCTTTATGCGCCAGCCATGGCGTGCTAGTAGCGCAATCACCAACCGCATACACGCCCTCGACATTCGTCTGCATCATGCTGCTGACCTTGATGAAGCCGCGCTGATCCATCTCGACGCCCAGCTCCTCCAGGCCGATGCCCTTGTTGTTCTTGGCCTGCCAGCCAATCCCCACCAGCATGCGCTCGGCCGTCAGCTTCTGCTCCTTGCCATCAGTCCCAGCCACGCTAGCGACCACCTGCGAATCGCTGCGCTCGACCGACTTAAGGCTGGTGTTGGTCATGATCTTGATGCCGCGCTTGCTTAGCGCCTTGTGCAACTCGGCGCTAATCTCCTCATCTTCGACCGGAATGATCCGCGGCAGCGCCTCAACAACCGTCACGTCGCTGCCGAATGCACGATAGGCCGAGGCGAACTCGATCCCGATCGCGCCTGCGCCAATCACCAGCAGCGACTTCGGCACTTCTTTCAGTGCTAGCGCGCCCGTCGAAGACAAAATGCGATCCTCATCGAATGCCGCGCCAATTTTGGGCAAGTCAAGCGGCTTTGCACCGGTCGCCACGATGATATTTTTGGCGCTCAGATCGGTGGTCTTACCATCATCGCCGGTCACCTGCACGGCACCACGGCCAGTGATCTTAGCGCTACCGGTGTAGGTCGTAATGTTATTCTTCTTCATCAAGAAATTGACGCCGCTAGTCATCTGCTTGACAACTTGATCCTTGTATTTCTGCGTCGCAGCCCAGTCAAGTGATACATCGGGGATGACCAGGCCGAAGCGCTTGCTCTCGCGCGCCTCATCGAGCAAGTCGGCGGTGTGCAGCAGCGCCTTGGTTGGAATACAGCCAATATTCAAACACACGCCGCCCCAGTACTGACGCTCGATCACGGCGACCTTGAGGCCCAGCTGCGCGGCACGAATAGCGGCAACATAGCCGCCGGGGCCAGCGCCAATCACGACAATATCGAATGGTGTATCGCTCACAGATGATACCTTTCTCTCACGGGAAATCGACCGTGCTTATTGTACCACAGGCCAGATTGCAATTTGATAGACGCGCATATGTGGTTCTGTGCGAACCGCCCTGAGCCGCCGGGCTGAAGCCCGCGGCTAACACGACAAAGCCGCCTGCGCCGGCTGAAATAGGCCGCGTAGGCGGCCTTCGTAACGGCAGCCGCGGGCTTCAGCCCGGCGGGTGCTACGTCACTCATCACTCGCCGCCGCAACCGCGCTGGCGATCGCGTGCTCACGGGTGTGCGAGAGGCTCAGCGCGATTGGGCCAAGCCGCAGCTCGCGCGCACGTGCGGCAGCGCGGCCATGCAGCGTCAGTACCGGGCGTCCCTGCGGGTCGCTCAGCACCTCGATCTCCGTCCATGCCAGCCCGTCGCCCGGCCGGTCAGCGCCGCCCAGCCCACGCAGCCCGACGCCCAGCAGCTTCGCCAGCGCCTCCTTGGCTGCCCAGCGCGCCGCCAGCGATGCCGGACGCGCGCGGTAGATCGCCAGCTCAGTCGGCGTGAACACGCGATTAAGGAAGCGATCGCCCCAGCGCTTGATCGCGCGCGCGATTCGCTCGATTTCGATCAGGTCAATGCCAGTGTAGAGCATACAAATTGAGAGTTAAAAGTTGAGAATTGCGAATTGAGTAGAACTTACGCAGACGCTAGATTGCTCACCCGCTGTAGGGCGAAAAAACGACCTACGAAAAAGAAACGTATCAGGCTGCCGCAGGCGAACGATGTCGTGTGCGTCCTGTGTGTGAAACGTAGCACGCTAGGGCTGTTGCCTCGCAAGCAGCGAGATATTGCTGATCTCCGAGATATAATCATGTCCATTTCCATAGATCACTACCGACCGGAGATAGTAAGAATCCTTCAGCGAATCGTAGTTGCGCAGCTCGTATTTGAGCGGATACCATTGGCCCCGATGTACCGGTGTGTAGATAAACTCGCTGCCCTTCTGATCCTTCGGCAAATCGGCGGCGGTCTCATCAATATAGATACAAAAATAACGAAATTGCTCGACATCATCAGGCCGTTTTTGCTTGAAGGTCAGCTTGACCGTAATCGGGCACTCGGTACCTTGCGCGCCAGCTTTAGCGATTGACTGCTCGGCGACCCGTACCCAGGCATGAAGCTCTAGCGAAGGGTATTCGGAAACATCAAGATCTAGTGGTTGTGCGATCGAGATGGCAAACGACTTGGTCTGTCCCCCCAGGCGGCTGAATTGCCCGACATTGGTAACCGTTGTACACTTATTTGTCACAATCGGGCCGCAGCGATGCTTGATACTAAACGTGCCAACCTGCTCCTGCTCAGTGGCCGTATTGTCCTGCGGAATCGTGCCGCTAATCCAGGCACCACTCGTATCGGAAGAAGCGCCATCCGGCCAATCCGCCAGCTCGCCATTGCGAATCAGCTCCCACTGCGCCGGCAATGCCGCGCTCGCTACACCGGCTTCACTCACCTGAATTTTCTCACCAGGGTGCGCGGTCACAATTCCGTCGGCAGTCTGAACATCGACACTGCCAGTGCGTACCGCCACTTCCATCATGAGTTCATCACCTGATTCCGCGAGCGTCGCAGGGCGACCTTGCTCGGTGTGTGGCACATTGACGCTATAACTGCCGCCGAGCGCTAAGTTCAGATGTACCGCATTAGTTTTGGAAATGATCACGCTATAGGTCACGTCGGCGTATTGGCTGCGCTCCTTGGGGGGAATGTCGTAGCGCGCATAGCCAGCGCTCTGTCGGAACTCGACAATCTGGCGCTGCTTTGACCAGCGCGAAACCACATATCGTTGCAGTGTTAAACCGGCACCGGTCGGGTGCGCCCATATATCAACTTGCGCCTGATCGGGCAGCTTGATCGACGCGACCTGACCGTAGCCGGCATCAGGCACCGCCTGCACATGATCGCCCTCGTTCATCGGCATGCACACATCAGTGACACCAGCCGGATTATCGGTGCATTGCACATCCGGCGTCACGTTCTTCGTGCTATCGCGTGCTCGGTAGGTCACGCCGGCGGGAACGTGAACACGTACCAGCCCGCCCTCTACGCGCTCCATTGCGCCGGTGTAGTAGCCCCAGCCAACCAGCCCCGCGCTCGCAACGATCACGCAGAAGACCAGAAAGAACGTAACCAGTATCAGCCAGGCGCTGGTCTCTGGTCGCGTGCGCCACCACGTAGATTCGCTTGTTAGGGGTTGTTCGGCCATGCGAGTTCAAAGTTCAAAGCTCAAAATTAAAAGTTAACCAGGGCAACTTTTAACTTTGAACTCAATAGAGTGGAAGATAGCGCGCCAGCTCCCATTGGCTGACGGCGACGCTGTAGGATTCCCACTCCAGCGTTTTAGCCTCCACAAAGCGTTCCAGCACATGTTGACCAAGCGCCTCGGCGATCACATCATCGCGCTGAAGTGCCACCAGCGCATCGCCAAGCGAGCCGGGCAGCGTTTCCAACTGGCGTGCGCGCGGATCGACTTGGTAGAGATCTTCTTCGGCGGCCTCGGGCAGCACCATTTTATGTTTAATGCCATCCAGCCCAGCTTTGAGCATCACCGCGAACGCGAGATACGGGTTGCAGGCCGGGTCGGGGCAGCGCAGCTCCACGCGCGTGGCCTGGGTGCGCCGGGCACTAATGCGCGGCACGCGCACCAGCGCCGAGCGATTAGTGCGGCCCCAGCTCAGGTACACCGGTGCCTCGTAGCCCGGCACCAGCCGCTTGTACGAATTCACCAGCGGGGCCAGAATGGCGATCATGCCCTTAGCGTGCGCCAGCAGCCCGGCGATGAACTGCCGCGCCATTGGCGAAAGGCCGTAGGGATCGCTCGCATCATAAAACAAATTGCGCCCGGTCACGGCATCGCTGAAGCTCTGATGCACATGCATGCCGCTGCCATTCACGCCAGTCAACGGCTTGGGCATGAAGGTCGCGTACAGGCCATGCTGCTGCGCCACCGCCTTGAGCGCCATGCGAAACGTCACCGCGTGATCGGCGGTACGCAGCGCTGGGCCGTATTTGAAATCGATCTCGTGCTGGCCGACCGCGACCTCGTGATGCAACGCCTCGACCTCAATGCCGAACGAGCTAAGCGCACGCACCATATGGCGGCGAATGTGCGAGGCCATATCGGTTGAGACATCGAAGTAGCCAGCCGCATCGTTCGGGTCGGGCGCGGGATGGCCGGCCGCATCGGTCTTAAACAGAAAGAATTCTAGCTCAGGGCCGACATTATAGATCAAACCCAGCTTCGCGCAATCCTCCAGCGCCGTTTTCAGCACATAGCGCGGGTCGCCTGCGAACGGCTTGCCGTCGGGCGTGAAGACATCGCAGATCATGCGCGCGGTCGTAAAGCCTGCGCCCTGATCCCACGGAATGATCGCAAATGTTTCCAGATCGGGTACCAGAAACATATCGCTCTCGGCGACCCGCGCGAAGCCCTCAATCGCCGATCCATCGAACCAGACACCATGATCGAGGCAATCCGGCAGTTGTGCAACTGGAATAGTGACATTCTTGACCATGCCGATGATGTCGGTAAATTGCAAGCTGATAAACTCAACCTGCTGGTCTTTGACCGCCGCTAGAATGTCGTCGGGATTGGGAGACATATAAACTCCATTGCAGATGGCAGATTGCAGATTAATCTACAATCTACAATCTACAAACGCCCAGCGGGCACCCGAATCTACAATCTATAGGACGTAGGCACACGGCATCGTTGGCCTGCGGCAGCATGGTACGTTTCTTTTTTGCAGGTCGTTTTCTGGCCCGGTAGCGCGAGAAAACGACCTCCAGCGTTTGCGTACGTCCTAATTTGCAATTATCATTGCCCTGCTTTTTGGTACAGCACCTGATAGCCGCCGTTGCGTGCGCCCTGCGCGATCACGCGGTAGCGCAATCGGCCCTGGTCGTCGGTCAGCACATCGCCGCGACGGGTCACCTGCTCATCCGGCCGCGCTTGAACCGAGAAGGCCACATTGCCATCGGGGTTGAGCAGCTCAAGTCGCAGCTCACCACGCTCGGCCTGCACGATCACAATCGCGTTCATGGTCGCGCCGTTTACGCCGGTCGCGACTGTGCGCTCGGCACTACCAGTGGCACCAACAAAGGTCGTGCTGACATTCCCGCCATCCGGCAGCGTGTCGGTCGATGGCCGCTCGCCCGAGGTCAGCAGGCAGCCGCTCAGCAGCAACGCGAAACCAACGACGACCGACAACCGACCAACCAAGGCTAGCCAGAGCACTAATCTGACAGTCGTCGGTCGTCGTCTAGCCATACGACTCAGGTCGGCTGCTGGCATTAAAGGTCTCCTCGACCGGCACTGCGGTGACTCGCAGCGGGCGACCGCTTTCGACGCGTAGATTGGTCTCGCACTTGTTGCAGACCACCTCGACCCCAACCAGCGCCATGTAATCCTGGAGTGCCAGTTTCTGCTTACAGACTGGGCAGGTTACGAATAAGGTTGCCATTCTATCTCCATTGCAGATTGCGGATTCGGGTGTCCGCTGGGCGTTTGTAGATTGCGGATTACGGCTATCATCTGCAATCACATAAAGAGCGAATCCACAAACGCCTGCGAGTCGAACATTGCCAGATCCGACAGCTTCTCGCCGGTGCCGATGTAGCGAATTGGGCGCTCGATATCCTGAGCAATCGCAAAGGCGATGCCGCCCTTGGCAGT
>Ga0123337_10004892_pt1 | contig 13401 bp, 12 predicted proteins | sample frozenSSSSmetaG_FD_89792 | JGI IMG/M metagenome (GOLD analysis project Ga0123337, IMG submission 89792) | Glacier valley bacterial and archeal communities from Borup Fiord, Nunavut, Canada, to study Microbial Dark Matter (Phase II) -... | ecosystem: Environmental > Aquatic > Freshwater > Ice >... | reverse complement strand
TTATAATTTGGACACTTATTTGTTAAAAGGTTCTCGACAACTCTGTTTAATAGTCTAAAATCTAAACTAGTTTGCTTGCCCTCACAGAAAATAATTTTGCCACTAACGACACTCACAATTACACCTCTAGCCGGATAATATATGCTTCAGGCACTAATTGCTCTACATAATCAGAGTGAGTTGTAATGATAAACTGATTATTTGTGCCTAACTTGGGCAAAGCTCTAAGCAATGCCTGTTGCATTGGTGGATGTAGGTGCAATTCAATTTCATCAATAAGAATGACAGAGTTATGAATATTCCAACTTGCAAAGTCCACTAGCATTTGAAAAATAGCACGTTCACCGCCGGACATCTCAGAAATTTCATACTGGTTTTTGTCGTCATATAAATAAAACCAGGGTTCACTCAAGATATCGTCCACATTCTCTCGCAGAACTGGGCCTTCAAAACTGCGTTCTGGAAAGACTGCTTTGTAACCGCGTTCGATTTCGGCGGATAAATCCTTTTGTCCTTGACGTAGATGCTGAATTCTACCCGTTTCTACATCTTGATGGAATTGTCGCCACTTAGAAAGGCGATCGCGCAAAAGGTCTTCCGTGATTTCTAGTTTGCGATCGGGATCTTCGGTAGTGAGGCTAGTTGAAGTTCTCTGTTCTGTGTACCAAAAAATTGTACCCACTCGTTCAAAAACTTGAAATCCTTCAGCACGGAACAGTTGTTTAGCGTATTCTCGTCCTTTTAATTGAAATAATTCAGCAGCACTATCTGCTTGAACACGCCCATTTCGCCATTTAAGAGTAACAATATGCTTTTCAGCAGGAGGCTGCAAATCACGCCCTATTTCTCGTAATTTCTCTTGAAAATCGCGCACAGCTTGGAGTTCACCAGATGAGAACTGCACTTTTATAGTCACCTCTGGCTCAAATCTCCCCCAGTTACTCCCAAGCAGTTCATAGTTAAATCCTGCCCATTCTAAATCGGAGGGTTCCTTTAATCGTCCGGTTGCTGTGCCGAGAGTTGAAGCGATCGCTTGTAAAAGACTTGTTTTTCCAGCACCGTTCATTCCGATGAGAACAATAATATCTCGTGCTAACCCAGTTTCTGGATCGGTGAAATCAAATACTGGAGAAGATCGGAATTTCTTAAAATATTTTAGCTGTAGGGATTGAACTTTCATAAGCTATCTCTTGGCAAGAGTAGAGACGTAAAAATTTGCGTTTCTACGAGCAAAATTTCGCGTCTCTACTAGTTTATAATTCTTCTGCTTGGGGAAGTGGGAAGATTTCACCAGCCAAGTAAGCCTGAAAGTGCTTTTGGAAATACAACCAGGAAGTCATGTCTTCTCCATCTATCAATGCTTTTGGGGCTTGTTTATATAAAGGAATACGGTTATTAATTTCATCTTGCAGTAGTGGGGGCAGTTCTGTTAAACCATTGATTTTGCTGCCAACAGCACTGTAGATCAGTTGACCGGGGCGATCGCCCATTTTCATCCAGGGAAGCCATTGACCAATTCTATCCCAACTCAGTTTGAGTTCAGAAACTGATTTAAGTGCTGGGTTGAATAAATCTGCGGTTGGCACTGTTAATTTAAACAATTCGGCTGCCTGATAAATTGGATTTGGGCTGTATTCGGCAAATTTGCGATCGTCTGCTAAAGGATTCGCGTAATAGGGAAATATATCAAAAACGAAGGTTGTGCTGTCACCATCTACTTGGGCGGGGAAATTTCCCTCAAACGTTCCCTGCACAGGATTATTAGCAACGTGAATCACTGGAACTGTCTCGCCTGTCCAAGGATTCTCCCATTTAGACAAAACCTCATCTGTTTTTGGGTTGAGATAGTAAGTCAGTTCTCTAGAAGTAAAATCCCAGCTAGCTTCTGCTGTGGGAATACATCGGCTAACGCTCAATCCCAGCATCTTAAACAGGAGTTGTTTTTTCTCACCTGGGATAAAGGCGTAAATTTTACCTTTCCAAATCAGGAAAGTGGATTCGCTAGGATCGAGGGAAGAACGGGTTTTAACCCAGTGCTGGGCTTCAAGTTCTTGGATTTGGGCAACCATCTAAAGCATCCTTAGTATTTGAAAGGGAGTGGGGAGTTGGGAGTGGGGAGTTTTTTATCCGGTTATCTAAAAGTCCTTAAAACCTCACCCTGTCCTAATACGGTTCGGATAAGACTTGATCCCCCCAACCCCCCTTAAAAAGTTTGTCATTACCAACATATTTTAAAGTGAGGTAGGGATGTAATAGAGTCAGAGTATGAAGTTGAAAAATTTCACAGACTTCAATGCTTGGGCAGTTGAGCAATGGAGAGATGCCGAATTAGGGGATACTCGTCGTACACAAAGAGCGATCGCTATCGGTGCAGCCATAGCTGCCAACCCGCAAGGGAGTTTACCAGATAAGCTAATCGTCATTCATTTTTCCAGACTGATTCGCTTGTAGTAAGGGCTTCAGCCCTGGTGTTATGCAACTTAAATGCTCATTAGCTTATGATGCACTTAGTCGCAGCAATTCCCAACTGAAGGCACACGAGTACATCCCTTCAATTATGTTAAAAGTCTTAGTTGCTCGTCTTAGGTTGACAAATTGTGAGTTGACTCTGGGTGAATTCTTTTTAGCGATCGCTCGTTTGGGTGGTTTTCTTGGCCGCAAATCCGATGGTCTACCTGGTTGGCAGACCTTATGGCGAGGCTGGTTGCGATTACAGGATATGTGTTGGGCTGCTGCCGATTTTCGTTGATGGGCATAAAAGGAATAATCCGCTAAGATGTGGAAACTTTACTAATAATGTAAAAAAGCAAGACTAACTTTATAAAGATTTTACAGTTAAAGCCAGATTAATTCAGTATTATTACGTAATAACAGCCTAATCTGGAATGAATTTCTAAACAGAAAAAGCATCTTAAAATTGCTTAATAAAGTCTTAAGTGTTATTTTTCAGTGTGATTGTGTGGAGTGTTTAAACAATATGGTTTCATCTATAACTCGGACATCGGGCATTGCTGGGGGTTCTGCTTCCGAAGTTGAGGGATTGGGCAAAGGGATTGAGAGCAGTTTTGCACTGAATTTAATCCCACTACCAGTAAATCCCTTATTTGGCACAGATGGGATTCGCGGACGAGTGGGAGAATTACTGAGTGCGCCCCTAGCATTACAAGTTGGCTTTTGGACAGGGATTGTTTTACGTAACCATGCTACTGAAGTAGGGCCAGTCATTCTCGGACAGGACTCTAGAAACTCCAGCGATATGCTGGCAATGGCGTTGAGTGCAGGGTTAACAGCAGCAGGATTAGAGGTGTGGTATTTGGGATTATGTCCCACTCCTGGCGTTGCCTATCTCACCAGCATCAGTGAAGCCATCGGCGGAGTGATGATTTCTGCCAGCCACAATCCCCCAGAAGACAATGGTATTAAGATTTTTAGTGCCGATGGTGGGAAGTTACCGCAAATATTGCAGGCAGAAATAGAAGCCGGACTGCGTGGTAAAATATCACCTATTGCTATCAGTAATTGCGGCCGGCATTACTCACGTTTGGAGTTAGTGGGGGATTATAGCTCGGCGTTGAAAAAACCCTTAAACAGTAGCCTAAATCTTCAAGGAATGAAGATTGTTTTAGACTTGGCGTGGGGTGCAGCAGTTGGGTTAGCACCATCAGTATTTAGAGAAATGGGGGCAGAGGTAATCTGCTTGCATAACGAACCAGATGGCGATCGCATTAATGTTAACTGCGGTTCCACTTATTTAGATATTCTGGCAGCAACAGTACAAGAACACAACGCCGACATCGGCTTTGCCTTTGATGGCGATGCCGATCGCGTCTTAGGAGTAGACAATACCGGACGGCAAGTTAACGGCGATTACATTCTCTATCTCTGGGGACGCCAGCTACAACAAAAGCAACAACTCCCAGACAACTTGATTGTATCTACAGTCATGGCTAACTTAGGCTTTGAGAAAGCTTGGCAGCGACAGGGTGGTAACTTCATTCGTACCGCAGTCGGCGACCAATACGTGCAAGCCGAAATGTTGCGGACTGGGGCAATGCTAGGCGGCGAACAATCAGGTCATATTCTTTGCCGTCATTATGCTGTGACTGGAGATGGCTTGTTAACAGCATTACATATAGCAGCTTTGGTGAAAGAGGCGGGTGTTTCCTTAGGCGAATTAGTAGATCAAAGCTTCCAGACCTATCCGCAATTGTTGCGAAATGTGCGAGTTATCGATCGCGATCGCCGTTTGGGATGGCAAGATTGCCAACCTCTGCAACAAGCGATCGCTCTTGCTGAAATTGCAATGGGTGATTCCGGCAGAATTTTGGTTCGCGCCTCTGGTACAGAACCAGTGATCAGGGTTATGGTGGAAGCAGCCAACGCCGACCTTGCCAATCACTGGACAAATGAATTAGTTTCCCAAGTCCAGCAGCATCTGATGGACTAAATTAGCTATGATCTCAGTTTTTAACAAGCACCAATTTTTCGTCATAGCTTCTGCAAATTAACCAGCCTTGGTTATCTATAGAAGCTGTGACATTTGTATTTGTATTCAGGACTTACGCAAACAATAGCGGAAAAGAATGATTTTTAGGTAGGGGCAATTCATGTAGCTTTAGCTTTCCTACGGAACGCTACGCCAACCCGCAGGGTATTGCCCCTACCATGTCTAGCTTTGCGTAAGTCCTAGCATTGTTGGATCATACCTGGCTAATTTAGATTTTGGAAACAGGAGAGAATTTTTTTGATAATTCAAAAAGATTAAGATTTAGCATTTTTAATTGCAAATTATTAAATCAATCAGTTAGAGATGAATTCGGATTGTACGAGTTACAGCAATCCAAAGAAATTTGTCAACTATAATAGATTCTCTGAGGCTGATAGGCTACAGCACCACCATGCCAAAATTCAAGTCAAAATCTCAGCAATCTAAAAAATCAAAAAAGCAGGCTAAAAAGGAAACTTCTACCCTTAACCTCAAAGAACAGTTAGCGCAAAAGCGCAAAGCAGCCCAAGCACGTAAAGAACTCATTAGCTTACTCACCACCGCCACCTTTGGCGGTGTCTTCGTTGGCATTCTGCTCTTTTTCATAGCTGGAATTAAAGCAGTAGTCCCTGGCGTCTTGGGGATAATCATCATGTCCGTTTCCTACAAATATCCGCGCCAAGCGCTATATGCCTTCATCATTTACGTACCTATTGGGGGTACTATCACCTACTACTTAGGCAATAGTCCCATACTCCAATTAGCTAAAGATGCATTTTACGTTCCAGCGCTAATTGCACTTTGGCAGACTTGCCGAAAACAGAGATTACCCCTAATTATTCCCCAAGGCATTAAAATCCCACTTTATATTGTTTTGGGTTGCAGTCTGCTAACGCTGTTGTTTATCAATGGTGGACAGCAGTTTAACCCGCCTATTTCGGGACTATTAGAAAAAGCACCCCCAGAAATACCATTAGGTATGGGAATTCTGGGACTAAAGGTATTTTTAGGCTATGTCCCCCTGATTGGCTGTGCTTACTATTTAATTCGGGATAAACGGGATTTTCTATTTTTATCACGCCTCCAGATTGCTCTCATACTAATTTGCTGTGTGCTGGGATTTATTCAATACTTCTTACTTGTAACTGGTGTATGTCAAGGCACTAGAGGTCTTGAAGGAGATGCCTTATTTAGAGCAACACTCGAAGCCAGATGTTATTTTGGTGGAGCGCTAGTATATAGTCCCGAAGAAGGGGTTATTCGCCTACCAGGGACATTTGTAGCTCCTTGGCAGTGGGCATGGTTCCTAATTGCCAGCACCTTTTTTACCTTTGCCACCGGCTTCACCGATCCCTCCCCAATATGGCGGCTAGTTGGTTTAGGTTCTTTAGTGACAGTCTTTATTAATGCTGTCATCTCTGGACAGAGAATCGCCTTAGCTTTAGTACCAATCTGCTTCGGAATTTTGCTATTGCTTACCGGACAAATTGGCAACTTGAAACGATTTATCCCCATAGGCGTGGGACTTGCCTTGATTGTGGGAATTGCGATCGTGACTAACCCTGCTCTCGTGCAAGAGAGAACCGAGAGTTTTACCGGTCGCTGGGAGGCTTCACCCCCTCAAGATTTTATCGTCCAGCAATTTGAAGAGAATTGGAAAAACGTAGACAGTCCACTGGGAAGTGGCTTAGGTCGAGCAACTAATTCTACCCGTGCATTGGGTAAAACTAAGCTTGTAGAAACCTACTACCCCAAAGTACTTTATGAAGTTGGAATTATTGGAGTACTAGCGTTTCTGGGTTTGGTAACAAGTTTAACAATTATTGGCTTTAAAACCTATCGCTCCATAAAGAACCGGAATTTCCGCAGTTACGGAGCAGCTTTGTGGGTGTTTATATTGTTTATTAGCTACAACACCTACTACTATCCTCTGGATGTTGATCCGATTGCTGTCTATTATTGGTTTTTTGCAGGAGTTCTTTTTAAATTGCCAGAACTAGATAAACAAGAGAGAAAAGATGCTGAATCTCAACCACAAATTCCAAATAAACGATTAAAAACAAAATTTTAATTAGGATAAAAATGGTGAAAGTTATTATAGGTGGTCAACAGCATCTCAGCGTTCCTAATCTTCCTCGTAATTCTAAACATACTCTCATTCGTTCTAAAACTTTTCTCACAGGCAAATATCCTGTAGATAAAGTTTGGTATCCTTTAGGAAGTTTTATGCCTTGGCGACCTGTATGGGGCGGATACCAAGTAATACATACTTTTAATAGAATTATCTGTACTAATAAACCTTGGTTTGTCACTTTTGAAGATCATCGATTTTTGTATAGAGATCCGCAAACAAAACTAGAAGAATTAACCTATAAATTTCTCAATAATCGTTTGGCATTAGAAAACTGCAAAAGAATTATTGCCATATCTGATTATGCTAGATTGCGATTCATGAACTGGGTACAAGAATGGGATGTAGCATCAAAAATAATCGGTAAAGTAGATGTTATACATCCAAATTTTCCTGTCAGGGTTAACCAGCATAAGTCTTATCAAAATCAGCAAAATCTTCAACTTATTTTTATCGGCAACCACATTGCCAGAAAAGGTGGAGTTGTAGCTTTAAGACTTGCCAAGAAAGCAGCAAAGTTAGGTTTGCCTATTACTATACATATAGTATCTGAACTATGGTGTGGTTTCGGCGTACCTACTGATTTTCCTGATGCTAATAAATATGCAGAAGATTTAAGGTTACTCGATTTAAATAATGTCGTTTTCCATAACATAATTCCTAATGCAAAAGTTATCGAATTACTATCACAAAGTCATTTTCAACTAATGCCATCATTAATGGATACCTATGGTTATAGCATTATTGAAGGTTTCTCTGTTGCGACTCCGGTAATTACAACCAATGTGTGTGCTTTGCCAGAAATTGTTCGTCATGGTGAAAATGGGTATGTTTTAGAATTACCACTGGACAAACTCAGACATTGGGGTAATTGGCTAAATGGTGAAAAAACTAAAACTGAAGAATATTGGGAAATTGTCAATCATACCTACAATGATTTAGCAGAGCAGGCATTACAACAAGTACAAGAATTTTTAGATAGAAGTGATAAACAAGAACATTACGAGTCTCTCAGTGCTGGAGCTTTAGCACAAGTGATTAATGTCCATGACGCTGAAAAACAAAATGAGTTATTCGATAATCTCTACGCAGCAGCGGCAAGGTGATACTGAAGGTTAGAACGTATTAGTAGATATTGGATATAGTGAAAATACTCCAGTACGCTGTCGGTGGACAGAACCTTGCTTGTGTATTAAGCTTAACCAAGGGTTGCTAAATCCTCTTATTGGCTAAGTCTGGTTATCAGTAAGTATTAGCGAATAATCACCATCTAAAAGTCGAATTACTGGATATCAAGCTGAATATAAACTCCGAGATATCAGATATATGAATACTCACAATCAAATACGCCAAACTAGATTTAATTGGATTGATCAGACAAAAGGATTAGCAATTTTAGCAATTGTCATATTTCACTTTTTTCAAAATTATCCAGACCGATCGCAACTAATTTCAATTTTAGATAGTAATGGAGCAAAGCTCGGATATGCTGCTGTAGATATCTTCTTTTTAATGGCTGGTTTTAACACAAGTTATGCTCTTATCTCTAAGTTACAAAAAAGCCAGATAGAGGAGATTAAAATTAACTGGAATTCATGGCTACTTAAACGTTTATATAGAATATATCCTCCTTATATACTAGCTTTTATATTAACTTGCTTACTTTATTTATTTGTTAATATTAAGATTAATTTAAACCTAAATTTTTTCTTATCATTTATAGGTATAGCCGGGATAAGATTCCAATCAATCAACCCTGGTTTTTGGTTTTTTACAGTAATTTTAGAGGCTTATTTACTTACACCATTGATATTTTTAGTTTGTAAAACTCAGCCGAATAAAATATTAGTTTTAGGACTTATAGGAGCAATAATAACGAAGTTATTCGCTTTTTACTTTTTAATAAATCATGATACGAATAATTATTTATTTTTCTTACAAGATAATTTTATAGGAAGTTATTTATTTCAATTCTGTCTAGGACTTTATTGGGGAATTATCTATGCCAAGCATCAAATTTTTAGAAAAACAGATTTTATTGTTGCAAGCATTCTTTTTAGTCTGGGATTTATTATTTATGCTATCTTAACTATTTTTAAAATAAAATATATATATATGTTAGGTATAGATATGCTATTTACTCCTTTATTTTTTTTGGGTATTCAAGCATTATTATCACGTCTCGATAAAATAGCTAAAATTCAACGTATATTAAGCTTTTTTAGTATATTAGGAATTTATTCTTATCAAATTTATCTAATTCATCAACCTTTGTATTTTGTTTTATTACCTAAATTAAATTATGTAATTCAAATAAATAACTATTTGAAGATAGGAGTTTCTTTAATAATAGTAAGTATGTTACTGGCAATTTATGTATTTTCATTTATTAGAATAGAGCGATTTCTCATGAAAATGCTTGGAACAGTCATGAATAAGGAAAATTAGTGTTTCAGATGATTAACGAAAATTCCAATTACCTTTAGATAAAGTAGTAGAAAAAATTATGACTAATTACCCTTTAATTTCTGTAGTTATACCAACCTATGGTCGAGAGGAAGCGCTACGCGATAGCATTGTGGATGCCCTAAAACAGGACTATCAAAATTTTGAAGTTTTAGTTGTAGACCAAACCCCAAAACACCAACCAGAAATTCAAGCTTACCTGGAAGAGATGGCGGAGGCAGGTAAAATTAAATGGTTGCGCTTAGATTGGGCAAGTTTGCCAGGGGCGCGGAATTATGCTGTCCGGCGGTCTTCTGGTGAAATCATCTTATTTATTGATGATGATGTTCAGTTAACCCCAGGATTGTTAGCAGCCCATGTGAAAAATTATTTACAAAATCCAGAGGTGGGGGCTGTCGCTGGACGGGTATTTGACAGAATGAAATTGGGTGATTCTGGAGGAGATTTAGAGATTGAATATCTACCTCCCCAGGCTATGGACCCAGGAATTGCTTGGTATCATATTGATTTAGTGCATACGATTAAACCTCAGCAAGTGCTGACAGCGAGGGGTTGCAATATGTCTTTTCGGCGCGAAATTTTTACTAAGTACGGACTGAGGTTTGATGAAAGGTTTGGCGGTAGTGCAGTGCGGGAAGAATCAGACTTTTGTTTGCGGGTGCGCCAGACGGGATATAAGATTTGGTACGACCCAGAAGCCCATTTGGTGCATTTAGGCGAAGAAACAGGGGGTTGTCATGATATTAGTATGCGATCGCTCAAATATCAACTCACCTTCTACCACAACCATTTCTTGTTGGGACTGAAAAACCTCACTCCTACTCAAGCTTTACGCCTATTCGGCCGTTTATTTGACTGTCACGTTCTGGGACGCCCACCTTGTCATAAAAGCGGTTCCCCCATCAAAATTGCCACTCGCGCTATTTTCTACATTTTAGGTTTTTTCAAAGCCTTGGGTACTATGATTCAATCAATATGGAACGACGGTCAAATTTACAGTCGATTGGATGAACAAGTTTAGTCATTAGCCATTGGTCATGGGTCATTAGTAAATAAAAAAGGACAACTGACAAAGAACAAATAACAAGTAACAATTAATAAATATCAATGAAAATTTTAGTTGCTAGTCACACTTATATCGTAGACCTCAACTGTGAAAAATTACGCGCTTTATCTCAACTAGAACCCGACATTGAAGTGACAGTTGTAGTCCCAAAGCGCTGGAAACCAGGTGGTGTGCAAAACAGAATTATTGAAACTGAATACCGCGATGAAGGCACATTTAAAATAGTTCCTATTTCTAATTTTAGCCAAAATCATCAGGGACTGCTTACTTTTGGTACTGATTTAATATCTTTGCTAAAACAGTTTCGTCCCCAAATTATTCAGGTAGAGCAAGGGTCTAGATCATTGGCTTATACTCAAATGATTGTCTTAAATAAACTCTTAGGACTCAAGGCAAAAAATGTATTTTTTACATGGTGGAATCTTCCATACAAACTGAAACTACCAGTTTCTTTGTTAGAAAAATATAACCTCAACCACAGCCACGGCATCATTTGTGGCAACCAGGATGGAGCAGAAGTTTTGCAACAACGGGGATATCAAGGGTCAATTAAAGTCATGCCACAACTGGGCATAGATGAAAGTTTATTTACTCCCAAAGCCCAACCCGAATTAGCAGCTAAGTTGGGTATTGAAAAAACCGATTTTGTGGTAGGCTTTGTAGGGCGTTTTGTGCAAGAGAAGGGTTTATTAACACTTTTACAAGCCTTAATCACTTTGAAAAACAAACCTTGGAAATTACTCCTGCTGGGACGGGGAGAGTTGCAAAGTGAATTAATCAAAATAGCGACGGAAAACAATATTAAAGAACGGTTAATTTTGGTAGAAAGTGTCCCTCATGATCAGGTTACAGACTATATCAATTTAATGAGTACTTTGGTACTGCCTTCAGAAACAACTTACAAGTTTAAAACTTTAACTTCTGTTGGCTGGAAAGAACAGTTTGGTCATGTGCTAATTGAGGCAATGGCTTGCCAAGTACCTGTAATTGGTTCTGATTCTGGGGAAATTCCCTATGTAATTGGCGATGCTGGTTTAGTATTTCCCGAAGGTGATGCTCAAGCCCTTGCTAATTGCTTAGTTCAGTTAATGGATAAACCCTATTTTGCTCACAGTCTGGGTGAAATGGGTTATCAAAAAGCAATGATTAAATATACAAATAAAGCTTTAGCTAAACAGCAATTAGACTTTTATCAAGATTTAGTTAGTAGTCATTAGTCATTGGTCATTAGTAGACCTCTTGCATAAATCACAAATAAGAATCCCACCCCGCCAAAGCTACGCTTTGTCTCACCTCCCCGTAGGCAGGGAGAGGATTAAGGGAAGATGCTAAAAGCGATAGTGTTCGCGCAGCGTCTGGTAGAGAAGCGGTAGCGACTCATCGAGCGTCTGGGGTCTCCCCAAGTGGAGCATCTGGTGTGTGGAGTTTTAGGGGGTTTTGCAAGATATTTAGTAAATAAAAAATGACAAAGAACAAATGACAAATGACAAAAAAATGAAAATATTACAAATTGTCCCCTCAATTTCTTTGATTTACGGCGGTCCCAGTCAAATGATACTAGGGCTAGCTCCAGCATTGGTAAAAGAGGGAGTAGAAGTTACAATTCTCACAACTGATAGTAATGGCGATAATGGTCAAATACCTCTGGATGTTCCTTTAAATCGCCCCATTAAACAAGATGGCTATGAAATAATTTACTTTCGTTGCGCCCCGTTTCGTCGCTACAAATTTTCTCTAGATTTATTAAACTGGCTAAAACGTCATGCTCACGAGTTTGACATAGCACATATTCATGCTCTATTCTCCCCAATAATTAGTGCTGCTGCTATTGTGTGTCGTCAGCAAAAGCTACCTTATATTTTCCGTCCTTTGGGTACTCTCGATCCGGCTGATTTACGCAAGAAAAAGCAATTAAAACAGCTTTATGTCGCAATTATAGAACGTCAAAATTTAGCTGGTGCGGCAGCTATTCATTTTACCAGTGATCAAGAAGCTAAAATATCAGAACGATTTGGAGTATCTACGCCAGATTTGGTGATTCCCTTGGGTGTAATCCCCCCTGAATCGTCTCTTAAAAATGTATCTGATCAGTTAAAAATACCAACGGATGTACCGTTAGTGCTGTTTATGTCACGAATTGACCCAAAAAAAGGGTTGAATTTGTTGATTCCAGCGCTAGAAAAGCTCTTAGCGGTTGGTTATAAGTTTCATTTTGTCTTAGCTGGGACAAATCCCCAAGATCCAGATTATGAACAAAAGATAATATCCCAAATTCAAAATTCCCCACTGCGATCGCACACTACAATTACTGGCTTTGTCACTGGTCAATTAAAAGTTAGTTTACTACAAGCTGCTGATTTATTTGTCTTGCCTTCCTACTACGAAAATTTTGGGATTGCTGTCGCTGAAGCGATGGTAGCAGGAACACCCGTAGTCATTTCTGACCAAGTGCATATTTGTCAACAGATACGTGATAGTGAGTCGGGTTGGGTAGGCACAACAGATGTCGAAGCACTGGTAGGGTTACTACAAGAAGCTTTGCAAAATCCCGCAGAACGCCAACGACGCGGATTAAACGCTCAAAAATATGCATTGGAAAATTTTAGCTGGGATGCGATCGCTCGGCAAACAATCCAAGCCTACCAAGAAATTCTGACGAACAAATTAGTTTAATTCAACGCAGACAATAGCAGTTTTTGCCAAATAGACGCTAGAACTGCTTTGACAACGATATCCGCAATCACAAAACCAATCTCAATTAACATTAATGCTAAAAATAAAAATCCAGACATAGCACTTGATCCAGAAACAGGTGATATTTTTATTAAAATGGGCAAAGATAAATATTCTGGCGGACAGATTGGAAATATTTAATACTTTTTACCTGAATAATAAGCAGAGGAAAATGAATAGTATGAGCGAGAATAAATCACGTTATTCTGTCAATTTATGTATTTCTAATAGGTTCTACCCAACCTACAAATGATTAAATTCTGATACTTGCAATCCTCTATGTAACCCAAGTTGCTAGTTACAGATTCAGGCGATCGCAACGGGGTCATTTAAGCAATAAAATTCCCCCCAGAGTCAAAAGAGGAGGGACATATGCTAAACGAAATAATTACGATCTATGCTATCACTGATGACTTACTCAAGGCGATTGGACATGAGGACGACATTCGTCGGGACATGATTGATGCAGAAATTATTACAACGGCACTTGTTGCCGCTATGTTCTTAATGGTAATCATA
>Ga0123337_10004891_pt1 | contig 13404 bp, 8 predicted proteins | sample frozenSSSSmetaG_FD_89792 | JGI IMG/M metagenome (GOLD analysis project Ga0123337, IMG submission 89792) | Glacier valley bacterial and archeal communities from Borup Fiord, Nunavut, Canada, to study Microbial Dark Matter (Phase II) -... | ecosystem: Environmental > Aquatic > Freshwater > Ice >... | reverse complement strand
GCATCTCTGATAATGCAGTTTGTGCTTCTTTAAGATTATCAGAGATGATTACTCCTTTTCCTGCTGCAAGTCCATCGGCCTTTAAAACAATTGGGAGTTTGCCATCAGCAAGATATTGAAGTCCTTCTTTGATCTGATCAGCAGAAAAAGTTTTTGCTTTTGCTGTTGGCACATTATTGCGTACCATAAACTGTTTTGAAAAATCTTTGCTGCCTTCAAGTTGTGCCCCACTTTTTCCTGGGCCTATCAACAAAATATTTTTTAAGTCGGTATCATTTTCAAAGTAATCGCGGATACCCTTTACAAGCGGGACTTCGGGGCCAACGATAACCAGTTCAATTTTTTTTTCAATACATGCCTTCCCGAGTGCTGGAAAATCTGTAATTGCAACCAGGATATTTTCACCAATAGAGGAGGTACCTGCATTACCAGGTGCGATGTAAATTTTATCAGTAAGCTTGCTTTGATTTATTTTCCAGGCCAGTGCGTGTTCGCGGCCACCATTACCGATGAGGAGGATGTTCATGAAGTTGACTAAAGATCAAAGATAATGAAACAGATAAATTTAAATTTAATTGAGGGAAAGCAAGAAAGACTTTCAATCAGCCTTCAAATAAAAAAGACACTGGGTAAATATCAACCCAGTGCCGAATGCTTTAATGCCTAATTTCTAATTAGCGTACTCGCTTAGGAATTTAATCCTCATTAATCTCATCTCTTCTTCACTAAAGTCTGCGTTGTTAGGGTCATTCAATGCTTCTTCAAGACTATCCGAATCTGAATTAAGGAAGTAATCAAAAATTTGTTCCTGTTTGTTCTCGTCCAATACATCATCGATATAATAGTCAAGATTAAGTTTGGTTCCGGAATAACAGATGTTTTCGATCTCAGTCAGCATTTCTTCAAAAGGAATGTTTTTTGACTGCGCTATTTCTTCCAGGTCTATTTTACGATCTATCTGCTGAATAAGGAAGATCTTGATCTTCGATTTATTCACAGAGGATTTTACGACTACATCAGACTCTGTTTCAATATCATTATCGTCAACATATTTCTGGATAAGATCAAGAAAGTCTTTTCCAAACTTATTGACCTTGCCCATGCCGACTCCATTCACCGCAGCAAGATCTTCCTTGTTGGTAGGGAATGTTGTCGCCATTTCTTCAAGTGACGGATCTTGAAAAATTACATACGGAGGAAGATTTTTTTGCTTGGCAACCTGCTTGCGCAACACCTTAAGCATTTCAAATAACTTCTCATCGTATGCTTTCGTGTTGACAGGAGCCCGTTCAGATGAGACCTCTTCATCTTCAAGGGTCGTAGTAAAGTCGTGATCGCGTGCCAGTTCAACAGCATGCGGCTTCAGAAGAAATTTCAGACCCTTCTTTGACATTTTCAATACACCAATATTATCAATGTCTTTTTCCAGGTACTGATAGATGAGTGTCTGGCGGACCACTGATTTCCAGAAGTCAGCTCCTTCATCACCACCCGTTCCATAAATAGGAAGATCAAAGTGGCTATAGCTTTTTACATATTCATCCTCAGTTCCCCTGATTACGTTCACAAGGTGATTCAGTCCAAAACGCTCGTTGGTCTGTTTCACTGCCTCCAATACAGTTTTGACAGCGGCAGAGCCATTGAAACGTTCGCGTGGATGCATACAGTTATCGCACGAACCACAATTGGCTTCCATAAATTCTTCACCGAAATAGTGAAGTAATTGTCTTCTTCTGCACACGGGTGATTCTGCGTAGAATTCCATCTCTTGTAGGAGAACATGTGCATTCTCCCGCTCCTGAACTGTCTTATCCTTATTGAATTTCTCTAATTTATTAAGATCGTTGTGGCTGTAAAACATTAAACAAATTCCTTCCAGTCCATCACGACCTGAACGACCTGTTTCCTGATAATATCCTTCCAGTGATTTAGGGACATCGTAGTGTACAACGAAACGAACATCTGGCTTGTCAATGCCCATTCCAAAGGCGATCGTTGCAACAATGATATCAGTTTCTTCATTTAAGAAGTCATCCTGATTTTTAACACGCACATCCGGATCAAGACCTGCATGATAGGGTGCTGCTTTAAATCCATTAACATTTAAAAGTTGTGCGATCTCTTCTACCTTCTTGCGACTTAAGCAATAGATAATTCCCGATTTTCCTTTATGATCTTTTAAAAAGCGAATAAGCTGCTTTTTTGTTTCTTTCTTAGGGCGGACCTCGTAGTATAAATTCTTGCGGTTGAAAGAAGAGATAAAAACATCCGCCTCTTCCATTTGAAGATTTTTCTGAATATCAAGCTGAACTTTTGGTGTGGCGGTTGCAGTCAATGCGATAACAGGCATATCTCCAAGTTGAGCGATCATTGTTTTGATCTTCCTGTATTCTGGACGGAAATCATGCCCCCATTCGGAAATGCAATGCGCTTCATCAATTGCAACGAAGGATACATTTACCTTTTGAAGAAATTCAATATTCTCTTCCTTGTTAAGTGATTCAGGCGCAACGTATAAGAGTTTTACCAATCCAGCGATGCAATCCTTCTTCAAACGTGTTATCTCACCTTTGCTTAAAGTTGAATTCATGAAGCGGGCATTGATGCCATACGCATTCAATTGATCAACCTGATTTTTCATCAATGCAATTAAGGGAGAGATTACAATGGCAAGTCCATCTTTGACCATCGCCGGAAGTTGATAACATAGAGACTTGCCAGCCCCGGTGGGCATTATCACAAATGTATTACGACCTGTTAAAATGTTTTTTATTACCGTTTCCTGGTTACCCCTGAACGAAGTATATCCAAAAAATTCCTTTAGTTGAGCTTTTAATGAGTCTCTTTCTTCTGCCACTATCATGATTCCTGATCGATTAAATCCTTACATTTGCCTTCCGCAATCGATAAAGTGCGAAAGAGCATGGAAGATACTAAAATTTACGCAGAATAGTTTCAACAATTTCGCGAATTATGGCCATGCACAAGGTGAACGGAGAGAAGGACAAAATGTTATTTTTGCGGTTGAAAAATGGATAATAATCTACATATCGTGCTAATGGCGGGTGGCATTGGCACTCGTTTCTGGCCCTACAGCCGCAACGCGAAGCCAAAGCAGTTCCTGGATGTTTTAGGTACCGGAAAAACACTTTTACAGTCTACTTACGATCGATATCTTCCGATATGCAAACCTGAAAATATCTGGATCGTTACGCATGAAGAACATGCAGCACTTGTTAAGGAACAGTTGCCAATTAAAAACCTTGATCAGATATTAACTGAACCAATGCGCAAAAATACGGCACCGTGCATTGCGTATGCCGCCAATAAAATTTATTTGAAGGACCCGAACGCTGTAATGGTGGTGAGTCCCACAGATCACATCATCTTGAGTGAAAAGGAATTTCTTCAAACAGTTCAGAAAGCTGTTGATCAGGCGAAGGGGCAGGATAAGCTTATAACAGTAGGTATTAAACCTACCCGACCTGAAACCGGTTATGGTTATATTCAATTTCTTGAAAGCAAAACGAACTTAAAAAAAGTAAAAACATTTACTGAAAAGCCTGCAATTGCTTTAGCAAAAACATTTTTAGAAAGTGGCGATTTTGTTTGGAATTCCGGAGTGTTTGTCTGGAGTGTTGATGCTATTCTAAAAGCGTTTCAAAAATATCTTCCTGAGCTTTCGGAAGCATTCGAAGAAATAAGACCTCAATTATATACCGCTGATGAGAAAGCAGTGATCACCCAGATCTATGCTCAGACAAAAAATATTTCTATCGATTATGGTGTGATGGAAAAAGCAGATAACGTTTACGTATCGCTTGGAAACTTTGCATGGTCCGATCTTGGATCATGGTCCGCCCTTCATGAAGGTTCATTACGTGATGAACAAAACAATGTAGTGAATGCTGATGCGCTTGTTTACGAAACGCGAAACTCTGTGATCAAAGGACCTGATGATACGTTAATTGTTGTTCAGGGTCTGAATGGATATCTAGTTGGTGTTTTTGAAAACGTAGTAATCATTTGCGAAAAAGATAAAGAGGAGATGTTCCGAAGGTATGTGAACGATTTGAAAGTGAAGTCCAACGGAGTGAACTATTTATAAAAATAAAATAAAGTAGTTCGTAATGTATGTAAGATAGTGCGCACGTGTTGTGTGGAGTATCCGATCTTATCCTACCACCTTATACCTCTCTATTTTTTCTGAGAATAGAACTTCTGCCTGATCACCTCATAGATTGCAACTCCCGCCGCAACCGAAACATTCAGTGATTCGATTTTCCCTTTCATAGGAATTTTAGCAACCTCATCTGACTCTTGTAAAAGTGCGGGTGCCACCCCGTCTTCCTCAGATCCCATGATTAATGCAGTGGGGGTAGAGAGGTCTAATTCGTAAAGGTTTTTTGATGCTTTTTCTGTGCAGGCTACGACCTTTATACCATTTTCCTGCAAATCTTTTATCGCTTGCTTTAATGACTTTACGCGGCAAACAGGCAAATGATGAAGTGCCCCTGCTGAAGTCTTAACAGCATCGCTTGTAATGGGTGCGTTTCCTTTTTCTTCAATGACCAATGCATCAAGTCCGGCACATTCGCAGGTACGTGCTACGGCCCCGAAGTTGCGAACATCAGTAATCCGGTCCAGCAAAAGGAAGAAAGGAGTACGCCCTTCACTGTAAGCCATATCAATAAGGCCCTGAAGGGACGCAAAAACTGCTGCTGAAAGAAATCCAACAACGCCCTGGTGATTTTTGGTGGTAAGCTTGTTGATCTTTTCGAGAGGAACCCAGCTATAAGGAACATCATGCTCTTTCAGTGTATTGACCAATTCCTTCATCAGGTCGTTATTCAAACCTGTTTGCAAATAAATCTTGTCGATTTGTTTTCCGGCGCGAACAGCCTCGATGACTGCCCGTGTTCCGTAAATGAGATCCAGTTTGTCCATTACATATAAAAAATGAAAGCAAGTTACTCAATAACTTCATTAGAAGACATTCGCATGGCGTCAATGCCAAAGGCCTAGCTTCCTAATTCAATAACTCCATTCATTAGAACCTGCTCTTTCTCCAAAGATCAATCGTCTGATACCAGTTTTCAGTATACTGCGAATCACGGATTAGAACATAGTGCTCCGGACTGTAAACACTTCCCGCTTTTGTAAAAATAAAAACCTGACGCGGTGATTTATACCCCCACTTCTCCTGCTGTCCGCTGAAAGTAACTTCATCCGGTGCACCGAATATGATGAAGATCATTCCCCTGTCAGTTTTCCATCCTTCTTTAAAAGAAGTAAAAAATAAATTGGCATACTCTACGCGTTTGAAATAATTGCGCATGAATGTTACAGCTCTGTCTTTATCAGAAGTGATGTCTAAAATTATTTTATCAAATTTTGTTTTGTCTTCACCAGCCGCACCAATCGCATCGTTTTCATCTTTGGTTGTTACAAATAACAGAGGGCCTTTCAAATCGGCAATCTTGTTGTATCGTGGATACGGACTTTTTTCAACCATAAAAGAAAAGCCTTGTTCCGACAATGTATCTTCCTGGGCGAGGTACAATCCAATGCTATTAAGGGCACCAGTTTCATTGCCGGGAATAACAGTAAATATTGAGTCAGGGAAAAGAAACCTATCCATTTTCAACTCTTTATCAGCAAATGGAGGTGATGGTGTTGGAAAATTATCTTTATAGTACGAGAAATGAATCGGCCTTCCCGATCCACTACCGCGAACGACATAGCTGTTTCCGGATAGATTATACAAAGACCACTGTTTTTTACCATTCTTCTCAAGATATACGTTTACCGGATAATGTTTTTCAACCAATTTTATAAAGTACCACGCTGTAGCAGATGAATAGTCAATAACTTTTGCAGCGAGCAACCAGGGTTGTTCAGGTTTGATGACAGTAATTTTTCCTTCCCCTAAGCCATTGACAATACGAAGTGTATCGTTTCCCTTAAATGCAGCTCCCTCTCGTTGACTATAGGATTCTCGTTTTTCCCAGCCAATGACATAATAACCAACAGAAGGATTTTGTCCTTTTATGGCATAATAGAAAGTTATACTATCCTTACTTGCTACCGGATGGAATTGAAAATCCGGCCCAGCGGAAGGTTTATACAGATAACTAAAGTTGGTGCTGCTAATCGACTGAGCCTGGAGGGCAACCGTCGTTGACAACATTAGAAGAAAAATATTGATTAGTCTCATTCAGTTTCTTTTTTGAAAAGGAAGTGAAGTGCTTTATTTATTTAGACTTGAAAAGGCTAAGAATGTCACTCCCGGACCGCAAAATAACGAAGAAAGGAAGAGAAACGATACAAACATCAAAAACAGTATTTTTGCGGCGATGTCTAAAATATATACTACTGAAATCACCTCCGACCAGATAGCTTCGGATAATCCCCTGCACCAAAGGCTGTTAAAACCCTATTTTGTTTCACACCAATGGATAAAGGGAGACCTGCTGGAGGTTGGGTGCGGCCAAGGAAGAGGTATTGATTGGTTATTGCCATCGATTGCTTCATATAGCGCGATCGATAAAATAGAGTCAGCAGTAGCAGAACTCAGAAAAAAGTACTCTTCAGGAAATTTTGTTAGTGGCCATTTACCTCCATTGCCTTATCCTGACAGCTCATTTGATTCATTGGTAAGCTTTCAGGTGATCGAACACATTGAAAATGATGCACTCTTCCTGAAAGAAATTTTCAGAGTATTGAGACCAGGTGGTGTTGCCTTGATCACCACGCCCAACAGAATTCAATCTCTATCAAGAAATCCGTGGCACATACGTGAATATACTTCTCCCGAACTTACTCGACTTGCGGAAACGATTTTTCCAAAAGTAGAAATGAAAGGTGTAGTAGGAAATGAAAAAGTGATGATGTACCACGAGAGTAATAGAAAATCAGTTAACAAAATTATGCGGTGGGATATTTTTGATCTTCAACACAAATTGCCCGCTTATATTCTTCGGACGCCGTATGATCTGTTAAACCGTATGAATCGCAATAAACTTCAGACTAGTTCGGACGAATTGGTTAGGGATATTACGGTAGAGGATTATGTTATTACAGATGAGGGAGCGAGTGGGCTGGATTTATTTTTGATTGTGCGAAAGTAAGTTCGTTGCTGTTCGTTCTTCACCAACAGCAACGAACGTATTATTTTCTTATCCGAAGTAAATCCCATCTTCTCAGATCTTTGAGATATGCGAGAAATTCCATGATTAGAAATTCTTTTTATTCGATCCTTCCGTCACCTGCAACGCATTTATAACGGACGTGTATTGATCCTCAAACTTTTTACCAAGTTCCATTTCACCATTCCGATAAAGAATTTCCTGAAGTTGATCAAGAATATAAAGGTCTTTGCGTATCTCTAATGAAATTCCTGAATACTTGTTCATTTCATATACAGCCATATCGTATGCCCGAGGCCCCATAAGATTTGCCATCTCAATTGCCTTTTGTTTTTCTCCGACTTTGAAAAGAAGATCAATGGTGGTTACGGATGTAAGATCATATGCAACGGCACGGTCCTGTATCGTTTCAACGTTGAACATCAATACCTTTTTTGCCCGCGCAGTATCACCTTCGTCAATAAGACCTTCTGCCAATGAGTTCAGTGAGCTGCGATGATTTTGTACGAATCCCTTGTAGTCTTCATTAAAATATAGATTAGGATTGTCCAATCCACGATAACCAAAGTCGTGAAGCATCTTTTTGTAAGAACCGTCCGTATTCACAAGGTTCTCACGGTCTTTGCGATTATTTTTCACCGGCAATACGCGATACGCATTTCCTTCTTGAACAACGTAATCGCGAAGGTCAAGATTCAATTGTGACATGGAGGTATTGTTCAGGTAAAGAGGTCGTTCCCAGTTGTTGGTAGCCATGATATCCAGGAATGCGAGATCTTTCTTCTCAAGAACATTTCCGCGAAGACGAATCACCATCTGGTCAACAACAAGACTATCCATGCCTTTTGGAATAATTCCTTTTGCTATAACGGTTGCCTTATCTATTTGAAGGGTAAATACTTTACTCGGAACGATATTGTTTCTTTCGTAGCGTAGCTGAGGATAATTTTTCTTGAGCAAATCCAGGAATTGATTAAGGTCAATGCTTGGAATTTTCATGTCCTGAAAGTACAATACGTCATTAAATCCTCCTTGAGCATATTGATCCAAGGATAAAGTGTATTTGAAAGGAGGTGAGCTATTCACCTGTTTCATTGATTGATCGATGTACCAATCGGTGTTGTAATAACTGAAAACCACGACACGGATATCGGGACGGAAACCCTCAACCTCCTGGGCATACCATAGCATGAAGGTATCGTTATCACCACCGGTATAAAGAATTGCATTCTGGTCGCATGAGGCTAAATAATTTTTACCTGAATCCACAGAGAAGAAACGTCCATGACGATTGTGATCATCCCAACCGGCGGCACCCATTAAAATAGGAGCGGACAAACAAACAGCCGTTGCTATGATGGCACTGTTCTTGCGATTTTTAACTACCCCGTTGATCCATTCAGCAATACCAATTACAGCGAAGCCAATCCAGAATGTAAAGGCATACGTAGAGCCCGCATAGATATAATCCCGCTCACGTGGTTCTTCTGGTGGGGAATTAAGATAGACGACAATCGCTACTCCTGTCATTACGAACAGAAGCCCTACAACAGCAAAGTTTTTAGTGTCTTTTATAAACTGATAGAACATTCCAATGAATCCAAGAATGAAAGGGATCATAAAGAAGTTATTTCGTGCTTTATTGTTGGCAATGGCTGCAGGAACTTTTTCAAATGCATCCAATGGGCTTAGCCAATCAGCACCCTGAATATCACTTTCCCTTCCTGCAAAATTCCACATGAAGTATCGCATATACATATGTCCTATCTGGTGGGTCAGCATGTATGAAATATTTTGACTCCATTTAGGTTTTTCACCTTCTTTTAAACCAGCAATGTCTTTGTAGGATTGTTTGTATTCAGGATTCCACATTCGTGGAAGAAGGGTTTGCTGGCCAGGCTCATACACATATTCAAACTTATGATCTGTTATCTCATATTTGTCTTTACCTTTAGTATAAACAGCAGCACCCTCTTTGTAATCAATGACCTTAGCGGTAAAATAAGGTCCAAAGAGAAGTGGACGACTGCCGTATTGTTCGCGTTTCAGATAACGAACGAACGACATGATGTCTTTAGGAGCATTTTCATTAATCGGCGTTTCTGCATTCGAGCGAATAACGATTGTTGCATATGATCCATATCCGATTAAAATGAATGCAGTTGATAATAAAAAGGTATTCAATAACGGCTTGTCGTTCTTGTGTGTATATCGAATTCCGTACACAAGACCACCGATTAGTAAAAGACAGAATAGCAGCGCCCCTGAGCCAAAAGGCAACCCTATATTGTTGACAAAAAATATTTCGAATGCCGCCGCCAATGTTGGAAGGCCGGGTACAATCAGATCATTGATAAAGAGCACAAGAAATCCACCGATACCCAACGCAGCGATAACACCCCATGTTGTTGGTTTGTATTTTTTAAAATAGAACACAAGACCAAGTGCCGGTATTGTTACAAGATTCAGCAAATGAATACCGATTGATAAGCCGACGACATAAGCGACAAAAATTAACCAGCGATTTGCGGCGCTATCATCTTCGATAACGTCCCATTTCAATACACCCCATACAACAAATGCTGTAAAGAATGATGACATGGAATAGACTTCTGCTTCAACTGCAGAGAACCAGAATGATTCAGAAAAAGTATAAGCAAGCGAGCCAACAAGGCCTGCACCCATCAACGTCCAAACCTGACCTTCAGTAAGGTCTGCATCTTTTACAACGTTCATGATCTTCTTTCCGAAAAGAGTAATTGACCAGAAAAGGAAAAGGATAGTAAAGGCACCAGCCAACACGCTCATGAAATTGATCCAGTATGCTACGTTAATCACGTTTCCAAAAGCGAGGAAAGAAAACATTCTTCCCAACAACATGAATAATGGTGCGCCTGGAGGGTGAGAGACCTCTAATTTATACGCTACGGCAATAAACTCACCACAATCCCAATAGCTGGCGGTTTCTTCAAACGTAAGCCAGTAGGTGATTAGAGCAACGGCAAAAGCCATCCAGCCTGTGATATTATTGGTCTTTTGAAAATTCATGCTATTTTTTAGAAAACTTGGGCGAAAATAAGGAATAGTTCGATTGTCGGGGTAAGCCGATTTTTAGTTTTTGTGGGTAGCACTGCTTTTCCACGGATTCTACTCACACTTGGGAGTGAATTCAATCATGATTTGTGTTTCACAGAGTAGCATCAACCTGTAATTACCAACGAAATAGCAGCTATTGGACCAGCAGCAAAATTTTTTTGTCCTCGTGTTAGCGCCTTTGCTCTCTGATCACTGTATATGGGAATCTGTGGAAAATATTTTAATACACTATAACATAAAAGACCAACCACAGCAAAAATAGCGGCACGTAAAACGAAAGCACAATTGTCCAGGCGGGTTTCATTCCTCTTTTGCCATAGTGTTTAATACCCAAAGCGAGAACATACCAATACACTATCTCAAATAAATTCAATGCCTTGAAAGGATATTTATAATCGTCAGGTAATTCTCTATAATCAATGAAATTCATTAAAGAAAACGGGTAGAATGACTGTATATCGTAAAAGTTAGGGTCTGATTGAATAAAAAGAAACCAGATAATCTTAAGCAGTTCGGGAATTAGAAAAACAAATTCTGCGATTATTACGATGCCCCAGCATTGTGAGAACGTTACTCGATATCCAAATAGAAAGCAGCCTATCCAGATCACAAGACCCAGTACACTGAATTTCCAGGCGTAAATAAATGGGATGGTTAAATATTGAAGGGCGCTCCTTATATAGAGGAATGATCCTTGCGGCTGATCGGCAAGAAACTCGAAAGCAGCAGTTTCATTTTCGATCATTGATTTTTTGATAAACAGTACTACCAGAGTAGCGAAGCAAAGCAGAAGAAAGCTTTGTCGTTTTTTCATTTCGAATACCGAATTTTCCTGATCTATAACTTCCATACTGTTTACTGAGTCCGGCGTATTACTTTTGCGCTTGTGAAATATAAGAGTAATATTTTAGTTGCGCTTTTTCTGGTCTTTCTTTCTTTCCAGGCCCTTCTTGGTCAAGATAAGAAAGACACCACCATTATTTTAATTTCCAGTATGGCGGTGCAATTCGAAACTACAGAGGCTCTGAACGATCTCTATAATTTTAAGTTTGATAAAGCTGAAAAAGAAATTCGTTCGTTTAAAAATAAGTATGCATGGCATCCGCTTCCATATTTTATGTTGGGATTGAGCGAATGGTGGAAAATCATGCCAGCGACAAATGATCGCTCACACGACGATCGTTTTTTAGCATATATGGACAGCACCATCGCTGTTGCAGAGAACCTTCATCAAAAAAATCCGGAGTACCGTGTAGAGGCAGCATTCTTTTTAGCTGCTGCCTATGGTTTTAAAGGAAGACTCTATTCAGATGAAGAACGTAAGGAGTGGAGGAAGGCGGCTGTTGCTGGGAAGAAAGCGTTGAATTACCTTGAAGAGTCTAAAGAAAAGAATTACTTAAGTCCTGAACTGCTTTTTGGAGATGCTCTCTATAATTATTTTTCTGTTTGGGTACCTGAAAATTATCCTGCATTGAAGCCATTACTTTGGTTTTTTCCAAAAGGAGATAAAGAGCTGGGATTAAAGCAGCTTAAAGAAGTTTCATACAATGCGTTTTACACACGGACCGAAGCGATGGTTTGGTTAATGCGCATCTGGAATAGTTATGAAAATAAAAATGAACAGGCGCTTCAGTTATCGGAATATCTTTTCACTTCCTATCCTGATAATCCATATTTTCATAGGTATTATGCCCGAATGCTTTATTCGAGGGGGATGTACACGGATCTGGAGCGGGAATCTAAGGCAATTCTTGCACGTATTGATAGCGGAAAACTTGGTTATGAAGCAACCAGCGGCAGGTATGCTGCATTTTTTCTGGGCCAGATGGGTGAAGCGCGCAGACAGCAGGAATTTGCTAAAAAATACTATTTGATGGCTCTGCGCTACGCAGAACAAAGTGGCGCAACCGATTCGGGTTATTATCTTTACTCCCTTATTGCACTGGGCGAAATCGCGGATAAAGAGGGAAATAAAGCTGAGGCTAAAAAGTATTTTAATGAAGTTAAAAGTAAGGCCGGGAGAAAAGAGGAGGCTTTTAAAGATGCCAAACGAAGATTAAAACAATTAGAAAAGGACGACTAATAAATAAGTATGACAAAAAGAGCATTGATTACCGGAGTTACAGGGCAAGACGGGGCCTATCTAAGTGAACTCCTACTATCAAAAGGATATGAAGTTCACGGTATTAAAAGGAGATCCTCGCTAATAAATACGGCTCGTATAGATCACCTGTATCTTGATCCACATAAAAAAACTAACTTTCATTTGCATTATGGAGACTTAACAGACTCCATGAATATAACACGCATTATAAAAGAAGTTGAGCCGGATGAAATTTATAATCTCGGAGCAATGAGTCATGTAAAGGTATCATTTGAAGAGCCTGAATATGCCGCTAATGCGGACGGTATAGGAACATTAAGAATACTGGAGGCAATACGTCTCCTCGACTTTACCAAAAAAACTAAATTTTACCAGGCAAGTACTTCCGAGCTGTACGGCCTTGTCCAGGAAATTCCTCAGCGTGAGACTACGCCGTTTTACCCCCGCTCTCCTTATGGTGTTGCAAAACTTTATGCGTATTGGATCACTGTAAATTATCGCGAAGCTTATAACATGTTTGCAGTGAATGGGATTTTATTTAATCATGAAAGCCCATTGCGTGGTGAAACATTTGTTACAAGAAAAATTACAAGAGGCGTGGCGCAGATTGCCCTTGGACTGGAGGATGGAATATTTCTAGGAAATCTTGATGCTGAACGCGATTGGGGTCATGCTAAAGATTACGTGGATGTTATGTGGAGGATGTTGCAACATCATGAGCCACTTGACTTTGTTGTTGCAACGGGAAAAAAAACTTCTGTTCGTGATTTTTGTAAAATGGCATTTGAAGCTGCCGGTATAAAAATTTCATTTAAGGGTAAGGGTGAGAAAGAAATTGGAATTATAGAAAGTGTAGCTGGTTTGGAATCAGGTTTAAATCCGGGACAAACTGTGATTCAAGTTGACCCCCGTTATTATCGTCCTACAGAAGTTGAATTGCTGATTGGCGATGCATCGAAAGCAAAGGAAAAATTAGGGTGGGAACCAAGCTACACAGTTCAAGAGTTAGTAAATGAAATGGTTTCTTCTGACCTGGAATTATTCAGAAAGGATATT
>Ga0123337_10004887_pt1 | contig 13413 bp, 7 predicted proteins | sample frozenSSSSmetaG_FD_89792 | JGI IMG/M metagenome (GOLD analysis project Ga0123337, IMG submission 89792) | Glacier valley bacterial and archeal communities from Borup Fiord, Nunavut, Canada, to study Microbial Dark Matter (Phase II) -... | ecosystem: Environmental > Aquatic > Freshwater > Ice >... | reverse complement strand
TCTCAGTGACAAGGTAAATTCAGCTACCCTATCTAACCATCTGGTGAATTCTCCATTTGCGGTGCCACCGGGTAAAGCGGCTTCAACACCCCCATGCGTGGTATCCCAGGCACTTTTGCCATTCAATGGATTATCCAAATGCCAGCTAACTGTTATTACCCCACCTCGTTCGTAGCCTTGTTTGATATACTGGCGCATTTTGTCAAAAGGCACACCATCAATATTTAATAGGCCATCCTTTTTTTCCAATCCTGAATAATCCCATCCATACAATGCCGGATACTCGCCCGTTACTTCCTTTACGTCACTTCTGCCTGCCTCATATTTCCATCCAACGCCATAGGCCAGCGCATCCTGGTGGCCAAACATAACGCCTTTGTTTAACAGCTTTTTTAAATTCATCAATAGATTCCTGGTTTCTTTCGTTGCAGCTTTATCTGCAGTTTGCGCAATTGAGGTGTTGATGATGAGTAGACAAGAAAGAACAGAAAGGCAATTGGTAATTTTTTTCAAATGGCAAATTTTAATCTGTTTTAAGCACGTTGAAATTTCACAACAAAATTAATGCGTTAGCTTATCTATTTACTAATACTTTATTATCCTATCATTGATTTATTTGAATAGGATATTCGTACCAAGTCTTGTAAACACAGCTTTTAATAGGCAGATAAAAGCGTTTCAAAATAAAAAAAATAAAAAACAGACTGGTACTATTTTAATAATCTTTTTTGTACTTTCACCCCTCAATTGCAATTTCAACGATTAAAGCTGCTCCCTGAAATGAATAATAATATCGTAAGAGAAATTACTCCCCTAACACAAAATGATTGCTTTACCATTTTTTCAAGGGTAAAAAAAGAATTCAATTTTCCATTGCACTATCATGATGAATTTGAATTAAACCTGATAATTAATGCGAAAGGAGCCAAAAGAATTGTGGGTGATCATATCGACCTGATTGATGATGTGGAACTGGTATTGATTGGCCCAAATTTATCCCATGCCTGGTTTACCCATCAATGCAAATCCTGCGAAATAAAAGAAGTAACTATCCAATGGCATAAAGACTTGCTTGATGAAAAATTTCTCCGGAGAAACCAGTTGAGTTTTATCCGTAAGATGTATGATCTTTCTTTAAAGGGAATACTTTTTTCAAAAGAAACTGCACAAGCTATTTACCCCCGTATTTTATCATTGGATAAAGAAAGCGGCTTCGATTCTGTAATGGCGCTCATTAATATTCTACATGACCTTTCTACTTCACGTAATATTCGCACGCTATCAAAAACAGGTTTCAACACTGATTCACAATTAAACTTCAACAGCAGGCGGATTGAAAAAGCTTTTGAGTACATGAATAAAAACTACGATAAACCCATCGCCCTTAATGATATCGCCAAACTTGTAAACATGACAGAAGTGTCTTTCAGTCGGTTCATCAAAAAAAGAACAGGTATCACATTTATTGATAGTCTCAATGAGATCAGGCTTGGTCATGCATCCAGAATATTAATAGACACCACTAATTCAATAGCAGAAGTATCCTATAGTTGTGGCTTCAATAATATTTCAAACTTTAACCGTTTGTTTAAAAAGAAAAAAGGATGCACTCCAAAAGAATTTAGGGAAAATTTTTCGGGGACCCGTACTTTTATTTAGCACCAAACCTCCATTGGAAAAATTGAATATGAATAGAAGTTAAAAGCCGATCGCCTTCACCTCTGCATCATTTCCAGTTTTTTTTCTTCTCTCGTGTACCGGAAAATATTCAATGATAAAGGCGAACGCAGCACAGAGTTATTCTGAGTAAAATGAAATCTCAATAAAAGAATTTTATTAGGACCATGATGGCAGGCAAGAAAACCTGAACAGTGCTATTCTTCCATTTAAACATAACCGTGAGCATAAATAAGGAGCAGGTTTAATGTTGAACATAAAAGCTATTATGGAAAAATAGTATCAACAGTAGGGCAATTAGCGTCTTTTTTCGATAGGACCATTTTATACGAAAATATGCTGCTTTCCAAACAATTTTTTTTTTTATACCATTAATTCATAAAAAAACAACTGTAATCAGATAAAATAGTACTATTCAATAATACATCTGAATTTTAACTTTGTTGTACAAATTTAATGATGCTGCAGAATAACTATTGCTTGAGAATATTTTTGCAAAAAGCTATAACGCTATCTAAAAGTGTTTTAGTTTTTTATCGACGATGCTATGATCGATTTAATCATTTCCATATAGCTCCAACATGGCCCCGATTCAATAATATTTTAACAAACCCGACGACAGACAATCAAAATATGCTGCATCTTGTTGCAAGCTCAATTAATCGTAAATAAATACTAAAAAAAACATTACAACCTGCTGTTGCAATCAATTCACTTTAAATATTTAAAATTCTAAACCAATTAATGATGATTACATATGAAAAAAATTAAAACAACATTCAACGTCAAAGCTCTTTTCCTATGGGCAATCTGTTCCAGCCTGTTGGCATGGAATGGTGTTTATGCGCAGGCAGATGGCAGAAAAATAACCGGCAACGTTTCTTCCAGTGGCAAACCCCTTGCTGCTGCATCAGTAATCAACAAAAGAACCAATGTTGGAACCTTTGCAGACAACCAGGGTACCTTTACAATTCAGGCTAAAACGGGAGATGTCCTTATTGTTAGCTATATCGGTTATGTAAAAAAAGAAATAAAAGTCGGCACGTCCGATTTTATAGACATTAGTATCACAGAAGAACAAGCCAAGCTGGATGATGTGGTAGTGATCGGATATGGTAAAGCAAGGAAGGTAAATCTTACCACTTCGCAAACTTCAGTTAGTGCCAAGGACATGGAGAAAACTGTAAACACAACCATTGAACAAGCAATCCAGGGTAGAGCTGCGGGGGTTTTTGTAACCCAAAATTCAGGGCAACCTGGAGGCGGTATCTCGGTAACTATCCGGGGTATCAGTTCTATAAACAACTCTACTGAACCACTTTATGTAATTGATGGCGTTCAACTACAAGGAAGCAATTCCGGAAACGGTTCCAACAATCTTGCTGGTTTAAACCCTGCTGATATTGAAGACATGCAAATTTTGCAAGGCCCTTCAGCTACAGCAATATATGGCTCACGTGCAACCAATGGCGTTATATTGATTACCACAAAACGTGGAAAGTCAGGCGAAGCGAAATTGAATTATGGTGCTCAGTACAATATACAAACACCTCCCAAGCGTGTAGATGTAATGAACTTGCAGCAATATGCACAAATGCAGATTGCTTACAAAGCAATTGCAGGCGGCAATGTAAGGGGTGAATTACTCGATCCATCAATATTAGGGGCAGGTACCGACTGGCAGAAAGAATTGTTTAGCAATGCGGCTATGCAAAAACACCAGGTAAGCTTAAGCGGTGGTAGTAACAACACAAGCTATTATATGTCTGGCGAGTACCTTAATCAGGAAGGTGTTGCAGCGGGTTCCGGATTTGACAGGTACAGTTTTAGAATTAACCTTGACAATAAGCCAAGGGAGTGGATAACGATCGGTACAAATTTAAGTTTTAACCAAACAAATGAAACGACTACTTCCGGTCAAAATGGTCTGATCACAAGTTCAATCCAATTAAGTCCTGAGGTGCCGGTAAAAAATATAAATGGTTCGTGGGGAGGTGGAGATCTTACAAATCCGGCACACCAGTTTTCACCTGTTAATCCAATTGCTATTTCGACTTTAACCACTAATATGAATAGCAAGAAGCAATTTTTAGGTGGCGTAAATCTAGGTCTCAATTTAGCTAAGGGCCTTGTGTTCAGAACCTCCTTCAATACCAATATTGGTTATTCTAATTCTACTTACTATCAACCTACATATTCAATTGGTTGGGCAATAAATGCAACATCAACCTTACAAAATGGTACCGGCCAAAACTCTTATTGGAACTGGAATCAGTTATTGGAATACAATAAGCAGATTGGTAAACATAATGTTGGCTTAATGGCGACTCATGAAGCGCAAGCCTCCAACTGGAAAAATGTTGGTGGAAGAAGGACTGGTTTTTTGACCAACGATATTTTTGATTTGAGCGCAGGCGATGCAACTACGGCTAGTAATACAGGTGGTTCGGGTGAATGGGCCATGGAATCTTACCTTGCGAGAGTAAATTATAATTATGATAATCGTTATCTTTTAACAGGTACTTATCGCCGGGATGGATCCGTAAATTTTGGACCGGAGAAAAGATGGGGTGCGTTTCCATCCGTATCTGCTGCCTGGAGGGTTAGCCAGGAAAAGTTTTTCAAAATACCTTTCATTAGTGAGTTGAAACTACGGTTAGAAACCGGGTTAACAGGTAACCAGGGTGGTGGTAACGCCGGCATTTATTCTCCTTTAGCTCCGGGAGCTAGTCCTTGGGGTACTTCGTTTTTAACTTCTGTATACCCCAACAAGGCGCTTCAGTGGGAAGAAACAAATACAAATAATATCGGTGTAAACCTGGGTGTGTTAAAAAACAGGGTAACAGTAGAATACGATTACTACGTTAGAAACACTGATAAAATGATTCTTACTGCATCCATACCGTGGTACATGGGATCTAATGGAACTGCCCAAATAACAGCGCCCCAGCTAAATGCAGGAAGCCTGCAATCGAAAGGATGGAGTTTCACACTGAATACAGCTAATGTTGTCCAGAAAAATTTCAAATGGGAAACAAATCTTAACCTTTCGCATTTTCAAACCATTGTTAAAAGTTTAAATTCTGAAACCGGATTTTTAGAACGCTCATCCTGGTGGCTTAACCAGGCAGATCCTTTTTCCCAACGTGCTACCGTAGGTTTGGAGCCATGGTTATTCAGAGGATATATTGAGGAAGGATTATTTACATCCGTTGAAGAGATCAGTAAAAGTGCTGTTCCTGTTGATAATAGCGGCAACAGGCGCCCAACATCTCCTACAAACGGAATCTGGATTGGTGACATTAAACTAAGAGATATCAATGGAGATGGTAAAATTACCAGCGATGACAAGACAAATATTGGCAATCCATGGCCTAAATTATTTGGTGGTTTAACAAACACCTTTAGCTTTAAAGGTTTTGAGTTAAGTGTATTGATTACCGGCAGTTATGGTAATGATATTTACAATTTTATGGCCTGGGAAAATTCGAACCCAAATAATATCAATCTTGGACGTAACATGATGATGCATGCATGGGATTATGCCAAGGTAACAACCGATAATAGTGGTAATCCGATATTGGCAAATCCAGAGACTGATGTTGCAAGAATTATATCTGGCGTAGATGTTAATGGAAACTATGCACGCCAGACAAGTAAATGGGTAGAAGATGGTTCTTACCTGCGGCTAAAAAACGTTTCGATGTCATATAATTTACCAACTGGTATTATCGGCCGTCAGAAACTCATAAAAGGAGTAAGAGGAACAGTTGGTGTGCAGAATATTGCAACCCTCACCAATTATTCTGGTTTTGATCCTGAAATTGGTTCTTATACCGGACCAAATGCCAATAATGGAGGTGGAGCAATCGGCCTAGATTACGGACGGTATCCATTGTCTCCGATTTACACATTTAGTTTGAATGTAAACTTTTAAAAGAATTAGCATGAAGAAGATCAATTATAAAAATTTCCTGGTTGGTTTAGTTATTCCAATCATAGTTCTTTCCGGGTGTAAGAAAGACTTTCTTGAAAAACCTCCTATTGATGCAATCACTGATGCCAGTTTCTATAAGACTGATGAGCAGGTGCTAGCTGGTACAGCCGGACTCTATAACAAAGTTTGGTTTGATTACAATGACAAGGCCTCCTATAACATTGGAGATTTTAGATCAGGTACTACCTTTTCAGCCTACAACGATAGGGGTAATGTGTTGTTCAATACTACCGCAGAAAACGGAGAAAATAACGCTTCTTACCGTTCTTTTTACCAGGTAGTTGCTCAATCAAACCTCACTATTATCAATATTAACAGTAATGCAGGCGCAGGCGTAACACCAGCTATTAAAAAAATGGCGATAGCTGAAGCAAGGTTTATGAGGGCATTAGCATACCGCTACCTTGTTATGAATTGGGGTGAAGTACCTATCATAACAAATAATCTTGAAATTATTAATGATACATCGATCCGCAGAAATACAGTGCCAAGTATTTGGAGGTTTATTACCCGTGAAATGCGTGCTGCTGCGGAAGATTTGCCTGAAACTCCTGTTCAAGTAGGAAGGCTCACGAAATGGTCGGCTGAAGGTATGCTAGCCAGGTTTTATTTAACACGGGCAGGAGTAGAAGCTACAGGAACAAGAAACCAGTCATTTTTGGATAGCGCAAAATATTATGCAAAAAGAGTAATTGAAAATAGCGGCCGGCAGTTATTACCTGTTTATGCAGATTTATTTAAGTGGCCTTATGATAACAACAAGGAATCTCTATTTGAATTGCAATGGGTTTACCAGCCAGGGCAATATGGAGCTCAAAACAGTACCCCCTCTTATCTCAATTTTAGCCCGGACATTGCTAACGGTGACGGATGGGGAGGTGATAAGGGCGGTACCTGGTGGATGTTGAGTCAATATGATGGTATGGAATCATTTGGAGATACGATGATTAAAGGTAGAACAGTAGATCAGAGATTGAAAGCCACATTCATGTTACCGGGTGCCAGTTACCCCGAAATAACCCAGGTATTAGCTGGTGTAAAACAAAAATTAATATTTCCCAATAATGGAGGTGATGTTAATTTTGCCAGTATAAAAAAATATGTGGTGGGTAAAGCGGAGGATGTAGGTGGACAGGCTGCTCAGCAAAATTATCCCAACGATACTTATATGCAAAGGCTTGCAGAGATCTATCTTATTTATGTTGAAGCTGTGCTTGGAAATAATGCATCCACATCAGACGCTACTGCTTTAGAATATTTCAACAAAGTACATACAAGGTCAGGGCTTCCCGCACTCAGGCTTACTGACCCTGTAACAGGAACTCCCACTCCACTTACATTTGATATTATTTTTAAAGAAAGAGTGGTTGAGTTTGCAATGGAAGGGGTAGCCTGGTATGATTTGGTTAGCCTTCACTACTACAATCCTCAAAAAGCTTATTCAATTTTAAACAGCCAGGACAGGGGATTTTATAATATCACACCAGACGCTTTCCCTAATCCAACATCGTGGACAATTAAGAAAACTTCCTGGGCTACAACGGAACGGAAAATCAATGCCAACGCAGGTAATTTCCGTCTTCCTATACCATCTGCGGAAATAACACAGGCACCTAATTTAACACAGCCTGCTGTTGATTATCCATAGGTCATTAAATCATTCAATAAAAATTGTAAGTCAAATGAAAACATTCAATAAACTCGCATTATTACTAATCATGGCATTGGCCATGACAGCATTTTTCACCTCCTGTGAGAAGGATGATGACCTTTCCAGCGGTGGCACACCAAGAATCAAATACATAAGGGTAACCAATCCTACATCTTCAGATTCGCTTTTAATTGGCGCAGGCCAGGGGCAGCTAATTGCAATCATAGGTGAACACTTGGGTGGCGCAAAAACAATGTGGTTTAATAACCAACCTGCTACCTTGAATCCCACCTATGTTACCAACACGTCCATCATAGTAAATGTTCCCACCCCTATCCCAACCGAGATTAGTAATAAAATGAAAATCTACTTTGCAAATGGTGATTCATTGCTATACGATTTTCAAGTGCAGATAGCCAAACCTAGTGTGAATAGTATGGTTTCTGAATTTGTCAATACAGGTGAAGTAGCAACCATACGGGGTGACTTTTTCTATGCACCTCTTACGGTAACTTTCGCAGGTGGTGTTACTGGTCAGCTTGTTTCTGTAGCAGACAAAATAATCCAGGTACGTGTTCCTGCGGGGGCCCAGGCAGGCTCTGTTACAGTAAAAACGAATTTTGGTGAGACAGTATCAGATTTTTGGTTTCGGGATAACAGAAATATTTTTATAAGTAGTGATCCGTTCACAGGTTGGTGGAATTCATCTTATGTAATAACTCCTTCAATGGTGGTTGCAGGAGATCCACTTACCATCAATGGCAATTATATCCGGTTCAAAAAGCCAATTGGCGGCTGGAGTTGGAATGAAGTAGCTGGTGGCCCGGCAGATGCAATGGGGGCAATTAGTAAAAATATACCTAATGAAGCTATACTAAAACCTTCAGATTATAACTTAAAGTTTGAAGTAAATACGATTAAGCCTTACACTACTAATATGTTGAAAATAAACGTAGGATTACTAAGGGAAAACAACGACCAATATACCTGGAAACCACCTTACGATACCAAAGGGCAATGGCAGACGGTAATCATTCCGTTCGAAGAAGTGGCAGCAAGTTATGGTGCTCCGCTTGTGGTTAGCGCTACAGGTTACTGGACAAGACTACTTTTTCACGGACCTGGAGATTTGGATGCGGACATTTCTTTTGACAACTTCCGAGTCGTTCCAAAAATCATCAAAAAGTAATCCAGATATCTCTAGTTGTTACACAAAAAAATAAAACCAATGACAAAAATAATATTCAATAAACAGTTGCTTGCGATGATCTGCCTTTTTATGACCATCGGTATAATAGGTTCCTGTAAAAAAGATACAGTAGAAAACTCTGGCATGGCCCAGTTGCTTAGCTTTGGTCCCACGGGTGCAAAACATGGCGATACACTTCGCTTTTTCGGCAGCAACCTTGATAAAGTTACCGAGATACAACTGACCGGTGCAACAGTACCTTCATCCGCATTTATTTCTAAAACGGCGGAATTGATTTTAATCATTGTTCCGGCATCTACTAAGGAAGGCTTTGTAACACTTAAGACTCCCGATGGGGATATAGTGTCAAAAACCAGGATTAACTTTTTGGTGCCTGTTACCATTACTTCTATGACAGCAAAAGCTCGTCCAGGAGAGAATATAACCATAAAAGGACAGTTTATGAACTGGGTGAGAGAAGTGCGATTTGCTAAAAATTTAGCTGAAACAACTTTTGTTAGTCAGTCGTTGACTGAGCTGGTGGTTAAAGTTCCAGCTACTGCACAAACAGGCACTTTGTTTTTATCTTCCGGTGGAACAAAACCGCTGGAAATTGAAACAGCTACGGCATTGGAAGTTACTCTACCCATTATTACCGGAATCGCTCCCAATCCTGTTTTGCATGCTGCAAATCTTACCATCACAGGAACAGATCTTGACCTGACAACCAGCCTATTGTTCACAGGACAAACAACGCCTACAACGACTTTTGTTAGCAAGTCTGCAACCCAGATTGTTGTGAAAATACCGGCACAGGCAAATAAGGGAAAAATAACGCTGACTGCACCATCGGGCGTACAAACTGTTTCTTCTATGGATTTAAATGTAGTGCTTCCAACCATTGCAACAATGTCGCCGAACCCAATCGATCCAGAAACTAATATTACGATTACAGGAACGAATTTAGACCTTGTTACTGGCGTTACGTTTCCGAATGTTCCTACTGTAACTTCATTTGTAAGCAAAACCTCCACTGCAATTGTCGCGAAAGTTCCTGCGGGCGTTTTAAGAGGTACAGTTATTTTGAATGTATTGAATTCTACATTGACTGTAGTTTCTTCAGGTATCTTGGAGATTACAGGTAGTGTTCCTCCCCCAACTATTTCGTTTCCAATTTACAAAGATGCGATTACCGCTAACTGGAATGGTTGGATTGGTGGTGGATGGGGCGGCACATCAAATAGAGCTAACACAACTCCTGTAAGAGAAGGATTGAACTCTATTAAGATTGATTATGTTGGCGGTTATGGTTCTCCCCTGCAACTTGGAGGAGCTAATGTGAGTCTGACAGGATATACCACTTTCAAAATTTCCATTTATGGCGGCCCTGGCACAGCTGGAAAAAGAGTTAATATCGGAATAAATGGAGCAGATTCTTATAATGTTGACTTAGTTGAAGGAAAGTGGACTGATTATTCAATACCTATTTCTACCCTCACAAGCGGAACCAAAATCACTGACCTTATTATCAAGGAATTTAGCGGAACCGGCGGGTTTACCATATATGTGGATGCGTTGGGTTTAAACTAAAAGTAAAGACCTGGCATAAGAATTGAAAATTCAACTGAATATCGTATCAATTGTGACAAGGTTTTACAATTGATACGATATTCTTTTAAATAGAACAACGGTACTAATGTTTTTGAAGAATTAAATTGAATTGAATACCGCTGTGATATAATTCATTTGTCAAATATTCGGTAAAATTTTCTATAATATCATTAGAGTCCGTAGGATGACATTTTGATTTAGAAAAAACAAAAAGATACCTGGTGAAAGTTTCAATTTTATTTGGAAGCATTGCACCATTTTATGATTAAGAATATTAATAGAATAAACCGGTTTTGAAAATTGCCTGTAGTGATAATCAAGAAATGACAACTGGTTATTTCAATTTAAGTTTTTTTGATGTCCTGTGGCAAAAAATATTCAAAGCTGTGACGTATTTATAAGTGGCTGTTCCGGCCAGCGAAACTAGTAAGCTACAGTAGACTCAAATTATATCATTGATAAAATTTCTTTGTCAGAGTTAGAACATTACGGTTTGGAGGTTGAAGCTTGTGGTCTGCGACGCTTCGTAAATTCAATAATGAAGTATAGTGCTTCGAAGTTATCAGCATGGCAAAAAAAGGTAATCTGCGATGCTTTTCATTTGTGCCTTTACACAAGCACATGCTCAACAAAGAGCGCTAAAGAAAACACGAAAACAGATCGTACTGATGAAAACCGGCGCTTTGCATTTGGGTATCCCTTTGACACCAACATAAAACACTCGCTGAAAAGATAACAGGGCTGCTGAGCAAATTTTGATGACCGTTCCTGATTAAAATCAAAATTGAAAAGGCATCTGACTGTTAAGCAGATCTTTTTCATGTTTTTGAAGCTATCAAATTAATTCCACTTGGTTCTGTTATCAACAATTCCCAAACCAGTAAAAATAAAATAATGTCAATGCTATTTTTAAAAAGATTCGATGTTTACCTGTTATTAGTAATTATAACAGTTCTATCCTGTAAAAAAACACCAACGCCTGCCCCGGTCCCACTTCCACCCGGAGGAGGTGGTGCGGTTGATTCAACCATTGTTCCCGGGGTAGATCCTGCAACTGCCAATACCATTGGCTTTTTTCTAGATGACTGGAAGCCAAAGACCTTTACTGCACCCGCATATACCGAAGCAACTGGTCCGGCAGGTGCCACCAATACCGTAACGGTAGATGCAACTTCAATCATTACCAAAATCCCCTTGTCGGAATTTGGACACAATGCTGTTTGGTGGATGGGTCCTGTAGCTGGAGATGCAAGATTTATAGAACCGATAACCAACCTGCATCCGCATATCATTCGCTTTCCCGGAGGTAGTTCCAGCGATGTATATTTTTGGAATGCAGAACAAGGGGCTAATCCGGCAGATGCACCAATAATGATCATGGATGAAAATGGCGTAAAGAAAGCCCCTGGCTATAATTATGGCAAAACAAATTACAACTGGCAATGCAACCTTGATAATTATTACACCATGTTGCAGCAGACAAACAACAAAGGAATCATCACCGTGAATTATGGATATGCCCGCTATGGCACCAGTGATAATCCAGTTGCAGCCGCTGCCCATCTTGCCGCAGATTGGGTCAGATACGACAAAGGTCGCACACAGTTATGGGAGATCGGAAATGAAAACTTTGGCACCTGGGAATGGGGCTACCGAATTGATAAATCATTGAATAAAGATGGACAACCCGAATACATAACAGGTGCACTTTATGCGCAGCACTTTAAAATATTTGTAGATTCAATGCAAAAGGCGGCTGCTGAAATAGGTATCAAAATACAAATCGGTGCCGTTACCTATGATTCTCCTGCAACTGAATCATGGCAAACCAATGCCGTAAAAACCTGGAATACGGGCTTGATTACCGGCATAAACAACAAGGCAGACTTTTATGTGGTACACAATTATTTTACACCCTACAATCAAAATTCGAATGCCAGTGTGATTTTTAATTCGGCATTGACGGTTCCGGAAGCAATGATGAAATATATCACGCAAACCATCCAGACAAACGGAGGAATTGTAAAACCAGTTGCAATGGACGAGTGGAACATGTGGGCCAATGGATCAAAACAACAGGTTTCAAACGTTAGCGGACTTTTTGCCGTGTTGGTGATGGGCGAAGCCCTAAAAAATAAATATGGCATGGCAGCCCGCTGGGATTTGTTAAATGGTTGGTCAAATGGTGATGATCATGGAATGTTTAGTTCAGGAGATGAACCTGGAGTAAATAAGTGGAGTGCTCGTCCAAGTTTTTATTACATGTATTACTTACAAAAAATGTTGGGTGACCGGTTGGTAAACACTACCGTACAAGGTAGTTCCAATGTAATAGCCTACGCTTCCACCTATACATCGGGACAAGTAAATGTTACTCTGGTAAATACATCGGCAGCACCCTTAAATGTAGAAGTAAAAATGAAAAACTTTTACAGTGGCAACCGGTATTATTGGTATTCGCTTGAAGGTAGTAATGATAATGGTGAATTTTCAAGAAAAGTAATCGTAAATGGAATTGGTCCTGCTGGTGAAGCTGGTGGCCCGGCAAGCTACCATACACTTAAAGCGCTATCATCCGTTACTGTCAATGGATTAAAGGTAACGATACCTGCAAGGGGAGCTGTTTTTTTAACTGTTGATAAAAAGTAACAGGTGCGTTGGTGTTACTGGAAATAAGCTTTTACGATTACCGTTTTACGTTAGCAAATCCTCTAAATTATTCATCTGGAATTTAGAGGATTTTTACATTGTGGCAGCTTTAATACTGCTTCCGAAAGCTAAAGAATAACTGATACAGGCTGTAAGATTAAAACTATAAACTGAAAATTGCTAACGCTTAAATGCATCTCTAAGCTTGATTGTTATGTCCATCAGGAAGGAAAGGGATTTCTGAAAAATTAAAAAAATATTTTGTTTTTAAATTTACTAGTGTATATTTGTTCTACCTCCTACAACAGATTCCTAATATCCCATCGTTTACCATACCTCCAATCAAATCAATTCCAAATTTCTTTAGAAAAGCAATAATCTAATATTGTGAAGAGCTGCATTATTCACAACCATAATACCACAAGAATGACACGTAATTGGTTTGCAGTTTACACAAAGCCCGAACGGGCAAAAAAAGTTGCCTCAATTCTTAGCAGAAAAGGTATAAAAAATTATCTTCCTGAAAACAGCGTTGTCAGCGTAAATGCGAGCAACAAGAAAGCATTAAAGGAACCATTGTTCTTTTCCTATGTTTTCGTATATATCAGTGAATGTGAGATATCCTTATTAAAAGATATT
>Ga0123337_10004885_pt1 | contig 13416 bp, 15 predicted proteins | sample frozenSSSSmetaG_FD_89792 | JGI IMG/M metagenome (GOLD analysis project Ga0123337, IMG submission 89792) | Glacier valley bacterial and archeal communities from Borup Fiord, Nunavut, Canada, to study Microbial Dark Matter (Phase II) -... | ecosystem: Environmental > Aquatic > Freshwater > Ice >... | reverse complement strand
ACTCTATCTTGTCATTGGCCTGCTGGCGGTCGCGGTGGCGACCGCCGCCATCTACTACTTTTATCAGGAAACACAGAGGCCCAGCCTTGAAATCAAGGTCGATGGCCAAGGCATAACGGTTAAATAGGGGGGATTTCATGCAGGGGTTCGTGCAAGACATCGAGAGTCTAACTGTGAACAATGACGCGTTTCGACGCGTGCTTTACACGGCAAAGCACTGCCAACTCGTCCTCATGGCGCTGAAACCAAAAGAGGAGATCGGGGCCGAGGTGCACAAACTCGACCAGTTTTTTCGCGTGGAGGAAGGAAGTGGCGAGGCTGTCCTCGACGGGGTCAGGACGACCATCCGAGCAGGCTTCGCAGTGGTCGTGCCAGCTGGTGCCAAGCACAATATCATCAATACCGGCGATGTGCCGCTAAAGCTCTATACGCTGTATGCGCCGCCTAATCACCGAGACGGCATCGTCCACCATACCCGCGCCGAGGCTGAGGCCGACACCGAGCACTTCGACGGCAAGACGACCGAGTGATCGCCGCCGCCCTAAGACCCGCGCCGCCGGTCCTTTAGCGACCTTACAGGTGACATCGCCATGGACCGACCGCCATCAGCTCAGATCCGGATGGGTGCCGTTGTCGGTGCAAAGGGCGTCACGTTTCGGGTGTGGGCACCGCACGCGAACAAAGCGTTCGTAACGGGAACCTTCAATAACTGGGACCCGACTTCGACCCCGTTGCAACTCGAGGACGGTGGCTGCTGGTCCGCAGACGTTCCGAACGCCGCGCCCGGCGATGAATACCGTTACCTCCTGCACGGTCCGAGTGGAGTTCAGTCACGGATCGATCCCTACGCTCGACAGGTAACGAACTCGGTTGGAAACGGCTTAGTTTACGACCCGAACTCGTTCGACTGGGGCGAAGACAGGTTCCAATCGGCGACCGGCAACGAACTCGTCATTTACGAGTTGCATGTCGGCACCTTCAACGTTGTGCAGGTCGGCCATCCAGGCACGTTCGACAGTGCAATAGACAAGCTGCCATTCCTTCGGGCGCTGGGCATCAGCGCCATCGGGTTGATGCCCGTGGCCGAATTCCCGGGCGACTTCTCGTGGGGGTATAATCCCTCCCAACCCTTCGCCGTGAAGAGCGTTTATGGTGGGCCGGATGGTCTGAAGCGCTTCGTGAAAGCGGCCCACGAGCATGGAATGGCCGTCATAATTGACGCCGTCTACAACCACTTTGGCCCAAATGATCTGGGCTTGTGGCAGTTTGACGGGTGGAGCGAAGGCTCCGCTGGCGGCATCTATTTCTATCAGGATCGGCGTGCCAGCACCCCATGGGGAAACACGCGGCCGGATTTTGGGCGCGAAGAGGTCCGCCAGTTTCTGAGCAACAATGCCCTGATGTGGTTCGACGAGTATCATGCGGACGGGCTGCGGTGGGACGGGACGGCATTCATCCGCCGGATCGGGGGAAACGACGGCGATCCCAACGGGGATATCCCCGAAGGCTGGCAGTTGATGCAAGGGATCAATCGCGAGATCCAGCAGCGCTTCCCAGGCAAGATCAGCATTGCCGAAGACATGCAAAGCGACGATCGGATGACCAAGCAAGTGGATGCCGGAGGTGCCGGCTTCAACGCCCAGTGGGACAGTCAGTTCGTGCATCAGGTTCGCGACGCAATAATCGGGCTTGACGACAACTCGCGTGACATCGGCGCCGTGGTCCGCGCGATCGAACACCGCTTCGACATGGACGCGTTTCGCCGGGTCATCTACACGGAATCCCACGACGAGGTCGCCAATGGCCGGGCCCGTGTGCCCGAAGAGATCTGGCCTGGCAAAGTCGACAGCTGGTTCTCCAAGAAGCGCTCGACGTTGGGCGGCGCCTTGGTGCTGACATCACCCGGCATACCCATGCTCTTCGAAGGTCAAGAGCTACTCGAGGATCGGTGGTTCCAGGATAGCGACCCAATCGACTGGTCCCGCGCCGAAGATCAGAACGGCATCCTTTGCATGTATCGCGACCTCATCGCCCTCCGCCGGGACCTCCACAATTCGACCCGCGGACTGTGTGGGCAGGACGTGAGCGTCTTCCACTGCAACCATGAAGACAAGGTCATTGCATACCACCGGTGGGACCAGCAGGGGCCCAGGGACAGTGTGGTTGTCGTGGTTAACCTGAAGAACAGGAATGTCGACAACTACACGATCGGCTTTCCACGCCCCGGCTTATGGAAGACCAGGTTCAACAGTGATTCCTACAATTACGGGCCAAACTTCGCCAATCATGCCACCCCTGACGTCGAGGCCAGACTGGAAGATTTTGATGGGCTGCCATGCTCTGGGAAGGTTGGCATCGGCCCGTACACTGTGGCAATATTCTCGCAGGACGAGTGACATCGAGTGACAGGATTCGCGGAACTGGCTTGCCCCTCGCTCGTACGTTGCGGCCCTCAGCCGCCGTTCAACAACTCCGCGAGTGCGGATACGATCGAGCCATCCTCGTAGGGCTTGCTGAAGAAACGTGCCCCCGGCGGAAGCTGACTTTCGCTCACGATCTTCATTCCAGAGGCCACCACGATCCGGATCGGTGGCCAGCGATCGCGGATGAAGTGTGCCAGCTTGAGCCCGTCCATCGTCCCGGGCATGTCGACATCGGTGAAGACCACGCGAATGTCCGGGCGCGCCTCAAGAATATGAATCGCCTCATCTGCGTCCTTGGCTTCGACGGCCTCGTATCCGGCACTTTGGATAAGGTCCATCGCAGCAAGCCGGATGAGCGGCTCGTCTTCCACGACCAGCACTGCGGTCTTCAGGTTTGACATTATTCGCCCTCCGGTGGGCACCAACCGGCCCCACAGGGTTGGGTTGCATCACATAGGTAGGAGTATCTGAAAGAGCCGAGTGATCAAACGGCTTGTGCCGCAGCATCACGGACGACCGCTAGCCTGGAGTGGACGATCTCAACCGTGGTTCCGGGAGCCGAGTCGCCGACATGCACTTCGGCCTGCAGCTGGCTCGCGAGAGCTTCGACGATGCTGGTGCCAAGCCCCGGTTTGGCTGCCTGGGGGTCAGTCGGCATGCCGATTCCATCATCGCCGACCGACAAAGTCCAGTTGGGACCACGCCCCTGATAGTGAACACTTATCGTACCTGGGCGGTGCTGGGGAAACGCGTGCTTGAGGGCGTTGATAACCAACTCCGTGACGATCAGCCCGAGACTTATCGATGTGTCCGAACTGACAACGGAGTCGTCGACGACAACCCGAATGGACAGTCTTGCACGGTCTTCGATCATCGACGCGCCGAGGCTGGCGCAGAGTTGAGTAAAGTAGGGACGAAGAGCCACGTCCCCTTCGGTCGACTGGGCCAGTTGCTTCTGCACCGAGGCGATCGACATCACCCGGCTGTGAGCGTCCTTCAGGTGACCCCTCGTCTCTTCTGATTGAACCCGACGGGCGCTTTGCAGAAGCACGCTTGCGATGATCTGAAGGCTGTTGGCAATGCGGTGCTGTACCTCGCGCAAGAGGACTGCCTTGTCGCGGATCAGGTCGTCTTTGAGCTTCTGGCTCGCGCGCGCGTCGGTAACGTCCGCCACTGCCAACAGCAGCCGGACACGGACCTTGTCCTCGTAGTCGAGCCGATGAGCGCTAAGCACCAGGTGTCGGACACCATGGTCGGGCCGCCGAAGATCTAGCTCGTATGCTTGGATCTCGCCAGCTCCCGAGGCAGTCGCGGAGAGAAGCGAGCCCAGTTGCGGTACATTCCATTCCCCATCACCCAACCCGAGGACAGCCTTGCCCGGAACGGTTGCTGGATCGATGTCGAAGGCGAGACAAAATGATGTGCTCGCAGCGACAACCGTGAGGTCGCCGCGAAGGAGCAACAGTGGCGTATCCGATGTTGCAATCACAGCCAGCATCAAGCTGAGAGCTGCACTTGCCGGGAAGTCGTCGTGGGCGTCCATCGCTGGGCACTCCTAAGCCGGAGGCATTCAAAGCGAAAGCCATCCCGGGGACAGCGGCTGAGGCGCCGTGCCAAGCGATCCCTATCACCTATTGGGGCCGGGTGGCGGGTATTCGAGTGGGTGCCGGGTTCGTGTATATATTGGGCTGCGTGCCGGCGCAGACGTCGTCCTCGCCTTCCGCGCATATCCGACACCGCTCTATACCTCGCTGAAGTAGGGCTGTTGGGCATTGGACACCGACCTGCAAATGAGGGTGCATTCGTTGACCAATGGTGGGTTTGCAGGCTCCCGCTCATTTGCTATGTGCTGGGCCTACAGTTCGGCGGTCCCGTAGCTCAGCAGGATAGAGCGTAGGATTCCTAATCCTAAGGCCATGAGTTCGAATCTCATCGGGGCCACCAAACTGTGTATAATTAGGTACCCTGAGAGCCGACGGATTAGCACGCGATAGCACGAGTGTTTTTTCCTTAACTGTGACAACGGTTTAGGACGCCAGTGCTCAAGTTCCTATTCCTGAGGCCACGCGTTCGAATCGCGTCGGGGGTCACCAGTGCTTCTGCTTTGCTCCCGGGCCCGGCCACACCCGAAGGAATTGTCCCCTATGACCGCTAAGAACCTCTTTCGCCTCACCCTTGCTGCCGGTCTTGCCGCGGCGCTGGCGGCCTGCTCGATGGGTGGCGGCGCGCCGCTGTCCGAGGGGCTGACCACACCGATGAACCGGCCAGGCGCCCAGTTGAACCGCGTCGAGGCGCTGTTCCTGCTCAACGACTACCGCCGCCAGAATGGCGCCGCCGACGTGCGCGGCGACACCGTGCTCGATGCCACGGCGCAGACGCTGGCGCAGAACTACGCCAAGACTGGCGCCCAGCCGCTACTGCCGCCGGGTAGCACGACGATGCGGCTGTCGGCCGGCTACGCCACCTTCGCCGAGGTGTTCTCCGGCTGGCGCGCCGTGCCCGCCGATGCGGCGGCGCTCGCTACTTCGAGTGCCGGACGCGCCGGTCTCGGCGTGGTCTACGAGCCCGCTTCGGCCAACGGCGTCTACTGGGTGCTGGTGCTTGCCCCCTGAGACAATCGACTGCCGGGGGCTGAAATGCCCCCTGCCCGTGCTGAAGCTCGAGAAGCGGGTTGAAGCGGCGGCGCCGGGCACGGTGCTGGTCGTGCTCGCCACCGATCCGATGGCGAAAATCGACATCCCGCTCTATTGCCGCCAGCATGGGCACGCCTGCGCCGTGTCGAACGACGACGACGTTCTGCGTTTCGAAGTGGTGCGGGGCTAGCGCATCACTCCGCGATCGCCACGGCCTTCGGTGCCCAGGCCGGACGCGGGCGAGGCGGCGGAATATCGACGATCACGCCAAGGTCGGTCGCCGTATACACCGCGCCGTCGATCTCGTCGTTGAGGTAGCTCGGGTGCCCCTTGAGGCCCATCGGGAAGGCCTCCTGGCGCTCCGCGATATACTGCTTTGCCTGCTTGCCGCAGATCTGGGCCCGCATGTTGACCGGCTCAGCATCGAGGTTCTGCAGCGCCACGACGCTCTGGCCGGTCCCCGACACTGACCCGGCGAGGCCCTTCAGTACCAGTTCGGCGGCCATCTCGTTGCGCTCCCGCGCCGACGAGCCCCCGAGCACCACGGCGAGCAGGTTGCGCCCGTCGCGCTGGACGGTGGCGACGATATTGAGGCCCGAGGCGCAGATATAGCCGGTCTTCATGCCGGTCGTGCCCTGGAAGTGCTCGAGCAGGCCATTATTGGTCTCGAGGCTCGCCTTCCCCAGCCGCACCTTCTCGGTCGAGAACATATCGAGATATTGCGGGTAGTCGCGGTGGATGTAGAGCGCCAGCATGGCGAGGTCGCGCGCGGAAGTGACCTGCCCGTCGGCATGCAGCCCGTTCGGATCGACGAAATGTGTGGCGCTCAGCCCCATGGCCTTGGCCATCTGGTTCATCTCGGCGACGAAATCCTTCTCGCTGCCCGACACCGCCTCGCCCACCGCCACCGCGATGTCATTGGCCGACTTGACGATCATCACGTAGAGCGCGTCCCTGAGCGTGATCGACGAGCCGATGGCAAGGCCCGACTTGGCCGGCGCCTGGTTCCAGGCGTTGCGCGACACCTTGATCGTGCTGTCGAGGCTGATGCGGCCGGACTTGATGGCGGCGAACGCCATATAGGCGCTCATCATCTTGGTCAGCGAGGCAGGATGCCACGGCTGCCCGGCTTCATCGGCATAGAGCACCTCTCCCGTATCCATGTCGACCAGCAGGCGCGGGTTGGCAATGGCGGGCGAGGCAGCAGCCAGGATCATGGCGAATGTCAGCAGGGCGATGAGCAGGGCTGCAATTGGCCGGCGAGCTTGCGCGAACAAGGCGCCTCCGTGGGCGAGGAATAGAGCGGCCTGCTTCTAACAACGCCGGTCGCGATGCTCAATGACGGACGGCACCCGCTCAAACGATTTTGAAGCGGCCGCGAGGGAGCTCACGTCAGGTCCGGCAGGTTGCGGGCGCTGGACCATCGATGGAACAGGGTGCGACGTGGCTCCGGCAGTGGCAATTCGAGCAGTTCGACCGACGCCATGCCGTCGATGCGGAAGCTGCGGTAGTCGCTGCGCAGCGTGCACCAGGCGACCAGCGTCTGGTGGTGATCGAAGTAGCCGAGCGCGACGGGCCACACCGTGCGCTCGCTCAATGTCCCGGACTTGTCGCGATACGCAAGCCACACCTGCCGCTCCTCCCGCAGCGCCCGGCGCAGCGTGCCGAGTACGCGGTCCACCGGGGACTCACCCGAGCGCGGGATGACGAACAGGCCGATCGAGTCCATCTCGTCGCGCCGTGCCTTTGGCAGCACGGCGGCAATCTTCGAGGAAGCATCACGGGCGGTCGCCGCCATCTCGCTGTCCGGGCCGTAGATCAGCCCGCGCAGCCCGAGCACCAGCGCCTCGAGTTCCTCGTCGGTGAACATCAGCGGCGGAAGGAAGTGTTCGCCTCGGAGCTGGAAGCCCAGCCCCGGCTCGCCATCGACCGCCGCGCCCATCGATTTGAGCGTCCCGATGTCGCGATAAACCGAGCGCAGCGATACGCCCATCTCCTCGGCCAGTACCTGCCCACTGACTGGCGTGCGCCGACGCCTGAGCGCCTGCATCAATTCGAGGAGCCGTTCGGACCGCTTTGCCATCTATCCCCTCGATGCTGACAAAATCGGGTGCCGCCTGCCGCTAGCTTCGGGCCATCGACAGCAAGGAGACAAGCAGATGACGAAGATCGTGACCATCCTCACCGAGGGGTTTGCCGACTGGGAGACAACGCTGCTGAACGCCGTTGCCCGCACCTACTACAAGGTGGAGACGCGCTACGCGACCCCGGGCGGCCAGCCGGTGACGTCGTCGGGCGGCATGAAGGTGACGCCCGACATGGCGGCCGAGGACGTAAAGCCGGAAGATTTCGATGCCGTGATCGTCTGCGGCGGCACGGCCTGGAAGTCGGCCAATCCGCCCGACGTGGCCGCTCTGCTTCACGCCACGAGGGACAGGGGCGTCCTGCTCGGTCTGATCTGCGACGGCACCTGGGCGGGAGCGAAAGCCGGCATACTCGACGAGGCGCGCCACACCTCGAACGGCGCCGGCTATCTTGATCCCAGCGGCTACAAGGGCTCGCCGCTCTATCGCGACACCGCGGCGGCCGTCAGCGACAACCGCATCGTCACAGCGGCGGGCACCAGCCCGGTCGCCTTCATGTCGGCGATCATGGAGGGACTCGGCCTCGCTAACGACGACCTCAGCTACTATGTCGGCCTGCACGCCGCGCAGTACAACTCCGCATGAGGAAAGGGCCCCGGAAACGAGGCCCCCGTTCGTCACACCACCGGGGGAACCATCGGGGTGCGGTCGGTGGGCCGCGTCCCGTTCTCCAGCTCGAGTTCCCGCTCCTCCGGCCGCTCACGCCAGCCTTCGCGCTCATAGCTTTCGCGGCGGCTGGCCAGGTCGAAGCCCTCGGCATGGCGCAGGATCGCGGTCGCCGGCACGACATGCGCCACATCCACCCGAGCCGAAACGATCGCGCCGCCGCGGCGGACGCTCTCGGCCAGAACATGCGCATCGGCCTCGGGGATGCCGGCCTGCGTCAACGCACCCACAAACCCGCCTGTCGCTGCCCCTACACCGGCTCCGGCCAGCGCACCCAGCGCCGTAGCGAGCAGCCAACCACCCGCAAAGACCGCCCCGAAACCCGGAATGGCGACGATGCCGAGGCCGGCGAGCAGTCCGCCCGCCGCGCCGAGGCCGGCGCCGATCTCGCCGCCGACGGTTGCGCCCTCGCCGACCTCGTCGGCCTCGAGCTCATCGTCCGCGCGGGATACGAGGCTGATGTCAGCCCGGTGGATTCCGGCCTCATCCAGCAGGTGCACCGCTTGTCGGGCGTGCTCATACGTATCGAACAGTCCGGTGATCGTCTGAATCGTGACCTCCTGTTGGAGCGTTTCGCGGAAAGAGCTCCGGGTTCGCAACGCCGCCTATCATATCACTGGACGTGCCGGCCGGCACGCCTCCGCAGCATCAACGGCGAATGGCTGAACAGCGTTCCGGATCAGGCGCCGAGCCACATTCGCATGAGGAAGACGGCGAGCACTCCGCTGGCCATCGCGGCGAACAGGTTTCGTGTCACGACGTAGATCACCGCGACCACGAGGGCGGCCACCGTCTCGGCCGGCAGGAACGCCTCGGCAAGGCTCCGCCCCGGCGCTACCGCCAGCACCGCCGGCGCAACCAGCGCGGCCAGCACGGCGCCCGGCACATGCTTCATCCAGTTGGCGACAAACCCCTGCGCCGGCAGCCGGTTGGCGAGCAGCAGGCCGGCCGCGCGGATGGCGTAGGTTACCGCCGCCATGCCGAGGATGGTGATCAGCGCCTCAAGCGACATTGCGGCGTGCCCTCCACTGGTCGGCCAGCGCCCCGGCGAGGCTGCCGACGATGCCACCGACGATGATGTACCACTTGCCGTCGATGACACTGGCGGTCAGCAGCGCCGCGAGGCCCCCGACCAGCCACGGCACGAGGTCGCCCCGCCCCTTCCACATGCCGAGCAGCAGCGCGATGAAGGTGGCGGTGAAGGCGAAATCGAGACCGTACTTCACCGGATCATCGATGAAGGCGCCGAGCACCCGGCCGAGCAGGGTCGAACCCACCCAGCTGAACCAGCTGAGCACTCCGGTACCGAGCAGGAACGCGACGCTGCCGCCGCCCTTCCGCATCTCTGCCATGGTCATGGCCCACTGCTCGTCGGACACAAAGAACATCGCCCCGAGCGACCTCGGCCACGATAGCCCCGCCACCAGCGGCCGCAGCGTCGCCGACATCAGCAGCATCCTCAGGTTGACGATGGTGGTGGCCATGACGATCGAGGCGATCGGCAGCGATCCCGGCGTCCAGCTGTCGAGCGCCACGAACTGGCTGGAACCGGCAAACACCAGCCCGCTCATCAGCAGCACTTCCAGCACGCTCAGGCCCTTCTGCCCGGCAAGCACACCCCACACCACGCCATAGCTGGCGACGGAGATGGCAACCGGGATGAACAGGGTGAAGCCGAGCCAGAACTGGCTCCGGCCGACAGTGGCGGGACGATCCATGGACGTGGAGACTAGCCGATCCACCTCGTCCGCCGTGATGACATTTGGCGATCATCCCCATCAGGAGCGGTGGTCATCGGCATGCTTGCTTCCGGTTGACCGGACGCCCGCCCGCGCGTATTTGAGGCCTCGTGCGTCAAATCCCCTCCGTGCCCAGACCCGCCAGCATCGCTTTTTCGATGTGAAGTGGCCCGACCGGCAGCCCCTCGCGGGCCGCCACCGTTATCGGGGTCGGCGCCGTGACAGTCAGGGATACGGATTACCATCATGATCGACTTTTCGCGCCCGCTTTGGCAGCGCTTCCTCGTCTTCCTCTTGCCGTTGATGCTCAGCAACATCCTGCAGAGCCTCTCGGGTACCATCAACTCGGTCTTTATCGGCCAGATGATCGGCACGCATGCGCTTGCCGCCATCTCCACCTTCTTCCCCATCATGTTCCTGCTGATCAGCTTCGTGATCGGCTTGGCCTCCGGCTCGGCGATCCTGATCGGCCAGGCGTGGGGCGCCAGGAACATCAAGAAGATCAAGGAAGTTACGGGCACCACGCTGACCGTAGGCTTTCTCATGGGCCTCGTCGTCGCCGTACTTGGCGCCTTCTTCGCCCGTGACCTGATGAGCCTGCTCGGCGCGCCGGCCGAAGTGCTGGACATGTCAGCCGGCTACGGCCGCATCGTGCTCATCGGCATGCCGGGCTTCTTCATCTTCCTGCTCGTGACCTCGATGCTGCGCGGCGTCGGCGACACGGTGACGCCGCTGTTCTCGCTGATCCTGTCGATCATCGTCGGCCTCGTCGTCACGCCCGCGCTGATCCAGGGCTGGTTCGGCCTGCCCAGGCTCGGGGTGGATGCGGCGGCGGTCGCCTTCATCGCCGGCTTCATGGTGGTGCTGGTGTTTCTCTACTTCTGGCTGCTGCGCAAGAAGAGCCCGATGGCGCCCGACGCCGAGCTGATCCGGAGCCTCAAGGTCGATTTCAAGCTGCTCGGCATGATCCTCAGGCTCGGCATTCCCGCCGGCGTGGCGATGATCGTGTCGTCGATCTCGGCGCTCGTCATCGTCGGCATCGTCAACCGCTACGGCGTCGACGCCACGGCGGCCTATGGCGCAGTCAACCAGGTGCTGAGCTACATCCAGTTCCCCGCCATGTCGATTTCGATCGCCGCCTCGATCTTCGCCGCCCAAGCCATCGGCGCCCGTCGTTTCGACGAGGTGGAGCGGGTCACCAAGACGGCGCTGCTGATGAACCTCATCATCACCGGCGGCCTCGTGGTGATTGCCTATCTCGGCTCGGAGTACCTGATCCGTGCCTTCATCACCGACAACTCGGTGGTCGAGGTGGCCGAGCGGCTGCTGCACATCGTGCTGTGGAGCTGCGTCATCTCGGGCTGGGGCACCACCTTCTCGGCGGTGATGCGCGCCTCAGGAGACGTCTGGATTCCGATGGTGCTGTCGCTGGCAGCCATCATCTGCGTCGAAGTTCCGGCCGCGCTGATCCTCAGCAATCTCTACGGCCTCGACGGCGTCTGGATCGGCTACACCTTGAGCTTCTCGGCCCTGCTGATCCTCCAGGCGACGTACTACTACGTCTTCTGGCGGAAGAAGAAGATCACGGCGCTGGTGTAAAGTTAGCGTCCGCTGCGCCCCCTTCACCGTCCTTCGGATGGTGCCCTTCCCCCGTTGCACGGGGGAAGGGCCGCCGAGACACCGCGTCGCCTTACCTGACCGCGCCGGCATAGCGACGCTCGGCGGGGTGGCTCTCGGCGGCATCAGTATGGATCTCATCGTAGTCGCGCCGGGCGATACCGACATCGTGCTGGTGCTGCGCGGCCCAGTTCCAGAGTGCATCGAGCGGCTCGGTCAGCGTGCGGCCGAGCTCGGTAAGTTGGTACTCCACCCGCGGCGGAATCTCGGGAAATACCGTGCGCGTCACCAGCCCGTCGCGCTCGAGGTTGCGCAGCGTCAGCGTCAGCATGCGCTGCGAGATGCCGCCGATGGCGTGGCGCAACTCGTTGAAGCGCATGGTCTTGCGCTTCAGGTAGCCGACAATCATGACGCTCCACTTGTCGCCAATGCGATTGAGGATGTCGCCCATGGCGTTGCAGGTTTCGACCTTGTCCGAAGAACCAAGGGCCATCGGAAATGCCTTTCAGTGAACTCTGTTGGTCCCCAATATAGTCACAGTTACCAAAAGGCACTAGGGGGCGGACTCGAATGCGCTATTCGACGAAACGTACCGCCCCGATATGCGGCAGGTTGCGATTGCGCTGCGCGTAGTCGATGCCATAGCCGACAACGAACCGGTCCTCGATCTCGAACCCGATCCACCGCGCCTTCACGTCCACCTCGCGCCGCGACGGCTTGTCGAGCAGCGCGCAGACCTCGATCCGGCGCGGATGCCGCGTGTGGAGGATGTCGAGGACGTGGCGCAGCGTGTAGCCGGTATCGACGATATCCTCGACCACCAGCACGTCGCGCCCTTCGATTTCGCCGCGCAGGTCCTTGAGGATGCGCACCTCGCGGCTCGATTCCGTCGAGTTGCCGTACGACGAGACCTCGAGGAAATCCACCTCCACCGGCAGGTCGAGCTCGCGCACCAGGTCAGCGATGAAGATGAAGCTGCCGCGCAGCAACCCCACCACCACCAGCTTGTCGGTGTCGGCGAAGTGCGTGGCGATCTCGCGCGCCAAACCCTCGACCCGCGCCGCGATGGCCTTGGCGGAGATCATCTCGTCGATCACGTAGGGCTTGCTGGTCATTGAACGAACGCCGCGGCCGCCGCCTCGACCGCCCCCTTGCCATGCGGAATGCCCAGCGCCGTCATTCCCGCTTCCATCGTCGCCAGCACGCCCAGCACCATGTGGGCATTGACGTGCCCCATATGCGCCACGCGCAGGAAGTCTGCATAGGCCGGCTCGCTCGGCAGCGCCATGCCGAGCCCGATGCCGAGCGTCACGCCCGCCTCGGTCTCGAGCCACTTGCGGAGCGCCCCGGCCCCGCCATTGCCGATCCGCGCCGCCGTCACCGACCGTCCGCGATTGGCGCGATTCGCCATGTTGAGCCCGATGGCGTTGGTGCCGTCACCCCAGGCCTCGAACGCCGCCCACACCGCGCCTGCCAGCGCCTCGTGCCGCCGGAATACCTGCGGCAACCCCTCCTCGTCGAGGATCATGGTGAGCGACTCGCGCAGTCCGAACAGATGCGCCGTCGGCGCAGTGCCGCCAAAATACTCGTAGAAATGCTCGGCCAGCCCGCGCGGCTTCCAGTCCCAGTACGGGGTGGCGAGATCGGCGGATTTCGACACCTCCAGCGCCTTGTCCGAGAACCAGACGAAGGCCAGCCCCGGCGGCAACATCAAGCCCTTCTGGCAGGCGCCGACCAGCACATCGACGCCCCACTCATCCATCCGCATCTCGTCGCAGCCGAGCGAGGCGATGGCATCGACAGCCAGCAACGCCGGATGCCCGGCGGCATCGATCGCCTGCCGCACCGCCGCGACGTCGCTGAGCGCCGACGATGCCGTATCGACATGCGTCACCAGCACCGCCTTGATCGCATGCGCCTTGTCGGCACGGAGCGCCTCGGCGATGCGTGCCGGATCGACGGGCGAGGACTTGCCGAAATCGATCATCTCGACCTCGATACCCATGCGCCGCGCCGCCTCGGCCCAGCCGATGCCGAAGCGCCCGGTGGCGCCGACCAGCACCTTGTCGCCACGCGAGAACATGTTGGCGATCGCTGCCTCCCACGCCCCGTGCCCGTTGGCGATGTAGATCGCCACATACTGCCGGGTCATCGCCACCCGCTTCAGGTCGGCGACGATCGAGTGCGTCATCGT